>Ga0207952_1000030_pt1 | contig 186579 bp, 168 predicted proteins | sample SubbioR12Aug_8Ca_FD_184831 | JGI IMG/M metagenome (GOLD analysis project Ga0207952, IMG submission 184831) | Serpentinite rock and fluid subsurface biosphere microbial communities from McLaughlin Reserve, California, USA - CR12Aug_8Ca (SPAdes) | ecosystem: Environmental > Terrestrial > Deep...
CGCATGCATGGCATTGATGTATCTTTGTTATCATAATATTAGGTGAACAAAGATACGAAATTTAATTTATGTCAACTCAATTTTGACACTACCGAAAATTTATTTTCACCACTGAAGTAACCGCACCGTTTGAACTGCCATACGACGCAGCCCTCGGGGATAAGTGCGCAACCATTGGGGCATGCGTACCGAGCGTTGGGGAGAGTTCACCGGAGGTTCGGGAGCGCTCCCCAATCATCGGAAAAGCCGCCCAACCTCAAAAAAACGCTGAAAATGATATTTTTGTTATCCGCCAATGTAAAGAAGGCGTGTTTTTCTTCGGCGAGAAAAGAGGACTCCGTTTGGCGTATAGTTTTTCACGGAATTGAGATGGCATCAGGACAACCAATGACCCATAGGGAAGCCCGGACAACATTAAATACTGTTTGAAAATTTTTTAAACTTTTTTTGTAAAAAACTTTTTTTTTACCTGTTATAACTCTTTAAAAATGTCAGGGTTTCGACTCGATAAAAATGTCAGGGTGAAACATACATTTTTAATCATCAACAAGCAAGTTTACGGATTGGCTGCAGGAACGAACGGAGGGCGTAGCCCGAAGTGAGTTCCTGCAGCGCGCTTGATATTCCCCTTTTGGTCTTGTCTATTGCCAACCATTCGTCGTCGCCACGGATGATTATCCTTTGGTTTTGGTGGCACGTTGGTATTGCGTTTTGGTTTCTGCAACAGGATTGTATATTGCAGTTCATGCTCACGATAGAACAGATGCAAGGAGTCATCAAGCCATCGCCGCACGGTAACGGTTTGTCGCGGTGATGGCATCGCGGTATCGTCATCAAGGAGTTGGACATAATTTCCCCCCAGCATAATCGTGTAGTCATTGCGCACACCCCGTTCTGTTTGGAAACAAAAAATATTAGGGAAATCAAATCCGTTGGCGCTGCGATGCACATCGGGAAGTCCATCGCACTGAGCAAAACGGCGATTGTGGTCGTCGAGATAGTGTTCATCCAGATAGCGATTGGCATCAGCGATGGTCGAGATTCCTTCACGGCTCAATGCTTTGACGAGTCGATCTTGATGCGTTCTATTTCCTCGTTCGACTCGCCCTTTGGCTTGGGGCGAACCGGCAAAGAGCATTTCGACTCCGAGTGTTGTCATCGCGCGACCAACATCGGTCAAAGTGTTTTTCGCATAGAACACGGTGCCGTGATCCGTATAGAGCGTGCGGGGAATACCAAAGCGTTCACAATAGTGCCGGAGTGTTCTGAGTGTGTCGGCAGTATTTTCTGACGGAACGAACCGTAAGAACACCCGCCCCGACGCATCATCAATGGCGTGGAGTAAACAACACACAGGAGCGCGTCCCGCGAACCAATCGTGCGGGCAAGACTTCGCGCATTCGTTACGGTGTTTTTTTTCGCCTGCGTTAATGATTGCAGGGAAGTTTTCATCGCCGTATGTTCGCCCAGTTTGGCTTTTGTCTCCTGCAAGGAATTTTGCAGGTTGGTTACCTCGTCGTTCGTAATTCCGAGTTCCGTTGCGTACGTCGGAATTTTATTCACGAGATTATCATACCACGCAAGAAATTGCGTGTCTCCGTTTGGGAGATAGTCTTTTTTCATATTATTACCTCATGATAGTTTTGAGTTACGGGCAATTGTACATTGTTTCTTCCCAACAGCGCCCGTTTCCATTCGGAAGAAAACTTATGGTGAGAAGTTCTATTTTTTTTCTGCGTTAAAATCATTGCTCATATCCTGTGCGTTCAATACCTACAACAATCTGCGTTTACAGAAAATTCCATTAAAGTTTACCGCTGTAATTTTCGTCACAGTACCTTTTTGTGTGAATGTTGTGTTCGTTTTGAATAACAAAAAAACCTGTGATTGTCATTCCGAATCCCGATTCATCGGGTGAGGAATCTTATCAAAAGTGCCTTCATCCACTAAAGCGGGATTCGGGGTGACACTTTTTGTTTTTTCCCTATTAATCTATCGCAAATTTGTTTTTATTCCTGTTTTTCCAATAATTATGCTTCCCTTACATCGGTTGAGGGAGTTTTTTCAACAAGGAAAAAAGCCGTTGCATTGCTCAAGGGAGTTTTTGGAACAATGTAAAAATCCCTTGCGTTCTGCGAGGGAAATTTTGCAACAATTTAAAACTCCCTTGTATTACCGGAGGGAATTTTTCCGGCAAGGAAGGAATCCCTTATCATTCGCAGGGGAATTTTTATAAAGGACGAGGGAATTTTTGCACATCGAAAAAACTCCCTTCACCGTTTCGAGGGAGATTTTAAAATCTAAAAAAATACGCTTACGGACTCAAAGGGAATTTTTTGGACACGGAAAAATATCCCTGCTATTGTAGGGAAAATTCAGAAAACAAAAACGCGAGGTTTAACTTTACGTACGGGAACTCTGTAAGCATAGTAAGAAACCTGTACGAGTGTGAGAAATTGCTTTTTTTGTTTTAAACTCTTTCTTCATTTCTCTATCTTTTCTCCACAATTTTTACAAACAAAAAAAACTTACGTCAATATTGGAACAAACGATGATACAAGTGAATATTTACAGGATAATTTGCTGAGTTCGTTTGGAACATTTTCCAAGAAAGAAAGTTCGTCAAAAATTGGCAATAGTATTGTTGCAATATCATATTTAAAGTTTGCACATAATTCATTCGTGAAAAAAACAAATTCACCTCCCATCCTCCTCTCTAAAAAAGTTCTTCTCAAAGTTCCTCGCGATGTGTTGTGGAGTTTTCTTGCAGATACGGATAGGTTGAATCGTACCATTGATTTACCGGCGATAAAATTTATTCCTTATCCCGACCCGAGGAAGAAAGGACATTATCAGGCAGAAGCAAAGAAGTTCGGCGTAAGAGTTTCGTATGAAGAATTCCCCTTCGATTATGTTGCGGGAAGACATTATAAAGTTCTTCGACGATTTAAGTTTGGATTTTTGCAAGATATAATTGGCGGAATACGTTTAGTTCCCAAAGGTGATGCAACGGAATTGGAAGTCTTTGGCGAAGTAATGCCGCATAATATTCTCAGCAGAATTGTGGCATTGACATACGTTCGTAAAGTTGCTTTGAAAGATGTTCTCAATATTACAAAAGCATTTGAAAAACATTTTCTTAATCCGCGAGAGCAAAAACTTCCAACTCTTCCACCAAAGGAATTACTGAACCCAAATCAATTTGAATCTCGCAACAAAGATTTGAAAAAGTATTTCGAGAATAAAAATCTCATCTCAAAACTTGAAAAACATTTACTTACTGCTTCCGATTTGGAAGTCGTGCGAATGCGACCATTTGAACTTGCCGACAAATGGAGTGAAGACAGATACGAAGTCTTGAAATTATTTTTGTATTCAACAAAAGTTGGATTACTCGATTTGCATTGGACGATTCTTTGTCCAAATTGCCGCGCAGTTTCGAGCGATAATCTCACGCTCAAACAACTTCAAGCAGAATCTCATTGCGATACGTGCGAAATAAAATTCGGTTCCGATTTTTCTTCTTCCGTTGAAACACGATTTACAGTACATCCCGCTGTACGAATTGCTCGGAATGAAATGTATTGCATCGGCGGACCAGCAAATATGCCGGAAATCATTGCGCAACTTCGACTTGAGTCGAATGAAAAACGTGTGGAAGAAATGGAAGTGAAGAACGGAATTCTTCGCGTTCGTTGTTATCAAACGGAAGAAATGTTTTCAGTGCAAGTGAAAGAAACTACAAATGAAACAACTCTCAAAATAAAAATTGAGAATGGAAAATTGATAATTGATAACACGGAAGTAAAAACCGGAACGATTCGATTAGAAGTGTATAACAACTCCAATGATGAATCGCTTGTTGTACTTGAACGAGAAACGTGGAAAGAAAATGCAGCAACTGCGGCAATCGTAACCTCGCTGCAGGGTTTTCGCGACACATTTCCCGAAGAAGCGGTTGCGCCGGGAGAAGAACTCGGCATTTCTTCGATCGTCATTTTATTTACCGATTTGAAAGGGTCAACACAAATGTATCAGGCGATCGGCGATGCAAAAGCGTTTTCCTTTGTAGAAAATCACTTCCACTATCTCACGGAATTTGTATCCAAGTATCACGGTGGAATTGTAAAAACAATGGGTGATGCAATTATGGCAACGTTCACAAAAAGTATTGATGCGTTGCAAGCCGCTTTGGAAATGCAGCAACAATGGAAAAAATTTTACAAAGAATATGGCTCGGATTTAGATGTTCTCGTTCGCATTGGCATTCACGCCGGTTCTGCGATTGCGATTAACAACAGAGGAAAACTTGATTGCTTCGGTGCAACAGTAAATATGGCAGCGCGATTAGAAAAATATTCCAACGGCAACGATGTTATTATTTCCGACGCAATAAAGAATGATTCTGAAGTCGTGGAGTTTATTTCAAAAAATAATTGCGACACCGAATCTTTTGAAACAAGTTTGAAAGGATTTGACGAGGAGAAGTTTTTGTTGTGGAAAGTAAAAACTTCTTAGTGTTTCTACGTGAACTTTGTGCCTTTGTGGTAAAAGAACAAAACCACTAAGACACGAAGAACACAAAGGTTCACTTAGATTATTTTTTTCTTTCTCAATTCTTCAATCATTTCTTTCGTGTATCCAATCGAAAGTAAAATTTCTTCTGTATGTTCTCCAACAAGCGGGGGAGGAGCGAAGAGCTGCTGCGAAGTTGAAGAAAGTTTGATTGGATTTCCCACCATTGTTATTTCACCAACTTTTGAATGTTGAACGGAAACGAGCATCTCGCGTTCTTTCAATGTTTCCATTTGCAAAGCGTCGTTGAGTGAATTTATTTTTCCGACGGGAACATCTGCATTTTGTAATAATGAAATCCATTCTTCATTTGTTTTTGTAAGAAAAATCGGTTTGAGTTCTGTTTCAAGTACAGCACGATTTTCTACTCGCTTTGAATTGGTTACGAAACAAGAATCACGTTGCAAGTCATTTCTCTTAATTGCTTCGCAAAAATTTTTCCAATGCACTTCGCTTCCGATTGCAACATTCAGAAATCCATTTTTTGTTTGATATGTTTCGTACGGCGTAATCGTGGGATGAATATTTCCTTTGCGTGTCGGCTTTTTGTTTGACGATAACGCAATTTGCGATTGATATGTGAACAACGAAAGTAAACCGTCAAGCAAACTTATATCAACGAGTTGTCCTTCGTTTGTTTTCTCACGTTGAAAAAGCGCGAGCAAAATTCCTTCAAACGCAAGATTTCCCGCAGTAACATCAGCAAGAGAAATTCCCGCTTTAGTCGGTGCGCCATCGGGAAAGCCGGTAAGAGCCATCAATCCCGATTCGCCTTGTACAATTAAATCGTAACTCGGTTGATGACTTTGCGAACTCGTTTGTCCATAACCGGAAATGGAGCAGTAAATAATTTTTGGATTTATTTTTTTCACATACTCGTAATTCAATCCGAGTTTTTCCATAATTCCCGCTCGAAAATTTTCCACAACAACATCGTTTTGCAAAATAAGTTTGTGTAAAATTTCTTTTGCTTCATTCGATTTCAAATCCAACGTCAAACTTTTTTTGTTGCGATTGACGGAAAGAAAATACGCGCTTTCACCATTGATAAACGGCGGTCCCCAACTGCGTGTGTCGTCGCCTTTTTCCGGTTGTTCAATTTTTATTATTTCCGCACCCATATCGCCGAGTTTCATCGTGCAAAATGGACCGGCAAGAATGCGTGTGAAGTCGAGAACTTTTATTCCGTGAAGGGGTAGATTCATTTTATCTTAGTGATATGAAAATTTTATATTGATGTGTAGTGATGAACCAAAATGTTGCTCTGTTCTGCTCATAATATTCGCTAATTAAAAAATACCCCGATATTCGTTGTTACGAAGTCGGGGTAAATTATATAAGCGGATTTAAAGAAATACACTCCCATTGGAGATAACTCGAAACTACTACCTTGTCAAAATCATTTTTTTCGTTTCAGAATATTTTCCGTTGTCAAGTGAAAGGCGGGAGAAATAAATTCCACTCGCCAATCCGTTTGCATCAAACATGAAACCATATTTTCCTGTTTCCAATTCTTTATTTACGATGGTGGTAACTTCTTTCCCAAGAATATCATACACCTTCAGTGTTACAAATGACGAATGACGAATGACGAATGACAACATCGTCGTTGGATTGAACGGATTGGGATAATTCTGAAAGAGTGATGGCGATGCCGGAAATTCATTTTCATCTGCGACAGAGTTCCACACCGAATCCAGGCGCAATGAATCTGTTCCACCGAATTGATAATATCGCGCGGCAAATTCCTGCAAGTAGTGATTTGCAATTGTATTGTTTTGAACAAGGAGGGAATTTTCGTCGTTCGATTGTTCGCCGTTGTTGCTCCAATTCATTGAGCCGGTCCAAACGTATTGTGTTCCACCGACTTTTAACGGGTCAACGATAGCGTATTTATGATGGAGAAGTCCGCTCGCTCCCGTTTTTAACTGAACATCAACACCCGCAGTTGTTAAACAGGAATATCCCGCATCACCGTTATTATCCATTACGCCGCGCACTTGTTTTCCTGCATTTTTTCTTCCTTTGATGGAATCGCAGACATCATTTCGCGTGAATGAATATGTAGAAAATGCAAAATCGTGACTCGTGTTATTTATCGTTTTAGTTAACTTCGACGCTGGTCTATCGGAAGGGCTGAAATAGGATTCGACGGGCAAACCATTGATAACAAATTTATGAGGAGTGTTATTCGTTTTTCTTGAACCAAAAAGCGAGAATAACGAATTAGGAACTTCCGTACTGCTTCCCCACATTTCTTCAAACTCGCGCGTGTACGCATTAGCGAGCGCAGCATCCTGAATTTCGATTACATTTTGAAAATCATCGAGCGTTCCGGGTTGCGTGGGATTATAGGAACCAGTCCATACCCAAATACTTTCCGGTGCGCCGCCGCGAGAATCAATCACAAAAAATTTATTGTGCATTAATCCTAACCCGGTGTTGTCGCCAAAGGAATCGTCAATGATGGGGATTCCATTTTGTTCTATGAGTTGAAAAGCGTTGGTATTGCGATTATCGGCTTCACAAACGACGCGAACTTTCACCCCGCGTATCTTTGCTGCTACAAGCGCAGAGGCAATGAGGTCGCCTTGATTTCCCCCGCTTAAACTATACAGTGTTGCATCAACGGAGCGTTTGGCGCTGTTAATACGATTGATAATTTTTTGAATAAGATTAGCATTGCCATTTGCTGGTGTTGGATTTGCAAGTCCGGTAAAAACACTCTGATTGAAGTATGCATTCATTTCTCCCGTGGATGCAGAAGGAGAGGTTGTGCTTACAATAATGTTGGGTGCAAAACATGTATCGCCGGAAGAATCGGAAAATGCTTCGATGTAATAAATTGTTGCGGGAGATAAACCTGTTAAATTAACAACGTGGTTTGTCGTGGGATTTGCATCGCCGAAAACTCCGAGTTCATAATCACTCGTTAATCCATATTTCAAAAACGATGATGAATTTTTTCTTGTTGTCCACGAAACGGTGAATGATGTTTGTTGTAAATTGCTTTCAACAGGAGTAGAAGTAATCGTCGGACCACAACCTTTCACGTCGGTATCGCGGCGGGGAAGAATTTGATATCCCGTATTATGGGGAGCAGAGGGGTCGAACTGTCCAACAACACCAATCAAATCTATCTCATCTTGAGGAGCGGTCGTACCACAAATGTTCACACAATTATCCGCACGAATTTGTGTAAACGCCGTTGGGCTTTCGTACAGCCGGTAATTTCTTCCCGAAGTTCCGCAATCCCAGGTTGAGATTGCATTACCAAAGGTATCGCGCACGGTAACCGCGAGAATTTTTGCGAGTATCCCTTCGTTCTGTTCATTCACTTGTGAAACGGTAAGCACGATGGGCTCAACTTCGTTTCCCTGACTAAGGGTTTGTTGAAGCGTGAGATTATCAATTTGCGTAAATCCGTTGAAGTGCGTTACTCTGCCGGAAATAATTACATCATCGCCGATAGTCAGTGCCGCCGAAGTTGTTGTACCGAACATTCCGATTCCGGCAGTGTTATCCTGCATATACGATGGACTGCAAAATTCATTTCCAACAGTAACGATTCCGCGAAGGGTTACATATTGTCCGTTTCTAATGGGAATGCCGAGCGAATCATTTTCTTTTACGCTTGCAATCGGAATTGGTGAGCCGACAACCAGTACTGTCGGAGAAGTAGTTATTTCCCGGAATGTTGTACACCGTGTTTGAACTTTGATTTTGAAACTCGCTGTCGAATCGGGCGGCGTAACGTTGCGAATCGTAATTTCTGATGAGTCTGAAGAAAACGTTATTCCTTCAAATAGAATCGTGTCTGCAACAATGGAAACGGAGGCAGTAGCATTCGTGATAGAAACACTATCGAGTGAATGAGACCAACTGAAAGATGAAGGCATTACGAATCGCATATCGGAAATAGTGTATTGCGTGTTGCGGAAATATTTGACGACAAAATTCGTTGGAATATTTCCTTGCGCAGAGTGGGGAGAAACTGAAGCGATTCCACTACCATCGCAGAGATTTGTTCCGCCGGGAGGTTCGGTGGGACTCAAAGTATTTTGTGGATTTCTATTACACGTACGGGCAACAAAATCAAGATTGTTCTGTTGAGTGTCTTGCCCGTTTCCAATTAATGCATGAGTTCCTGTTGAACATAAGGAATCTGCAGTTGATGATGCTTTTGCTTTTCGTTCAACACTGTTATTATTTGCTGATGTTCCGTGGTTAGGTGCGGGTGAACCCTCGGGGTCAATCGCAGTGCCATAGCCTACTTTATCAATTTCGGTTCCCCCAACATTTGTGATATGAAAATGTCCGTTATCCGCGGCACCCGCGCTCCATTCTGTTGCACGATAATCGGGAGTTGTAGAACTTGCATAACTTGTTGGTGCAATGAGAAAAAAACCAAAAGCAGGGATGGTCTTATTATTGGGAATTGTTGCGCGTAAACTCCATGTCGTTCCCGATGCCGATTTGTATTCCAGTTTCCATCCTGAAATATCAATGACGGAGTCCATAGGGTTGTAAAGTTCCACAAACTCATCGGTTGCATTAGCGGTTCCGCGTGTAGCAAACTCCGATATGACGATATGCGTCGTCTGTGAAAAAGTTATAGAAAAAAAGAAGAGAGTAAAGAGAAGAGTTTGAAGTAATTTCATAATAAGTAATGTTGATAGTTGATTTTTGATATTTGATTTTTCAAAGTACCCTCGACAAGAATCGAACTTGTATTGGAAGTTTAGGAAACTTCAGTTCTATCCATTGAACTACGAGGGCGTTTTCAATGTGGAATGAAGCACGTGAAGCATTCAGAAAATAGATCCGATGAAAAATGCGGGAGTAAAATAGGGAAAACTTCTCTCCAAGCCAATTTGTACCGACAGAGTACGCCTTTGCCTCGCAGGGAAAACCGGCAAGAAGAAAATTTATTTCAGATTTATTTTGTGTTTTTATAAATAACCTTATATTCTTCGTAAAATTTTTATAATAACCTAATATAATTCTAAACCGTGGAAATAAAACTTGATGAGATTGACCTGCATATCCTTGAACTGATCCAGGAAAACGGGCGTATTAAACAAAGCGAACTTGCCTCGACGGTAAAACTTTCCGAGCCATCATTGAGTGAACGACTGCACAAGTTGGAAGGAAAGGGAATTATCGAGGGATACTTTGCAAAAGTAAATCCGAAAATGCTGGGTAAGGATGTTACTGCATTTATCGAAGTGAAAGTGGATAATTCCAAACATTATCCCACGTTTATCAAACAAGTCAATGTGGCGGTTGAAATTTTGGAATGTCACGCTGTTACGGGAAAAGGTTCGCATCTTATTAAAATCCGTACGGAAAATACGAGTACGCTTGAACGCTTTCTTGCAAAAATACAAACGTGGACGGGCGTAACAAGCACACTCACCAGTGTTGTTCTTTCCACACACAAAGAAACTTTAAAACTTAAAATTCACAAATAGAAAATCGCTATGAACAAATCCGAAAAACCTGTTTCATCCTATTTTGGAGAAAACGTTTTTGACCTCCCGAAAATGCAACAACTTCTCCCATCGAAATCGTACGAGAAAATACTCGATATCGTGCAACGTGGAAAAAAACTTGACCTCGAAACTGCGAGTATCGTTGCAATTGCGATGAAAGATTGGGCGATTACCAAAGGGTGTACGCATTACACGCATTGGTTCCAACCGCTCACAGGATTTACGGCGGAAAAGCATGATTCATTTATCGAGTTCGGCGATGATGGAAAAATTATTGAATCATTCTCCGGAAAACAATTGATTCAGGGAGAGCCCGATGCGTCCTCATTACCCTCCGGAGGAATCCGTGCAACATTTGAAGCGCGTGGTTATACAATATGGGATCCGACAAGTCCGGTGTTTATTATGGAATACCCGCACGGCAATACGCTTTGCATTCCGACGGTTTTTATTTCTTACACCGGAGAAACGCTCGATAAAAAAGCGCCGCTACTTCGTTCGGTGGAAGCATTAAACAACGCAACGCTCCGGATGTTGAAACATTTCAAAAATCCCGCAACGAAAGTGAACGCAACGCTCGGTGTGGAACAGGAGTATTTTTTGATTGACAGAACATATTATAATGCGCGCCCTGATTTTAAACAAACAGGAAGAACACTCTTCGGGCGTACACCGGCAAAACATCAACAACTCGAAGACCAATACTTCGGAAACATTCCTGAACGCGCTTTCGCTTTTATGACGGAAGTGGAACGCGAAGCATACAAACTCGGCATTCCCCTGAAAACACGCCACAATGAAGTCGCACCGAATCAATTTGAAGTAGCGCCGATTTTTGAAGATGTCAATGTTGCCGTTGACCACAATCAAATTCTTATGGATTTAATGGAGAGGATTGCGCAGCGTCATAATCTTGCTGTGCTTCTGCACGAAAAACCTTTTGCAAATGTGAACGGGAGCGGTAAACACTGCAATTGGTCTATTGGCACGGATAAAGGGGAAAACTTACTCAACCCGGGAAAAACGCCTCATTCGAATTTACAGTTTTTGGTTTTCTTCGTTGCAACAATAAAAGCAGTGCATAAACATTCAAAACTTTTACGAGCATCAATTGCGTCGGCTCACAACGACCATCGTCTCGGAGCAAATGAAGCGCCGCCGGCAATTATTTCTGTTTTTGTCGGAGATTTACTTTCGCAAATTTTAGACGACCTTGAAAAAAAGAAAGTTACAAAAAATACCGACCAAGCATGGCTTTCGATTGGCATTGATAAAATTCCTGAGATTCCAAAAGATAATACTGACCGCAACCGGACATCGCCGTTTGCTTTCACAGGGAATAAATTCGAGTTTCGCGCTGTGGGTGCAAGTCAGTCGCCATCAACACCGGTTGCTGTTTTAAATACGGCAATGGCGGAATCGCTTGATGAGATGCGGACAATGTTGGAAAAATTACTCGCGAAGAAAATTGATTTTCATTCAGCAGTGGTGGAGGTGTTGCGAAAAGTAATTTCCGAATCGAAGAACATACTTTTTAGCGGTGATGGATATTCTGATGACTGGCAAAAAGAAGCGGCGAGACGCGGACTTCCGAATTTGAAAACAACACCCGAAGCAATTACTGCATACGTAGTAAAGGAAACAAAGGAATTATTTTCTCACTATAAAGTGTACAATGAGCGCGAACTCGAAGCCATTGAACACATTGAGTTGGAAAGTTACATCAAACAGATTGAAATTGAAACGCGCGTTGCAAAAAAAATGGCGTTGACGATGTATCTGCCTTCTGTGGTTAGTTATCTTAACACTCTTTGCGCTACAGTCCAAGGATTAAAGTATGTCCTTGGAGCGAAAGCAGGCGCTGTTCAATCACTCAAACAAAGCGTGCAGAAAATTTCCGAACTGATGACGGAAATACAATCGAAAGTTGCACTGATGGAAAAAACGATGTTTGCCGCACAGAAGCAGAGCAGCATCAATAAAAAAGCAACCGCCTTTATTCAGGTGAAAAGCCAAAACGAAAATCTTCGCCAAATAATAGATGAACTGGAAATTCTTATTGATGCAAAATTGTGGCCCGTACCAAAATATGCTGAGATGATAATTGGGTTATAGAAATTTGGAAGTGAAATAAATTTTTTACTTCTGCAAAATAATCTTTTTCGTTTCAGTTTGAGATTCTGCGGCGAGGCGCACGTAATAGATTCCGCTTGGCAAATTACTTGCATCAAACTCTATTTCGTGTTTCCCTCCATACAAAGACCTGTTATTGATTAGTGTTGCTGCTTCCTGTCCGTACACGTTGTAAACTTTCAATGATACTACGGACGGTTGACCAATGATAAACGACAATGTCGTTGTAGGATTGAAAGGATTCGGATAATTTTGTTCGAGTTGAAAATGATTTCCGGCATTTTCATTTTCAGAAACACCAACAACCGGGAAATGGAAATTCCATGTTTCACTAAACGGTCCCCAACCAGCAGAATTTTTTGCTCTTACTTTCCACCACCAATTTTGATTTGGGACATAAATAGTCGTACTTGTATCAGTCAAGGTAGAATCAATATTAACAAAACTCGCAAATGTAGAATCCCAAGAATATTCTAACCAATAATTCGTAACTGATGGACTGCTTTCACTCCATATGAATGTAACTGATGAATCGGAAACGCCCGCTCGATTTGCAGGAGAAACCAAACGGACTTGACTTGGAGTTGCAGGCGCAATGGTGCAAACGTATGTCCCTGTCGAGCGGTCGGAAATTATCGCTTTGCCGCTTTCAAATGCATAAATTCCCCACGCGCCGTTATATCCGCCATCTGCTCCGGGATAACTATCATACTTTCCAACCGTGGTAATATTTGTTGGATCAGAAATATCTGCAATGACAAGTCCTTGCGTGTACCAGGAAATGAAAGCATAATCCCCGCGCACCATTACGTTATGAACAATTGCAGCAGGATTTGGGGTGTATTCATCAACCATTGAGTAGGAAGGTAAATTGGAAATATTCCACGCCTTCAGCGTTTTCGCAGTTTGTCCGATTTCATCGGTGCTGAATAGATACCGTCCGTCTTCGCTCGTCCATACATTATGTGTTCCTGCGTTTGCATATTGAATTGTGGCAACGTGTGTTGGGTTGGATTTATTGTGAACATCCACAATATAGATTCCCGTTCCATAAATAGCGGCGGCAAAGAGTGTATCGTTTCGTGCGAAAGCATCGTGGATGTATTCAGGTTGATATTCGCCGAGATAGAGTGGATTAACGGGGTCTGCGAGGGAATACATTATTACACCGGAGTTTCCCCAGTTTTGACTGCCGAGGAGATACATAATTCCGTTTTCGTCAATAAAAATTTCATGCGAGCGTTTGATGTTATCGCCTCCACGGGTGTGATTGAACTTTTTTACAAGGAAGGCAGTATCAGGAAGATGAGAAAGGTCAATTATTTGAACGCCGGAATCTGCGCCGGGATTTGCATCAACCACAACGTACGCATAATTGCCCCATGTTTTTGCTTCGCGCCAACCACTTGATGCCCCCGGGATGTACGCCACTTCTTGTATAGAGTCCGCGTTCGTAACGTCAACAATCGAAGTTCCGTTTATGCAGCCGATGATTCCGTATTCCCGATTATCCACAGGATTGGTCCAGCCCCAGCATCCGCTGTAAAAAGTGTTGTTGCCGCCGTGTCGTTTATCGAGGTGGCCGAAAAGTTGAACTCGCCCGGATGCTTGTGAAAAGAGTGAATGAGAAAATGAGAGAATGAATGTTAAAATCAGGAGTAAAGTTTTCATTGATAGTGTGCTGAAGTTAGTGTTTGATTGTTGTTTGATAATTGTGTTATAAAAAACGGAAAAAAATAGTTGTTGACAAAGGTTTCTTCAAAATTATTTTCCCTATATTTTCGCGCAAAAATTTATTCATTCACTCATCGTTTTCACCTATGATTTATGCTCGTATTCTAATAGCCGTTGTAGTTCTTGCGCGTTTTATTGGATGTGCTTCATCCGGAAACGAACAACAGATAGAAACTATGGAGAACAAAAATATTTCACAATCAACATCGCAAAATTATCCCGGAGAACCGACGACCTCTGGTTCCGTTACCACCTCTTCCGGACTTCAATACATTGATTTGAAAGAAGGAACCGGCGCAATGCCGAAAAACGGACAAACAATTTCGGTGCATTACTCCGGATATTTGCTCGATGGAAAAAAATTCGACAGCAGTGTGGATAGGGGAGAACCGTTCGAAACACCTATTGGACTTGGTCGTGTGATTAAAGGTTGGGACGAAGGAATGGTTTCGATGAAAGTCGGCGGGAAAAGAAAGTTGATTATCCCGGGAAGTCTTGGTTATGGAGAGCGTGGATATCCCGGACTCATTCCACCCAATGCGACGCTGGTCTTTGATGTGGAATTGCTTTCAGTTAAATAAAAATCTTTCTACAAAATTTATTAGGTACTTATGAACCCGTTTTCTTTTTTGCGGAAGCGGGTTTTTTTATTAAGGGTTGGAGATTGGAAGTTGGAGATTTGAGATTTAAGCAGATTTTTTCTCAAACCACTTACCGCAACCCGCAAACCATTTTTTATTATGGAACACTTTGATGTCATTATAATCGGTTCCGGTCCTGCCGGTGAAAAAGCTGCAGCGCAAGCGGCGTACATAGGCAAGAAGGTTCTCATTATCGAAAAAGAAAAAGTTGTAGGGGGCGCGATGGTGAACACTGGAACGCTTCCGAGCAAAACATTACGTGAGACTTCTCTTTTCCTTTCCGGAAAAAAACAGAGAGGAATGTACGGCGTAGAATTTCAACTTGGAAAGCAAATCACCATTCAGGATTTGATGTTTCGCAAAACATTTATTATCAAAAAAGAAATCGAGATGATAAATGAAAATCTTGCGAAGCACAAAGTGAAATTAGTTACCGGCGCAGGATATTTCATTGATGAACATACAGTCGGTATCGAAGGAAGGGAAGAAAAATATTCCACTGAATTTATTTTAATCGCCGTTGGTTCGTATCCGTTTCGTCCGAAAACCATACCTTTTGAATACGAGCAAGTGTACGACAGCGATGAAATTTTAGAAATGATTCACATTCCGAAATCAATGGTGATTGTCGGCGCGGGAGTGATTGGTTGCGAATACGCGTGTATGTTTGCCGCATTGGGAATTGAAATTATTTTGATAGACCCGAAAGATGTCGTGCTTCCGTTTCTCGATTCGGAAATTTCCCAATTGCTTGTGGAAGAAATGAAAGAACTCGGTGTGAAGTTTTTGTTCAATGATTCCGTAGATAAAGTGGAAATTAATGCGAATCGATTTTGCGAAACGTTTTTGAAAAGCGGAAACAAACTTGTGAGCGAAACGTTTTTATACGCCGCCGGTCGTTCGGGAAATGTCGGAAAATTGAAATTGGAAAACGTCGGACTTGCGGTGAACAATCGCGGACAAATGGAAGTGAATGAACATTATCAAACAAAAGTTTCAAACATTTATGCAGTCGGCGATGTGATTGGATTTCCTTCACTTGCGTCAACATCAATGGAACAAGGTCGCGTTGCAATGTGTCACGCTTTCGATTTCAAATACAAAGAACGAGTTGCGGCGTTGTTGCCGTACGGAATTTATACGATTCCCGAAGCATCAATGGTGGGAATGACGGAAGATGAAGCAAAGAAAAAAGGAATTGCATACGAAGTGGGAAAATCTTTCTATGCTGATAATCCGCGCGGACAAATTATCGGCAACGAACGCGGAATGTTGAAACTTGTTTTCTCCAAACCGGATAAAAAATTACTCGGCGTTCACGTGATTGGAGATAATGCTTCGGAAATTGTGCACGCGGGAATGTTAGTAATGTATTTCGGCGGAACGATTGATGCGTTTATTGAAAGCGTGTTCAACTATCCCACACTTTCCGATATTTACAAATACGCAACGTACGATGGACTTGGAAATTTGAGTGGACATAAGATTAGGAAATAATATCAAATGACTATGAAAAAAATATTCTTTTTATTTTTGATTTATACGATTTCAATTCACTCGCAAGATGATTCTGAAAAAATACAATTGTATTCTAAAAATATTATTGGAAGTTGGGTTTGGAAACATAGTAGTGGAGGATTATCAGGACATGAATTTAATACTCCGGAAAACCTTGGATTGAATAAAAAGTGGATTTTTACAAGCGAAGGGGAGTTTATTGAACTTATAAATAATGATACTTCCAATAATTATAATAGTTACATATTTGAAACCAATCAAAGTGTTATCGATCATAATAACATTCTGATGCTAAAAACTTTTTATACGTTAGAGGAAAATAAATTCGTGTCGAACAAAATAAACCAAAATCATTTATTAAAACGAATGTTACCAGAATATTATCTGATAGGGCGACTTACCAAGGATACTCTTACAATAGGTGACAATGCTTATGATGGAATGGGACATTTATTTGTTCGAGAAAAAAAGAAATCGAAATAATTATACATTTTTAACCCACAACTTAAGTTGTGTGTTATTGAAACTATAATGATGTAAGAAACCGATTCATCGGTTTCAACGAAGAGAAATACATAACAATGTCACATTCATTCACAAAAATTTGGATTCACGCTGTCTTTGGAACAAAAGATAGAGTACCAATTATATCAAGCAGTTTTGAAAATCAGTTATATAGTCATATTCAAAAACAACTCGAAGCAGATTTTGAATGTTTCGTGAAAGTTATCAATGGAACAGAAAATCACATTCACATTTAATTTCAGCAAAACTCAAATTATTCTCTTGCACAACTCATTAAAAATGTAAAAGGTGAATCTTCGCACTGGATAAATCAAAATAAATTTCTGAATGTAAAGTTTGCTTGGCAAATTGGTTACGGTGCATTTTCAGCGAGTGAATCACAACTCGAGAAAGTTGAAAAATATATTCGCAATCAGAAAGAACATCACGCGAAACTAACATATCAGCAAGAAGTAGAATTATTTCTCAAAAAATATAACTTAGCATTTGAAAACCGTTGAAACGGTTTTCGTATTTTTATCACGCTTTTTTTTCAACCCACAACTGAAGTTGTGGGTTTAGTGAATAGTCATCATTCAAACATAATGCAAACACAAAAAACATCAGAACTGAACGAGTCGGGGTTTCGACCGTATATTTCTCCAAACGATTCGCCGTTGGAAAGTACCTTTCGCGCGTTGTTGCTTGGTTCACTCCTCGGCATCGTATTCGGCGCGGCTTCTGTCTATCTCGGACTTCGCGTTGGGCTTACAACTTCCGCTTCAATTCCGATTGCAGTTATGGCAATTACGATTTTGAAAAAACTTCGCGGCAATACTGTTCTTGAAAATAACATTGTGCAAACAGTTGGCTCTGCGGGAGAATCCATTGCAGCAGCAGTTGTGTTCACCATTCCCGCTCTTATTTTTCTTGGCTTTCCGTTGAAGATGTCCATCACACTTTTGATTGCGCTTACGGGTGGATGTCTTGGCGTGTTGATGATGATTCCGTTGCGCAGATATTTAATAGTGAAAGAGCATAAGAACTTACGTTTTCCCGAAGGAACGGCTTGCGCAGAAATTATCAAAGCGGGAGAAGTTGGCGGAACATCTGCAGCAAAAATTTTCAAAGGAATGGGACTTGGTGCATTGTGGAAAGGAAGTTCGTCGTTATTCGGATTTTGGAAACCCAGTGTTGGAAAAGATTTTTCGTTTTATCCCGGCTCATCGTTTGGAATGGACATCGCGCCGGAACTGATGGGTGTTGGTTATATCATCGGTTGGCACACGTCGCTCGTTATGGTTGGCGGTGGTTTACTTGCTGCATTTGTTATTTCACCGATTATTGCTTTTATCGGCAACGTTGCAACAACACCGATTTATCCCGCAACAAAATTGATTTCCGAAATGAGCACGTACGAAATCTGGAAAAATTATATCAAGTATATGGGTGCGGGAGCCGTTGCAACCGGCGGAATTATCGGACTTGTTCGCGCCTTTCCATCCATTTGGGAATCACTTTCCGCGTCAATCAAACAACTTGTTGGCGAGCGTTCGGGAAATAATCATTCACAAAATATTTTACGAACAGAAAAAGATATTCCAATTTCTGTAGTAGGAATCGGCGTGTTTGCGCTGATAATTTTTATTTGGCTTGTGCCTGCATTTCGCGTGAACATTCTTGGCGCATTGCTGATTGTTGTTTTCGGGTTTTTATTTTCAGTCGTCTCCGCTCGCATTACGGGGATTGTCGGTTCATCATCATCACCGCTTTCGGGAATGACGATTGCCGTGTTGATGGGAACCTGTTTGATTTTTCTTGCAGTCGGATGGACGGGACAATCGTACACGTATCTTGCATTAGTAATTGGTGCGGTTGTGTGCATAGCAATTTCCAATGCGGGAACAACTGCGCAGGATTTGAAAACCGGACATCTGCTTGGTTCCACGCCGAGTAAGCAACAACTTGCAATTCTTGTTGGCGTTGTAACTTCTGCTGCTGTTGTAGGAATTACGATGTTACTGTTGAACGAAAGTCAATCGAAAGAGATTCTTGTTGAAAAGCCGTTTACGCCGCCTGCAATTTCACTTCAACGCGCGGAAGAAATGGAAGGCAAAGACGGTAAAATGTATTTACTTGCAAAGGTGGTAAATGTTGAAGGAGTTGAACCGGGAAATTATTTGATTGATGAACAAACGAAAGTTGCAGTCTATAAACGCATTGATGGTATTGGTGGAAAAGAACTCGCCGCGCCGCAATCGAATTTAATGGCGGTGTTAATCAGCGGCTTATTGGAACAAAAACTTCCGTGGGGACTAATAATGATTGGCGCGAGCATTGCATTGTTTATGGAGTTGATTGGATTTCATTCGCTTACGTTTGCTGTCGGATTTTATCTTCCGCTTTCATCCACATTTCCAATTTTCGTTGGTGGAATTGTGAGAAAACTTGCAGACAAAGTTTACAAACGCAAACCCGATGACCCGGAAGAAAGCGAAGGAACATTACTTTCCAGCGGAATAATAGCAGGCGGAGCGTTACTTGGTGTGCTTGGAGCGTTTCTCAATTTCATTCCCGGATTTATTGATGATGAAACGGGACTTCCAATGGTTTTGGCTATCGGTTACAAATATCTTCGATTTGCGTGGGATTCGGATGTTCTTGCGATTGTTGTGTTTGGAGTGTTGGGCTGGTTGTTGTTTAAGGGTGCGGGGGATGAGAAGAAATAATTTTGGATTTTTGCATTTGAGATTTTAGATTGAGTTTGAAAATGAAAACAGTTATTCTTATTAATAAGAATAACATAAAAACTATCGCATTGCAAATTTATTATTATCAAGAACGAGACAAAAAGAAACTTGCGCGATTACCGATTGAAAAGAAAATAGAAATCCTCGTTGAGTTACAAAAAATTGCAGTAAGCGCATTACCGAAATCAAAACAACACAAAGCAAGAAAAATGATTTGGAAATTAACATAGAACAATAATGTTTAATCTAAATTTTTCAATATAAAATGTAAAATGATTTCCGAATTATTATCTGCTTCTCTCATCGCACTTCGCGATTGTATGGGACTTCAACCAAACGAAAAGGTTTTTGTCGTTACTGATGAACTTTCGCGTACGCTTGCGTGTTCACTAAATCAATCGGCGAAAAAGTAATCATCAACCAATAATATTTACTCTTGTATGGACGTTAAAGAAAAGAAAAGTTTATTCTATCGCGCTTTGGATTTTGTTGAATGGGGAGGGAATAAACTTCCCCATCCTGCAACGATGTTTGCAACGTTTGCATTTATCGTTCTTGTCATTTCAGCAATCGCCTCAGCTTTTAATTTTATTGCACTGCACCCAACTACCGGAAAAGAAATTCTACCGGTTAATCTCCTCAATGGCGATGGATTGCGGAAAATTGTAACATCGCTTGTTTCCAATTTCACCGGATTCGCTCCACTCGGAACGGTACTTGTTGCGTTGCTGGGAGTTGGTGTTGCAGAAGGAACCGGGTTGCTTTCTGTGCTCATTCGTGCGTTCGTTCTTTCCGCGCCGCGAAAACTCATTACGATGGTGATAGTTTTTACCGGAGTAATGTCGAATGCGGCATCAGAAGCAGGATATGTCATCCTCATTCCACTCGCAGGAGTAATTTTTCAGACGCTCGGAAGAAATCCACTCGTCGGAATGGCGGCGGCATTTGCAGGAGTTTCCGGAGGATACAGCGCTAATCTTGTCTTAGGCACCGTTGACCCTTTGCTTGCCGGAATATCACAAGAAGCCGCGAAAATTATTAACCCCGCATACATTGTGAACCCTGCCTGTAATTGGTATTTTATGACTGCGTCCACATTTCTCCTCACTCTTTTGGGTACGTGGGTAACAGAGAAACTTGTTGAACCTCGTTTAGGAAAGTATAATTCGACTGAGGGTAATTCCACAATGGAGCAACTTTCCATCGAAGAAAAGCGCGGTTTGAAATTAGCGTTTGTAACATCCCTTCTCTTTTTTGCTCTCCTTGCGCTTACTATTGTACCCGAAAACGGAATTTTGCGCGACCCAACGACAAAAGGAATTCTCCACTCTCCATTTCTTTCGGGTATTGTTACGATAATTTTCTTTATGTTTTTACTTCCGGGAGCTGTGTATGGAATGGTAACAAAATCGTTGAAGAATGATTCAGACGTCATCAATGCGATGTCAAAATCCATGGGAACACTTGCGGGATATATAGTGCTGGTATTTTTTGCTGCACAGTTCGTCGCCTTTTTTAATTGGACGAATCTCGGTTTGATTCTCGCCGTGAAGGGTTCTGAATTTTTGAAATCCATCGGATTGACAGGAATTCCGCTGTTTGTCGTTTTTATTATTTTTGCCGCAACGATGAATTTATTTATGGGAAGCGCATCCGCGAAGTGGGCTATTATGGCTCCTGTGTTCGTTCCGATGTTTATGCTTTTGGGTTATACGCCTGAACTCACGCAATGTGTTTATCGCATTGGCGATTCGGTTACAAATATCATCACACCAATGATGTCATACTTTGCACTCATCGTTGCGTTCGTTCAAAAATATAATAAGAATGCCGGACTGGGAACCATCATAGCAATGATGCTGCCGTATTCAGTTATTTTTCTGATTGGATGGACAATAATGTTAATCATTTGGATTTATTTCGGAATTCCCGTCGGACCCGGCGCAGAATTATATCTTCGGTAAAAAATATTATGCACTCTGAACTACTCTCCGCATCCCTTATCGCACTTCGCGATTGTATGGGGTTACAACCAAACGAAAAAGTTTTAATCGTTACTGATGAACTTTCTCGAACGCTTGCGTATTCACTACATCAAGCGGCAAAAGAACTTGGCAATGAAGTTGTTCTTGTAGAAATGCTTCCGCGAAAATCGAATGGAGAAGAACCACCGAAAGAAATTGCAGAATTGATGAAACTCTACGATGTTGTTTTGTGTCCAACATCGAAATCGTTAACGCATACAGATTCACGACGAGCGGCAAGCACATTGGGAGTTCGTGTTGCAACACTTCCGGGAGTTACGGAAGAAATTATGATTCGCTGTATGAATGCGGATTACAATAAAATTGCAGAACGAACTTTTAAACTGTGTGCGTTGTTGGAGAAAACAAATGTCATAAAAGTTACGGCGCCAAGCGGAACAAATATTTCACTTCCCATTAAAGGAAGAAAAGCGTTTGCAAGTTCGGGATTGTTTCGCAAGAAAGGTGAATCAGGAAATTTACCAACGGGAGAAACGTATCTCGCGCCGTTAGAAAATGAATCCAATGGAATTGTTGTTGTAGATGGCTCGATGGCACAAGTTGGAATGGTGAAAGAACCGATTCGCATAAAAATTGAAACTGGATTTGCAACAGAAATTTCCGGTGGAGAAGAAGCGAAAAAGTTTCTTTCACTCATTGAACCGTTTGGAAAAGACGCGCGAACCGTTGCAGAGTTTGGAATCGGCACAAACGATAAAGCCATTCTCACAGGAAAAATTATTGAAGACGAAAAAGTGATGGGAACAATTCACATTGCGTTCGGCGATAATAAATCAATGGGAGGAACCGTTCGCGTTGCAAGTCATTTGGATGGACTTGTGAAATCACCAACAGTTTGGTTTGATGAGATGATGATTATGAAAGATGGAAAATTTCTCTTAGCATTTTAGATTGAACAATGACAGAAAATAAATTTGAACCAAAGCAAATCGAGCGTTATCGAAAAATGACGGGTGAAGAGCGAGTAGAAATTGCTTTTCAACTCACGGAGTTTATTCAAAATGTTTCAAGAGATGGAATTCGTTATCAACATCCGGAGTTTTCCGAACAAGAAATTGAAGTAGAATTACAACGCAGAATCAAGTATGGAAATTCGAGATGAATTTGCTAACGTTATAAAGCGTTTCGACGAACTTAATATTCAATATATGCTTACTGGTTCTGTTGCATCAAGTTTTTGGGGTTCACCGCGAACGAGTCATGATTTTGATTTTATTATTGTATTATCACAAAAAGATACTCGACGAATATATTCAGCGTTTCAAAGTGACTATTACGTAAGCAGTATTGAAGATGCTATTAAACATAATCAAATGTTCAACATTATTCCCAATAACAGTTCGATGAAAATAGATTGTTGGATTTTAAAAAGAGATGAGTTCAATCTTTCTGCTTTTCAAAGAAAAAGAAAAGTTACTTTATACGGAATTGATGCTTTCGTTATTTCTCCCGAAGATAGTATAATTTCAAAATTGTTGTGGTATGTTGAATATCCCAACGAAATACAATTACGAGATATTGGAGGGATAATAGAAACGCAACAACATTCAATAGATTTTATATACATCAGCCAATGGTGCGAACGACTTTCTCTCAATGAATTGTGGAATTCAATAAAAACAAAACATAAATTTCAATGAAAAAAACATTCTTATACATTCTTTTTCCACTGATTCTTATTGGGGGAGGAGGATATTATTATTTCGGAAATGCAAAATCCGAAGAAGTAAAATATCGCACGGAAAAAATTTCCCGCGGCGATATTACGATTCAAGTGCGCGCGACGGGAACGATTAATCCGAAACGCATTGTGCAAGTCGGAAGTCAGGTTTCGGGTACAATTTCAAAACTCTTTGCGGATTTCAATTCACAAGTGCATGAAGGAGAAATTATTGCGATGATAGATTCGACGTTTTTATACGCGTCAGTGAAAGAAGCGGAAGCAAATTTGGAACGCACGAAAGCGCAAGTGAATGAAGCAAAACGTACCTTGACGAGAATGGAAGAACTTTTCAAAAAGGAATTAGTTTCCAAAGCGGATTATGATGCGGCGCAAACTTCTTTTGAAACTGCCACGGCACAACAAAAACAATCACAAGCGGCGTTAGATAGAGCAATGGTAAATTTGCGTTACTCGGTTATTCGTGCGCCGATTGATGGGATTGTTGTTTCACGCGATGTGGATGTTGGACAAACTGTTGCGGCAAGTTTACAAGCGCCGAAAATTTTTTCCATTGCAAATGATTTGAAGTTGATGCAAGTGGAAGCGAGCGTTGATGAAGCAGATATCGGACAAATTCAGGAAGGACAAACAGTATCATTCACCGTTGATGCCTATCCGGATGAAGAATTTAACGGAACAGTTACACAAGTCCGCATTGCTCCGGTTACTGTTCAAAATGTTGTTACGTACACAGTCATTATCGAAGTTCCGAATGAACAACTGAAACTTCGCCCGGGAATGACCGCAACAGTTTCTGTTCTCGTTCAGAAAAAAGAAAATGTGCTGCGTGTACCTGCGCTTGCGTTACGATTTCAACCGCCGATGGAAGTGTTGGAGAAATTTCAAGACAAAGAAAAAGAGAATGACTCAATGAAACGGAATGATGGAGTGATGGAGAAGGGGGGTAATGGAGGAAAAAGTGATTCTTCAACTTCAAAACAAAATGATAATGGTGAAAGAAGAATGCGTGTTGAAAAGAGAAATAGTGATAACGATGAACGACGAGAGGGAAACAAAGAACGCGGTGAGAGGGGAGAACGAAGAGAATGGAATCGCGAAGGAATGAATAACCGAGAAGGTGGAAGTGGTGAGCAAGGGAAGGAACGAAAAACAATGAAGCGGAATTTTGCTCGCATCTGGATTTTGGAAAACGGAAAAGACTTGAAACCGGTTCGACTTCGCACAGGAATTACCGATAACCGTTTCATCGAAATATTTTCAGAAGAATTGAAAGAAGGGGATGAAATTATTCTCGGAATAAATGGAAACGAAACATCATCTATGCAAGGCGGGCAATCGCAAAATCCTTTCGCTCCACGAATGCCGGGAGGTGGCGGTGGCGGAAGAAGAGGATTCTAACTATTTACGATTTTCAATTTTCAATTTTCAATTTATAAATCGTAAATCCCAAATCATAAATCGAAAATCATTATGCGTTTTTTTGAAATACTACGGATTGCTTTCGACGCATTGTTGCGAAATAAAATGCGTTCGCTTCTTACGATGCTGGGAATAATTATCGGCGTTGGAGCAGTGATTGCGATGGTTGCAATTGGTCAGGGAGCGCAAACATCTGTAGAAGCGCAAATCAATTCGCTTGGCACGAATGTGCTTCTCATCTTTCCGGGAAATACAACGCGCGGTGGAGTTTCTGTAGGAGCCGGCTCTAATACAACATTGACCGAAGATGATGCAAAGGCAATTAAAGAACAGTGTCCAGCTGTTTCTCTGATGAGCCCGCTGATGCGTACCAATGGACAAGTTGTGTTCGGAAATCTCAATTGGGGAACAACGATTCAGGGAGGAACAGTAGATTATTTCAGTATTCGTGATTGGCGATTGGATGACGGCGAATTAATGTCTGACCAAGATGTTCGTGCAGCAACAAAAGTATGTCTGCTCGGACAAACTGTTTTACAGCAATTGTTTGAAAATTCAAATCCGCTTGGGCAAACAATCCGCATCAGGAATATTCCGTTTAAAGTCATCGGAACATTGAAATCGAAGGGGCAAAATATGATGGGGCAGGACCAGGATGATGTGATAATCATTCCGTACACAACGCTCCAAAAACGATTGATGGGAAATAACACCCGTGAGTGGAGATTTATTGCTTCCGCAAAAAGCAGAGAACAAATTACAGAAGCGCAAACACAAATTACTGAACTTCTTCGTGTGCGCCACAAACTTTCTCCGATGGATGAAAATGATTTTACTATACGTACACAAACGGAAATTGCCGAAGCATCCACTTCAACTTCAAAAATTATGACGATGCTGTTGGGAAGTATTGCTGGCGTTTCTCTCATCGTTGGTGGAATCGGAATTATGAACATTATGCTTGTTTCCGTTACAGAACGCACACGCGAAATTGGAATTCGAAAAGCAATTGGCGCGCGTCGTGGTGATATACTTCTTCAATTTCTGACTGAAGCAATTGTACTTGGAGTTGTTGGGGGAATTTTTGGGATTGGACTCGGTGTTGGCGCTTCAAATCTTGTTGCAAAGTTTGCGCAATGGCCGGTGTTTGTTTCAACGGCATCCATAATTCTTGCAGTTGGATTTTCCGCGGCGGTAGGAATATTCTTTGGATTTTATCCTGCGCGAAAAGCGGCTGGGTTGAATCCGATAGAAGCGTTGCGGTACGAGTAAGCCGTTACCAGAATTTATTCTGTAAATGCGCGAGATTGGCATTGATTATGGAATTAAAAAAGAAATGTTTCTTCTCACTTTCCTTTGCCCTGCGTGTAATTGTTGTATATTGAGCCGTTAAAATTCCCGCCTCGGAACGTGATTCATCTCTCCTCATCGAAAAATCTATCATTCTCCCCATCTGTAGGCTCGACAAAGTTATAGATAACTGCGGGCGTTTTACTTTTTTATTAACTCTTATTATTTAAAATACTTATATGAATATTTACGTTGGCAATTTATCGCCAGAAATCACCGAAGGAGAATTACGCACTGCATTTTCCGCATTCGGACAAGTGACGAGTGCAAAACTTATAACAGACAAATTTACAAACGAGCCGCGTGGTTTCGGTTTTTTAGAAATGCCGGTTACCGCAGAAGCGCAAAAAGCAATTTCAGGTTTGAATGGCAATGACTTGAAAGGGCGCGCACTGACAGTGAACGAAGCCCGACCAAAAACAGAGAACAAATTTGGTGGCGGCGGTGGTCGTTCGTGGTAAAAATGTAACACGAAACATTGTTTCGTAAAAACATTTTCAGTAGAAGGATTTCTAATTTTTTAGGAATCCTTTTTTTATATAAATTTTCTGTGGGAGATTATGTGATGAACAGGGAAAAAATATTACTCATATTTTAATTCAAAATATTTATTTGTTTAAATGAAGCGTTATTATTACTCCGCAAATATTTCAGATTTTATTATTGCATCTGAGCAAGAAATCTTAGGTGTTTTAGCACAGAGTAATGAATTTTCATTGGAACTTACTCAGAAAGAATTTTGGCTTCGACAAATAATAATTTTAAAAAATGTTTTAAGAACTCAAGATGGTAAAATCTTTTTCGAGTACTCTATTCCAAGAATGGGAAGAAGAATAGATGTTGTCTTGATTATAAAGAATACGATTTTCATACTAGAATTTAAAGTTGGTGAAGAAGAATTTTTACAGTCTGCTCTTGACCAAGTTTGCGATTATGCACTTGATTTAAAAAACTTCCACGAGACAAGCCATCAACATTTGATTGCGCCAGTACTAATCGCTACAGAGGCGAAAGAAATTGTACCAATAATTTCCCGAACTCCTCATAACGACAATCTTTTATTTCCAATCAAATGTAATGCTGAAAATCTGAAAGACGTAATCAACAATGTTCTTGAGTTTGCGGATGGTGAAATTATTGATTCAGAAAAATGGACATCGGGTAGATACGCGCCAACACCAACAATTATAGAAGCAGCAATGGCTCTTTACAACAATCATTCTGTTGCTGAAATCTCAAGAAGTGATGCATCCGCAATTAACTTAAGTCAAACAAGTAATGCTATTTCTGAAATCATTGAGAGAGCAAAAAAGAATAACGAGAAAGCAATATGTTTTGTAACTGGGGTTCCGGGTGCTGGAAAAACATTAGTTGGACTTGATGTTGCGACAAAACATATGGATAAAGAAAAGAAATCAACGAGTGTTTACTTATCTGGGAATGGACCTTTGGTTGATATATTACGAGAAGCTTTGACAAGAGACAGAATAAGAAGGGAGAAAGAAAAAGGGAATAAAATAAAAAAAGGAAAAGTATTTGGAGAGGTTAAACTCATCATTCAAAATGTCCATCACTTCCGAGACGAATGTTTAATTGATACTTCTCATCCTCCTTTTGACCATGTTGCAGTTTTTGATGAAGCACAACGAGCATGGAATCAAGTACAAACGGCTAAGTTTATGAAGCGAAAAAAAAATGTTCCTAATTTTTTAATTTCAGAACCCGAGTTTCTCATTTCATGTTTAGATAGACATAAAGATTGGGCTGTAATTGTTTGTCTTGTTGGTGGTGGACAAGAAATAAATACCGGTGAAGCAGGAATTAGTGAATGGCTTGAATCAATCAACCGAACTTTTCCACAATGGCAAATTTATATTTCAGATAGATTAACCGATAGCGAGTACGCTGCAGGAAATGCCTTACAGATAATACAAAAACATCAACACGTTATTTGTAAAGAAGGTCTTCATCTTTCTGTTTCATTACGTTCGTTTCGTGCAGAAAATGTTTCTCTCTTAATAAAAAACCTATTAGACCTCGACAACAAAGAGGCAAGTAGAAATTATGAATTAGTAAAAGAAAAATATCCAATTGTCATTACCCGTGATTTATCAAAAGCCAAAAAATGGTTGAAGGAAAAAGCACGCGGAAGTGAACGATATGGAATAGTAGTTTCTTCATCGTCGCAAAGATTAAAACCCCTTGCTATTGATGTTCGATCACCAATGGATCCTATTCATTGGTTTTTAGATGGTAAAGAAGATGTCCGTTCTTCGTATTATTTGGAAGACGTAGCAACGGAATTTGATGTTCAAGGATTAGAATTAGATTGGTCTTGCGTTACGTGGGATGGGGATTTTCGTTATTCTAAAAATGGATGGAACTATTTTTCTTTTGTTGGTAGCAAATGGAATAACATAAAAAAAGATGAAAGAAAACTGTATTTGAAAAATGCTTATCGTGTTCTATTGACAAGGGCTCGTCAAGGAATGGTAATAGTTGTTCCTACAGGAGATATAGAAGATGCGACAAGAAACCCAAAATTTTACAACGATACTTTTAACTACCTTCAAGAAATCGGTTTTACGCTTGTTTAACGGTACACATAAATTTTATTTCCTCTTTCCTAAATCCACAAAATCTTAATTTCCTTTTCTAACTGTGTAAATTCTTTATCGCCAGTAACGAGAGTTGCGTTTTCTTTTTTTGCAAGAGCGGCGGCAAAACAATCGGCATAGGCAATTCCGCCGAGCGCTTTATATTTTCCCGCTTGTTTGGCAAGGCGTGTATCAATTTCTTCTACAACATCAATCGGCATATTTTTTATTGCGCGCACTGCTTCTTCCGCTTTTTCCTCATCTCCCGTTTTTAGCCGCGTGTAATACACTTCGCCCCAGTTAATCGAAGTGAGAAACATTTTTTGTTCGGATTGAAATGCTTCAAAGAGTAAATCGCGCACCATTTCCCATCCTTTTTGTTTTCGGAAATAAACAATGAGCGCGTAACTATCGAGAACGTATTTTTTCATAACGATTACTTTCCCTTTGCTTTATCTTTCTTCCGTTCTTCGAGTAAGATTTCCAGCTCGTTTCCTTTGTCGTTAAATATTCCCGCATATCGCTCGAAGTAATCTTTGGTCAACGGTTTGATAATTACATCATCGCCTTTTTCAATGAAGATAATGATTGTTCCTTTTTTCATTCCCTTCTGCTTGCGGATTTTAGATGGAACAAGAATTTGTCCTTTGACGGTCATTGTTGATGTTTGCATACGATATTTCTTTTATGTGTTACAAAATGTGTTGCAAAGATACTAATTATTTCAATGTAAGTCAAGAAATAAATAAGTAACACTTTATTTATTTTTGGTCTCCATCAAATCCACAAAATCTTAATTTCTTTTTCCAACGATTTAAATTCTTTATCACCGGTTACCAATTCTGCTTTCCTTTGTTTTGCGAGAGCGGCGGCGTAGGCATCAGCAAAAGACATTTTATGAAATGCTTTATATCGAGCGGCTTGGAGCGTGAGTTCTTTGTTTGCTTCCTCAATGGTGAGAGGATAACGTGCAAGTGTTGTTCTGTATATTTCTGCTCGTTCTTCCCCTCCTTCCCGAAGGGCAATGTAATACATCTCTCCCCAGTTCACCACGCAAACAAAAACTTCAGTTTCATAAAACGATGCTCGTTTGAGAATATTCATTACGGGCTTACCGGATTCTTCTCCTTCGCAATAGGCAAGAAGCGCAAAACTATCGAGTACGTAGCGTTTCATAATTCACGCTCACGTTTTTTTTCTTCCATTAATGCTCGGAGAAGTTTTCCCTTCGTTCCGAGAAATCCGAGGTTCTTTTCGATAAGTTCCGGCGTAATTGGTATAAGAATGATTTCTCCGTTATCATCATCAAACTGAACGCGTGTTCCGTTTTTAATGCCGTACTTGTGTCGCAATTTATAAGGAATGACGACTTGTCCTTTTGTTGTTACGATTGAGGATTCCATTTGGTTTACTGTTGTATGTTAATATTTGCGGGGAAAAGATATAAATTAATTATATGTAAGACAAAATAAATAAGTAATACAAATTTGCGTGTTACCTAATCATCGAGCGAAACAATAAAAGTTTAATTTAAATAGCGAATGAACGGGCTCGTATGCAAATAGCTTTAAAATTTCTTTCCTTCAAAAATTTCTCGTATATAAATCCCGATTTTTTACTAAATATTTTCAAACATTATTCTTATTGAGGCAAATTTATGTCAAAAAATTCTTTAACTATAACAGATAACAGAACAGGAAAACAATACGAAGTCGCAGTAGAACTCGATACCATCCGCGCAATGGATTTGCGTCAAATCAAAGTGAAAGACGATGATTTCGGTTTGATGACGTACGACCCGGCATTTATGAATACGGCATCGTGCAAAAGCGCAGTAACATTCATTGACGGCGATAAAGGCGTTTTGTGGTATCGCGGCTATCCGATTGAACAACTTGCCGAGAGTTGCAGTTTTCTCGAAGTTGCATATCTACTCTTGAACGGCGAACTTCCCAATCGTGAACAATACGATGTGTGGGTGAACGAAATTACCAATCACACGATGATTCACGAGAACATCAAAAAATTTATGGATGGCTATCATCACGATGCTCATCCGATGGGAATGTTGCTCGGAACAATCGGCGCACTTTCTACATTTTATCCCGATGCACGTAACATTCACGACAAAGCATCGCAGAAACTTCAAATTACCCGACTCATTGCAAAAATGCCGACACTCGCGGCGTTTGCGTATCGGCACAGTGTTGGTCAGCCGTATATGTATCCGAATAACGCGATGAATTATGCAGAAAATTATTTGAATATGCTTTTCGGAAATACCGTAAAACATAAAACCGACCCGATACTTTCCAAAGCGCTCGATGTACTTTTTATCCTTCACGCCGACCACGAGCAAAATTGCAGCGCAAATGCAATGCGGGCAATCGGAAGTTCGCTCACGGACCCGTTTTCTGCAATGGCGGGAGCGACTGCAGCGTTGTACGGTCCATTGCACGGCGGCGCAAACGAAGAAGTTTTGAAGATGTTGAACGAAATCGGCTCGCTTTCAAAAGTTCCTGCATTCATCAAAGAAGTAAAAGATGGAAAAGGTTCGCGCTTGATGGGATTCGGACATCGCGTGTACAAGAATTACGACCCGCGCGCAAAGATAATTAAGAAACTTGCCGACCAAGTTTTTGATGTAACCGGAAGAAATCCGTTACTCGATATTGCCTTGGAATTAGAACGCATTGCTCTCGAAGATGAATATTTTGTGAAGAGAAAACTGTATCCGAATGTAGATTTCTATTCCGGTTTGATTTATCAGGCGATGGGATTTCCGACTTCGATGTTCACCGTTTTATTTGCAATTGGAAGAACTCCGGGTTGGCTCTCACAATGGCAAGAACTGCTTTCCGATACAGAACAGAAAATTGCGCGACCGCGTCAAATTTATACCGGTCATTCAAAACGCGATTTTGTTCCGTTCACAAAACGCGGATAATTTTTTTTCAAATTATTTTTTTTAAAATAGATGGATATACAATTTGGAGATTTAGGCGTAATTCTACTTCTCGTTTTTATGGAAGGGTTACTCAGCGCAGATAATGCTATTGTGCTTGCTGTGCTTGCGTTACCGCTTCCGCCGGAAGAACAAAAGAAAGCGTTGAAATACGGAATGTTTGGCGCGTTTTTCTTTCGCATTCTCGCTGTTGTCTTTGTTGCGTACTTAATGAGTTGGCCTTGGGTAAAAATGATTGGCGGGATGTATTTGATGTATCTCGGTATTAAACATTTTCACGAAAAAATACTTTTAGGTGAAGATGCCGAGCACATCAAGAAAACATCTGCAAAACAAATTTTTGGCTTGTCACAGTTTTGGAGTACCGTAATCGCGATTGAATTAACCGACATTGTTTTTTCCGTAGATTCTATTTTTGTTGCGGTAGCAATGTCTCCCAAACTCAGCGTGATAATTCTCGGAGGCGTTCTTGGAATTATCGCGATGCGGTTTGTTGCCGGTGGATTTCTCAAATTACTCAAACAATATCCTCTCCTTGTTGATGCCGCATACGCGGTCGTTTTATTGATTGGAACAAAATTATTTATCGAGTTCCTTCACGTAGAAAAACTTATCTCGTGGGAATTACCACACTGGTTTGTCTATGTTGCTATTGGTGTATCATTCCTCAGTGCATTCCTCTTTAGTGTAAGAAAAGACCGTAAAAAAAAGAAGCACGAAAAACTAGCAGAACAAATTTTAGAATCTGAAATATAGTTTCGATTTAAAATCCCCAATATGATTTCAACTGAATTACTATGGATTGGTGTCTTTAATGTATTCGTTCTTGCAATGTTGGCTCTCGACCTTCTTGTATTCAATCGAAAATCCCACGAAGTCTCCATCAAAGAATCCTTGCTTTGGAGCGCGGTATGGATTTCTATGGCGATGCTCTTCAATGCAGGAATTTTTATTTTCTGGCATCAGTTTTTTCCAGAAAGTTCCTACTCCAATAAAGAAGCGGCGTTAGCGTTCTTCGCTGGCTACCTGATAGAAAAATCGCTGAGTGTTGATAACCTGTTTGTGTTCCTGCTTATCTTTTCCTACTTCAAAGTGAACGCTATTTATCAGCATAAGGTATTGTTCTGGGGAATCATTGGTGCGTTAGTAATGCGGGCAATACTCATTTTCTTTGGTGTCGTGCTCATCACAACGTTTCATTGGGTAATTTATGTGTTCGGCGCTTTTTTGATTTACACGGGAATAAAAATGTCCATTCATAAAGAAGATGCAGAAATTCACCCGGACAAAAATATCGTTGTGAAATTTTTTAAGTCGTTTATCAAGATTTCGCCGCAATACTACGATGATAAATTTTTTGTAAAAATAGATGGTAAGAGGTATGGCACGATTCTTTTCGTCGTATTAATTGTTGTAGAAACTACGGATTTAGTATTCGCTGTGGACTCCATTCCCGCTATTTTGGCAATTACCACCGACCCGTTTCTCGTGTACACCTCAAACGTTTTTGCTATTCTCGGTTTACGCGCCTTGTACTTTGCGTTGGCGGGAATAATGAATCTCTTTCATTACCTCCGGCTTGGACTTGCGCTTGTGTTAATTTTTGTCGGTGCAAAAATGGTGTTCGCTGATATTTATAAAATTCCAATTGGAATTGCGTTGGGAGTAGTCGCGGCAATTCTTATCATTTCGATTGTCGCTTCAGTACTTCGACCGCAATCCAAAAAAGAATAGGGGAAACGGTTAGATTCTTCTTCTTGCAATATGTACTGCGCTTTTTATTGCCGCAATCATACTCGAAGGATTTGCAATTCCTTTTCCTGCAATATCAAAAGCCGTTCCGTGCGCGGGCGAAGTTCGCACAATCGGTAATCCCATCGTAAAATTCACCCCTTCATTCATTCCCGACATTTTTAACGGTATCAATCCCTGGTCGTGATACATTGCAAGAACTGCATCGAAGTTTTTGTATTTGTGTTCGCCAAAAAATGCGTCTGCTGGAAATGGTCCTTTCACGATTACATTTTTTTCTTTGAATGATTGAATCGCAGGAATAATAATTTCTCCATCTTCTTTTCCGAGTAATCCATTCTCTCCCGCGTGTGGATTAAGCCCGAGTACTGCAATTCTTGGTTTTGTTATTCCGAAATCATTCCGTAATGAAGTAGAAAGCAATTCCAATTTTTTTACAATTGCTTTTTGTGAAATATTTGATGGAACATCTTTCAACGGATGATGAACCGTAACGAGAGAAACTCGCATTGCAGGAGTCATCAACATCATTCCAAAATTTTTACTTCCTGATAATTCTGCAACAAATTCCGTCTGTCCCAAATGCTTAAATCCTGCAAGTATCATCGCTTCTTTTGAAACCGGCGCGGTAACTACAGCAGAAGCGATTCCTCCGACACAAAGCGCGGTTGCTAATTCCGTTGAGAGAATAGAAATTCGTCCAGAGTCTTTTGTAAGTTTACCCGGCTGAATTTTGTACGGAAAATTATTAGCGACTTCTAGAAAGAAAAGGGAAGAGGAGTTTTTCTTTTGAAAAGAATTGAAATGTTCGAATGTATGGTTGAGTTTCAATTTCTTATCGTAATAATCAAAATTTTTTTTCGTTCCGACAAGAATCGGCGTACAGATATTTTGAATTGATTTATCTCGAACTGCCTTGAGAGTAACTTCGGTCCCGATGCCGTTGTAATCGCCGCAGGAAATTGCTATAAGTGGTTTGTGCATATATAATTTCTTTGTAAAATTGTGGATGAAATTACAAACGCTTTGCGTCAAATTCAAATTGACTGAAACAGTTTTTTTCTTCTAACGCATACGAGTATATTTCTCCTTCAAAAATGCAATCTGTCGCTGAAAATGTTCGCTCTATTCAACAAAATATCCGTTCGGTTTGTAAAAGAATCGGAAGAAATTCGGACGAAATTTCTCTCGTTGCAGTAACGAAAATATTTCCTGTAGAAAAAATTATTGAAGTGAATCAATCAGGAATATTTGACATTGGGGAAAATTTTGTTCAAGAACTCCGTGAGAAAAAGGAAAAATTATCCGATGAACAAATTCGCTGGCACTTCATCGGACATTTACAGAAGAATAAAGTAAAATACATTGCGCCGTGGATTCATTTGATTCACTCTGTTGATTCGCTCGAACTTTGTGAAGAAATAAATAAACGTGCAATTCAACATCAAAGAATTATCGAAGTTTTGATTGAAGTAAATTCTTCCAATGAAGAATCGAAATACGGAGTGAAACCGGAAGGAACCCTTTGGCTCGCAAAAGAAATGCAGAAATATTCCAACATAAAACTTAACGGATTGATGACGATGGGACCGCTTTCTGAAAATGCAGAAGATGCTCGTTCATGTTTTAGAATGATACGAGAATTACGAAATGAAATTCAACAAAGCGGAATCAATGCGCAACATTTATCAATGGGAATGAGCGGCGATTACGAAATTGCGATTGAAGAAGGCGCAACACTTCTTCGGCTTGGAACGGCGATATTCGGAGAGAGAATTTATCAATGAAATTATTCACCAAAGAAAGTGAACAAATATGTCAATGACTTCGCTTGAAATTCGACAACACCAATTTCGGAAAGTGCTTCGCGGCTTTGAATCCAAAGAAGTGAGTGCATTTCTCTCGCAACTTGCTGATGAAATTGAAACACTTCAGAATGAAAATCGCGAGTTAAAAACAAGTCTTTCGGAAGCGGTGAAAGAACTTGAACATTTTCATCGTTTGGAACAAACGATTCAACAAACGCTTATTCAGGCGCAGGAATCGAGTAACAAATTTCTTGCGAACGCAAAACAATATGAAACACAATCGAAACGCGAAGCGGAAGAACAAGCGGAAAACCTTATCCGTGACGCTCATCGTGAGGTTATCAGATTGAAAGAGGAAATTTCTATTCTGCAAGCGAAACAAAAAAATATTGTAGAAAACTTAAAACAATTTCTTGAAAAGGGATTGGAACTTGTGAATAAAACTGAATCAGCGATTCAAAGTGAAATGCCGGAATCAGAAATGATGGAAGAAAAAAGGAAATATGATGCTGAGATTGATGATATTGTAAAAACACTGGTCGGATAATTATGAGCGAACTAACAAATAAAATCAACGAGACGATGAACTTCATCCGAACGAAAACTTCGGTGAAGCCAACGATTGGAATTATTCTTGGAACCGGTTTAGGAAAACTTGCGAAGGAAATTAAAAATCAAGTTGTCATTGAATATGAAAACATTCCACATTTTCCCGTTTCCACCGTTGAATCGCATCACGGTAAACTTATTTTTGGAACGTTGGGAGATAAAAAAATTGTCGCAATGCAAGGACGATTTCACAAATATGAAGGTTACTCTTTGCAACAAGTTACGTTTCCGGTTCGCGTAATGAAATTTCTCGGCGTGAAATCGCTCCTCATTTCGTGCGCTGCAGGTGGACTCAATCCGATGTTTCGCAAAGGGGATGTTGAAATGATTGTTGACCATATTAATTTGCTTGGAGATAATCCGTTGATTGGCGCGAACGAGGATTCACTTGGTCCTCGTTTTCCCGATATGAGTGAACCGTATTCCAAAAAATTACAATCACTTGCAGAACAAGTTGCAATGGATTTGAAACTTCCATTACAGAAAGGAGTTCACACTTCTGTTTCAGGACCAAATTTAGAAACACGAGCGGAATATCGTTTCTTGCGAATGATTGGAGCGGATTCAGTTGGAATGTCAACGATTCCTGAAAATATTGTTGCTGTGCATATGGGAATGGAAGTTCTCGCATTTGCAATTATTACTGATGAATGTTTTCCCGATGCGCTGAAACCGGTTTCATTGAAAGAAGTAATTGATATTGCAGATAAAGCAGAACCGAAGTTGACAGCGATTATGACGGAAGTTGTGAAGAGGATGAAGTGAGAAGTAAGAAGTAAGAAGTAAGAAGTAAAAAGCCGGAATGAATGAAGTTGGTAAATTATTTATTGTTTTTGGAATTGCCATCGTTGGAATTGGAATACTTCTTACATTTTTCGATAAAATTCCATTGCTCGGAAAACTTCCCGGCGATATTAGCGTAAAGAAAGATAATTTTCAATTTTATTTTCCGCTAACAACAAGTATAGTGTTAAGTGTTGTGTTGAGTTTGATCTTTTGGATGATTTCAAATTTTAGTAAGAGATAGTGTTTAAAGAATTAACAGACAAAATAAATTATTCGCAACTCGAAATCGAAATTCTTAAGTATTGGGATGAGAACAAGATTTTCGAGAAGAGCATTTCTACGCGCGAAGGAAAAGAAGGATTTACATTTTACGAAGGTCCGCCGACGGCAAATGGAAAACCGGGAATTCATCATGTGTTTGCACGAACATTGAAAGATTTAGTTTGCCGTTACAAAACAATGCGCGGATTTCAAGTGCATCGCAAAGCCGGCTGGGATACGCACGGATTGCCGGTGGAAATTGAAGTGGAGAAAACTCTCGGCTTCAAACACAAAGATGATATTCTCCAATACGGCATCGAAAAATTTAACGCAGAATGCAGAAAATCCGTTTGGAAATATAAAAGCGATTGGGAGCGCATGACAACGCGTATGGGTTATTGGGTGAATCTCGATGAGCCATACGTAACGTTTGAAAATAATTATATCGAAAGCGTTTGGTGGGCGCTCAAACAATATTTTGATAAAGGTTTACTCTACAAGGGATTTAAGATTCAGCCGTATTGTCCGCGCTGTGAAACTCCGCTTTCATCGCACGAAGTTTCACTTGGTTATGAAAATGTTACGGATAATTCTGTGTTCTTAAAATTTAAATTGAAGAATGAGTCGAACACTTTCATATTATCTTGGACAACAACTCCTTGGACACTTCCCGGAAATATTGCGCTTGCGGTTGGAGAAAAAATTGATTATGTAAAAATAAAAGTCGGTGAAGAATTTTGGATTCTTGCAAATGATTGTCTTGGCGTAATTTCCACCTCGGCGGACAAGTCCGAAACGTATGAAGTTGTTGAACATATTCTCGGAAAAAATTTACTTGGAAAAGAATACATTCCTTTGTTTGAAGTTGAAGCACTGAAATCGGAAACTTCTTACAAAATTTATGCGGCAGATTTTGTAACGACTACCGATGGAACGGGAGTTGTTCATACTGCGGTAATGTATGGCGAAGATGATTATCAATTGGGAAAACGAGTTGGACTTCCGCAATATCATACTGTTGACACAAGCGGAAATTTCAAAGAAGATGTAAAAGAACTCGCGGGGCTTTACGTGAAAGATAAAGCGACGGAGAAAAAAATATTCACACATTTAAAAGAGAAAAATAATTTTGTTAAACATCTTCCGTATGCGCACGAGTATCCGCATTGCTGGCGTTGCAAATCTCCGTTGTTGTATTACGCGAGAGATTCGTGGTATATCGCAACGACAAAATATGCAAAGCGAATGGTGGAGTTGAACAAGCAAATCAATTGGTATCCAAAAGAAGTCGGCGAAGGACGGTTTGGAAATTGGCTTGAAGAAAATAAAGATTGGTCGCTTTCTCGTGATAGATTTTGGGGAACACCGCTTCCGATTTGGATTTGCAGTGATTGCGGAAAGTTTGAATGTATTGGGAGTGTGGAAGAGTTAGAAGAGAAAGGTTGGAGGTTGGAGGTTGGAGGTTTGGGAAAAGAAGACCACAAATCACAAACCACAAATCGCAAACCTCTTGACTTGCACAAACCCTTCGTTGATGAAATAACGTGGAAATGTGCTTGCAATGGAACAATGAAACGAACACCCGAAGTCATTGATTGCTGGTTCGATTCCGGTGCGATGCCGTTTGCGCAGTGGCATTATCCGTTTGAGAACAAAGAAATATTTTCATCGCAACATCCCGCCGATTATATTTGCGAAGGCATTGACCAAACCCGCGGATGGTTTTATTCGCTTCATTCGATTTCAACTTTTTTGTTTGATAAACCGGCGTATAAAAATGTTGTCGTCAACGAATTGATTCTGGATAAAGACGGACAGAAAATGTCGAAGTCAAAAGGAAACACTGTTGACCCGTTTATGATTTTGGAAAAGTACGGTGCAGATACAACACGTTGGTATTTGGTAACAACATCGCCGCCGTGGAAACCAACATTGTTTGATGAATCTGGACTCGGCGAGGTGCAACGAAAATTTTTCGGAACGCTACTCAACACGTATTCTTTCTTTTCACTGTACGCAAATGTTGATGGGTTTACTTTTAAAGAAAAGGAAATTCCACTTATTGAACGTTCAGAAATTGATAGATGGATAATTTCCTCGCTTAATTCGCTTGTGAAATCATACAATGAAATGATGGATTCGTATGATATTATGAAAGCGGCGCGAGCAGTTTCTGATTTTACGATTGACCAACTTTCCAATTGGTATGTGCGAAGAAACAGAAGACGATTTTGGAAAAGTGAAATCGGTGGAGATAAAATTTCTGCGTATCAAACGTTGTACGAATGTTTGAACACAATTGCAAAACTCATTGCACCATTTGCTCCATTCATTGCGGAAGAATTATTTCGCAACCTAAATTCAGCGACGAAGAAAGAAAATGTTGAATCAATTCATCTTGCATTACTTCCTCAAGTAAATGAAAACGCGATTGATAAAGAACTCGAACTACGAATGGATAAAGCAGAACGCATCGTTATTCTCGTTCGTTCGATGAGAACAAAATCGAATTTAAAAGTGCGTCAACCGTTGAAACGGATTTTACTTCCCATCGCAAATCATAATGACAAAGAAATGATTCAGCGAATGGAAAATGTAATTCTCGAAGAAATCAACGTGAAAGCGATTGAATACGTTGCGATGGATAATGAAATAATTCGCTGGAAAGTTAAACCTAATTTTAAAATACTTGGTGCAAAACATGGAAAACAAACTCCAAACATTGCGAAACAGATACAACAATTGCAAGCACAACAAATCCTTGAACTAAGTAGTAAAGGAGAGATAATTATGTCTCTTGAAACAACATTAAGTCAAAATGGATTGGTTCAACAAATTAGAGTAGAAAAAAGTGATGTGGAAATTTTGAGCGAAGACATAAAAGGTTGGCTCGTCGCTTCCGATAATGAAATCACAGTTGCGCTCGATACGGAATTAACCGATGAACTTATCAACGAAGGATTTGCGCGTGAATTTGTTAATAGAGTTCAGAACTTGCGCAAAGATTCCAATTTCGAAATCACGGATAGAATAAAAATATTTTATAAAACAACAGAACGATTACACAAGGCAATTTCATCAATGAAAGAGTACGTTCAAAACGAAACACTTGCAATAGAGTTGAATCCACAACTCAACAACGGCGAGATTTCTGAACGGACTGATATCAACGGAGAATTATGTGATGTTATCATTCAAAGAGTACAACAATAAACCGACAGGAATAATATAATGGCTAAATCAAAAATTACGAAATCAAAACCGAAACCGAAACTTAAAACAACATCGAAGCGAATTCTAAAAAAAAATACACTTCCAAAAAAGAAAACTATTAAACTAAAACCGGATTCAAAAACCATAAAAAAATCTGTCAAAGAAAAAGCAATCTCCCCGGCACCTTCAGGAAAAAAAACATTAGCACCTAAGAAAAAGAACGGGTATTCAAAAACAGATTTGAAATATTTCAAGAAATTGATTTTGGAAAAGAGAGCGGAAGTTCGTGAAGATTTACAGCGGCAGCGAGAAAACGTGATTGACCCGATGACGGGCGAGTATCATCAGGAAAGTTCACTCTATTCTTTGCATATGGAACACGGAACTGACTCAATGGAACGGGAAAAAGCGTTTTTGTTGGTCGCACGCGAAGCCCGTTTTTTAGAGAACTTAAATGACGCTCTTGCCCGGATTGAATTGGATAATTATGGTTGGTGCAAAGATTGCGGAAAGTTAATTAACAAGTGGCGCCTTGAAGCAGTACCGCACGCCCAACTTTGCGCAGATTGTAAAAATAAACGAGGCGGAACTCCTCAGGAATCGTAAACTCCGGTTGCGAAATTTGATATGAAATTTTTTTTTGTGAGTGCGATATTGGTACTCCTCGACCAAGCCACAAAGCTGTACGTCAAGGGTTTCTCGTTTCCCTTCCTCCAACTTTCGTGGGAAGGATTTCCTCTCTACACCAGTTATCCTTTGTGGGGGGATTTTATTCGATTCACGTACATTGAAAACGCCGGTATGGCATTTGGAATTGACTTAGGGGCAAAATTATTTTTCTCTTTATTTTCAGTAGCGGCGAGCATCGTGATTGGTTTTTACCTTTACAGAATTCGCAACGAACAATGGAAGACAACATTGCCGCTTGCACTTGTTTTAGGAGGGGCTGTCGGAAATTTGATAGACCGTGTTTTTTACGGTGTATTCTATAATGAAGGAGAACTGTTTTATGGAAAGGTGGTTGACTTTATTGATGTGGAATTTTTTGATATAAACATTTTTGGGTATCAATTAAGTCGTTGGCCTGTGTTTAACATTGCTGATGCATCGGTTACGGTCGGCATATTTTTCCTTCTTATTTTTCATCGCCACACATCCGAGCGCATCAATGAAACCTCCGTTGCACATTCACCTTCTCCACCACACGAAAAAACAATTCACGAAATTTCTGAACCGTCGTAAACAATGCCGACGACGATTACCCTCACTGTTCCTGCGGGAAAAGTGCCCGAGCGACTCGATGTATTCTTAACACACAGTATCGAGAATGCAACACGGACGAAAGTTCAGGAAGCAATAAAAAAAGAGTTGGTGCTCATCAATGGTAAACCCACTAAATCAAGTCATAAAGTTAGTGGAGGAGAGGTCGTCGCCGTTACTCTGCCAAAAAATCCCCCGCCCGATGTTGTTCCGGAAAATATCCCGCTCGATATTGTGTTTGAAGACGAGTATCTTCTTATCGTAAATAAACCTGCCGGAATGGTCGTACATCCTGCGTATGGAAATTACACGGGTACGCTTGTTAACGCTCTTCTGTATCATTACAATCATCTTTCATCTATCAACGATGCAACACGCCCGGGAATAGTTCACCGTCTTGATAAGAATACCTCCGGTTTATTAGTTGTAGCAAAAGATGATTTCACACACGCAAAATTGGCGAAGCAATTTTTTCTGCATACGATTGAACGAGAGTATCGTGCTGTTGTTTGGGGAGTGTTTCCGAGTGAAAAAAAAAAGAGCAAAAGCGTTTCTCAAAAGTCAGGAACTATTGAAGCCGCGCTTGGAAGGAGTAAACAAGACAGGAAAAAAGTAACTGTCCGCGAAGATGGAAAACAGGCAATAACGGAATATGTTGTTCTTGGAGAGTTTGAATATCTCTCTTTATTACAGTTGAAGTTACGAACCGGGAGGACGCATCAAATTCGCGCGCACTTATTTCACATCGGTCATCCTGTATTTGGCGACCCGGAGTACGGCGGAAGAAGAGTTTCGTGGGGAGAAGGGGGAAGTAAACATAAAGCGGAAGTAAAAAACTTACTTTCACGTATTGGTAGGCAAGCGCTACACGCAAAAACCCTCGGGTTTATTCATCCAAAGACGAATCAGTCGCTTCGGTTTGAATCCGAGTTGCCGCCAGATATGAGTTCGTTAGTGGAAGAAATAAGTCGAAAATGAGGTACGGTTTTAATACCCGCTTCTCAAATCTGTCATCGCAGATTGAAAACGTTGAGCGGACATTTTCATAACGAATTCTTTGAACGCATCTGAAAAAATACGTGGAGATTTTTCAATATCCGTAATGAGCCCTCGGCCTGCGAGTTCTTTCATCACCAGAATGTTCATCCTTCCGCGTCGTCCCTCGACCAAATCCGCAATAATAATTCGTTCGTCGGTATTCAGTGAATCCCAATACGATTGGAAGATATCGCGTCCGTGCTGCATAAATTTTTGTTTAATGGATTCAACATTGAGCGGACTTCCCGGATTTGCAACTAATGATTCAAAAACCAATGAACAAGCAATCTGTAAAAGATAAGGGTGGTACCCTGCGAGACTGATGATAAGTGGAATGTGCGCCTCGAAAGATGGTCCGCCGATTTTCGGAGAGCGGCTGAGCAGTTCCTTCACTTCAATTGGTTGAAAATGACCGATGCTCATCGTCGTGAAAATTTCAGAGAATGGTTTCTCTGGGTATTCTTTCGTTTTCAAAGCGTTCTTCAAGGGTTGATGCGTAGTAACGATTTCGATGATGTTATAATTTTCATCAACAAACCGAAGTAAATCGAAGAAATACATATCGAATGATTCGTTTTTTGCAAGGTTATCTATTTCGTCAATCAACATAACGAAACATTTTTGCATTCTGTCAATGGCTCCTAAAACTTTACGAAAGCCATCATAGGTCGGAGCATTTCCTTGCGAAAGTTTTAATGCCGGGTATGATGCATCAATGTTATGGTAGAGCGCAAGGAAGAATTCTTCGAGTGTAAAATTTGTTTGTTTCGGACATTCAACGTAGCCAAAAATATATTCGTTGAGATTCTTTAAAAAGTGTTGCCGAACATCTTTATGCGATAAATAATAGCTGAAGGATGACAATCCCATTTTATGGTCACCGCTAATCGCGATACTCTTGATACTTCTTTTTTCAATAGCATCAAACACTCTTCTGATTTCATCCTGACGACCCACGAACAAGTTGATGTTTGTTAACTTTCCTCCCGCTTGAAATGGATTTTTAATTTCAATTGGTGGTGGGGGAGGTGCAAGTGGTTTGGCAGCAATCGGGGTTGGGGCAGATTCTTTTTTCTCTTCTTTTTTCGGGACCGGAGTTGCGGGATTTCCTACGCCATCACCATAAACATTGTAAATAACGTGACTGATATTATGTTTATCCGGCAACTCACCGACAAAATGAAACATCGAGGCAAAACGTTCATTCAACACAGCAACCAAATCGTGAAATTCCCGCGATGCGAGAATGTGATTGGTGGTACCAAAACTCATTAATCGCTCAGCTTTGTTGACTGCATTTCCAATAATATCAACTCTACCAGCCAAATCCGTACGCACGGAAACCTGACCGATGTTTATTCCCATTCGCACTAATATTTTATTTTCATCACGTTCTCCAACGTGGGAACGACGCAGCGCTTCTTGAATTTCCATCGAGATTCTGAGCGGCGCTTCCATATCTTTGAAGAAGCAGAGTATCGCCCCGTCCCCGGTGGTTTTGATGCAAAGTTCTTCAGGGTTTGTAGATTGAAAAGTCGGCGTAAGACGGATGATATTTTCTAAGGTATAAACTTTTTTTACTTGCAACTCATTCGTCAGTTTAGAAAAACCGACGATATCCAACATTGCCACATAGGCAATTCTTTTATCCATTTCAGCCAAGGTCGTACACTAATATTTGATGGAACATAGAAAAATTACTGCAAAAGATACTATACTATTCTGTGAAAACAAAGAGAATACACTTTATACTTTTGAAAAGTATAAAATATTACTTTTTGGTTGGATGAATTATTAAAAATCTGAGTTATGCAATCGGTTACTCTTTTCATTTTCAAGCGTACGAGGAAGCAAAAATAAGTCAGGAAAGCAGTGTATAAATGAAGAAAAGTAAATTTCAATGGAACAAAAAATTATTCAATCAAGACAGAAAAAATCCGTAAATTACGCACGAATTTTTTTCATTTGTAGTAATCCGCTTGCTAAATCAGACCGAAGGAACTAACTTTCACGAGAGGCGCGTATTTTCTGTTTCAGAACTTACGCGAAAAATCAAATCGTTTCTGGAACCGAAATTTGAAGATATAACCGTCGAAGGTGAAATTTCAAACTTCAAGCGTCATACGTCGGGTCATTTGTATTTTTCGTTGAAGGATTCCGGTGCGCAACTTTCAGGGGTGATGTGGCGAAGCCGTAATGCATCTCTTGGATTTCTTCCACAGGATGGGATGTTGGTGAAAGCGCGTGGAAATATTTCTCTCTACGAAGCGCGCGGCTCATATCAATTGGATTGTTATGAACTTAAACTTGCCGGCGAAGGGGAGTTGCAACGCGCGTTTGAACAGTTGAAACAAAAACTTTTCTCCGAGGGATTGTTTGATGAAAACCATAAAAGGAAAATTCCCCTTTATCCGGAACGGATTGGAATTGTAACATCACCAACGGGCGCAGCGATTCGGGATATTGTGCAAATCATTTCCCGCCGGTTTCCTTCAACTGAAATTATTTTATTTCCAGTTCTCGTTCAGGGGGAAAATGCCTCTAAAGAAATTGCACAGGCGATTCGGGATTTCAACGTATTCAATAAAGTGGATGTTTTAATTGTTGGCCGAGGAGGAGGAAGTTTGGAAGATTTATGGGCTTTCAATAGTGAGGAAGTAGCCCGTGCAATTTATGATTCAACGATTCCCATAATAAGTGCGGTCGGGCATGAAATTGATTTTACAATTGCTGATTTCGTTGCAGATTTACGCGCACCAACTCCTTCTGCCGCCGCCGAACTCGTTGTTCCAAACAGTATTGACGTATGGAATACTCTTCGTACTGCTATCGAATCAAGTCATCGAATCATTTTGGAAAATATTCGTAACTCCTTTCAACAGATTCATTCTTCCGTTCGGAGTTATGCATTTCACCGACCGTTCGATACTTTGCGCCAATACATACAGAAACTGGATGAACATCAGACTACGTTACAACGGATGAGTGAATATTCGATTCAATCAACAAAAAATTCTCTCGAATCGTTATCACTACGTTTGGCTTCACTAAATCCACAAGCAGTATTACGACGCGGCTATGCAATTGTGTCGGCAAAAGGTAAAACGGTCTCATCGGCTCAACAATTGCGAAAGAGCGATACAGCCGAAGTTCAATTTCATAATGGAAAAATTTTTGTGGAAGTTGTTGGATAACCCCGCGAATGACTTCGACCCTAATAAAATATTTTTTCAATAATTACCCGATTAATCTCAATGGCTAAAGCAACTCCGAAAAATAGTTTTGAATCTTCCCTGCAACGCTTGGAAAAAATTGTTGAAACGCTTGAGGAAGGTAATACGACTTTGGATGATTCACTTACATTATATGAAGAAGGAGTGGAGATTAGTCAGGCATGTATGGAAAAACTGTCGCAGGCAGAACTCAAACTCAAGCGCATCACGAAAAAACTTGATGGTTCATTTGAACTGTTCGATGAAAAGTTGAATGAGAACGAATAAAGAAAACGAGTTACATTTTCTTTCTCCGGACGAATTTCCCCTGCTTTCAAAAATTGATTCTCCGTCCGACGTAAAAAACATTCCTCGCGAAATGTTGCGCACACTGGTCAAGGAGGTACGGGAATTTTTGGTGGATTCAGTTTCGCAAACGGGCGGACACCTCGGCGCGGGATTAGGTACGGTAGAACTTGCCGTCGCGCTTCATTATATTTTTGATTCGCCCGTGGACAAACTTGTGTGGGATACAGGACATCAGGCATATCCGCATAAAATTCTTACAGGACGAAAAGAACGGATGCAAACATTACGGAAGTTGAATGGTTTGAGCGGGTTTTTACGCAGGAGCGAAAGCGAACACGATATTTTTGGTGCAGGCCATGCAAGCACAGCGATTTCCGCAGCATTGGGTATCGCGACGGCACGAGATTTATCGGGAAAAAATTTCAAAGTTGTTGCAGTCGTAGGCGATGGTTCGTTGACCGGGGGAATTTCGTATGAAGCAATGAACAACGCCGGATTGTTACGCAAAGATATGATTGTCATTCTGAATGATAATCAAATGAATTCCCTTTCCGCGCATAATCCTCATACATGGGCGTTGCACAAATATTTCAATGAAATACTTACTCATCCTACATATAATAAATTCAAATCGAATGTTTGGGATTTAACAGGGAAATTGGATTCTTTTGGCGACCGACTTCGTACAGTTGCGCAAAAGTTCGAGAAGGGGGTGAAGGCAGTTATTACTCCCGGTATGTTGTTTGAAGCACTTGGTTTCCGATACTTTGGTACATTCAATGGTCATAACGTAATAAAGTTGGTAGAAATATTTGAGCACGTAAAAGATTTTAAGGGTCCACTCCTGATTCATATTGTCACGGAAAAGGGGAAGGGTTATCCTCCCGCAGAACAGGAAGCAACGCGATTACATGGGGTTACTCCGTTTGATAAAGTTACGGGAGTTTCTCCGAAGAAAAATGAAATAGCGCCATCCTACACCAAAATATTCGGACAAGCGCTCGTAGAACTTGCCAAACAAAATAATAAAGTTGTCGGTATAACAGCCGCAATGCCCGATGGTACCGGACTTGACCAATTACAACGCGAACTTCCCGACCGATTTTTTGATGTGGGAATTGCAGAACAGCACGCCGTAACTTTTGCGGCAGGACTTGCAACCGAAGGTTACATTCCTGTTTGTGCGATATATTCAACATTTCTTCAACGGGCATTTGACCAGGTTATTCACGATGTTGCGTTACAAAATTTACACGTGGTATTTGTTCTCGACCGTGCAGGTCTTGTTGGCGCTGATGGTCCGACACATCACGGAGTACTTGATTTATCGTATCTTCGTTGTATTCAAGGAATAGTGGTGATGGCGCCAAAAGACGAGAATGAATTACGTGATATGCTTTTTACAGCAATTGAATATAAAGGAGGACCGATTGCGCTTCGTTATCCGCGGGGAAATGGAATAGGTGTTCCGATGAAGACTACCTTCGATAAAATTGAGGTCGGAAAAGGGGAATGGCTCAGGAAAGGAACGGATGTAAACATTCTCGCAATTGGAACAATGGTGTATCCATCTCTCAAAGCCGCAGAGAAACTCGAAGCGGAAGGATTTTCGGTTGGTGTTGTAAATATGCGTTTTGTCAAACCGTTGGATATGGGTTTGTTACAAGAAGCCCTTGCATTTTCTCCACTCATTGTTACCGTAGAAGATAATGTTATTGATGGTGGGTTCGGTTGCGCAGTTTTAGAAAAAATTCAAGAAGGTAAATTTATTTTTCCTCGGATAAAATTGCACGGACTACCGGATGAATTTATAGAACATGGGTCGCCTGAAGAATTGTATAAGTCTGTGAAACTCGACGCAGGAGGCATTGCTGAGGTAGTAAAGCAATTTGTAGAAGAAGAAAAATTGAATTTCGCACACGTGGAAATATAAATATTCATCATTTGCTTCTATGGAAAAACTCCGCGTATGTTTAATCGGAACAGGATGGATTAGCCAGGTAATTCATCTTCCCGTTCTTAAAAAAATGAACGATATTGAAATTGTTGCTGTGTGCGACCGTGACAAGGCAAAAGCAAAACACGTCAGCACGCGATTCCATATTCCACGGTGGTACGCCAATTACGAGGAGATGTTGAAAACCGAAGAGGCATCAGTGGTTATTATCTGTTCTTCCACCAACGCTCATAAAGAACATTCTCTCGCCGCGTTGGAATCCGGGAAAGATATTTTTGTTGAAAAGCCGCTTGCCCGCACCCACGCTGAAACGTTAGAGATTGTACAAACAGCGACGAAGCAAAAGAAGAAACTTATGGTCGGAATGAATAACCGCTTCCGACCAGATACGATGGTGCTGAAGGGTTTGATTGAATCCGGCGAACTCGGAAAAGTTTTTTATGTAAAATCAGGATGGCTCAAGCGCATTAGCAGCGATACGATGTGGATGACGAAAAAAGAAAAATCGGGCGGCGGAGTCTTTATTGATTTAGGTATCGTCATGCTCGACTTATCGTTATGGATGACCGGATATCCGGGAGTGGAGCGCGTCAGTGCTTCGATGTATAAGAATGAAACGAAAAGCGTCGAGGATTCCTGTATCGCTTTTTGTCAGATGAAAAATAATGCGACGGTTTCTATCGAAGTGAGTTGGTCATTCCACGCCGAGCAAGATTATTTCTACTGTGATTTAATCGGCACGAAGGGAAGCGCGAGAATCAATCCCCTGCGCATAAGCAGACTCATCAACGGCCAGATTGTGAATTTCACCCCTGCAAAACAAGAATCACCGCAACTGTTGTATCAGAAGAGTTATGAAAACGAACTCAAACATTTTTTCGGCGCGATACGGGGATTGCATCCCATAATCTCCACAGGAGATGAAGCGCTCAAGCGGATGGAAGTCGTCGAAGCCATCTATCGCTCTGCACAAAAGGGAAAAGAGCAGCAATTCAAATAATACTAATTTTCTTTATCACAATTAACCAATCACAATTCAAGGGATACTCCTATGATGAGAAGTTCAACTCGTAAACGAACACATACCATCGCATTGCTTTCAGATTTTGGTACACGAGACCATTATATCGCAATGATGAAATCGGTTATTATCAATATGTCTCCATCTGTTCGCATTGTTGATATTACGCACGATGTGGAACCGGGAAATGTAAATCAAGCTGCGTACCTGCTCTGGAGCGCGCATCATTTTTTCCCTCCCGGAACAATTTTTGTATCCGTTGTTGACCCGGGTGTCGGAACGAATCGCGCAATTGTTGCCGTGCACGCCGCAGAACATTTATTTCTTGCTCCCGATAACGGACTTTTGAAATATATTTTGGGAATGGCAAAAGTGCGGGAAATTCGTCGCGTCAATAACCGGGAATTAATGCGGGAAACTATTTGTGCTACATTTCACGGGCGTGATATTATGGCTCCTGTTGCCGCTAATTTTGCCGAAGGAATTCAGATGCGAACCGCCGGACCCTTATTTCAACCCGAAACCCGTCCCGATAAATTTGTCGGTGTTCGAAGTTTTGAAAGCAAATTTATCGAAGGCGAAATTATTCATATTGATGTTTTCGGTAATCTCGTTACGAATTTTTTTATGGACGATTACTTTGACCGCGGCGAAGAAATAATGCTCGTCTTAAAGAAAAATAAAATCGGACAGTTCTTTCGAACGTATGGGTACGCGCCGCCGAATAATCCTTTCGGATATGTTGGCAGCACGGGTTTAATGGAAATAGCGATTAAAAATAAAAACGCCGCAAAGGAATTGAAAATCGGTGTCGGAACAAAAGTTGCTCTTTCCATAAAGTAATTTTTTCACGTTGTGCAAGTACATCAATTGTACGAATCATTGATGCGTGAGTGTTTAACACTTGCGCGTCGGGGGGCAGGCGCTGTTTCTCCGAATCCGATGGTTGGTGCCGTTCTTTTTCAGAATGGAAAAATTATAGGAAAAGGGTATCATAAAAAATTTGGGTTTGCTCATGCGGAAATAGAGGCAATACGGAACTCACGCTCATCCCTGAAAGGCGCAACCCTTGTCGTCAATCTTGAACCTTGCACACATTTCGGAAAAACCCCTCCGTGTGTGGATGAAATAATTGCGCAAGGAATTTCCACTGTGATTATTGGAAACAAAGACCCGAACCCGTTCGTTGCGGGAAAGGGAATGGCAAAACTAAAAAGAGCCGGGATAAATGTTACCGTTGGTGTGTTACCCGATGAATGTCAGAAACTCAATGAAACATTTTTTAAACACATTGTTCAAAAAATTCCGTTTGTAACGTTGAAAGCCGCCCAAACTCTCGACGGGAAAATTGCCGATACGAAAAATGTTTCCCAATGGATTTCCGGCGAGGAATCCCGAACGTATGTTCATCAACTTCGCGGAGAGTACGATGCAGTCCTTGTCGGCGCGGGAACTGTTCTTGCGGACAATCCTTTGTTGACCGTTCGAAATGTTCAGGGAAGAAATCCTCACCGGATAATTCTTGATGGAAATTTCCGCACAGAATTGAAGCATAAAATTTATAAACTAAACAGTGAAGCGAGAGTTTTTCTTTTTATTTCTTCCAATGAATTTCGTTCCCAAAAGAACAAAGTGCAAACGTTTCTCCGCCACGGTATCGAAGTTATTCCATTGAAATCCGGCGTTCACGGGAAAATAGATATTGGCGCTGTGCTCGTCTTTCTCGGAAAACAAAATATAACATCGGTGCTGGTAGAAGGGGGCGCGTCAATTTTTTCTCAATTCATCGAACAGCGGCTTGCGGATAAAGTTTTAGTATTTGTTGCCCCGCTTATTCTTGGTCAGGGAAAAGAAACGATTTCTTTTTCAAAAACACTCTCGCTGAAAAAAGCGATTCCCTTGCATAATGTTTCAATGAATTCTTTCGGAAAAGATTTTCTTATAGAAGGATATTTGAAATAAGGCGTTTCTTTCCTCACCACATTTTTTATTCAAAAAATTTACCCTAATGTTTACCGGCATCATTCAACATCTTGGCATAGTAACTTCTCGCGTTGCAATGGGGAAAGGGATTCGTTTTGGCATTGATGTCGGGAAGGTAAATTCCCGGCTGGAAATCGGTTCGAGTATTGCCATCAACGGTGTCTGTTTAACCGTTACTCGAAAAATAAAATCGAAAATAGAAGTGGAAGCAGTGGAAGAAACTTTGAAGAAAACGACATTGCAACATCTTCGCCCGAAAGAGAAAGTCAACTGCGAACCCTCTTTGCTTGCGACTGATTCTCTTGGCGGACATTTCGTGTTGGGACATATAGATTGTATTGGCAAAGTTTCTTCCATAGAAAAGAAAACAGCGAGTCGGCTCTTTACGATTGAGTATCCTTCTGAATTTGCTTTGTATGTTATTCCCCGCGGCTCGATTGCCATTGATGGCGTAAGTCTCACTGTTGCCGATATCCGTACTCATCGCGATAAAAACAAATCTGCATTTCTTATTTCCATCATTCCCCACACGTTTGAAAACACCAATTTCCATTTTCTGAAAAAGGGAACGAGCGTTAATATCGAGTTCGATATGGTGGGAAAATATATTGTCGAAGTAGTGAAAAAAGTTTTGCCAACATTGAGTAATTGATGCTATCGTTGCTTTTATTACTCAGCTAATGTTTTTTTGATGTTTTACTTTCAAGCAGTGTCTCTTTTTCGATACTGCTTTTTTTGTTTTAGCAATAATGGTATTTTATCGCTGAAAATTTAACATAGATGATTGAGGTTGAAAACATAAATGGCTTTGAATGGGACAACGGTAATATTGAAAAGAATTGGCAACGTCATCACATACTCAATACTGAAGCCGAGCAAGTATTTTTTAATGAACCTCTTATTTTATTTGACGAGAAACATTCTACCGAAGTTGAAATGCGGTATCACGCTCTTGGATATACAGATAATGACAAATACTTGTTGGTAGTATTTACGGTAAGAAAGCAATTGATAAGAATAATATCCGCTCGAACAATGTCACAAAAAGAAAGAAAAATATATAATGAAAAAACTAAAGCAGATTCCTAAATTTAAAAACGAAGACAAAGAGCGTGAGTTTTGGGCAACACACAATTCGACTGATTACCTTGATTGGTCAAAAGCGAAAAAAATGAAATTCTCAAACCTTAAACCATCAGTTCGTTCTGTTTCCGTGCGTTTACCCGAATCACTCCTAAACGATTTGAAAGTATTGGCAAACAAGAAAGATGTTTCGTATCTCTCATTAATGAAAATGTATCTCTCCGAAAAAGTTCAAGAAGAATATTCGCATTAAACCAATGTAGCGAAAGTAATATAATTTTCATCAAGCAGTATTGAATTTTCGATACTGCTTTTTTTTGTTTTAGCAATTATGGTATTTTCACCGACAAATTCTTAAGCAAACTAATCAATGTCAGAACTATCAAAACAATACAATCCAAAAGAGGTAGAAGAAAAATGGTATCGCTTTTGGGAAGAGAATAAATTTTTTCACGCGGAAGTAAATCTCAAGAAAAAACCTTACACCGTAATGATTCCTCCGCCGAACATTACGGGAATACTCACGATGGGACACGTGCTTAATTGTTCTATTCAAGACGTGTTTGTGCGATGGAAACGAATGCAGGGATTTGAAACACTCTGGATGCCGGGAACAGACCACGCGGGAATTGCAACGCAAAATGTTGTCGAAAAAAGTTTAGCGAATGAAGGAATCAAACGCAAAGATTTGGGACGCGAAAAATTTCTTGAACACGTTTGGAAGTGGAAAGAACAATACGGCGGAACAATTATCAAGCAATTAAAAAAACTCGGAACATCGTGCGATTGGGAACGCGAGCGATTTACGATGGATGAAGGCCTTTCCGAAGCAGTGCAGGAAATTTTTGTTCGCTTGTATGAAAAGGGACTCATCTATCGCGGAAAATATATTGTCAATTGGTGTCCGAAAGACCATACAGCGCTTTCCGATGATGAAGTGAATAACGCGGAACAGCAAGGAAATATTTGGTATTTGCGTTATCCGATAAAAGAAATTCCGAATGAGTTTATCACCGTTGCAACAACGCGACCGGAAACAATGCTCGGCGATACTGCTGTTGCTGTTCATCCAAAAGACGAACGATATTTTCATTTACACGGAAAACATATTTTGCTTCCGATTGTGAATAAAGAAATTCCCATTGTCGTTGATGATTATGTTGACCCGACATTTGGAAGCGGCGCAGTAAAAATTACGCCCGCACACGACCCGAATGATTATTGGGTTGGAAAGCGACACAATCTTCCTCAAGTAAATGTGTTCGATGAATCCGCAAGGCTGAATGAAAACGCTCCCGGAAAATACCAAGGACTTAATAGGTACGAATGTAGAAAATTGATTCTTGAAGATTTGCAAGCGGGAAATTTTCTTGTGAAAGTTGAAGAATACAAAAATACGATTGGAAGATGTTATCGCTGCGACACGGTGATTGAACCATATCTCTCGAATCAATGGTTTGTGAAAATGAAACCGCTCGCGGAAAAAGCGCTGCAAGTGGTGAAAGACGGAACAATAAAATTTCATCCTGAACGTTGGGAAAAAGTGTATGAACACTGGATGACGAACATTCGCGATTGGTGCATCTCGCGTCAATTGTGGTGGGGACATCGCATTCCCGTTTGGTATTGCGTTGGCGATGACCATTGCACATTGAATTGCAAAGCGCCGATTGTCAGCAAAACAAAACCGGAAAATTGCAAGCACTGCAACTCTCAAATGGTGCAAGATGAAGATGTTCTCGATACGTGGTTTTCGTCGTGGTTGTGGCCCTTTTCAACACTTGGCTGGTCCAAACAAAATAATGATTTGAAATATTTTTATCCGAGCGATACACTGGTAACCGGTCCCGATATAATTTTCTTTTGGGTCGCGCGAATGATTATGGCGGGATTGGAAGTGATGGAAGACGTTCCGTTGCCGAATGGAAATAAGCGCACAGAAGCGAAAGATTTAGTTCCATTTCACGATGTATATTTTACAAGTATCATTCGCGATTCGCAAGGAAGAAAGATGAGCAAGAGTTTGGGAAATTCTCCCGACCCGCTCAATGTAATTGATGAATACGGAGCGGATGCGTTGCGATTCTCAATTTTATTTCTTGCGCCGCTTGGACTCGATGTTCGGTTTGCAACAGAAAATTGTGGAATCGGAAGAAACTTTGCGAATAAGATATGGAATGCAGGACGGTTCCTGTTGATGAATCAACAAGGGTTGGAGGTTAGCGATTTACGGTTGGAGGAAGCAACCACAAACCCCAAATCACAAACCTCAAACCAATTTTTCGACCTTGCAGATAAATGGATTCTCTCTCGTCTTCATTCGACAATAAAAGATTTAAATAATGCATTAGAGCATTTTGAAATCAATCAAGCAACGAAAATATTGTACGATTTTATTTGGCACGATTACTGCGATTGGTATGTGGAAATGTTGAAGAGCAGATTATACGGCGATGAATCGAATGAAGTAAAACAAATTGTGCTACAACGAGCGATGAATGTTTTTGAAACTTCGCTTCGTTTGCTTCATCCGTTTATGCCGTTTATTACGGAAGAACTTTGGCAACAATTTACTAATTACCAATTACCAATTACTAATGACGCTCAAAATAAACAAAGAAGTATTATGGTAGCAGAGTTTCCAAAATCAAATGAAATTTTTATTGATGGGAAAATCGAAAAAGATGCATGGTTTATGATGGAAGTAGTGAATGCAGTTCGTAATATTCGCGGAGAGTTGCAAGTTCCACCATCAACGGAAATAAATGTGTTGTTTCGATTTACAAATGCAGAACGAAAAAACAGCGTTGCAACGTTTGAATCATACTTAAAACGATTAGGAAAAGTTGGAACGATTCAATTTTTGAAAGAGGGAGAGAAACCGAACCTTTCCTCAAGCGCTGTTGTTGATGGCGAAGAAATATTTGTGCCGCTCGAAGGATTGATTGATATGGAAAAAGAACGAGCGCGCATTGAAAAAGAAATTGCCCGCGTGCAAAGTTTATATGAATCAACTTCAAAAAAATTAGAAAATGAAAGTTTTGTTTCCCGCGCTCCTAAAGATGTGATTGATAAAGAGCGCGAGAAACTTATTACGTTTCAACAAACAGTAGAGAAGTTGAAAGTGAGCTTGGAGAGTTTGAAATAATATCACTCACGCAAAGACGCAGAGTCGCAAAAGATTTTCTTTGCATCTTCGTGCCTTTGCGTGATAATTAAAATAAGATTTATGAAATTCGCAAAATACACATACCTCATCGCATCAATTTGGGGATTCTTAGTTCTTACCCCACTTTATTTTATGGAAACCCAAAACGGAATTGATTATCCGCCGCCGATAACTCATCCTGAATATTATTACGGCTTTATCGGACTTGCGTTGGTGTTTCAATTTTTGTTTTTTGTAATTTCAAGAGACCCGTTGTATTACAGAAAAATAATGCCGATAACATTTCTTGAAAAAATAATCTTTATCGTTCCAATCATTATTTTATTCGCACAAAACCGAACGGGAATCAATATGGTATATGGTGCGATTACTGATTCAATACTCCTTGTATTCTTTGTTATTTCGTATTGGAAAACCGGAACAAAACAAGCGTGATTCTTTCCTATATTTTCCTCCGAAATTTTTACAATAGTTTTCCTAATTCTTAATTCTACATTCCTAATTCTCTATGACCAAAACCTACATCTCCGATTTATCTAAACTTGTTGGGCAAGAAGTTGAACTGCAAGGATGGCTGTACAATAAACGCTCGAGCGGAAAAATTCGCTTTCTCATTTTGCGCGATGGAACGGGAATTGCTCAATGCGTTCTCGTGAAAAATAATTTGAGCGAAGAAGTATTCAACACATTCGATGCGCTCACGCAGGAATCATCGTTCAAAGTGAAAGGTGTTGTAAAACAAAGCGACAAAGCGCCGGGAGGATTTGAACTTGAACTTTCCGATTGCACAATAATTTCCGTTGCGCAGGAATATCCGATTACGCCGAAAGAACACGGCGTAGAATTTCTTGCCGATAGACGACATCTTTGGGTTCGTTCCAGCAGACAGCACGCAATACTTCGCATTCGCCACACGATTATTCACGCCATCAGAGAATATTTTGATTCGCGCGGATTTATTTTATTCGATGCGCCAATTTTTACTCCCGCCGCGTGCGAAGGAACGTCAACACTTTTTGAAACGGATTATTTCGAGTTGGGAAAAGCGTATCTCACACAATCGGGACAACTCTACGGTGAAGCAGGAGCGATGGCGTTTGGAAAAGTGTATGTGTTCGGTCCAACGTTTCGAGCGGAGAAATCGAAAACGCGCCGACATCTCACAGAATTTTGGATGGTTGAACCGGAAGTTGCGTTCAACGATTTGAATGACAATATGGATTTGGCAGAAGATTTTTTGGAGTTCATTGTGCAATCTGTTTTGAAAAATAATATGGAAGATTTGAAAACAATTGAACGCAATATTTCTAAACTTGAAAACGTGAAGAAACCATTTCCAAGAATTTCTTATCACGAAGCAACGGAAATATTAAAACGAAAAGGAATTCCGTTTGATTATGGAAATGATTTTGGCGCGCCGGATGAAACTGCAATCTCCGAAGATTATGATAGACCGCTTATTGTGCATCGTTATCCATCGGCAGTGAAAGCATTTTATATGAAACGCGACCCGCAAGACGAAACGAAAGCGCTTGCAATGGATATTCTCGCGCCGGAAGGTTACGGAGAAATTGTCGGTGGAAGTCAGCGCGAAGATGATTACGATGTGTTGCTTGCAAGAATTAAAGAACACGAATTGCCGCAAGAAGCGTTTGATTGGTATTTGGATTTGCGCCGTTACGGAAGCGTTCCTCACAGCGGTTTTGGTTTGGGAGTGGAGCGAACCGTTGCGTGGATTTGCGGCATTGAACACGTGCGCGAAACAATTCCGTTTGCGAGAATGATTTATAGAATTACGCCGTAACTCCTAATTGTCATTCCGAGAGAAGCGTGGAATCTCCTCAATTTTACTCTAAGCATTTTTAAATATAAACGAATATGAAAACACTCTCATTTAAAATAGAAGATTCAATCTACAACGAAACAGAAAAAGTTCTTACTCGTTTGAAGAAAACAAAAGAACGATATATCAATGAAGCATTAGACCACTACAATAAAACACAGCGTCGTAAACTATTGGCAAAGCAATTGGTGATGGAATCGAAGTTAGTGGGAAATGAATCGCTCGCAGTTTTAAAAGAATTCGAATCGTTCGATGATAATTAAACAATTTGATATTTGGCTTGCTGACCTTAATCCTCAAATGGGAACCGAAGCGGGAAAGGTGCGTCCGGTGCTTATTCTTCAAACAAATTTATTGAATCGTATTCATCCGTCAACTCTTATTTGTCCGCTCACAACGAATGTAAATGAAGAAAGTGAAATATTGCGCGTTCATCTTCGAAAAGGTAATGCTGGACTTTCTGAGAAAAGCGATATTATGATTGACCAAATTCGTTCCATTGATAATAAACGATTGATGCGAAAAATTGGCTCATTGCCGGATGAGTTAATTGAAAAAGTGAAAATAAATGTTGGAATTATTTTTGACTTGAATGAATAAAATTTCGTTTGCGAGAATGATTTATAGAATTACGCCGTAGTTCAATTTTAGATTTTACATTTTAGATTTTAGATTGAAGTAATAGAGTAGTTGAGATTATAAATATTTTTCAACTACTTAACTTCTCAACTACTAAAAAAAAGTTAATCCCGTAGGGATGAAATGTTAATAGAAAAATGTAACACAAACAGTTTGAACTCCGTAGGAGTGAAATAAAAATCAAATCAAATGAAGAAAATAAAAGAACGATATATAAACGAAAAATTAGACCACTACAATAAAACTCAGTTTGCGAGAATAATTCATGGGATAATACCGGAGTATTTAATTATGCAAAGACTATTGGGGATGGTACGAACTCAAAACCACAACGCATGGATAAACTAAAAAAAATCGGACTGTATCTTCTGGTTATACCATTCATTTTGCTTTGGATTGGTTTTGGACTTCGTACAACTTCAACATTGCCAAATAATGCTCTGCTTTTTGTGGACGAACAGAGAAAGGAATATTTTGCCCCACCGTGTTTAATGAAAGACGGGTTTGATAATGTTGACAAGATAAATCAATTTGCTATTGACCACCAATTGAAAGTTTACAGGAACAAAGAAATATCTCGTAAAGGACTAAAGTCAAATCATGATTGCAGAGACATCAATGGTTTTACAGAAGAAGGGCGAAGTATGTCAGGAAGACTTTTGGAAAAGATTGGGATATTTTCCAAATTCAAATCAAGGTGGAACGATGACGGAACTTGGAACAAATAAGAAAAGATAAAATGAACAAAACAACTCAACTTTGGAAAACCATTCTTCGCTGGACAGCAGTTCTTCCAGTTTCTATTTTAGGAATGATATTAGCGTTTGGACTTTGGCGACTGTTACACAAACTAACAGTAGCAGGATACATTGACACCGACTCTTGGTTAAACATTGTCTTCGTGGATATTATGAGCAATGTAATTGCAGGTATGGCATTTGTCTACATAGGATTTAAAGTTGCTCCCGCTTATCAAAAAACAATTGCAATTATTCTGACGGGATTGCTTTTAATTGTAAGTGGTTCTTCTCTTTTCATAATAAACTTTATGACAAAAGAATATTTTTCAAACATTGGTATCGTTTGCACAAATATCGGTTCAATAGCATGTTGTATCAGCATTTACAAAGGAGAAATGGATGAGAAAGAATACTGATCCATCAAACAAACTTTGGTGCGAATACTAAACTGTACAGTTACGTGAAAAGAGTATAACGCAGTTAGCATCAGATTAAATGAAATAGTGAGTTATCTTTCAAAAAATTTTCCGTTCTCAATCTCCGTAAACAATTTTCTAAGGTCGTTGCTGTTGATTATGTTTCATTCAATCCGCAACGAAAAAAACAACGCTCAAAGTTTTGTAAATTTGTGTCGAAAAAAACTTAAAACATTATGCAAGTAATACAATTAGAAAAAACAAATAGTATGATTTCAAAATTGGTAGAAGATGTCATCAATGGTGAAGAAATTATATTTACGAAAAAAGAACACGACGTCGCAAAAATGGTCGCTCTTCCATTTCCCAAAAAACCCCGCACGTTTGGAAGCGCAAAAGATGTTATTCTCTACATCGCCGACGACTTTGATGAAACACCGGAAGAATTTAACGAGTACATCAAATGAAATATCTTATTGATAGCCACGCATTTCTTTGGTACGAATTCGGCTCTCAACAATTACCACAAAGAGTTGTTGATATAATTGATAATGAAGAGAATGTAGTTTTTTTGAGTTTAGCGAGCGTTTGGGAAATTGGAATTAAAGTAAATATTGGAAAAATGAAACTCATTGAACCATTGAACAATTTTGTGAGACGACAAATATTAGAATACGATTATCGTCTAATGGAAATTTCTTTTGAACATATTATCGAAGCAGTTTCTTTTCCTCTCCACCACCGCGACCCGTTTGATAGACTTCTCGTTGCACAATGCAAAATAGAAAACCTTCCCGTTATCAGCAACGATACAATGCTTGATAAATATGGAGTTGAGAGAATTTGGTAATAAAGAGATGTGGGACACTTCCAAAATGTCCTACATCTTACTCCAACTCTCCATTCCTCCAACACTCCGCTTCAAAATGATTTCTGTATTAAATCTCCGAAAACAATTTTCCAACGTCACTGCAGTTGATGATGTTTCATTCAAAGCGCAACGAGGAAAAATATTTGGTTTGCTCGGTCCGAATGGCGCGGGAAAAACAACGACGATTCGTTTGCTACTGAATATTCTTTCTCCGGACGATGGACAAATTACGTTTGATGGATTTGCATTTTCTTCCGCGCTGCAAAACAAAATCGGTTATCTTCCCGAAGAACGGGGCTTGTATCGCAAAAGTAAATTACTAAACACGATAATTTATTTTGCAACACTCAAAGGACTTTCCGAATCGGAAGCAAAAAAGAAAGCAAAAGAATGGCTCGCACGTTTTGAGTTGTTGAATTATGCTGAGCGAAGAATTCAAGAGCTTTCCAAAGGCAATCAACAAAAAGTGCAATTTATATGTTCGCTTCTCCACAATCCGGAATATGTAATTCTCGATGAACCGTTTTCCGGACTTGACCCGGTGAATCAATTATTGATGCGGGAAATTTTTCTTGAACAACGCAAAGCGGGAAAAGTCGTTATCTTCTCAACTCACATAATGGAACACGCAGAAAAATTGTGCGATGAACTTATTCTCATCAATAAAGGAAAAATTGTGCTTGATGGAACGGTGAGCGAAGCCAAAAAACGTTTCGGAAAAAATGCAATCTATATTGAGTTTGATGGCGATGGAAGTTTTCTCTCTTCGATGAACAATGTTGCAAAATGTCAGCTCTTTCAAAACTACGCCGAACTTGAATTGAATAATAACGAATCTCCTTCCGAATTTTTGCGAACGATAGTTGCTCAACTGAACGTTACAAAATTTGAAACGAAAGAACCATCGTTGTATTCGATATTTCTCGAACTTGTTGGAAATGATTCGACAGAGTTTATTCCGAAGCAATCGGAACTCGGAATGACAAGTAATGGGAGAGTGGTGCAGAAATGAAATCAAAACTATTCACCGTTGCAAAGCGCGAGTATCTTGAAAACATCAGAAGCAAAGCGTTTCTTATTTCGCTTGTTCTCACTCCCGTGATTATGATTGGCTTCAGTTTACTTCCGACATTCTTTGCGTCAAAATCGGAAACGAATACAATCGTTATCGGAACGGTAGATGAAACTGGCTGGCTTTCGGATAAACTTTCTCAACGATTGAATGAAAAATATACATTGCCGGATAAACAACCGAGTTATCTTTTGCGAATTTTTCGAGAGGAGGGTATTCAAACGCATCGAAAAATTGCTGACTCACTTGTTTTGAACGAAGAAATCGAAGGTGTGTTTATTTTTCCGAAAAGTATAGAGAACGATACGCTCATAGAATACCGAACTACGCGAACGGGAAATATTCGTTTAGTGAATCGCTTTGAATCTGCGATTCAGGAAATTTTACGCGAAGAACGAATGAGAAGAGCAAACGTGAGTGACGAAGAAATAAAAAAGTTTTCTCAATCATTGGAAATCAATCCTACAAAAATTACTGAAGAAGGAGAAGAGAAGAAAGTAGATTTCCGAACACAATTTTTCTCATCATACATTTTCGTTATGCTGATGTTTATGCTGATTCTTACAACGGGACAAATGCTCGTGCGAAGTGTTGTTGAAGAAAAATCGAATCGCATTGTTGAAGTTCTACTCTCGAGTTGTTCTGCAAGCGATTTGATGCGCGGAAAAATTCTCGGTCTCAGTGGACTTGGCATTACGCAAGTTTCTTTGTGGGCAATTATCGGAATCACTGCTGTTCCGCAATTTGCAGTAATGATGCTTTCCGCAAATGGAATTTGGTTGATGCCGATTTATTTTGTTCTCGGTTATTTAATGTACTCGGCAATTTTCGTTGGGGTCGGTTCACTCGTAACAACGGAACAGGAAGCGCAGCAAATTACATCATACATAAGTTTGCTGATGGTGTTTCCGATTGTGCTTGCGTTGAATGCGTTTGAGAACCCTAACTCACCGTTATTTCAAATTCTTTCTTTCATTCCGCTAATGACACCAACAATGATGGCGTTACGAATTTCAGTGCAGGTTCCATCAACAATTGAAATTCTCGCAACAATCACTTTACTGCTTGTTTCAACATTTGTTTTAATGTGGCTCGCAGGAAAAGTTTTCCGTATCGGAATTCTTTCGACGGGAAAACGACCAAACATGAAAGAGTTAATTCTTTGGGCAAGAGAAGGTTGATTTTCCAATTATCATTTTTTACTCAGGATTTTTTTCATTGTGTGTTTAAAACTTATATTCAACCTCAAATTTTTAGGAATTAACTATGGCTCGAACAAAAAGTAATAAACAATTGGCTGAAAAAATACCTTCGGAAGAAGTACTCAAACGTGCGCGTGTGGTTGGGGTTGTCATTACAAGTTGCCCTGAGTGCAATAACCCTGTAAACTTTGATAGAAAAAATATAAAAGCATGCCCGTACTGCGAGGCAGAAGTGCAGATAGATCTTGATAAAGTTGAGGTGTATGTCAAAACAATTACCGGTAGGAAGGTGGGAAAAAAAGACCACTAATTTTCCGATTATAGAAATTTCTCTATCTTTAACCTGAAAATTTAATCCCGGCATTCAAGTCGGGAATTATTTTGAACTGAAATCGGACTATTTAAGTCGTAGTTTAAGTGTTACAAATTTCCAAGAAAGTCGAATATGGTTTGATTGCAATTCGTCATATGGCGTTGCAGACAGGTGGTTGCTGTACCACGGCGAAAGAAATTTCTGACCGATATCAAATCCCATTCACATTACTCGCGAAAGTAATGCAATCCTTATCGAGAAGCGGTTTAATCATCCCTCGTCAAGGCGTGTATGGCGGATATATTTTAACAAAAAGTCCGGCTAACATTAAAATATCAGACGTGATTAATGCCATTGAACGTGTTCCGCAAGTTGCACTAATGCAATGCGAAACCGAAACAGAAGATAGTTGTACTATTTCTCATCATTGCACAATAAAAAGTCCGTTGTTAAAAATTCAGCAAACGATTAACAATGCATTTCAAACAATGACGCTTCAGGAAATTTTGTACTGAAATGAAACTTCCGATTTATCTTGATAATCACGCAACGACACAAGTTGACCCGCGAGTTGTGGAAGCGATGTTACCGTATTTCTCTGAAAAGTTTGGGAACGCAGCAAGTCGTCAGCACAAATTTGGTTGGGTTGCAGAAGAAGGAGTTGAAACGGCAAGAAGTTTCGTCGCAAAATTTTTGAACGCAGAACCAAACGAAATAATTTTTACGAGTGGCGCAACGGAATCGAATAATCTTGCAGTTAAAGGAGTTGCAGAAAGTTACAAACAAAAAGGAAATCATATTATTTCTTGCGTAACGGAACATCATTCCGTTCTTGATGTTTGCAAAAGTTTGGAAAAATCCGGTTGTGAAGTTTCGTATTTGCGTGTTGATAAATACGGAAGAATAAATTTGGAAGAACTTGCAAACGCAATTCGTCAAAATACAATTCTCGTTTCGATAATGTTTGCGAATAATGAAATCGGAACATTGCAACCGATTGAAGAAATCGGAAAACTTTGCGTAGAACATGGAATTGTATTTCACACCGACGCAACGCAAGCAATTGGAAAAATTCCCATAGATGTTTTGAAAATGGATATTCATTTGCTTTCACTTTCCGCGCATAAAATTTACGGACCAAAAGGAATCGGTGTGTTGTATGTTCGGAAGAAAAATCCGCGCGTTTCAATTTCTCCTATTCTTCACGGAGGTGGGCAAGAAAAGAATTTGCGTTCCGGAACGTTGAATGTTCCTTCAATCGTTGGTTTAGGAAAGGCAATTGATATTTGTGCTAATGAAATTAAAATAGAAACTGAGCGCATATCATTCTTAAGAAATTTATTGCAACGTAAAATATTTGAAACAATTCCAAATGTTTGGTTGAATGGAGAATCGGAAAATAGAATTCCCAATAATCTTAACATTGGTTTCGATGGAGTTGATGCTGAAGCGCTAATGATGGGATTGAAAGAAATCGCAGTTTCTTCCGGTTCAGCGTGTTCAACTTCACAAGCAATGCCATCGCATGTTTTGAAAGCGATTGGACTTTCGAGCGATGAAGCACATTCGTGTATTCGTTTTGGTGTTGGAAGATTTAACACTGAAGAAGAAATTGAATACGTTGCAAAACGAGTCGGAGTAGTTGTAGAACAACTTCGTTCGATTTCTCCAAAGTATAAAGTGAGAAAACAAAAAGAAGAATTAGTCTCGATATGAGATGTGCGATATGGGTTTATCAAAGAAAAAACTGTTAACTATAATCAGTAATGTGAAATCTAATTATGAACAAAGCAACACAAACAATAACAAACAACACGACTGAATATTTGAAATTTCTCAAATCAAAATTCAAAATTTATCATTTGTCAAATATTTTTTTCCGCGATATGCACTACGGAACAATGGAATATTTGACGAAGCGAGGAATCAAAATCACATACCTCGATGCTGAAACAGTTACACAAGAAGTAACAACTCACTTAGAAACGAATGGAGTCTTGAAACGATTGGATAAACAAACATTTCTTCTTAACTATCCGGAATTTTGGTTGCCGAGAAAAGAAGTTGCTCCACCAGCGCCAAAACCGGTTGCGGCAACACCAACGACAACTGCTCCCGTTACTACTCCAGCACAAGCGAGTTAATATTTACAACATAATCATATATCAATGTCAAACTTACTCGAAATAAAAAACCTTCACGCAGAAGTTGAAGGAAAACAAATTCTCAAAGGATTGAATCTTACCATCAACAAAGGAGAAATTCACGCAATTATGGGACCGAACGGTTCCGGCAAAAGCACACTTTCATACGTGTTAATGGGACATCCATCATATGAAGTTACCGAAGGAGAAATTTTATTCAACGGAGAAAATATTGTTGAAATGGAAACGGATGAACGCGCTGCACTTGGATTGTTTTTAGCTTTTCAATATCCACATCAAATTTCCGGTGTAACGTTATTTAATTTTATGCGTTCCTCTTTAAATTCTTTAGAAAAAAAACGAACCGGAATTGACCCGCAAAAAGATAAAAAACTCTCATCAAAATCAGTTTTGCAATTCAGTAAAAAACTTTCTGCGAAAATGAAAGAACTCGGAATTGACGAATCATTTCAAAAGCGATATGTGAATGAAGGATTTTCCGGCGGAGAAAAAAAACGCGCAGAGATTTTACAAATGGCGATGCTTGAACCAACGCTTGCGATTCTTGATGAAACTGATTCGGGACTTGATATTGACGCGTTGAAAATTGTTTCAGATGGAGTGAATCGTTTGGCTTCGCCGGAACGAAGTGCTCTCGTCATTACACATTATCAACGATTGCTCAATTATATCAAGCCGGATTTTGTTCACGTATTGTGGAATGGAAAAATAATTCTTTCCGGCGGACCAACACTTGCTTTGGATTTAGAAGATAAAGGTTATGATTGGGTGAAGGAAGAATATTCTGAAAGAATTGCCGCGTAAATTTTAACACAAAAAATATTTTATGCAAAACGAAGAAGTACAAGAACTTGTTTCTACCGATTACAAATACGGATTTGTAACAAACGTAGAAGTTGATGAAGCGCCGAAAGGTTTAAGCGAAGACATTGTTCGATTCATTTCAAAAAAGAAAAATGAACCCGAGTGGATGTTGGATTCTCGCTTGAAAGCGTATCGTCATTGGCTTACGATGAAAGAACCAACGTGGGCAATGGTGGATTATCCGACCATCAACTATCAAGATATAATTTATTATTCAGCGCCGAAGAAAAAACCAACATTGCAAAGTTTGGATGAAGTTGATCCGGAAATTTTGAAGACGTACGAAAAGTTGGGAATTTCACTCGATGAACAGAAAAAACTCAGCGGTGTTGCCGTTGATGCAGTGTTCGATAGCGTTTCAGTTGCTACAACTTTTTCGGAGGAACTTTCAAAACACGGAATTATTTTCTGTTCCATTTCCGAAGCAATTCAAAAACATCCGGAACTTGTGCAGCAATATTTTGGCTCCGTTGTTCCTTACACCGATAATTATTTTGCAACGCTCAATGCTGCAGTGTTCACTGATGGAACGTTTTGTTACATTCCAAAAGGCGTTCATTGTCCTATGGAGCTTTCGACATACTTTAGAATCAATGCCGTAAACACGGGACAATTTGAACGCACATTGATTATCGCCGATGATGATTCGTACGTTTCTTATCTCGAAGGATGTTCTGCGCCGCAACGTTCGGAAAGTCAATTACACGCGGCAGTTGTTGAACTCGTTGCGCACACCAATGCGACAATAAAATATTCTACGATTCAAAATTGGTACAGCGGCGATAAAGACGGCAAAGGAGGAATTTATAATTTTGTAACGAAGCGCGGAATTTGCAAAGGAAATAATTCAAAAATTTCTTGGAATCAAGTTGAAACCGGCGCGGCGATTACATGGAAATATCCTTCGTGCATTTTGAAAGGCGATAATTCGATTGGTGAATTTTATTCCGTTGCGGTTACGACCAATCATCAGCAAGCGGATACGGGAACGAAAATGATTCATCTCGGAAAAAATACGCGCAGTACCATTGTTTCAAAAGGAATTTCCGGTGTGTTTGGAAAAAATACGTATCGCGGGCTTGTGCGCATTTCTCCGAACGCAACAAACGCACGCAACTTTACGCAATGCGATTCGCTGTTGCTCGGAGATAAATGCAGCGCGAACACATTTCCCGTTTTGGAAGTTGATAACCCAACAGCAATTACTGAGCACGAAGCAACAACATCAAAAATCGGTGAAGACAAAATATTTTATTTAACATCGCGTGGCATTACAAAAGAAAACGCAATCTCGATGATTGTGAACGGATTTGCAAAACAAGTATTCAATAATCTTCCGATGGAATTTGCTGTTGAAGCGGAAAGATTGATGGAAATTTCACTTGAAGGTTCAGTTGGATAATATTAATTAGTGAAACTTAGTGTTCTTCGTGTCTTAGTGGTTTTATTTTTTTACCACTGAGCCACTAAGAACACTGAGGAACACTTAGATTTTAGAAATATGAAACAAGAAACATTACTTAAAGAAAACATAATTACTCGTGAACAGATTGAAGAACGTTCACGATTAAATAACGAACCGGAATGGATGTTATCTAAACGGCTTCGCTCGTGGATGATTTATGAAGAGTCACTTGAAGCCAAAAAGGAACGTATTGATTTTTCTAATATCAATTTTGAAGAATTTATTTTTTCAGAAAAAAGAAAAAATGATTCTTCGTTCAATGTTGAAAATTTATTTTCGCATAAAGAAGCACGCTCCGGAATTGTTGTTTCCGTTGATGGAAAAAAGAAACAAGAATTTTTGAGTGATGAACTTCGCGCGAAAGGAATTATCGTTTCGGATTTACATTCTGCAATGCAAACACATCCGCAACTCGTTGAAAAATATTTTATGAACGATTGTGTTCAAATCAATGATGGCAAACACGTTTCGCTTCATTCTGCAATGTGGGATAGCGGAATGTTTGTCTATGTTCCGAAAAATGTGAACGTAACGCTTCCGATTCAATCCCATTATATATTGAAAGAAACGAATACAATTTTCTTTCCGCATTTACTTGTTGTCGTTGAACAAGGGAGTTCACTCACGTTCATTGATACGGTTGCATCAAATGATGAAGGCAATGATGTCGTTGTTTCCGGTGTTACGGAATTATTTGTCGGCGAAGGAGCGCGATTAAATTTTGTCGCGTTGCAAGAATTTGGCGAGAATGTTGTGTATCGAAATTTCAAACGCGCGATGATGAAAAAGGATTCAATGCTCACATGGATTGAAGTTGCGCTCGGTGGAAAAATATCTCAAGAAAATGTAGAAGTGTATTTGGAAGACTCCGGAATCAAAGCAGAAATCGTTGGAATTTATTTTACGGAAAAAGAGCAGAAGATGTCTTTTGATACGCTGCAAAAACATATCGCGCCGCATGGTTACAGCAATTTATTGTTCAAAGGAGTTCTCACGGATAAATCGCAAACATCATTTGAAGGAATGATTCGCGTTCACAAAGGAGCGCAAAAAACTGATGCGTATCAAAAAAATCAAAATATACTTTTGAGTTTGGGAGCGCGCGCAGATGCATTGCCGGAACTCGAAATAGAAGCGGATGATGTTCGCTGCACACACGGCGCAACAACTGCACCAATCAATAAAGAAGATTTATTTTATTTGATGTCGCGCGGATTAACGCATAAAGAAGCGACGTATCTTTTGACGCTCGGATTTTTCAGCGAAGCAGTTGATAAAATTTCTGTTGAAGATATTCGTGAAGAAGTGATGAAGTTTATTATGAACCAATTGGAAGAAGTGAAATAAACGTGTTCAACACTGAAAAAATAATTTCCGATTTTCCAATTCTCCAAAGAAAAGTCAATGGAGGAAAAAGATTAGTCTATCTCGATAGCGCGGCAACATCACAAAAACCGTTGAGTGTTATTAAAGCGATGGATGACTATTATCGTTTGTATAATGCGAATGTTCATCGCGGCGTGTATTCACTTGGTTACGAAGCGACGGAAGCGTACGAACTTTCGAGAAAAAAAGTTGCGAAGTTTATCAACGCGCAAACAGAAAATATAATTTTTACACGCAACGCATCGGAAGCAATCAATCTTGTTGCAAGCAGTTGGGGGAGAGCGAATTTCCGAAGCGGCGATGAAATTCTTCTCACGCCGATGGAACATCATTCCAATTTAATTCCTTGGCAACTTATCGCGCAGCAAACGGGAGCGAAGTTGAAATTTATTCCGCTCATCGAACCGGGAATTTTAGACATCGAACAACTTCCTCAATTGATTTCTGAAAAAACAAAATTTGTTTCTGTTGTTCATTCATCGAACACGCTTGGAACAATTAACCCGATAGAAAAAATAATTTCACACGCGCACGCTTATGGAGCAAAAATTTTAATTGATGCATCGCAAAGTGTTCCGCATTTTTCAGTTGACGTTCAAAAACTTGATTGCGATTTTCTCGTTTTCTCCGGACACAAAATGTGCGCGCCAACGGGAATCGGATGTTTGTTTGGAAAAACGGAATTACTCGATGCAATGCCTCCGTATATGGGCGGCGGCGAAATGATTTCTGAAGTGCAATTGGAGTTTTCATCGTATCGCGAAATTCCTTGGAAGTTTGAAGCGGGAACACCGAATATTTCCGCCGCAATCGGTCTTGGTGTTGCTGTGGATTATCTTTCTTCGCTGGGAATGTATAATATTCGTCAGCATGAAATTGAACTGACAAATTACGCGCTTTCTGTTTTGCAAGAAGTTGATGAGATTGAAATGTATGGACCAACCGAAAATCGCGGCGGAGTAATTTCATTCAATATTGGCGATGCTCACGCGCACGATGTTTCCACCATTCTCGATGAAGATGGAATTTGCGTTCGCGCGGGACATAATTGTACACAACCGCTTGTGCGTTGGCTTGGCGTTCCGGCAGTTGCTCGCGCAAGTTTTTATGTTTACAATACAAAAGAAGATGTGGATGCGCTTGCCGCTTCACTCAAAAAAGTACAAGAAGTTTTTTCCTTCGCTGCTGCAAAATGAAACTCAACGAACTCTATCAAACTATTATTCTCGAACATTACAAAGAGCCACATAATGTTGGCGAACTTCTCAATGCGGATATTGAATCGCGCGGTTACAATGAATCATGCGGCGATGATGTGCGGTTGTTTGTGAAACTTGACGACGAAAAAAAAATTGATGAGATTCGTTTCAAAGGAAAAGGTTGCGCAATCAGCCAATCTTCTACTTCGATGATGACGGATGCAATCAAAGGGAAAACAATTGATGAAGCGTTATTATTCGTTGATTCGTTTAAATCAATGTTGAAGGGCGAAAAACAATTTTCCGATGAAGGAGATTACGAAGAACTTTCTTCACTGAAAGGCGTGTTGGAATTTCCCGTTCGTGTGAAATGCGCAACACTTTCATGGAATACGGTTCGCAATGGTCTGCTTCAATTCAAATCGAAAGAAAACGAAACAACAAAAGTTGCAACGACGATTCACGATGAGGAATAGATTTTAGAAAAAGATTTTAGTTTATTTGACCACATTTTTTTAGTACAACTATGGAAAACACATTAGTCTTACAAGAAACTCACACCCCGCCAATGATTTCACAAGAAGAAATTCATCTTACGGAAAAAGCAGCGAGTCAAGTTCAAAAAGTAAAAGCCGAAAATAACATTCCCGAGAATCACGCTTTGCGCGTTGGAATAAAAGGCGGTGGATGTTCGGGATTTTCATACGTGATTGCCTTCGATGATGTTCAAAAAGAAAAAGATATTATTCTCGAACAGCACGGCGTGAAAATCTTTGTTGACCCGAAAAGTATGTTTTATCTCGGTGGAACAATTCTCGATTTCTCCGATGGATTGAACGGAAAAGGATTTGTGTTCAATAATCCAAAAGCCACAAAAACGTGCGGTTGCGGAAGTTCGTTCTCAGCATCGTAATTAATTTCTACAATGTTTTTCAACAAAAAGAAAAAAGAAGAGGAGCAAGAAGTAATAGAACTTCTCGACGAGTCGAATCAACGACCTCGAATGCAAATTCAAGAAGAAGTACAAACTGAAGACCTCAAACCAATTGATGTTACAAATGGCTCAGTACAAACGATTGATGTGAGTCTTGTTTGGGATGCGTTGCGCGAATGTTACGACCCGGAAATTCCCGTCAACATTGTGGATTTGGGATTAGTGTACGATTTAAAAGTGCAAGAAAATTTCTTGTATATAAAAATGACTCTCACTGCTCCCGGCTGCGGAATGGGACCGCAAATTGCAAGCGATGTGCGTCGAAGAGCATTACAAGTGCCCGGAGTTCGCGATGCTAAAATTGATATTGTATTTACTCCTCCGTGGGATACAACCAAAATGACCGACCAAGCGAAATTGATTTTGAACATCCCATAAAGCACTAATTACTAGATTCGAAACTCTAAACAAATTCAAAAAAATAAAGCATAAAATTCAAAACAGTGAAACTTAATATCATTTCTAATTTCGTATTTAGAATTTGTTTAGGGATTAGAAATTGAAGTTTAGAATTTAGCACATGAACCGAAGAAATTTTTTAACATCATCACTCATTGCGGGAACAGTTGCCGCTACAGAAAGTTTTTTACCAACAAATATATTTTCACAACAGAAAGAAAAATCTATGCCATTTACACTTCCAACTTTACCCTACGCGCACGATGCGCTTGAACCATACATTGATACGCTCACGATGCAAATCCATCACGGAAAACATCATCAAGCGTATGTTGATAATTTAAATAAAGCAGTTGCCGGAACAGAATGGGAATCGAAATCGCTCGAAGAAATTCTTGCGAACATTTCAAAACTTGCTCCAGCTGTTCGCAATAACGGCGGCGGACATTTTAATCACTCGATGTTTTGGCAAGTGATGAAACAAAACGGCGGAGGAATGCCAAGCGGAGAATTAGCAGAAGCAATCAATCGCGATTTCGCTTCGTTCGATAAATTCAAAGAAGCGTTTGGCAATGCGGGAATTACACGCTTCGGTTCCGGCTGGTCGTGGTTAGTTTCGCAACACGGAAAACTTGTTGTGTGTTCAACGCAAAATCAAGACAATCCGATGATGGATATCGTCGAAGTAAAAGGCGTTCCGATTTTGGGAATGGATGTATGGGAACACGCATATTATTTGAAATATCAAAATCGCCGAGCAGAATATGTTGGCGCATTTTGGAATGTTGTCAATTGGGATGAAGTTGCAAAGCGATTTGCATCTGCAAAATAATTATTTGAAATGAAAAAATCGTCGTCGAAAAAGACGGTGAAAAAATTTACGAAACGAATTCCACTCGCGCAGAAACCACCGAAAGTTGAAGTGCCGGATAAAGCATACAATCGTCGAAAGGTGAAAGCGGAGTTGAAAAATTTAATCACAAAAACTGAAACAGAAATCAATGAATAAAAAAACAGATAACGCCGCACGAAAACATCGCAAGAAACGAGCAAAGATGAAAGAGAAACGAAAAGCGATGAAATCGTTAGCGACAAAAAAATAAAATTGAAACCAAGTTTCTCGCAGAACTTGGTTTCTTTGTTTGAAGGTTCGAGGTTTGAGGTTAGCGGTATGAGTAGCACAATTCTTTCCAACCCCAAACCTTTAACCCCAAACAATTTTTTTTTATGCAACATAAATTTCTCTCACCATATATTATCGGCAAATCCAAATTCTATTTTTCTCGTACTTACATTATGGGAATTTTGAATGTTACTCCCGATTCATTTTCCGATGGAGGAAAATATTTCTCTGTTGAAAATGCAGTGAAGCGAGGAATGGAAATGGTGGAAGAAGGCGCGGATATACTTGATATTGGTGGAGAATCAACTCGACCGAATTCAGAATCAATTCCTGTTGAAGAAGAATTACGAAGAACAATTCCCGTTATCGAACAACTTGCAAGGAATATTAGTGTTCCAATTTCCATTGATACAACAAAATCAAAAGTAGCGGAAGAAGCACTAAATGCTGGAGCAACAATTGTGAATGATATTTCCGGTTTAACGTTTGATGAAAAAATGGTAAAAGTTGTCGCAAGAAATAGAGCAACTCTAGTGGTGATGCACATTCAAGGAAATCCGAAAACGATGCAACAAAATCCACATTATGAAAATGTTGTTGAAGAGGTGAAATCTTTTTTATATAAATCAATTTCAAAAGCGAAATCTAATGGTATTTCACAAATATTTATTGATCCGGGAATTGGATTCGGGAAAACTCTTGAACATAACCTTTCTTTGCTCAAAAACTTAAACGAATTTGCTTCTCTCGGTTGTCCAATTCTCGTTGGAACATCGCGTAAATCTTTTATCGGAAAACTTACAAATGACATGAACACAGATAAACGATTAGAAGGAACGGCAGCATCAGTTGCACTTTCAATTGCAAATGGTGCAAACGTTGTCCGCGTTCACGATGTTAAAGAAATGAAAAAAGTTGTTTTGGTTGCAGATGCAATAAAATATTCAAGATAATTATCACTGTAGAGACGTAGCATGCTACGTCTCTACATGTTTCAATTAACCCAATGAATTCACCCAATAAATTTCGAAACGAAAAAGAAGAAATGATTTCTTTGTTTCGTTCACGCGGAATAAAAGATGAAAGCGTTCTTTCCGTAATGAAAAAAATTGAACGACAATTATTTGTGGATGAAGCGTTTGTTCCACGTTCGTACGAAGATTGCGCGTTACCAATTTCAAATTCACAAACGATTTCACAACCTTACACAGTTGCAGTAATGACCGAATTGTTGCAAATAAAAAAGGGTGATAAAATTTTAGAAATCGGAACCGGCTCCGGATATCAAGCGGCTATACTTGCAGAACTTGGAGCACGTGTATTTACGATTGAACGATTTTCTGATTTGTTAACAAAAGCACGACTTGTTTTTGCAAAACTTGGATACAACATTGCTTCAAAAACTGGTGACGGAACAATTGGCTGGAGCGAGTTTGCGCCGTTTGATGGAATAATTGTTACTGCTGCCGCACCCGAAATTCCCGAACCACTTTTGAAACAACTTGCGAATAGTGGGAAACTTATTATTCCAGTTGGAGATTTGAATTCACAAAATATTATTATTGTAACAAATGATAATGGAGAATTTGTCGAAAAGAAAATTGAAGGTTTTAAGTTTGTTCCTCTCGTGGGAAAATTGGGGTGGAAATGAATTCAATTAAAAATGAAAAATTAAAAGTTAAAAATTGAAAAGAATTTTTGTCATTGTTGGTCCAACGGCTTCCGGGAAAACTTTATTAAGTGAATATATTTCAGAACTTCTCCCGATTGAAATCATTTCCGCAGATTCCCGTCAAATCTACAAACATCTCAATATAGGAACTGCAAAACCTCCGAAGGAACTTCTTCAAAAAATTAAACACCATTTTGTTGATGAACTTGAACCGAACGAAGATTTTAACGCGGGTGAATTTTCCATTCGTGGAAGAAAAATAATCGAAGAAATATTTTCCCGAAACAAAACTCCACTTGTGCTTTGTGGAACGGGATTATATTTACGCGCATTGATTGATGGAATATTTTCCGGACCAGCTGCGGACGATGAAATTCGCGACCGGCTTTTGCATCGTTATCAAATCGAAGGAGGAGAAAAACTTTTGGAAGAACTTCGGGTAATTGATTTTGAAGCGGCAAAAAAAATGCTTCCGACTAATAAACTTCGCATTGTTCGTGCATTAGAAGTTTTTGAACTCACAGGAAAACCAATTTCAAAAATTCAGGAAGAAGAAACGAAAGCAGGAAATTTTACTCCGGTCATGTTTGGATTAGAATGGGAAAGAAAAATTCTTTATGAAAAAATAAATAAAAGGGTAGAGGAGATGTTTAAAAACGGATTTCTTGACGAAGTTAAACAATTACTCAAGAAGGGATTTTCTTCCAAACTAAATTCAATGCAGACAGTCGGTTATAAGGAGGCATTTTCTTTTCTGAATAATGAAATTACATTCGAGCGAATGAAAGAATTGATGAAACAAAATTCCCGACGTTATGCGAAACGGCAATTGACGTGGTTCCGTAAAGACAAACGAATACAGTGGTTTTTTTTGGAACAAGAAACTGATTATCGTATCTTGGCTCAGCGTATAATAAATTCTTTTTAACATTGGAACTTTTATATGAATTGCTGTTGTTTCAGTTGGAAATTGAACAAGGCAATTGTATATTTTGCCACGTTTTGAATCCAAAATATTTATTAACCATTAACTATATAATTATATGAAAAAATTAACTGCACTTCTCCTTATCACTTTTTTTAGTCTCTCAGTAGCGTTTTCCTCAGGAAATAAAGCAAAACCAACAACAAAATCCGATAAAAAAGATGGATGTTGTATGATGAAAGATGCTAAAATGACCAAAGCATCTGATTTGGACAAGAAAACTATGGCGAAAAATGACGAATGTAAAGATGAATGCAAAGATGACAAAAGCAAAGCAAAACACGATTGCAAAAGCCATGAATCAAAATCTGAGGTCAAATTAGAAGTAAAGAAAGATTCTAAAGACTCCGAGAAATAATTTCTATGAATACGAACTGCTCGCGTTGTGGCACAGCGCTGCAACGCGAGGTAAAGTATTGCCCGAATTGCGGCACTGAAGTTGAAAATGTTCAATCAGCACAACTTCCTTCAGGTGCGTCTAAAGTAACAAAGCCGATGTCCAGAAAGGCAAAATTAATTTATTTGCTTTGCGGCTCCGGACTTTTCATTGTATTGATTGCGGCATTCGGACATTATCTCCCGGGAGGACCACATCCGGTAATTACCAACCAACCGGAAGTCTCGTTACCAAGCCCCTATCTTGGGCAAAAATTTGAACCGTTTTTATTAACGGAATCCGATATAGAGATAAAAAATGGGTTTATCAAATTCAATTTTAATCTGCTGAGAGATAAAAAATTTATTCAAATTGTTTACCACAATGTTACCAGCGATGAAGTGATTCTTGCCTACATTTCGCCCGCCGGGAAATTAGTAACTGCAATTGGACTATGTGAGCCGTGCGGTTCCAAAACATTCTCGACGGATGAAACAGAAATGGTCTCGAGTTGTGGCACAAAATGGAATTTAGATAATCTTGAGTTTTCCGGAGGATGCGGAGTATGCCAGAAATATCCGCCGGACCCCATACCGAGTTCGATTGAGGGGAGTGAAGTTCGTATTGATGAGTCAATCGTCAAGAAATGGAAAAGAAGAGTTTCATAGTATTCACATTTTAAATAGTAGATTTATGAGAATTATATCCATCCTATTTTTGTTGTCATTTTTTTTAGGTTGCAGCCAAAAAAACGAAACACCTGTCGTAGAAGAAAAAACCGAATCTGCATCAATCGCTGTCAACTCGATGGTATGTAATATGTGCGTCAACACGTTAACGGATGCATTAAAGAAAGTTGAAGGTGTACAAACGGTCGCCGTGAATCTCGATACAAAAAACGCCGCTGTTACATTTTTCCCTGCGAAAACTGCCATCAGCATGTTAGAAAATGCGATAACAGAAGTAGGATACAATGCCAATGAAAAAAAACGAAATGAAGTTGCCTACGAACAACTTCCCGGTTGTTGCAAAACGGAATAATTAATTTTGTTTATTTGTGCCCGTTTAGAGATTTCTAATCGGGCTTTTTTATTTTTATGCGCACGGAATCGTCACACTGGAATATTTCCAACCTGTTAAGTATGAGCAGAGTGGTTTTGCTCATTCCTGGAATTTATTTTCTTCTTGAAAATTCTGAAAAAGGAAATTTCATTTTTCTTCTTCTCTTGTTTATCGGCGCGCTTACCGATTTTCTTGATGGCTATTTTGCCCGCCGGTTTAATCAGATAACAGAATTAGGGAAAATTCTTGACCCCATTGCAGATAAGATTTGTATTGGGAGTGTCATCTTAACCTTGATGCTCCTTGGGAAACTCCCGTTTTGGTTTTTATTGCTTATCCTGATAAGAGACGTTCTCATTTTCTCCGGCGGAGTCTATGTAAAATCTTCGACCGGAAAAATACTTCAGTCGAACAAAGCAGGTAAATGGGCTGTTGCTGTTACCCTCGTACCCATTTTCCTTTCGGTTATGATTGTTCCTTCCCAACAAATGATTTTAAATATTTTCCTTCTTTTGAGTTCAGTAATGCTGCTTGTCTCTTTTCTATTATATTTGAAACGATTTTTCGCTACACTGAAAGGTATTTCCTCTTAAACTATGGGTTTATTTTCTCGCCTTAAAGAAGGTCTTGCAAAAACACGGGATAGTATTGTCAATCAGGTAAAAAATATTATCCAAACCAAAACGAAGATTGACGATGAGTTACTCGAACAATTGGAAGAAATTCTCCTTGCCGGCGATGTTGGCGTTGAAGCAACGGAAAAAATTATTTCAGGTTTACGGGTTCGCGCAAAAGAAGAGGGATTTAAAAATACCGGTGACGTTTTCAAACTGTTGCGGGCAGAATTGGAAACGATTTTATCCGTAAGGAAAGAGCGTGCAAGTTCTCCGCAACCGGTTCCGAATGTGATGATGATTGTTGGCGTGAATGGTGTCGGGAAAACAACTACCATCGGAAAACTCGCCTACAATTTTACTCAAACAGGTAAAAAAGTTCTGATAGCCGCAGCCGATACTTTCCGGGCGGCGGCAAATGAACAACTTGCAATATGGGCAGAACGAGCCGGTGTAAATATCATTCAACAAGCCTCAGGCGCAGACCCGGCTGCAGTTACGTTTGATGCACTGCAATCGGCTATCGCTAAAAAGGTTGATATACTTTTAATAGATACCGCCGGGCGACTTCATACAAAAGCGAATTTGATGGAAGAGTTGAAAAAGATTTCCCGTGTGATGAAGAAATTAATTCCCGATGCCCCCCACTCCGTCCTCCTTGTTCTCGATGCTTCCACCGGGCAAAACGCAATTCAACAGGCGAAACAATTCTCTGCCGCAGTAGATGTTACAGGATTGATACTGACCAAATTGGATGGGACTGCGAAAGGGGGAGTTGTTCTTGCTATTCAACAAACACTTGACATCCCCATCCTCTTTATCGGAGTTGGAGAACGTATAGATGATTTACAGACTTTTAATGCCCCCCAGTTTGTAACGGCACTTCTCGGAGAAGAAAACGAAGAATGAAATTTTCTTTTTACAAAGCAGACCTTCAATTAAAACATCCGTTCACCATTTCACGAAACACAAGGCGAACGCAGGAAGTTCTCTTCGTGGAATTAGAGCACGAGGGAATTACAGGAATTGGCGAAGCATCTCCTTCCGAACGATATGGCGAATCCATCCAATCCACAACTGCTTTTTTTGAGAAAGTGGATTTAGAACAATTCGATTCGGCATTTGTTGTAGAGGACATTCAAAAGTATTTACAAACAATTGGTCCCGGAAATAATGCCGCCAAAGCGGCGATTGATATTGCGTTGAATGATTGGATTGGGAAAAAATTACACATTCCGTTGTGGAAATTGTGGGGGTTTCAGAAAACGCGAACTCCAAAAACATCGTTCACCATTGGCGCATCAACGGTAGATGAAATCGTCAAGAAAGTTCGTGAAGCGCATGATTACCCAATTCTGAAAGTCAAAGTTGGTGTTCCGAATGATGAAGAAATTATCAGCATCATTCGTTCAGAAACCGATAAACCGATATACGCCGATGCAAACGAAGGATGGGCGCCAAAAGAACGCGCTCTCGAAAAAATAATTTTCTTACAACAGAACGGAATAGAACTCATCGAACAACCGCTTCCGGCAAAAGATGTTGTCGGAATGATTTGGCTGAAAAGCAGAATTCGAATTCCCATCATTGCCGATGAAAGTTGTACTTCAATTCAAGAACTTCCGGCTTTAAAAGGAGTGTTTGACGGCATAAATGTTAAACTGATGAAGTGCGGCGGACTAAAAAATGCGTTGCAGTTAATTTATACCGCCAAAAAAATTCTCGGAATGAAAGTAATGCTCGGTTGTATGATTGAGTCGTCTGTGGGAATTTCTGCAATGGCACAACTTGCACCACTTGCCGATTATTGTGACCTCGATGGAAATGTGTTAATATCCAATGACCCGTTTCTCGGTGTTACAAATATTGAGGGGAAACTTTTACTTTCAGATTTACCGGGAATTGGCGTGAGACCTTCAATGAACGGTAAATAAATCTTGTGATTCGTTGAATACAAATTCCTCACCTATACAAATTCTTCCCGACCACGTTGCAAGTAAAATTGCGGCGGGAGAAGTTGTCAATCGTCCCGCTTCGGTTGTCAAAGAACTTCTCGAAAACTCTCTCGATGCCGGCGCAACAGAAATTGAAATCATCATAAAAGAGGGAGGAAAATTACTCATTCAAATTGTTGATAACGGAATCGGAATGAGTGAAGAAGATGCGTTGCTTGCATTTCAACGACACGCGACGAGTAAAATTTCTTCGTTTGAAGATTTGGAAAGTTTGAACTCATTCGGATTTCGCGGCGAAGCGCTTGCATCTGTTGCCGCTGTTGCGCAAGTGGAAATGCGTACGCGAACAAATAAAAGCGATGTTGGAACTCTTTTGAAAATAGAGGGAGTAAAAATTTCTGAACATTCCAAAGTTGCATCGGAAATTGGTACGTGGTTCGCAGTTCGGAATATCTTCTTCAATACTCCCGCAAGAAAAAATTTTCTCAAATCAAATTCAACAGAATTTCGGCACATCTTCAACATCATACAAAAAATTGCGCTTGCATTTTCAAGTGTAAAATTTATTTTCATCAGTGATGATGAAGAGATTTTGAATCTCCCATCGCAAACACTTCCCGAACGGCTCAATGCATTATTCGGTGAAACAGTTTCTCAAAATGTTCTCGCTGTTTCGGAAGGGAATGAAATTATTTCCGTTGAAGGATTTATCGGCAAGCCAACCTATTTTCGGAAAACGCAGAGTGAACAATTTATCTTTTTGAATAACCGCATTATTCAAAGTAAAAATTTGAATCACGCAGTGTTTCAAGGGTATGAAAATATGCTGGAGAAAGGTTCGTTTCCGTTCTTTGCGCTGTTCATCAATATTGATATGAGAAAAGTTGATGTGAATGTTCATCCGTCAAAAATGGAAGTGAAGTTTGATGATGATAACGGCGTGTATCGAATGATTCTTTCTGCAGTTCGGAAAACATTAAGTGAAGGAGAAGTGATTTCGGAATTAGGAATAACAAAAAACCTCGAAGGTTTCCCAAACCTTCGAGGTTTAACTCCACCTCCACAACAACTTCATTTTCAACAGCAGCAAAAGTTTCCAACAGAATTTCTTTCTTCAAACAAGCAAGAAAATTTTGGTACTGAAATTCTCGATTCACAAAAAACAGAAACAGAAATTTCGCCTGCAAAAAACCTCGAAGGTTTCCCAGACCTTCGAGGTTTAACGCAAATTCACAATCAATACATACTTTGTGCAACAAGCGATGGAATTACCATCATTGACCAGCACGCGGCGCACGAACGTATTCTCTACGAAAAATATTTTCGCTTGTTTGAAACAAATTCTCCGTTATCGCAGCAATTGCTTTTTCCTCTTACAATCGAACTTACTTCCGCTGACGCAATGTTAGTGAATGAACAGAAAATGAATTTTGAGAAACTCGGATTTCAATTAAAGTTTTTCGGAAAGACAACGCTCATCGTGGAAGGAATTCCCACCGATGTTCGCGTTGGAAAAGAATCGAATATTTTCCGCGAAGTGTTGGATAAATTCAAAGAAGAACTTTCCGTTAAAATTGATGCGCGGGAAGCATTAATCAAAACATTCGCGTGTAAAGCGGCTATCAAAAAAGGCGATGCATTGTTAGAACAGGAAATGCAATCGCTTCTCACACAACTTTCGCAAACGCAGATCCCGCACGTTTGTCCGCACGGAAGACCGGTAACGTTGAAATTAACATTGCACGAGTTGGATAAAAAATTTGGAAGAGTTTAGAGGAAATCCGTACGGTCAAGTGGTACTATGAAATCTTCAAGGTTCTCTGCCATCCATATTCCGTTCTCCACTATCCAAGTAACGTTCAGCGAATTCCCTATATCGTTCCCCGCCATCCAAATACCGTTCTAACTTTTCCAAATATCGCTTTTCAGACGCAATTTATGAGTTGACGATGCTTTGTTGTTGATTTTCGCTGACAAAATGGCAGAAAACTTGACGAAGATGAGTAACAAAACGACGAGGAGCATCAACAAAGTGGCGAGGATGAGTAACAAAACGACGAGCAGCCTCAACTAAATGGCGAGGATGAGTAACTAAACGACGGAAATGGTTAACAATATGACGGAAACGAGTAACAAAACGACGGAAAGCGTTAACAATATGACGGAAACGAGTAACAAAACGACGGAAAGCGTAAACAATATGGCGGAAACAAGTAACAAAACAGCGGAAAGCATCACCGGAAGAACGGAAGGCGGTTACCGCAGGGGAAATTGCCTCCAAAGCGGGAAATTGATTACTGCACAGTGAGGATTTGGTTATGTGGTTACGGGGGAGAACTGTAAGGTTAAGAGGTTCTATGATAAGGGCATCTCTAAAAACTTATCGTCAAACATCACGGCTAAAGCCGAGTTCGTTGTTGATTCACACCCCCTCCGATAAATCGGAGGGTTATTGCATAAAAAAGCCACTGTCGTAACCTCACGATTCAGAGGTTGTGTGAAAACTCAATCAACTTCGATTTGTCATTCCGTCGAAAGACGGAATCCATTTCGTTTTCAAAGATTTTTAGATTCCCGCTTTCGCGGGAAAGACAGTACTTCTGAATTTTCACACAGTCTCTTTATCGTGGGGAATAAAAATGCCCACGATGAAGATGGCTTTAGCCATGATATTAGTTTTTAGATGTTCCCTTATCTTTGTGTGAAAGTAAGAGGGGTAAAAAATTTATGGAGGATTTTTTTCTACTCTCCCTAAGAAACCTTGCCAATGGCTCATAGAGAAGGTTGTACACTTTGTTTTTAGAGCCGCCCTTCAGTTGGAAGTCTTCAAGAAATATTGAAAGTGCGGATTAGAAACGGGAAAAAATTTTTCCTATTTTTTGCCGTGAAAAAATGTATTACATATCTAACAGTTATATCCTCTAACGAAGAAACCATTATGCCGTATAAATTTGACCTTATGAATTATCATACCAACAGCAATACAAATTTAGTTGAGTATAGTGATAGAGTGGAGAAGTTTTTTATTCGAGCGAGGAAGAAAGTGTGTAAAGAGTTTGGTAGAGGATAATGTAGAAATTTTCTTGTATACCTAATCTGTAATTTTTTAAAAGACAACAACAATGACAAATTCAATTCGACAAGAAGACTTTGAAAAAATCTTTAAACAACATTTAAAGATCGAAACCTATTCGAAATCAATTAATAGTTTGTTGAGTCCTAGGTCGTTACGTAAAATTAATTTCAGTCCTTACTATCAACGAAATTATGTATGGGATAAAAATAAGGCAAGTTATTTTATAGAAAGTATATTGTTAGGAACTGAGATACCACCATTGATTTTTTTCAATAACAATACTGAAATTGAAGTCATAGATGGAAGACAAAGATTTGAAACAATTTTAAGGTTTAAGGATAATAAATTTTCTCTATCAAAAAATGGTCTTACGGCTCTTACACAATTTGCAAAAAGCAACTATGATGGTTTAGCTAGAAAGGACAGAACAATTATCGAAAATTTTCTTGACTCTAAAATACGGATAATTGAATTTGCTTTGGTAAACGAACCTCCACTTGATAAATTCTTAGAGGATAGAGTAAAAAAGGAAATATTTTCAAGATATAATACAGGTATAACTCCGTTAAAAAAATCCGAAATTGATAATGCTATTTATGATGAAAATCCTCTTTCAAATAGTTTTAAAGAAGTATTATTAGCAAACAAGGAACTTCAAATAAAACTCTACAAAACTTTTTTTGTTTACAACGAAAAATTTAAAGATAATCCACCAATAGAAAGCTTGATGCAGTATATAAGGCGTTTTTTGGTAATACCGAAGATTCCAATTAATTATTATGCAAGTAGTAGCGGAAGAAATGAAATACTCATAAAATTTTTTGAATTATTGTCTGATAACGAAATTAACAAGAATGACCTAATTGAAGATTTTATAACTAAAGTAAATTTCGTTTATACTGTAAAAAGAAAAACTGAAGAATTAAAATTACAATCGAATCGCTTAGTTTACGAATGCTTATTATGGGCTCTTTTTATTTGTGATGCTGAAGAGGTTAAACTTGATTATAAAAATGAAGAGTTTATATCTCAACTATCAAAATATGTTTCTGAAAACATTGAAAAATTTTCAGATCAAGACTATCATTTTTACAAAAAGGTAAATGATAGATTTAAGGCAATGGCATTCTTCTTTGAAGAAAAATTCAATGTTAATTTATCCATTTATATAACCGGAAGCCCTGAAAAAAAAGAACAGATGCGTGAATTAAGGAAACCAAGTGATGCGATAACTAAATTAGGACAGTTAGAATCATTAAGACTTAACAAACCAGAACCTGCAAGAAATTCAATTGAAGATATTATAGCACTAATGCAAAAAAGAAGATTTTTAATAAGACCTTCGTACCAAAGAAAAGAAGTAATTAATCCAACGAAAGCATCTTCTATAATAGAATCTATATTGTTAGGCATAACCCTTCCAGCTATTTTTATTTACAAAAGAGAAGATGGAATAAGTGAGGTTGTTGACGGACAACAAAGACTTCTTACGATTCTAGGATTTATCGGTTCAGAATATATTGACGAAAATGATAACACAGCGTTCTCAAAAAATGATAAATTTTCGATTAGAAAACCGAAAATCTTAAAAGAGATTGAAGGATTCAAATTTAAAAGCACAAATGCAAGTAAAGGGTTATCTGAAGAACAACAGAATAAAATTTTAGATTTTCAATTATATGTTGTTGAAATTGAAGAAACGAAAAACAAACAATTTGACCCTATTGATTTATTTATTCGTTTGAATGATAGACCATATCCAATTCAAGAAAATTCATTCGAAATGTGGAACTCTTGGGCTGACTTAGAAATAATGCAGATGATAAAAGACCTTTCTAAGAAGTATAATTCTTGGTTTTATTTGAAACAAATTAAAGATAGAGATAGGATGGAAAATGAAGAACTGATAACTTCATTAGCATTTTTGAGTTACTTTCATGGGAAACATGAGGGAAGAAAAAATTTTGATGTTTTTCAAAAAGCAGAGAGGATAAATGCAAGAGTCGGCGGTAAGATTTATATAAGCCAACTTCTTCAAGATGTTACAGATAAAGAAGATGTTAAAAAATACTTCATTGAATCCATTAAGAATATCGAAGGTTTTATAAAAAAATTAAAGTTTATCCTTTTAGATACTAACAAAGAAAAAAATGAATTGTTTCATTACTTGAAGTCTGAATTAGATAATCTAATAAAAGGAGGTAAGGAAAGTTTACATTACCGTAGAACGATGCAAGACATATATATTCTATGGCATTTTGTTAACGATATTAATTTTGAAATGGTAAAGTATAATAGAATCTCTATCAAAGAAGAATTAAAGGGTGTCTTTAAGTATGTTAAAAATATTCCTGAAGGAGACATTCCTGAAAATCGTGGTTATAAAAGATATCTTGAAATGTTAGATGAGTTTAAGAAAAAATATGAAAAAGACGAAAGGAAACTTAAACTGACTGAACAACAAAAACTTGATTTAATCAAAGAACAAAATAACAAAAGTGGTATTTCTGGTGCACCAATATTTTTAGGTGATGATATTGAACCAGACCATACAATACCAATTGCAATCGGTGGAAAAGATGATATTAAGAATATCAAATTAACTCACAAGGATGAAAATAGATCTAAAGGCGCAAAGAAGTAAATATCTTTGATTGACTTGCTAAATTTTTATCATCCTTGAAAACCAAAACCGAAATACCTATTTTACACACGAATTTTTAACTCACCTTTCGAACAATTGATTGTTTGTACTATGAAGCAATGAATTACTTTCTTTTCCTCGATGAAAGCGGCGACCATGGATTATCAAACATTGATTTTCCTTAAAAGCAAAAAGCCAATCTCTTTTGTTGAGACTGGCTTCTTACCGACCGGGAGACACCCCAATCCGAAAAGCAACTTCAAAATTGCGTGGTAAATTTAAGACATTTCTTTGAATCTAAAAATTACGTTCACGTCTTTGAAAACCAAAACCGAAATACCTATTTTACACACGAATTTTTAACACAATGCCGAAGAAAGAGTTTACCAAAACATTAGACAAGTTCGGATTGGAACGTTTACGAATAAAATTATCTATTGATAGAGGAAAACTCAATGATTTGGTTTTCCAGTATGAAAGTTTCATCAATGAAAAATGGAGAGAAATAGTTCGATACGATGTTGCGCACGGATTTTTTCACCGCGATTTTATTTTTCCCAAAGGAGAAAAAGAAAAAGTGCGAATTGAAATGCCCGATATGAAAACTGCTGCAACATTTGCGGAACAGGATATTAAAGACAAATGGGAATTTTATAAAGCAAAGTATATGAAAGAATTGAAGAGGAAAGAAAAATGACAAACAAAGAAACAGTACAAAAGAATATTGAATTGACGTTTGATTTCGTCAGGCAAATCATTGACAATCCTGCAGTAGTAGAACAACTTCCCGATAAATGCGATATTGATTTTATCGAGAAAGATTTTACATTACTCACGGAAAAAGAGTTGACGAAGAAACGCTTAATCAAAGTCGATCATACGTTTGAAGTAGTGTAACGAAAGTTTGCTTTAAATATTGAAAACTTCTTTAACTCACCCTTCGACTCTTGCCTGTGACAAGCAGGTCGCTGAGGATGACAAATAAAAATACAGAGGACTGAATAAACAATGAAACAAGTATCAGAACGAAAACAACATTCTTCGAGAACATCGGGGAAAAACGTTCTTGGCTATTTTAAAATTCTTACGGATGGAACAACGGTAGAAATAAAACCGTTGAGTGTGAAGCAAGAGAATGAGTTTGACGTTTTACAAAACTACGCACATCCGTTTTCCCCGGATACACTTCGTTTTGAAAATCATACGTTTGTTCTTAACAAAAAATTAGTATGCGTTGTTGAGTATCAGGAAGATATGTATTTTATTTCTTACGGAGATTTAGATATTTCCGTGTGGGGAAGAACGAGGGAAGAAGCAGAAGAGGCGTTTGCGTTTACATTTTATTCTTTGTACCTAAACTATTGTATTGAGAAAGATGAAAAACTTTCATTCAAAGCGCGAGAACTAAAACGTAAACTCAAATCTATCATCAAGAACTATCATAAATTATAACACTCGACTCAAATCCCAAACCACCAACCTCAAACCTCTATGAACACCACCGGCGATTACGAATTTCAAAAACAAGTGTGGCAGGAAAAAGCGCGCAAAGCGAAAATTGTTCCGCACAAATACACGACCATTTCCGGCGAGCCGATTGAAACGCTCTACACTCCCGATGATATTGCGCATCTCGATTATGTGAACGACATCGGTTTCCCCGGCGAGTTTCCGTACACGCGCGGAATTCACACGACAATGTATCGCGGAAAGCCGTGGACGATTCGACAGTTTGCCGGTTTCGGAACTCCCGAAGATACAAACGCGCGTTATCATTATTTGCTCGAACACGGACAGGACGGACTTTCCGTTGCGTTCGATTTGCCAACATTGATGGGACGCGATCCCGACGATGCAGTTTCGGAAGGTGAAGTGGGAATTTGCGGTGTGAACGTTGCGTCGCTTGCCGATATGGAAATGTTGTTTAAAGGAATTCAACTCAACAAAATTTCTACATCAATGACTATCAATGCACCGGCGGCGATGATGCTTGCGTTTTATTTTGCCGTTGCATTGAAACAAGGCGCAAAACTTTCCGAACTGCGCGGGACAATTCAAACGGATATTTTAAAAGAATACATTGCGCAGAAAGAATGGATTTATCCGCCGAATCCTTCGATGCGGATTGTAACGGATATGGTGGAGTTTTGCACGCGCGAAGTTCCGCAGTGGAATCCGATTTCCGTGAGTGGTTATCACATTCGCGAAGCAGGTTCAACTGCAGCGCAGGAACTTGCATTCACGCTTGCGGATGGATTTGCGTATATCGAATGGGGAATTGAACGCGGAATGGATGTGGACGAATTTGCGCCGCGCATTTCGTTTTTCTTCAACTCGCATTTGGATTTTTTTGAAGAGATTGCAAAGTATCGCGCGGCAAGAAAAATTTATGCAAAAAGAATGCGCGATAAATACGGAGCAAAAAATCCCCGCTCGTGGACGTTACGTTTCCACACACAAACTGCGGGATGTTCGCTCACTGCGCAGCAACCGGAAAATAATATTGTGCGCACTGCGTATCAAGCGCTTGCGGGAGTTCTCGGTGGAACACAATCATTGCACACAAATTCTATGGATGAAACGCTCGCGCTTCCTTCCGAAAAAGCGGTGAAGATTGCACTACGAACACAGCAAATTATTGAACATGAAATCGGCGTGATTAACACAATTGACCCGCTTGGTGGAAGTTATTTCATTGAAGCGCTAACGGACAAAATGGAACAACAAGCCGAAGCATATTTTGAAAAGATTGATGCGCTCGGCGGAGTCATTCAAGCAATTGAAGTCGGATTTTTCCAGCGCGAAATTGCAGATGCAGCGTATCGTTACCAGCAAGAATTGGATGCGAAAGAAAAAATAATTGTCGGGGTAAATGATTTTGTTGAAGAAAATGAAACCATTGATATTCCGATTCTTGTCGTTTCTCCCGAAGTGGAAATCAAACAAAAAAAACGTATTGCAGAATTACGTCAATCGCGCAACAACGAGAAAGTTCAGCAATCATTAAACGAAATGAAACAAGCGGCAAGCGACAATAAAAATTTGATGCCGCATTTTATTTCTTGCACGCAAAACTACGTTACGTTAGGGGAGATGTGCAATAAACTGACGGAAGTGTTTGGTGTGTACGAAGAAGTTGCAGTGTTTTAAGAGGTTGGAGGTTTGAGGTTGGAGTAATGAGGAAATAAAGAAGTAGAATTTTCAAACCACCAACCAATAATCTCAAACCATTTCTAATAGATATATAATCAATCACAATAAAATCCGTGTTTCGTTCTCTAATCGTTTCCATTCGTCCGCAGCAGTGGATAAAAAATATCTTTCTCTTTGCTGCATTGGTATTTTCGAAACATCTATTATCGTCCCAGGAAGTACTTTTTGTATTTCAAGGATTTTTGGTGTTTTCTTTTTTATCGAGCGGAACATATCTCCTTAATGATGTAGCGGACAAAGAGCAGGATAAACTTCATCCTGAAAAGCAACGTCGTCCCATCGCTTCGGGAGCATTATCAACATCGCTGGCGATTTCTTTTGCTTTCGTATTTCTTTCGCTTGGTATCGTTTGGGCGTTTCGTTTGCAACAACAATTCGGTTTCGTTGCAATCTCATATTTCGTCCTGAATATTTTGTATTCATGGAAACTGAAACACATTGTTATTCTCGATGTGATGGTCATTGCAACAGGATTTGTTCTTCGCGTACTTGCCGGAGCAATGTTAATTAACGTACCTGCTTCCGAGTGGCTGTTGATATGCACGTTTCTTCTCTCGCTCTTTTTAGGATTTGTAAAACGGAGAAATGAAATTACCACGCTCAACGAAACAGCGGAAGCACATAGAAAAGTTTTGACGCATTATTCGGTAGATTTTCTTGACCAGATGGTGAATATCGTTACTGCCTGCACCGTAATGTCCTATGCGCTCTATACTATCTCACAGGAAACGATACAGAAATTTCAAACACACAATCTTATTTATACCGTTCCGTTTGTTCTCTTTGGGATATTTCGCTACTTGTACATCGTCCATAAACTTGGAGGCGGTGGTAATCCCTCCAGAGTTATCGTAACAGATGTTCCCTTGATCGTGAACGTAATTGCATGGATATGCACTGTCGTTTATATTATTTATTTATAAAAAATTTATGCCCAAAAGTAAAGTCGCAATCCTCAAATCAAAACCGGAAACCATTCTCACTGATATTCATCAACTGATGAAGATGGCAGACGTATCTACTGCTCTTTCAAAAGATTCAACAACGATTTTAAAAGATAATATCAGTTGGCATTTTCCTTATCTCAGCGCAAATACCACACCGTGGCAATTGGAAGGAGTAATTCAATCGTTGAGAACGGAAGGATATAATGATTTAGTTTCTGTTCACAACAACACCGTTGTAACCGACCCGTATCGCGGAGAAAAATTCAATAAACTTGCGCCGTTGTATATCAAGTACGATGTTGAGGAAAAATATAATTTCCTTCCGGAACAAATCAACTGGATTGAGTGGAAACCAAAAGCGAAAATGCACGCGCTCTATAAAATTTATCCCGAAGGAATTTTTATTCCCGAATATTTTACTGGAAAAAATATTCTGCATTTGCCCACAGTGAAAACGCACATTTACACCACGACAACCGGCGCAATGAAAAATGCTTTCGGCGGATTATTGAATACCCGCAGGCATTATACCCACACGTGGATTCACGAAACGCTTGTGGATTTACTCGCAATTCAAAAAGAAATTCACAGTGGAATTTTTGCCGTGATGGATGGAACAATTTGCGGTAGTGGTCCCGGTCCTCGAACGATGATTCCCGTAGAGAAGGATTATATGCTTGCTTCCGGCGACCAAGTTGCCATTGATGCCATTGCTGCGAAGATGATGGGATTTGACCCGATGAGTATTAAATATATTCGCCTTGCGCACGAGAGCGGATTAGGGTGCGGTGACCCGCGCGATATAGAAATTGTTGGAGAAAATATTTCCAATGTGAATTTTCATTTCACTGAAGTCGGCGATAACCTTGCAAGTATGGCAGGAGATTTTATTTGGTTTGGTCCATTGAAAAAATTGCAATGGTTGTTTTTCCACACACCGCTGGTGTACCTCTTCGTTTTCGGTTCATACGCCTATCACGACTATTTCTGGTGGCCCTTCAAAGGAAAAAAAATTCAACGCGATTTTTTGAAAGAATCGAAGTGGGCGAAGTTGTTTGAGAAGTATTGAAAAAATATCTTCACGTCCCGATGAAAATCCCACGTAAGCCGCGCGGGATTTTTTCTTTTCTTCCTATATTCACGCCGCTATTTCTATGAATGCACAGAAGAAAGCAGAACTCATTTTATTCCTTACCTCGTTCATTTGGGGAGGAACGTTTGTTGCAGTAAAACTCGGATTGAACGATATGTCTCCGGTGTTTTATACTGCCATACGGTTTTTGATTGCGCTGGTAATTTTTCTCCCGTTGTTGTACAGAAAAATATTTCCAATGTCCATCGCTTTGTTTAAGCAGGGACTCATTCTCGGCGTTTTCTTACTCGCAGGCTTTATTACACAAGTTATCGGTTTGGAAATGACAACGGCATCGAAATCCGGCTTTTTTACAGGAACATTGGTGGTCTTCACGCCATTACTTCAAATATTTATTGAAAGAAAACTTCCGCGCATTGGAAATCTTGTTGGCGTAATGCTGGTGATGCTTGGCTTGTTCCTCCTGACTTCGCCGGAGGGTTCTTCGTTCAATATGGGCGACGGGTTAACGCTTATATGTGCAGTACTTTATGCGTTTTATATAATTTATCTCGATGTGTTTACCGTTGATTCGGATTCATCCCAGCAGAATGTTTTTCCGCTCACCTTCATGCAGTTTGCCGTCGTTGGTGTTGGGGCGCTCTTTTATTCGCTGTTGTTCGAGGAAATTGCTTTCGCACCGACCGCAACGGTTCTCACTTCTCTTGCATACACAAGTTTGTTGGCAACACTGCTGACAACGTACACTCAAACACGGTTTCAAAAAGATACAACACCAACCCGTGCGGCAATTATATTTTCCATTGAGCCGGTTATTTCAGCAGTCTTTGCCTACTTTATTTTGAATGAAGTACTCGGTATCCTCGGAATTATTGGCGGCGCTATTCTTGTTTGTGGAATTATCATTTCTCAAACATCCGACAGTTGGACAATATTTCAATCATCAAAAACCTAAAACTAAAAAATATGAAACCGCTCCTTCTCTTTTCCTTTCTCCTTCATCTATTTTTTCCCAATATATTTTTCGGAACAGAAAAAACGAAATCAAAAATAGATGAGCTCGCAAATACACTTGAACCAAAACTTATCGAGTGGAGACGGCATTTTCATCAATTCCCGGAATTGGGAAACCGGGAGTTTAAGACGTCAGAAAAAATAGCGAAGCATTTGCAATCGCTGGGTATGGAAGTTCAAACAAAAATAGCCCACACGGGCGTTGTCGGAATTTTGAAAGGAGGAAAACCGGGAAAAGTTGTCGCGTTACGTGCTGATATGGATGGGTTGCCAGTTATCGAAGAGGTGGATGTTGCATTTGCCTCAAAAGAAAAAGGGAATTATAACGGTAAAGAAGTCGGTGTAATGCATGCCTGCGGACACGATACGCATATTGCAATTATGATGACGGTTGCGGAAGTGCTTTCCTCTATGAAAAATGAAATACGCGGAACGGTAAAATTTATTTTTCAACCCGCGGAAGAAGGCGTTCCTGACGGAGAAGAAGGAGGAGCCGCGATGATGGTGAAAGAAGGTGTTCTGCAAAATCCAAATGTTGACGCAGCATTTGCTCTGCATATTGACGGACAGCTCGATGTCGGAAATATTGAATATCGTGCAGGAGCATATATGGCAAGTTCTGATGTACTAAAAATCGTTGTGAAAGGAAAACAAACTCACGGAGCGTATCCGTGGAATGGCGTTGACCCAATAGTTACTTCGGCGCAAATAATTACCGGTTTGCAAACCATCGTGAGTCGCCAAATTCCTTTAACGACTAACATTGCCGTCGTAACGATAGGAAGTATTCATGGTGGAAATCGCAGCAATATTATTCCCGGTGAAGTGGAAATGGTGGGAACGATTCGCGCGCTTGATACTGCCATTCAACATTCTGTGCATGAAAAAATTCAAAGAACAGTGAAGGGAATTGCAGAAAGCGCAGGCGCAACTGCCGAGGTAACAATTACGAAAGGATATCCCGTTACGATAAACGATGTTGAACTAACAACGAAAATGATTCCGACTCTTTCCCGCGTTGCAGGCGAAAACCGGATACACGATGTTCCACCGCGAACAGGAGCAGAAGATTTTTCATTCATTGCATTAAAAGTTCCGGGATTTTATTTTTCGCTCGGAGGAAAACCGCTCAAGGTAAAAAAAGAAGATACCGGAGCGCATCACAGTCCAAAATTATTTATTGATGAAAGCGGAATGAAATTAGGAGTTCGCGCAATGTGTAATTTGGCGATAGATTTTTTAGAAATGGACGGGAAGTAATTGAGTATTGTTGTAGGAAGTATATTAGGAAGTTAGAAAAGTAATTACTCAAATCGCATATCCCAAATCTCAAATCCATAATCTGCATTCAATGAACACCTCTATAATAAATAAACTCAAAGAAATTGCAGGTAAAGAAAACGTTCTCACCTCGCCGGAAGAATTGTTTGTGTATTCATATAACGCATTGCACTTTCAACAACAATTGCCGGAAGCGGTGATTGTTCCGACTTCTGTTCAGCAGATTTCGGAAATTATGAAACTCGCCAACGAAGAAAGATTCGGAGTAGTGCCGCGCGGTTCGGGAACAGGTTTAAGCGGTGGTTCAGTTCCGATGGAAAATAGCGTGGTGCTTGCGATGAATAATTGGAATCGCATACTCGAAGTGGACGAAGAAAATTTAACTGCGTATGTTCAACCGGGCGTAATCACGGGACAATTTCAATCGCTTGTTGAAGAAAAAGGTTTGCTTTATCCCCCTGACCCGGGAAGCAGTATGATTTGCACGCTCGGAGGAAACGTTGCGGAAAATGCAGGAGGTTTGCGCGGACTCAAATACGGCGTTACAAAAAATTATGTGATGGGGATGGAAGTTGTTTTGCCGAATGGAGAAATAGTTTTTCTCGGCGGGAAAAATATCAAAGATGTTGCGGGATATAATATGAAGGATGTTCTTGTTGGCTCGGAAGGAACGTTGTGCGTCTTCACAAAAATATTATTGCGACTTGTGCCGAAGCCGGAAACACAAAGCACAATGCTCGCTTCGTTTGCAACAATGAATGATGCGGCGAAAACTGTTTCCGATACTATTGCGGCAAAAATTCTTCCGTCGTGTATGGAATTTTTGGATAACACAACCATCAAAGCGGTTGAAGCGTACGCGCGACTTGGTTTGGATACATCGAGCAGCGCAATGTTGTTGATTGAAGTTGACGGAAGAAAATCCGTTGTAGATGATGATGCGGAAAAAGTAAAAGAGATTTGTACGAAGAATAGTGCAACATCAGTTTTGTTTGAAACTGAACCGGCGAGAGCAATGAAGTTACGCGCCGCAAGAAAATCCGCTTATGCCGCACTTGCCCGTTCATCCCCGACAGTGCTTTCCGAAGATGTTGCCGTTCCACGCAGTGAACTTGCAAAGATGACGGAAAAAATTCAAGCACTCAGTAAAAAGAATGATATTACAATCGGAACATTCGGACACGCGGGCGATGGCAATTTGCATCCGCTCACGTTGACGGATGAAAATGATAAAGCGTATTTTGCTCGTGCAGAAAAAACGGTGGAAGAAATTTATGATGCCGCGCTTTCTCTTGGTGGAACTATTACCGGCGAACACGGCGTTGGAACGGCAAAGCGTCATGTTCTCGAAAAAGCAATCGGAACTCCCGCAGTGCAAATGATGAACTCTCTCAAACAAATTTTTGACCCGAACAATGTTTTAAATCCGGGAAAAATCTTCTCTCCCAAAATCCGCTGCGAAGGTCCATTGCCGCGAAACAGGGAAACGATAAAAGAGTTTGAAGAAAAAGCGTGGATTTGATTGGCAGGATAGACATTTCTGTCTGTTCTTTGTGTTAAAAAAATGACAGATAAGAATATCTGTCCCACCCTACAGAAGAAGCAAACTCGTTTTTTCCTTTTCCTCAACTCTTCTGCGGACTTCCAAAAACAGTCGAGGGATTTCTGAAAATACTTTGTGCTCTTTTTAAGGAGATGTAGAAAATGTTTGAGAAACCCTAAACACTTTTTGGGAATTCCGGTTTGTAAGAAACGCAAAGAATCAAAACAAAGGCAATTTCAATGAATATTCATTGAGAAGTCAAACATCAAATGGTAAATGGTCAACTCGTCAGTTGCTGTATTGTGAGTTGAGTAATAGGAAAAGTCAAAACCCTTGAGAATATTTTTGTTTGTCAAAACTTGTGTTGTCGTGATGTGTTTAAAGTCACCCGTCAGCAGTGTATTTATTGACTTAGTATTCTGATGAATGTCTAACTTCTGTGTTACAAAACCAATCATTCCATTTACACTGTAATGAGAACCATAAGTTTTTAATACAAACCTTTGAATTCCATTCTCAATGTATTTTGCATTCAGTCCAGTCTTGCCACTTGTGTTTACAGCATCAAGTCTTTTACATTCAATTGTGAAGTATGCTGTAGTATCTTGAAAAGTATTACTCGTTTGGATTTTGATGTCAGTCCTGCCAATTGTTATGTCTTCTGGAACTTCTCTATCAAAGAGGTAATTCATTAAGCCGATTTGCTTTCTGATTTTATTATTCTTCAAATAGTTTATTAGAAGAATATCACGAATACTGTTTTCGTCATTCGTTAAACTCACATTGTCAGTCACCATCAAATTGTAGCAAGCAATCATTTTTGAGAGTATTTCTTCTAATTCAGCATTGAAGAAAACTCCATTGTAATTATATTGTGAGGCATCTAAATCTGTAAACATCATTTTGCTTTACTTCCTTTTTTAAGAATGGCATCGGCAAATTCGTTTACATCCAAATAACCAATGGCTTTGTGCCACAGCCGTTTTTCATTCGGTTTGAAAATGTAGAAATACTCTTTCTCAAATCCTCTAATGTCTTTCTGAACAAAAAGTTTGTCAGTGATTTTTTCCGAACTGATTTGAGTTAAGAGAAAAATTATTTCATTGTCTTTTGCTTGCTTGTTTTCCCAGATGATGTTTGAAGAATATTCTGATGCAGGAATCATTTTAAAGAACATTCCAACAATTTGATTAGTGTGCCATATTTCTACAACAAATTTCTTTTTCTCATTGTCAAGTTTTGCTTTGAATCTTTTAATAAAAACAGAAGCGTAATCTTTCAAATACTTATTCTCAAATGTGAGTGGGGCAAAAAGGGACGAGGAAGAATTATTTTCAGAACCGACAATTAAAGGCCGGGATACATTAAAAGCAAAATCAATCAACTGTATTTCAGAATCGTCAGCATCAATAAGACTGATAATGTCAGAGTTAATTTTATTTAGATTTTCTGAAAGCTGATTCTGAAGATTGTGAATTTTAAAATTATCAATAAGCTGTTTTTGTTCCTCTGCGTATATTTTTGATTTTATGGTTTCTATTTCCTTTACCAACTGAGATATTCCATTACTTAAATAAGGGATATTGAATTTTTCATACTCTTTAGTTTGCTCCCTCTCAATTCCAATTGAACCAAATGTATTTATAGCTAAATAGGAATACAGTGATGAATTTATAAGTCCAAGAATATTTCTAAGAACATTTGCTCTGTTGGCAGTTAATGGTCTTATTCCTGTTACCGATTTTTTGTAAACGATATCATTGTATGAAATTGCGGCTTTAGTATTAAAGTAGTTTGTATCTAAACCTATTCTGGTTAATAGAATGGGTGCTTTAAAAAGTTCTGAATCCCTTCTTCTACCAACTTTACTCTTATCAAATGATGATATTTTTTGTGGGTGAATGAAAAATGGTTCAATCCCAAAAACATCAACAAACGGAAGTCCAACTAAATGCTTAGTGCTCTCATTGGGAGTGCTGCTGTATTGAACTCCTGTTCCTCTTTTAAATTTTGTCTTGTCAGAAACTAAATTGTTGACTGTTTGATAATCTTCCCAAAGTCTTTTAATAAAATTAAAATCTAAGTAAGAGCCATAAACCAAAACTTTCCAAAGCCAGTCATAATTTTTGAGTTGAGACTGTTTAACTTTTTTAAAGTCTGTTCTATTGAGGGTAAAGATTTTGAACATTGAAAAAAAGCGGCTTGGTTTTAACGCTAAATGTTCAACAACATTTTCTCCTGTAGGTTTGCCATCAGCATATCTGTAAAATATTATTGCGGCTGGTGCAATGGCTGGGTCATTTGACCTGTCAAATACTTCATGTCTAACAGGTGCTAATTCAAAAACCTTATCAATAAAAAATTCTTCTAACCAATATTGTCTAAACTTACTAAACTCAGAGTATCCTTTGTTATATAATATGCTACTGCGAATTATCAAAGCGATTTTAGTAGGAGCATTTGTAAAATCACTAACACGAAGTATAAAACCTTCTGCAATTTCCCCATTGTTAATTGCAATGGGGTATTTTTTCTTAATTGGTTTCTCTCTTGCTTTTCTTGCTTTTAAATATTGCTCTCCGCTTTTTCCAATCGCCTTTCCTTCCCACGGTGGATTTCCTAAAATAAAGACAAACTCAATTTTCTTTAAGACATTATTAAATTCTGATTCCTCATTGAAAAAATCTGCATTGAAAAAGTTAGTATTTATGAGTGGTGGAAATTTAAATGCATCTTCAATAGCAGCAGGTTCTAAGTAATCTAAAAGTGTAAGGTAAATTGAAAATACTGCAACCTGAACAGCACTCTCATCTCTGTCAATTCCATAAATGTTTTCTTTAGCTAAATTTTTAATTGCGGTTTTAAATCTGCCCTTTTCTTCTATGGGGTCAATGCCTGTTTCCGAAATGTATTTTTCAATTATTTTCCTAAGGGTTTCTACAAGGAAAATACCTGAGCCGCAAGCAGGGTCTAAAACTCTGCAAAGGGGAAACTTTCCGGATTGTTTTGTTAAGAGTTCTCCTAATCTTGTAATCCGTTTCTCTGCATCTGATAAATGTTTTTCAACTGTCTCCTTCAAAATATAATCAACCAAAAACAATGGCGTATAATAAGCACCTTCCTTTTTCTGATTGTCCTGCCCAATAAACAACTCGTAAACATTACTGATAAATTCAATCGGAATAATTGAGAAGTCGTAAAGTTCAAAGAAAGATGGTTGCTTCTTGTCTATGTCAACACCCATCAAAAGGTCTCTGATTACTTTGTAATCTTCTTTCTTTATGCTTTTATATTTACTTGCTGAAAGCGGAAATAAATCACCATTAAAACCTTTCTCTGAATCTTCTAAGTAGTCAAAAAAATCTTGAATTTTATTTGGAGAGTTAAATAACTCACAGAACTCAGGATTAGTCCACTTGCGAAGCGTTCCATCGTATCTCATTTTTACGCCTCGGTCAATCAGGTATCTTACGAAAATTGATTTGCCAATAATTGAGTTTACAGTTTTTGCATCTAAGCAATGTTTTTCTACAAGAAGTTTTCTTGCAGATTTAATGTTTTCAAGGAGGTGATAGTCAACTCTATTTTTATAGTCTAATTCATTTTGATATTGCTCCCAGGTTTTTCCTGTTACAAGTCCAAAATATGTAAAATCGTTTAGCTTCTCGTTTCCACCGATTTTGTCAAGCGAAGCTTTATCCTTTAAGTAATTAAAACCATTGAAAATTTCTACTGTTCCATTGTCAAAAAATATTGCAATTGGACATTCGTTAAAGTTCCAAATTGCTTTGTGTAATTTTTCCTTATCAGTTCTGTTTTCAAAAAACAAAACCATCGGCTTATTATCAAAACAAAAAAATGCATCGGGTTTTATTTTGTTATCAATTAGTCTCCTTACTCGATTTGGAAAAGAAGTCTGTTTTTTCCAAATTGCCTCTTTGGTGATAAACAGACCATTGTCTTTTCTTAAACCAAGTTTTGTAAATATTTCGTTTAATGTTTTCATTTGAATTATAGCAAGTTGTTTCCTCGCTTTCACGAAGTTGGCAATTGATTTTTCTTTTCTTGAAATCGAATTTCAGGGGAGAATATAAAAGGAAGGTGTGATGAAAAAAAGTGGTAGGGGGTTAGTATTTTAGAAGTTTAGTAGTTGAGATTTTGAGAAGGTGACTTTAAAAACCACTTTCCCGCAACAGTGAAGGGAAACAAAGAACTTTGCGGGAGAGGTTTCGGTTTTCATTCATCTCTCAAATTAATACTTCCAATGTTCGCAACTGACTATTTGCTGAAATTTCTATTTTTTCCAATAAATATGCTTCCCTTGCCTCGCTTGAGGGAGTTTTTTCAGCAGGGAAAAAAGCCCTTGCATTGCTCAAGGGAGTTTTTGGAACGATGTAAAAATCCCTTGGGTTCTGCGAGGGAATTTTTGCAACGATTTAAAACTCACTTGTATTACCGAAGGGAATTTTTACTGCAAGGAAGGAATCCCTTATCATTCGCAGGGGAATTTTTATGAATGATGAGGGAATTTTTACGCATTGAAAAAACTCCCTTCACAGTTTCGAGGGAAATTTTAAAACCAAAAAAAATACCCTTGCCGGCTCAAAGGGAATTTTTTTGAACTTGGAAAAATATGCTTGCTGGTTACAGGGGAATTTTTTGTACTTGGAAAAATACCCTTGCTAACGATAGGGAAGTTTTGCAAAGGAATGTGCGAGGTTTTGATTGGTAGGAAAGAAATCTTTGAATGGTAATGGAAAAGCGCGCGAGGGTGAAGAATTATCTTATGGGCATCCCTGTAAACCTTCAAGGTTTTCCGCTATGGAACATTGCGTACTGAAAATTTTTAATGTATTGAACATAAAGAATAAACCTTGAAAGGTTTACTCTTTTTTTAGAACCTCCCTTCTCAAAGAGGAAAATGGTTTACAGTACAATTGAAGTAGTTTCCCGAAATATAAAGTCTAACTACTCATAAAATTATCTATTACATTTACTTTGTTTGGCTATGAAAAAATTATTTATACTCTTTCAACTCATTTTGTTTACCTTTTCTTTATTTGCGCAACCAAAAAAAGAAACATCGTTTCCCCGCTACGATACTTTCAAAATTCCTGCAGAGCGAAAACTGACAATTCCTTTCAAAAGTCAATCGAATGCAAAAGCAAAGTCTTCGAGTACGCGGCGTTTGTCATATTCACCAACATTTGATTCACTCCTTGCGCGAAGATTGAAAAATGTTTTGGATGCGAAGCGCATATCCAATAATACAATCGGAGCGTCAGCGGCAATCATTATTCCGGGACAGGGAGAGTGGCTTGGCGCAAGCGGTTTATCCAATCCGGTTACAAACGACAGCATTTCGCTTGAACATCTTTTCGGCATCGGAAGTATTTCCAAGTCATTTTGCGCGGCGTTGATTTTGAAATTGGAAGAAGAGGGTTTACTTTCGATTGAAGACTCGCTCAATAAATTTCTTCCGCATTTTCCGAACATTGACGATTATACAATCCGGCTTCGGCATAGTTTGCAAATGACGAGCGGCGTGTTCGATTATTTTAACGATGGTCCTGCCGCTGTTAATGCTGTGTTTGGGAATCCTTACCGGTATTGGTCGGCATCGGAAATCTGCTCAACATTTGTCGGTGCTCCGCTCTTTTCTCCCGGACAAGGATGGAGTTATTCCAATACGAATTATCTTTTGCTCGGAATGATTGTGAATCATCTGCGAGGAACAAATTATACCACGCAACTTCACTCGCGCATTTTTTCTCCGCTTAATATGAATCACACGTTCTTTGCGATTGAGGATTCTCTTGCGGGAGATATTGCGCATGAATGGGCAGACGTAAACGGCGATGGAATTCTTGACGATTATTTTGGAACGTATCCACGCACAGCATTTTACAGTATGGCATACAGTGCAGGCGCAATTTTTTCCACAGCGGAAGATTTATTGCATTGGGGAAAGGCGTTGTTTGCAGGACAAATACTCAACCAAACTTCGATGCAAAAGATGCTGACGTTCCATCCTACTTCAGGATATGGGTTAGGTGTGTATCGTATTACTGCGCTTGGGAAAGAACTCTGGGGACATAACGGCGGAACACTCGGATATATTTCCAATATGTTTTATAATCCTCAGGATAGCGTAACAATTGTTCTGCTTACAAATCAGGAAGGAAATCCCGACCCCATTTGGCTTGCGTTGCTTGATGAAGTGCTAAAGTTTGAAAATCAATTGCCCACTATTACGGTTTCTCCATCCCCGATTAGTTTTCCGGGTATTGATGTAAACACCGCAGAACGCGAAACAACATTTACCATTACGAATACAAGTTACGTGAACGATACGATTTCCCTTTCTTTCAATTACAGAAATGTTGTTCCCGAATCTGCAATATCCATTTCGCACACGAATGTTGTTTTGTTTCCTGATTCATCTCTCACAGTTACGTTTAAAGTTCGTCCTCGACTCCTTGCCCCAAACATTCTTTACATACCGCAAGTTGCTGTGAAATCAAAAAACGGAAGCGATACCGTTTCTGTTTCTAATACTGTCCGTTTTCGCATTACCGGGACACTTGGTGTGAAAGAGGAAGCAATCGCAAAAGCATTTTTATTGGAACAAAATTATCCAAATCCGTTTAACCCAAGTACAGCAATTGGCTTTTCGCTGTTGGCTGTTGGGAATGTATCGTTGAAAGTGTATAATTTACTTGGGGAAGAAGTTGCAACGTTGATTCACAACAGATTAATGGATGAAGGGAAACACGAAGTACAATTTGATGGTTCGCAATTACAAAGCGGAATATATTTTTACAAACTCACGGTAGGAAATTATTCAGCAACGAGAAAATTGTTGTTGATGAAATAAGGAAAGAAAGAATAATACAACTTTTGCTTTTTCTTCGCGATGAAGAAATAAGTAATTCAGCGTTATAAACTTTCATTTTACTTTTCGCGTAGAGATTCTATTGATGAACGAACCCAATCTTTGTATTCTTCGAATTGTGTGAAAGGAGCGTTGTCCTTCTCCGCTGCAGCAAGAACCTCATCCGGTTCCACGCCAAGTTTCAATCCTGAATACATATACGCAACAGCAGATGCTCTCGGTCCTGTTCGACACGATATTAGTGTTGGTCTCGGAAGCGAATCAAGCGCTTCAACGTGTTGTCGGGCTAAGTCCAGACTTAAAATTTGCGGCGGGTCGCTAATTACGTTGATACAATGAGGCGTTGCCGATTGAACCTGCTCGTACGACATTCCGTTTTCCATACGAGAAAATTCTTCCCCAATAAGATAAAGCCATGATGTACACCCGCTCTCTTTAAGATAAGCAGCAGGTTCATTTATCGGACCTTTGTTGTAACTCAAGTCATCAGGTAATTCAAAATTCTTCATAATTACAGTAAATTAAATGTTGTGTATAATAAAGGGTGAAGGAAGTAAGAAATTATAAGTAGTTGAAAAATCTATTGGTTTGTTTCAAACTTTTCATTCTCCAGTTCTCAAAACATAAATAGTCCACGGAGCGATTGTAGTTTCGTTTACCCAATTGTAAGGTTCGGTGATGTTTGCCAATGGTTTGTAGGTTTCGATTGGAATCAATCCTGCAAGTTTATATGTCTCGTGATAATCTTTTTCAAGCCAGATGATGTCTTCAACGGGACGGCTATCTTCTACATCGAGCATAACGATGAAGACTTTATCTCCGCTTTTTGCAGTTCGGTTTTGAGGAAAGTTTTTTGTTGAGAAGGATGCCCACTCATTAAAATAAATCTCGGGCGATGAAACAACGCTTACGATGCAACCGTTTTTGTTGAGCAAACGTTTCAGTGATTTGAAGAGAAGAACCTTCTTTTCCATTGTGGGAATATTGTCGAACGTGAAGGCGCATAACACGAGGTCATAAGTATTTGCTGCAAACTCATCGAGGTTTCCATCCGATACAAGACGATAATCTCCATCAGAATCGCGTTGACGGGAAAATGTAAGCATTGGCTCGGATATATCCACACCGACAACATCAAAACCGAGTTGACGCAAGAACCGTGTCGAGCGTCCCGTGCCGCACCCGAAATCCATTGCCTTCTTTCCTTGAATATGTTTGCTTATGATTGCAGGTAAATCCTTGTACGCTAAGTAATATGTTCCGGGAAACTCAAGGCGTTCATATGCCTCTGCACGTACTTTGTCGTCGTAAACGTTGGAGAAGTTATTTTCCATTTTGATTGCAGGTTGATAGATAGATTTCTTTTTTGTTCACCTTTGGTCTGCAAGAATATTATTTGCTTTTTCCTGTTTTCATAATATTGAGATACGAGGTAAGAGATGTATGCTCCGCTTTCATTACCAATTGCAGAAATTCTTCACACGCATTTTCCGTCTGACATTTATCAAGCGCGGTATAGTAATTAATTCTGCTTTCGTTATCTCCTGCAATATTCACCAGCGTATAACCGTGACGGAGTAAAATAAGGTTCATTATTAACCGTGCAGTTCTGCCATTGCCGTCAATAAAGGGGTGAATCGTTACAAACTTTTCGTGTAAATGCGCTGAGAGTAAAACAGGATGAAGAGTATTTTTTTGTTCTTCATAAAACTGAAAGTAGTCATCCATCAATTCCTGTACTTTCAGCGCATCTGCGGGTATATGGCGGCTGCCGGCAATACGTACATTCACCCTGCGATACTTACCTGCATTTTCCGGGTCAATCCCGCGTAATACCAACGCATGAATATCTTTCAGCGTTCGCTCAGTGAAGGGCTCATTCTTTTCTGCAATTGATTTTATAAACCCTATCGCTTCGAAATGATTAATGGCTTCTAAGTGTTCACGTAAACTTTTGCCCGAAACCGTGATTCCTTTGTGGATGACGAGTGCGGTTTCTTGTAACGTGAGCGTACTGCCTTCAATGCGGTTGCTCTCGTAGGTATATTCAACAAACAATGCATCTTCTATTTTTTGCAAATGCGAAGCCGATAGCGGACGATACGTTTCCAGTTCATTTCGGAGAGCGTCAATTTCTTGTACTAGTGTATTCATTATTTTTGCTGTGAAAAATACAAAAGAATAGTACAATTGAGAAGAAAAAGAGGAAATCACTCAAAGGGAATTGAAATAAAAACGGAATGTTCTTGTTAATACATGTGTTGTATTGCTGTCAGAAGGAAAATCCTTACACATGAGAAATCCATTTCAATCCTTATGCACAGCCGGTTCCATTGCCTCTGCGCCGGGCAATTTTCCGATGAGCGACTTCGGTTCGTGGATGAGCAAGGGAAGATGCTGCGGACAAATCGAGAACTTCTGATTTTGGTAATCGAGTGTAATGAGAGGAATCTGCTCTGCTGTGCGGTTGCAGGCGATGCACTGTGGCTTTGGTTGAGGAGTGGGATTCATAGTTTAAAAAATAAGATTGTTGATTGCGGGTATTTTATTCTATTGAGTTAATCTGCTACAAAATGAAATCTCATTTTAAAATTTTTGTGTCGGGAGGGAAGTCCTAACACACAGGAAACACAACTGATAAACGAACCCGAATCTTAACAAATTTATGCTGACTCTTGCTCATCTTCTATTTCTGTTGGTATGTGTTTAATTGTTCGCATTGCCCACTCGTCCTCATTTATAGTATTGTTCCTAATTGCATTTTCAAGTGCTAAACTCTCTTTATACTCTCTGGCTTCTGCAATCATTGTCCATTTAGCGCTAATCCCCATCTTTTCAATTTCATCTTTTATGTCCTTAAGCGTAATTTTGAAAAACTCTTTTCGTGGATTTACTTTATTAATCTGCATCCGAATAAATTTTTTGTGAAGTTCCCTTTCAAGAGTCGGTGCATCTTCGCTTAAAATCATTGAGTGAACGTCAAACTCGAACGGAACGCTTGCATCACCTAACTCTCTAATTCTGTCCTGCGGTTCAAGTCGCCTGGTCATTCCAACCTTATAAATGTGTTCTCCGAATGAACCAATATTTGAGATGATGTAAACGTGTCCAGTTTTTGTCTGCTGCGCCATTGAAAGAGCACGTTTATCTTTTTCTTCTGCTGCTTTTAGCCTTTCACCTAGTTCTTGTAATTGTGATTCATACATGGCTTTCTGTGCTTCTGTTGCTTGTCCAAGTTCCTTCCGTACCTTTTCCATTGCTTTTTTCAGCATTTCTTCTTCCTTCTCTGCTTCTCTAACCGCTTTCTCAAAATCCCTCTTTGCTTTTTCTTCTTCTCTAATTTGTTCTTTGATTCGCCTTTGTTCTTCTCGTTCTTGAAATTTTAACTCTTGAACTGTCGCTGCCCATTTTAATTCTTCAAGTCGTGATTGTAAATACTCCTCTGTAATAACTGCATTACGAAACGCTTTACCATTATTGTTTACTGTATAGAAAGCATCTTTTATTTTTTGCGTAAGAGTTCCATGGTTATCATTTTTCAGAGTTGCAAGTATGCTATCAACTTTACCATTGAAAGCATCAAGAACAAAACTGATTGCTGTGTCTTTCCGATTTGCCTCAACATAGTCGCATTTTGCAGCAGTGTCGTTATTAATCATTAACCTCATTCGTTCTCTACACTTCTTCAATTCTTCGCCCGCTTGGGTATGGCTGTATTCGTCTGCAAGTTGGTCAAGTAACGTGTAAGAAGGAATAATGTATTGGTCGCCATATCCTTCAATAATATTTTTCATTGCTTTGGCGGTCTTCTCAAAACTATCGGATTTCTTTAATGCTTCATATGCTTCACCTGCGATTTCTTCAGCACGCGTATTAGCGATAGCAATTATTTTGCCTGCTTCAACAGTCGCTGATTCCAAAATGGACTCAGCTTTTGCTTTCATTTCTTTTGCTTCTCTGAAAGCATTAGTACGAACTTCTTCATAGGTGGAGTTGGCTTTTTCCAACTGTTCTTTTGATTGTTCAAGCAGTCGTGTTGCTTCCTCATTTGCATCTTTGAGTATTGTCTTTGCTCTTGCATCAGATTCATTTAAAATCTGTTTTGCTTTAATGTCAGCATCAACTATTGTCTGATATTTTTCAAGTTGTCGTTTTTGTTCTTCAATGTCGTGGATTTGTCGATACAATTCATCTCGTTCTGTGTTGGCTTTTGTCTGATAATTTTCAAGTTGCTTTTTTTGTAATTCAAGGGCTTGAATAGAGTTTTGAAGTTCAATCTGTTCTGCATCGATTTTTGATTTCAGTTTCGAAATTTCATCTATCAGGGCAGTTGTCTGTTTAATCAACTTTGCACGTTGGATTAGCCAAATGATGATTATAATAATTAGTATAACTATCAGCAAAGCAATTAAAAGTTCTTTCATAAATTAGAAAAATTATATTTTTTTTGTTCGTTAAAAGTTCAGTTGTTTTAAGTTCGCACTTTCTTGCAAGATTATATTTCTCTGATTGGTTGGATTAGATTTCATTTTTTTACGTTTTCTCGTGGTGTCAGGAGTTTCCTCCTGACACCACAGTATTATTCTCACTTCACTTATGTTGCTTTCTTGGCGGCGCGGGTTGCCGCTGCTTTTAGTTTGCCTGCGCGTTGGGCTTTGGTTTTTGCAGCGATGTATTTATTGCCGTCGTAGGAGGGCTTGAAAACCTGCTTGTTCAAAGTGTCTATCGTTACTGAGAGTTTCTTTCATCTCTCGTTCTTGCATTACAACAAACGAAATACAATCCGTTAAACTCCACGACTTGTCAAATCGTTCTTCATAGAGTTTCCATCCCGCAGACCAATAGTGTTGATTCACAAAGAGAATTTCAACACGAGAAGATTTTTGTAACCGATGATAAAATTCAACTACTGCACCACGGAATTGCGGTTTACTCAGTGAGTTTGCTGTTTTATTAAGAACTGCAGAAGTCGTAACAAAATGCACTCCTAAATTCATCAAACGTTTATACTCCCGGTCAGCAATGTCGTGCAATTCATCGTCTTGATTCAACAGAGCAATCCAACAAACAGTATCAATGAAATACTCTCCGCTCATTGTTGTTTTTGTGTTCCGTAGAGATAGTGATTATGTTCGGTTGCCAAATCGGAAATGCCTGTTCTCACTGCAAGAGAAGACAAATTAAAAGCCGGGTCATTTTCTGATTCGAAAATATCATCCACTTTTTCATTTCTTTCGATTGTCAATAGATATCGTTCGTTGAGTTCTAAATCAACGGGCTCTTCGGGGCATAAAACTTTTCCGTCGTAAACTGCGTGTAATCTTTGGGTCATATAATTGCCTTGTTTATTTTCATTTTCTAATTTACTTGGTCAAAACATACAAAACATTTATTTCTTTGTCAAGTGTTTTCTGATGGTGTAAAACGCAAATGTATGTCGGGAAACAAATTCGGATGTCTTAAGCACAATCAAGAATTTATGCTATCCACGGTCTGCTCCTTTGCGCCCATTATTACAAGCCACAACATAAACGCAAGTTCTCCGAGTTCGGCTGGCAATGCAAAAACGTTGTGAAGGACCATATCCTTGTATTGAGGCAGCAGTAAACTTGTAAAACCCAAGATGAGGTAGAAGATTCCACAGATTAGTAACCAAAAGCCGAGAAAACGGGGAAGGAAGCGAGACCTGTACACAAGGAATGCTAACGGGAAGAGCCAAAACCCCCAGAACATTTCCAGCGTCAACGTTCCGTAGTCGTTCATTTTCAGAAAGAGCAATGCCAAATCTTGCCGTTGAGTAAGTTCAATAGTTTTCAAGAGTTCGCCTTTCAAAATCATCAGGGAAGTAATACTAATTGCTCCCATAACAAAAGTGATTGGAATTTGCACAAGCACCAATGCAACTAAAATCTTTGCCTGACGTTCATTTACCGATTTGAACAAGCGATACAGAACCAATACCAACACTACCCAAAGAGCGCTGCTGAAAAGGTCGTTAACGATGCTCACGCGAAATAAAAATTCTTTGGAAAGGACATTTTGCGCAACGGAAACAGCATCGCCCCGTGTACTAATTTGTGATGGAACATAAAACATCGCAAAGAGTCCGGTAATTATCCAAATGAGATACAGGAAGCCTGCAAATCGCGCAGTGTTTTTGAGTGAACTTGAATTTGTTTGCATAGGAATTGATTGTTTAAAGGTGCAAAACCTTCAAGGTTTATTATTTGTGGAATGCAATGTTGAATAACATTAAACCTTGAAGGTTTTTCGAACTACTTTCGTGTGTGTAAGTTTTCTCAGGCGAAACATTTATTTATTGTTGAGTGATTCCAGTTAGATTTTATTTGAAGAAATGCTCCATTGTTTAGTTGAACGATGATTGTTAGTCTTTGAACAGACGAACACTTTTACCCCCTTTTGCATTGTCTTGTTCGGATGCGAGACTTGCGATACCTTCTTTACTATCCAAAAAACTATGTGGCTTTCCATCTTTTTTTCCATCTACGATATAGAAAAATTGCCCGTTATTGCTTGCAGAAGAACTCCAAAAATCTGTACGTTCGTCAAGAAGAATAAAATTACCATTCTCGTTGCGAATACCAGCCAATAAAGCATTAAAACCGCTGCCGCCAACCGTCATTTGTTTATATACCACTTCCATAGTTCCACCCAGATATTTATACATATCACTTTTTCCTCCTAACGATTTCCGTAGGGTTTTCCAGTCTGTTTCTGTAGGAAGATGCCAACCTTTTGGCGCGACCTTTTTCGCAGTTTCCCAGTCGTACAAATAACCATACTTAGGCACATTGTCAGAGTTATTACCATAAACCCAAAAATTTCCCTGCTCCGGCTTATAAGCAAGGTTTTCTGCCATCAGCCATTGTTCACCTATTTTTATTGTTTTGTAAATTTTGCCATCGCGAGTGTCGGTAAAGGTGCCAGTTTCATTAGTCTGAAAACGAATTTCGTTATTATAGCAGGATGGTAACATTGATAATATTGCTATTAGTACTATTTGGTACATCCAATTTATATTATTCATAATTACAAAGATTTAGTGTTCGAAATATTGAAAAAAGAGTGATGATTTTTCGGGCAAAACATACTAAACATTTAATTGTTTGTCAAGTGGTGTCTTTCTTGTATTTTCGTTCGCAAAAATGTTCAAAAAAGAAACAGAACTACACATACTTTCCGAACAACTCACGGATTTGCAGCGATGTATTCCTTCATCGTTTATGAAATTCATTTCGTGAACTAATTTGCTCAATGGAGTATTACATTCAAATATAATGCCTCACTCTACTCCAGATATCTTTAAGCGGAACTTTTGGTTTCTTACAGATAAAAATAGGCACGTTCGTTTCATACGGCATTGCATATTGATTTCTGTGTATGGAAAACTGTTGAACGGATTCATACGTTTGCGCGTGGTCTTCTGCGTTTCCACCTATTATAATTAACACTTCTCCTGAGTACCCGCGCAATCCCCAATGCCAATAACTATTATGTCCGGAAGTTGCTCTTGGTAATTCGTATGCAGTTCCGAAAAAATCAATCGCGCCTGCTTCACCATAGTTTTGCGTGTAAATTGCTGCAACGGATTTTTCTTCCGGCGTGAGTGAGTTGTACGCCGTTGCAACTTCTTTTGTCATCTCTTTCCAACCAAATCTATCTGCAAAGACTTGTGGTAAAACGGTATCGCCGTGTCGTTCCATCTTTGGTTGCGGAAGACCGAGAGTGTTTGCGTAGTGAATATACATTTCAATCGGAAGGAGAGGCAAAAATGCAGGAAGAGTTGCTAATCCACCAATGATGAGCAGTGCAACAGACGCGCGTGAAAGCCATCTCCAATTTTTGTTGTTGACGAACTGCTCGAACGCTACTGCACCCGCGCTGAGAATAACCGGATAGATGGGGGAGAGGTAATACGGTTTTCCTCTTTGAACAATGAAGAGTACGAGTAATACAATAAATGTAAATCCGAAGAGCCGGTATTTTTTCAGGTCGTTGTGAAAGAAAAATGCCAGAACACCAATTAACCAAATCGGAAACGTAAATGGATGTTGGAAGAGAATTTGCGTAAGGAAAAATTCCATCGGAGACATAAGAGCATTTTTCCATTGTTGAGCGTTTCGCATAAACTCCAGCGTTGCCCAGTCGTGAGTAAATTGCCAGAAAATATTCGGAAGAAAAAGAATAGCAGCAATCACTCCACCAAACCAAAACCGTTTTGAAACAAGTTGCTTTCTTTGATTAGTCAGAACAAGTCCGACAACAAGCGCGAATCCGAAAAACAACATACTGTGTTTGTTCTGAAGTCCGAGCCCGGCAAGAATTCCAAACACAAGCCAGAGTTTTTGATTTTCTGAATTTATTATCTTGATGAGGACGTAAGCACAACTCATCCAAAAAAGTGGTTCGAAAACATTCATCGAATAAAAATCACTAACGATAAGTAAAACCGGAGCGATGGCAACGGAGATGCACGCAATCCACTGAGCCAATTTGCCGCCGCCGAATTCACGCACTATTAATCCGGTGAGATAGACAAGTGTTGCTGATGATACAGCGGGAAGGAAACGAAGAGCAAACAATGAATCACCAAGGAACAATCTATTAAGCCAGAGAAATACAATAGAGAAAGGTGGATGGTCAACGTAACCCCAATCGAGATGGTCAGTGCAGGCAATGTAGTAGAATTCGTCGCGGAAATATCCGTATCCTCCGGAGAAATTTGTTGCGAAGTGAAGAAAAAGTGTTACGAAAGCAAGAGTGGCGGCTGGCAAATTCTCTGCAAGGGAATCAGTTATTTTTTTGAACATTGTAAAACCTGTGGCAATAATAAAGAGTGTTTTAAAACTTTGTTCGATGGTTTACAAGTTTTGATTGTGGGGTTCCTCCGTCTCGTTTCAAAACTTACGGGGCAAAACATACAAAACATTTATTTCTTTGTCAAGTGTTGCGTTTCTTGTATTTTCGTCCGCAAAAATGTTCAAACAAGAAACAGAACAACAGATACTTTCCGAAGAACTTCCCGATTTACAGCGATGTATTCAATGCGGATTTTGTTTACCGACTTGTCCGACGTATTCGATTACGGGAAAAGAACGTTCGTCGCCGCGAGGGAGAATACAAATGCTGAAAGGCGTTGCGTACGGAATGTTGGAGATGAACCAAGCAATTGCCGACGAAATGTTTTTTTGTCTTGGTTGCCTTGCGTGCGAAACTGCGTGTCCTGCAGGAGTGAATTATCATTCTATTTTGGAAACTGGGCGTTCTGTCGTCCATAAAAAAGAGAAAGAAAAATTATTTTCGTTTGAACGATTTTTGCTCAACGCAATCTTTCTTTCGCCGCGAAGAATAAAGTTTGCGGCAAAACTTTTGCGATTGTTTCAACGAAGCGGATTGAGTGAAGCATTGCAACGAAGTGGTATCGTAAGTTTGTTTTCAGAAAAAATGAGCGAACTTCTTTCACTTTCTCCAACGATAGCGGAAAAATTTTCTGATGAACAAATAGGAGAAGTAGCAGTCAGTAGTCAGAAGTCAGAAGTCAGAAAGCAGGAAACTACAATTCGTGTTGGTTTACCGCTTGGATGTATTACGAATGTTGCATTTCCCGAAATAAACATTGCAACGAAAAAACTTTTGGAGTCGTATGGATGTGAAGTTGTTATTCCGAAAGAAGCGAATTGCTGCGGCGCATTACACGGACACAACGGAGATTTACAAAACGCAAAACAACTTGCTAAGAATACCATTGATAGTTTTGAAAATGGAAATTGTAATTACATTATCTCTACTGCGGCTGGTTGCGGCGCGTTTATGAAACATTACGGAAAGATTCACAGCGGATTAAAGGGATTAAACGGATTGTTAGAAGATGATGTTGAGTATGCAGAAAAAGCAAGGCGGTTTTCCGAGCGCGTGTATGACATCTCAGAGTTTATTGCGAATATAGAGATGCAAGTGGATGAATTCATTAAGCGCAAATCTAAAATCAAAAATCTAAAATCTAAAATCACATATCACGATGCTTGTCATCTTTCACACGGACAAAAAATTACCAAAGAGCCGCGTGAAATACTTCGCTCACTTGACGGAATTGAAATTACCGAATTGCAGGAATCAACGTGGTGCTGCGGAAGCGCGGGAATTTACAATGTAACGCACTACGATGATTCCGTGCAAATGCTTGAACGCAAAATGGAAAACATTCGCAAGACAAATGCGGAAATTGTTCTTACCGGAAATGTTGGATGTATTCAGCAGTTGCGTTATGGAGCGAAAAAGTTTAATGTCAATGTGGAAGTAATGCATATCGTTGAGTTTATTGATAAGTATTATTTATAATTTAATTGTCATGTTGAGCGAAGCGAAACATCTTGCTTATCATTGAGGAGATTCTTCGCTTCGCTCAGAATGACATAATAACAAATGAAATCAGTTATCATTCTCCATCATCACGAAATAACACTCAAAGGTCAAAACCGCAGAATGTTTGAAATGCAGTTACTCAAAAATTGCAAACAAACAGTGAGCGGATTATTACAACGCTGGCAATTCTCCGGCGGTTATGGAAGATTTGTCGTTGAACTTTCCGATAGCGATGAACAAAACAAAACGGAAATAATCGAACGATTGAGAAAAGTTTTTGGTTTGTCAAATTTATGTGTCGGACTTGCAGTAAGAAATGGAATTGAAAATTATTGCAGCGTTGCAGTTGAATTATTGAAAGGAAAAACTTTTCAAACACTGCGCGTTGATACACATCGCGCGAGTAAAATGTTTCCCATCAACTCAATGGAAATCAATCGTAAAGTCGGTGGTTATTTATGCGAGAAGTTTAACGTGCGGGCGAAAATGGTTCAACCTGACGTTACCATTTTTATCGAAGTGCTTGAAGACGAAGCGTACATTTATTCTGAAAAAATTCCCTGTGCTGGTGGATTGCCTTCGGGAATGAGCGGGAAAGTTATTTCGCTTATCTCTGCCGGATTTGATTCGCCGATTTCCTCGTATCAAATTATGAAACGCGGCGCGAAAGTTTTTTTCGTTCACTTTCACAGTGTTCCTTACACAACGCAAAACTCCATTCAGCAAGTAGAAAATCTCGTGAACGTTCTCACGCAATATCAGTTTGAGTCAACATTGTTTCTTGTTCCGTTTGCAGAATTGCAGCAGCAAATTGTTTTAAGCGCAGACCAGAAACTTCGCATTGTGTTGTATAGGAGGTTTATGATACGCATTGCAGAAAAACTTGCGCGACGGGAAAAAGCGCAAGCGTTAGTTACGGGAGAAAGTTTGGGACAAGTCGCATCGCAGACGCTTCGCAATATTTCGGTGATTGATGAAGTTGCAACAATGCCGATTCTTCGTCCGTTGATTGGAACGGATAAAGAAGATATAATGCACTTCGCGGCTAAGATTGGAACGTACGATATTTCCAAAGAACCATACGATGATTGCTGTTCGTTTCTTGCTCCACGCGCACCGGAAACGTGGGCGAAGTTGGAAGAAGTGTTGGAAGCGGAAAAGAATCTCGATGTTGAAAAACTTGTGAGAGAATGTTTGGAGAAAGTTGAAGTGAAAAAGTTTAGTTATCCATAATTGTCATTCCGTCGAAAGACGGAATCCATTTTAGATTCCCGCTTGCGCGGGAATGACAATCTTTGTTTGTTTATGCCACAATCTCTCTCACACGCCATATGCCATCTCGATGCAGATTGTTTTTACGCATCGGTAGAAATAATTTACGCGCCGGAAAAAAGCGGGAAGCCATTCGCGGTAATTTCTCACGTCGGAGGAATTGTATTGTCTTCTTCCTATGAAGCAAGAAAATTCGGTGTGAAAGTCGGAACGCCAACGTGGGAAGCAGAAGAAAAATGCAAAGGAATTACGTTCGAGCCGGCAAACTTTCCGCGGTATGTAAAACATTCATTGCAAATGATGGAGATGTTGCGTTCGTTCACACCTGATGTAGAAGAGTATTCGATTGACGAAGCGTTTTTCGATTTAACTTCGGTGCAGAAATATTTCAAACAAACATACGAAGAAATTGCGCGAACAATACAAAATAAAATTTGGAATGAACTGCATCTTCCTGTTTCTATTGGCGTTTCCATCAATAAAACATTAGCGAAACTTGCATCCGATTTTCACAAGCCGAAAGGAATTACAATTGTTTACGAAGAAAGCAGAGAAGAATTTCTCACAAAAATAAAACTCGATGATATTGCGGGCATTGGTTATCACAACACACAGCGATTACTCGGAAACGGAATTACAACCGTTAAGCAATTTGTCGAAGAACCGACTTCGCGCATAAAAAAAATACTCGGAGTGAACGGCGAGCGTTTGCAAATGGAGTTACGCGGCGTGCAAACACTTTCTCTGGAAACACAAAAGAAAAAACCGAAATCCATTTCTCGCAGCAGAACGTTTTCCCAACTCACGAAAGATTTTGATTTTCTGTTGGCGGAGTTGATGATACATTTGCAGGAAGTAATTATGCGACTTCGTTCACATCGTCTTTCCGCGAAACACCTTTCCATTTTCATTCGCAAGCAGGAAGAATATCGTTACGCTTCGACGACTATTTCATTACAAAATTATACTGATGATACAATCGTTTTCGCTTCGCAACTCGAGCCGATGTTACAATCAATTTACGAACCGAAAACTTTGTATCGCGCGTCGGGAATTGCAATTGCGGAATTTGTAGATTCGCGTTCTGTAACTGAAAATATTTTTTCTTCCAAGAAAGAATTGAAACGCCTCAATCTCGGAGCGGCGATTGATACGATTAATAAAAAATTTGGAAAGAGAAGTTTGATTGTTGGTTCGTCTGTACTTTTACACAAGCAGGAAGAGGGGAGGGTTGAACAAAACGAAGAGCAGATTTCGTATCGGGGAAGATTTATTTCGTTGTAGAAAGTGTCATTGGTAATTTGTCATTTGTCATTAGTTGTGCAACTCGTTATTCAGACTCTCAATACACTCTTTACAAAAGAAATATACCTTGACATCGTACACTTCGCGGACGAGTAATTCGTTTTTCGGAAATTGTTTTCTGCAAAGCGAACATTTTTCTTTATTCACTTCATCAAGTGGAATATTTCCTTGATTCATTACATATCGCAAACCGAAATATGCTGCGAAGAGAAGCAGAGCAATAAAAATAACTGCGAGAAAAGTAATTATCATAATTTTGTGCGGAAAATATAGGGAAAAGAAATTTTCCTTTTTGAAAATGATATTTGATGCTCGAGAAAAAACTTCTTACCTTCACCCAATTATAAAAGCAGAATAATTATGAAACATCAATTTTATGTAATAATAATATTTTTCACTCTCTCAATCTTCTTGTTCGGCTGTTCATCCAAGTCGTTGGTTAGCCGAATGAGTTTACTAAACACTGATTATAACTATCAAGAAATGAATAAAGAGTTAGTAGGAGAAGATGTAAAAATTGAGATGAAAGATGGAAATGAAATATCTGCAACTGATGTTAAAATAGTTAACGACTCTCTTTCGTGGACAGATGAAGATACAGAAAAAAAATCTAAAACGAGTTTGGAACTGATTGATAAAATCGTGATGAAGAACCATTCTATTGGTGGTTTGGAGGGTTTTGGATTTGGTTTGGTTGGAGGTGCAGGAATTACGGTTCTTACAACTAAAGCTTCTTATGGAAAATTTGCATTAGATCCTTCTTCCTCGTATTCAGAAATTTTTCTCAGTTGGGGGATAGCAGGAATAATTGGTGGTACTACTGGTTTATTTATTGGACATAAATATAAGTATGAATTTCAATCAACGGAACAAAGTGATTCTTTGAAAAAAAGAAAATAAATAATTATGACACGCACCGACGCACTCGAACTTTTATACGAATACACGAAAACAGATAGTTTACGAAAACACGCATTGAGCGTTGAAACATCAATGCGAGCGTATGCAAAAAAGTTTGGCGAAGATGAAGAAACATTCGGTCTCGTTGGTTTGCTGCACGATTTTGATTACGAAATGTTTCCAACAGAAGAAGGACATCCGTGGAAAGGTTCGGAGATTTTGAAAGAGAAAGGAGTTTCGGAAGAAATTCGCACAGCAATTTTAGGACACGCGCCATACACAAACGTTCCGCGGGAAAGTTTGCTTGCGAAAACATTATACGCGTGCGATGAACTCAGCGGATTTATTGTTGCGTGTTCTCTCGTTCGTCCGAATAAAGTTGATGATTTGGAAACTTCATCTGTAAAAAAGAAATTGAAAGACAAAGCGTTTGCAAGAACGGTGAATCGCGACGATATTATTAACGGAGCAGAAGAACTTGGCGTCAATCTCGATGAACATATTCAGTTTGTGATTGAAGCGTTGCGGGGAAATGCAAAAGTTTTGGGAATAAGTAAAACGGAGTGAGGGAGTAATGGAGTGTTGGAGAAATCTAAAATATAAAATGTAAAATACTTCAACTCCATTTGAAAAATCTTATGGAACGTCAACAGCGAATCCCATTCCGTACGTTCTTAAATTCTCCGAAACATACTCTCCAAAGAAATTTCTTCCTTCATTGACTGCAAAATAAAGATTGATTCCTGACCGTTCCCATTCGCCGAATTTAATTCCTGCTTTGATTTGATGTGAGCCGGTATATTTTGGAATTCCAACCAGAGAAATATGGTATGCGAAAAACGGGTTTATTTCTTTTTCAAAAAGATTGTCAATAATTTTATTGGAGTGTAATTCTAATCCGGCAAGAAAGGAAGCACGTTTGAGAAATGCGGGACGAGAAAATGTTGCGTAAGAAATTCCTGAATACAGACGAGTGTAAAGAAAAGGGCGATGAAAAACTTTTGCAAAAACTAACTCACCGAAATCCTGCGTGAAAGGAATTGGTCCGCCCGGTTTTGTCCATTGACGAGGCCACTCTTTTGATGCCCACCAATTGCCGTCAACGAGATGCGCGCTGTGGTGAAGCAGACGCAAACGATATTGCAAATCCCGATTGATGAGAGAAATATTTCCACCAAAAAAACCATCGAGGGCATCAATTTGTAAATGCAAACCGTTGGCACCGGTAACATTTGCGTATCCGAAAAAGTTAATGCCGATATTGAGCGAGGAAGAATTGTTATGGAAGGAAAATAAATCGAGTTCGCTTCCTATTTCCACTTTCATTTGTTCTGCGGTAAAAAATTTCCACAAGCCAATCGTAGGTTCTTTTGGATTGGCGATGAGTTGACGGAATTGATGCTTCTCAGGAAGAAACGTGAAAACAAATTTTGAAGAATCGGGTTGAGAAGACGTGTTTCCAAAGACGATGAAAGAAAGAAGGATAATATGGCAGCAGAGTTTAAGCATTATTTTGTTGGCAAATATATAAAGTGAAATACTATTGGCAATATCTTTTCACACACAAAAATATTTTCTCGTTCAATGTTTGAATACTGTTCTTTAATTTTTTACTTTTTACCACAATATTTTATTCATAATTAAAAATCTTCAGGTATGAAATCAATTTATTACATTCTCTTACTCTGTACAATCTCTCATTCACTCATTTCCCAAACATACAATACTCTCTTCATTCCCGATACGATTTCAGGAACGACATTCAATCTTGATGCCAATGAAGGGACAAAACAATTTCGACCCGGTGATGCCACAAACACTGCCGGCTATAACGGGAGTTTTCTGGGACCAACATTGTTTTTCAATCAGGGAGATACGGTGCATTTAAATGTCACGAATAATCTTGTCGACACAACAACAGTGCATTGGCACGGATTTCATTTACCGGCAATTATGGATGGTGGACCGCATCAAATGGTTCCTCCGGGCACAACATGGCAACCGTATTGGAAGGTTACGAACTTCGCCGCGACCTATTGGTATCATCCCCACTTGCACACAACGACGGAACGGCAAGTTTCGATGGGGTTGAATGGGTTTATCATTGTTCGTGATGCAACAGAAAGCGCCTTAAGTTTACCGCGTTCATACGGAGTAGATGATATTCCGCTTTCTATAACAGACCGAAGGTTTAATACACAAAATCAATTTGTCGTTGGTCCGTACGGTGATACGGTAATAGTAAACGGAACTCTCAATCCAAATTTTAACGCTCCTGCTCAAGTCGTCCGTTTACGAATGTTAGATGCTGCTGTGCAACGTTCATATAATCTCGGTTTCAGCGATAACAGAACATTTTACGTCATTGCGACTGATGGCGGTTTAGTTAACACACCGATAGCCGTTACACGTTTTTTAATTTCTGTGGGCGAGCGCGTGGAAATACTTGTGAACTTCACCGGTCAACAGGGACAATCACTCGACTTAAAAGCGTTTAATTCAGAGTTAGCTCAGGGAATTCCCGGTGCAGAACCTGCGAATGCTCCGGGTCCGGCAGCAAATGCGCTTGGGCGACGTGATTTTAATATTCTTCATTTCACTATTGGCGCGCAAACAGGAAATCCGGTTACAACCATTCCCTCCTTATTGACTACGAATGTTTTTTTAAACGAAGATAGTGCAGATGTAATCAGAACATTAGTAATTTCCGATACGATGATAGATGGTCGGATTCAGCATACGTTCAACCGCAAGTTTTTCGACCATTCCCGAATTGATTATACCGTACTAAAAAATGATATGGAAATCTGGCAAATCACCAATCTGTCCAATATCGCCCATCCGTTTCATATCCACGACGTTCAATTTAATTTGCTAAGCAGAAATTCTTTACCTCCTGCCAGTTATGAACAAGGATGGAAAGATGATGTGTTAGTGAAACCTCTTGAAACGGTACGATTTATTGCCGAATTTAAGGATAACTCCGATTACGAACACCCGTTTATGTTTCATTGCCATATTTTAAAGCACGAAGATGACGGATTGATGGGGCAATTTCTTGTTGTAGATAGTATTCCGGTCGAACCGAAATCTTTCAGAACATTTTCTGCTTCAACATTATTGGGAGGAAAACCGAATTCACTCAAACAAAAGAAAAACCAAACGGCAAAACTTCCGAATGAAGCAAACTGGCGAGATACCACTGTTGCACGGAGCGGAGGCAAAAATGGAATAACCATCGGCATAAAACAAGAGGATAAAACGCTCGCCAAAACACTGGGTTGGGTTCGTTGGAAAAAAGGGACAAACGTTGGAAAATTTTTTACCAGTTTACAAACAGATTCGTTGTATAATGCTCCATTTGACACCGTAAGAAAATCCGGCTCGAATAAAAAGAAATTGTTCGTGAAAGAACTCGCACCGACGGCGACAAATTATACAAACCCGCTTCTCCAATCATTGACAGTATTCAAATTAAATTTGTTGTCGAGTCAGCAAGGAATTACTCCAACGGGTTTTGATTCGTTGATGTTTATGAATCCATCAAGTCCGTTCCACGAAACGATGTTAATGGAAATGAGCAAGAAAATTGATTCCGTAATGACATACTGGATAACAAAAACATTACCGGGTGATATTCCTCCCACAGCAGGTTCTGCGCAATTGGAACAACTGCGAAAAATGCTGAATCAAATCAATGAAGCGTTTGACACCACAATATCACTTTCCAATGGAGACTCTGTTGTAACAAATCAAGGATTAAAGTTTGCCGGAATAATTCCGTTGGGTTCTGTGTCATTTTTAGAAATGATGAACCAACACAAAATCGGTTCTCGAAATAATTTTATTCAAACGAAACCACAGACGTTTGCAGTGATGCAGAATTATCCCAATCCCTTTAACCCATCAACGGTCATAAAATTTTCACTCTTTGAATCTGAGAGAGTGACCTTGAAAATTTTTGATGTTTTGGGAAGAGAAGTAACAGCGTTATTAAACAATGAACTCTTTGGTGAAGGGACCCATGAAGCAGTCTGGAATGCCACGGGCTATCCGAGTGGTGTTTATTTTTATCGCCTTTCCTCCGGGAACAACGCAGAACTAAAAAAACTTATTCTCTTGAAGTAGCCCGTCTTGATGTTCTTGAAATGAAACTTTGCACGTTTGAAATTAAAACACCACTCGGTCGTTACAATCGTCTTGGCACAATGTTGAACGAAAGTATTCTCGACTTGAATTTTGCCGCCGCGTATTATCTTTCGCGAATGGGAGAAGCCGTTCCGTACCAATTTGCCAACGCAATTATTCCGAGCGATATGCTTTCTTTTTTGCAGACGGAAAAAACCGGAATGAAATTTGCCAACGAAACGATAGAATTTTTCAAACAAGAATTTCAGGGAAAGAACATTCCTTCCGGTTTGAACGAAGAAACGCTCGCCTATCAAGCAAAAGACGTTCGATTACGCGCTCCGTTACCAAACCCAACATCGTTCCGCGATTTTTATGCGTTTGAACAACACGTGAAAAAAGGATTTGAAAAGAGGGGAGAAGCAATGCCGCAAGAGTGGTACGAAATTCCCGTGTACTACAAAGGAAATCATAACTCGATTATTGGAACAGATGAGAATGTTTGGATTCCTTCATTCACCGAAAAATTTGATTACGAACTTGAACTCGGATTTGTCATCGGAAAACTTGGAAGAAATATACCTGAACAAGATGCAATGAATCATATTGCAGGGTTTACCGTGTTGAATGATTTTTCTGCGCGAGATATGCAGCGCAAAGAAATGAAAGTTCGATTAGGTCCGGCAAAAGGGAAAGACTTTGCAACGGCAATCGGTCCCGTTCTTGTTTCAACAGATGAAATTGGCGATGTGTATAATTTGAAAATGACTGCAAAAGTGAATGGAGAAGTATGGAGCGAAGGAAATACGGGAACAATTTTCCACAAGTTTGAAAAAATGATAGCATTTGCCTCGATGGATGAAACACTTTTGCCGGGTGATTTATTCGGCTCGGGAACAGTCGGAACAGGGTGCGGGTTAGAACTGGATAAATGGGTAAAGTCCGGTGATATTCTGGAATTGGAAATTGAAAAAATTGGTATATTGCGCAACCAAATTTTGAAAAAAAGTATTTGAGAAGTTGAGTAATTGAGATTATGAGAAAAAAATATTTAAATCGTTTCAAGACTACAATCGTAAATCTAAAATCTAAAATCTAAAATCAGAAAAATGTTTCCACTGAAGAAGGGAAAAACAACATCGCAAGCGCACGTAGGATTACCGGAAGGAACGTTCGAGGAAGAACACGGGCGAAAAGGTTTCTTTGGTAAATCCGCGCATTTGTACCACACCCATCCTCCAACTGGATGGATTCGTTTTGAAGGAAAACTTCGTCCGCATTGTTTGGATTTGAACAAACTTTCTCCGTCCGATAAAACAAATCCCCGCGGAACTCCCGTCGAAGTTCTTGGCAATGATGATGTGCGATTGTTTGTTTCCCGAAGAAGCAAACCAATGCCATTTTATTTCCGTAATGCTGATGGCGATGAATTGTATTTCATTCATCGAGGAAAAGGAAAAATTGAAACAGATTTCGGTCCGCTCACTTTTGAAAAAGGGGACTATATTATTATTCCTCGCGCAGTTACGTATCGCATAATTCCTGAAACGAAAGATAATTTTTTTCTCATCACACAATCGAAAACAGAGTTTAATGAACCGGATAAAGGTTTAATCGGCCAACATGCACTGTATGACACAGCAGTAATCCAAACTCCCGAGCCGCAACCAATTTTTGATAACAAAGAATGGGAAGTAAAAATTAAAGTGGAAGATGAATACTCTTCCGTTACTTATCCATTTAATCCGATTGATGTTGTTGGCTGGAAAGGCGATTTAACCGTTTGGAAAATCAATATGCGCGACATTCGTCCGATTATGAGTCACCGCGCACATCTTCCACCATCGGCGCATACAACGTTTGTAACAGAAGGGGCAGTTGTTTGTAGTTTTCTTCCGCGTCCGCTTGAAGAAGATGAAGATGCATTGCGCGTTCCGTTCTTCCATCGTAATACGGATTATGATGAAGTAATTTTTTACCACGACGGAAATTTTTTCAGCAAAGATAATATCACAGCGGGAATGTTAACACTCCACCCGCGAGGTATTCATCACGGTCCTCACCCGAAAGCGCTTGCAAACCAAAAAAAGAAAACCCACACCGACGAATATGCCGTTATGCTCGATGGGTTGAATCCACTACATCTTTCCAAAAATGGTGAAAAAGTGGAATGGAAAGAGTACTGGAAAAGTTGGATTGAAAAAAGGTAAGCCGCATTTTTCCTTTACGTTCTAAAACAATGATTGTTGTTGACCCGAAAACAACGGACGCGAAAAATGTGTACAAATTACTCATTGGTTGTATCGTTCCTCGTCCGATAGCGTTTGTTTCATCCGTGAGTGAAAGTGGAATTTATAATCTCGCGCCATTTAGTTTTTTTATGGGTGTTGGCGCTCAACCCCCCTCGCTTGCATTTTCTGCAACGCGCAGAGGGCTCGAAGGGGTAAAGAAAGATACGGTTGCTAATATCGAACAAACAAAAGAATTTGTCGTGAACGTCGTAACGGAAGAAATCGGCAGCGAAATGAATACGACAGCGGCAGAATTTACACCTGAGGTGGACGAATTTGCAATTTCCGGTTTAACGCCGATTCCGAGTGATATTGTAAAACCGCCGCGTGTAAAAGAATCTCCTATAAATCTGGAGTGTAAATTGATACAAGTTGTTCAGGTCGGAGAGCCGCTGAAAGGTTCGAGCATCGTTATCGGAGAAATACTTCGCTTTCACATACTTAAAGAATTGTTTGATAATTACCGCGTGGATGTAACCAAACTTCACCCCATCGGACGGCTCGCAGGAAATAGTTACAGTCGGACGAGAGATATTTTCGAAATGGTCAGACCTCCGGTGGATGTACTTCTGAGCAACGCCAAAATTTTATAACGTAATTTATTCCATTTTCAACTTGAAAAATTAACTATGAAAAAAATACTATTCTTCACCATCAGTCTTTTATTTTTCTCCTGTTCAAAAGAAGAAGGTACGCCATCACAAACTCCGCTCGAATATCCGGTGGTTTTGAATGTCCCGTACAATGTAACAAACAATTCAGTGGATTTATCCTGGACAAAATATCCTGATACTGATTTCAGACGTTATGAAGTGCGTATCTCACTCGATAGTAGTTTTACTGCAGATACTGTAATCGAGACCATCAACTCAAAGACCAAAACTAGTACGACTGTCACAGAATTAATTTCAGATACAGTCTATTATTTTAAGATTCGGCTTGTAAAAACCGATGGTAAGAATACAGATTCAGAAATCGAGAGCGCAATAACATCCAAAGAAACAATTATTTCCATAGGAAATCATCCCTACAATATTACGTATCAATCAGCGGATTTTTCGTGGAGTAAATATGCAAACACGAAAGGCGATTTCGAGAAATACGAAGTACACGTTTCGCAAGCGAGCGGATTTACCCCGAACAGTTCAACTCTTGGACAATCAATTTCTAATGTGAACATAACGTCGGCAACCATTTCCGGATTAGCAGATAATACCCAGTATTATTTTATCATTCGGCTCGTAACCAAAAAAGGAAACGTTGTGAAAAATTTTGATTCGGAAGAACGGAGTGCCTTGACGTGGTCATTACTGTTCAGCCGGTTTGAACCGTTTCCCGGTGAATTTCGAGATTCATTATACCTGACAAGGGATTCCGATGATGTACCCGACCCCGAAGATACCTCCTCCTGGTTGGTTGGTGATTCGTATGCATTTAATTCCGTCAACTTAATCAACTATCAAACCGTTAAGGTCGAATATACGTTGCGGGCAAACGCGTGGAGACTCCCTGCCGTCGTATATTGGGACGTAAATCAATTTAGTGTTACTTGGACAGATTCATTATTACCGGTAACGACTTCGTCGCCGCGAAAATTTACGAGGTTGATTCACGACTATCAATTTTTACCGCCGGACCAAATTGATTTTGGCTTTTCCTATGAGGTCGGAGCAGAGCGTCCCTCGAACTGGGTACGGATTTACGACGTTGCAATTAGCGCCGAACGCATTCAAAGAAAAAACAAAGCCGTTGCCGTACCGGGGAGAAACCCCGTAACCGAAACGCGAACGAAGCCAAAAAACACCGCAGTAAAATAAATCCTCGATTGATTATGAATGAGTTCAACTCATCTCATCCTTCACTCACGAAGAAAATATTCAATGCTCGTAGTTTAGAAAATCTTCCTTTTCATCTCTATCAAGTTCCGTATGCAAATATTGGTACGGTACTTGAACATCAAGTATCAATGCACCGAGATAAACCTTGGTGCATTTTTTATTCCGACTTGTCCGTCGTGGTGGATGAAAACGGAAGAAGTGAAATTACGTACGGAGAATTTTACGAACGTGTTGGAAAAACAGTAAACTATCTTTTACAGAATGGAATTCGTCGCGGTGATAAAGTCGCAACCATTTCCTTCAATCATCTTGATACCGTTGTTCAATACTTTGCGATATGGACAATCGGCGCAGTTGCTGTTCCTATTAATATTGGCGAGGATGATGTGCGTATCGAGTACATCCTTTCTAATTCAGAAACAAAACTTACTTTCGTTCGCGAACACTATTTGCAGAGAATAGAAACGCTCGTTGAAAGCAGTTCTTCTTTAATGGAAAAAATTAAACTTGTTCGCGTTGGAAATTCTCAAGTCATTCAAACAAAAAAAGAGTACGAACTATTTGAAACACAAATATCCAACCTCCAACCTCCAATCATTTTAAAAGAAACTCCAACTCTCGATGACGAAGCGCTCATCGTGTACACTTCCGGAACAACGGGTTTACCCAAAGGTGTCGTTCTTGTTCAATACAATTTATTGATTGATGCAAAAGAAATTTCTTCTTGGCACAAACTTACATCTGAACAACGTATGATGTGCGTTTTACCGCTTCACCACGTGAATGGAATTATCGTTACGCTGCTTACTCCACTTTATGCTGGTGCGAGTGTTGTCCTTAATCAAAAATTTCATTCCAATAAATTTTTTGAGCGAGTGAAGAATGAGAATGTCAATATTGTTTCAGTTGTACCAACATTGTTGCAATTTCTTTTGCACGAACATTCGCACGATGTCGTTGTTGACGTTCCTTCTCTTCAACATATTATTTGCGGCGCGGGACCACTTACGGTGGAACTCGCAATAAAGTTTGAAGAACGGTTTCACGTTCCGATTATGCACGGTTACGGACTTTCGGAAACAACGTGTTACTCGTGTTTTCTTCCTGTTGATTTATCGAATGAAGAACACACGTATTGGTTAAAAGATTTTGGTTTTCCTTCGATTGGCGTTCCGATTCCGTGCAATGAAATGGCGATTCACGATGAGAATGGGAATGAAATGCGTGAAGGCGAAAAAGGAGAAATAGTTATCCGCGGACATAACGTGATGAAGTATTATTTTCAGAATGATGAGGTGAATGAAAAAACATTTGCCTTCAATTGGTTCCGCAGCGGTGACGAAGGATTTTATAAACTCGATGAAAAAGGGAGAAAATTCTTCTTCATCACAGGAAGATTGAAAGAACTCATCATCCGTGGCGGCTCGAACATTTCTCCGTTTGCAATTGATGAGGTGTTGATGAATATCGAAGGAGTTGCGGCGGGACTTGCAGTTGGATTTGAAAATGATTGGTACGGAGAAGAAGTCGGCGCGTACGTAAAATTGAAAGAGGGCGTTTCACTTTCTGAAAAAGAAATTATGCTGCATTGCAGAAAACATTTTTCCTTTTCCATTTCCCCGAAAGTTATTGTGTTCGGAAATGATATTCCGGTTACGTCAACGGGGAAATATCAGCGTAATAAATTGAAACCGTTGTTTGAAAAGTGGAAGTCTGTTCAGTTCAAAAAAAAATAAAAGAATTGTCTTTGCGAGCGGAAGCGAAGCAATCCCATGAAGATTGCCTCGTCACTTCGTTCCTCGCAATGACAATTTAATCAATAAAACTTTTCAACAAATTCATATTCACCACATCCTCATGCATATCTTCGCTCTTCGGCGTTTCAAGAATTTTCGGAATGTGAGCAAATCGTTTGTCGTTCATTAATAATCGAAAACCGAGTTCGCCAATCATTCCTTGCCCGATGTGTTCGTGTCTATCCACGCGTGAGCCAAGTCCTTTCTTTGAGTCGTTGATATGAAACGCGACGAGATTTTCAAATCCAATTACCGAATTAAATTCTTTCATCGTTTTTTCATAACCTTCTTCCGTAGCAATATCATATCCGGCAGCAAAGATATGGCACGTGTCAATACAGACTTTCATTCGTTCCGGTTCATCAACGCCATCTATAATTGTTCGCAGCTGTTCAAAACGAAAACCAAGATTTGTTCCTTGTCCCGCAGTTGTTTCGAGAACACTTTTTACGGTAAAGTTTTTCGTTTGTTCGTGCGCCCAATTGAGCGATTCGATAATGCGCTGTAAACCATCATCAATGCCAATGCCCAAATGCGCGCCGGGGTGAAAATTGAGATACGGAATACCGAGTTGTTCGCAGCGAATGAGTTCATCGAGAAACGCGTTGCGTGATTTTTCAAGAATATCTTTCTTTGATGATGCAAGATTTATCAAGTAACAATCGTGCGCGACGAGCGGAGCGATTTTCGATTTCTCCGTTTCCGCTTTGAACTTATCAATTTCTCCTTCCGAAAAAGGTTTTGCTAACCACTGGTTGTTATTTTTCGTAAAAAGTTGTATCGTTGTGCAGTTTATTTTTTTACCCCGTTCTAATGCAGTCCATATTCCGCCGGCAATTGACATATGCGAACCGAGCAGTACGTTTGTGGTTTGAAGTTCGGGTTTTGTGTCGAGTGTAATCATAATTCTTTTGACAATATAAAACGTAAAATCTGAAATCTAAAATACTCTATCATCCCAATGAAATTATCCATCGCTAATAAAAAGAAAACAAAACTCGCTGTCGGTTTAATGTCCGGAACTTCACTCGATGGAATTGATGCTGCTGTTTGTGAGATTACAGGAAATGCAACATCAACAAAAATAAAAACACTTGCCTTTGAAACGTTTCCCTATTCAAAAAAGTTGCGTGAGTTTATTTTGTCAAACTCCCATCCTTCCACTGCAAAACTCAATGACGTTTGCCGATTGAATTTTCTGATTGCTGAATTGTTTACTGATGCAGTAAAAATAGTTGTTGCAAAAAGCGGAAAGAAACTTTCTGAAATTGATTTTATCGGCTCGCACGGACAAACAATTCTGCATTTGCCGCAAGCGAAAGAAATGTTTGGAAAAAATATTCGTTCAACATTGCAGATTGGCGACCCGTCTGTAATAGCGAAGTTGACAGGTATTTTAACAGTCGGAGATTTTCGCGTTGGTGATGTTGCATTGGAAGGAACCGGTGCACCGCTTGTTCCGTATGTTGATTATTGTTTGTTCCGTTCATCAAAAACAAATCGCGCATTGCTCAATGTTGGTGGAATTGCAAACATAACTCTTCTTCCACAAAATTGTACTCTTGAAAAACTTCTTGCATTCGATACCGGCGCAGGAAATATGGTTGTTGATGCATTGATGAAACAGTTCTTCAATAAGCAATTTGATAAGAATGGAGCAGTGGCGGCGAAAGGAAATGTAAATCAAGCATTATTGATAATGATGCAAGCACATTCGTATTTCAAAAAAAAACTTCCGAAATCAACGGGACGGGAAGAGTTTGGCGAGGAGTTTGTTCGGAAAATATTAAACACGAGTAAAAAATTAATATTATCCAAAGAAAACATTCTTGCAACAGTTACCTATTTTACTGTGTGGGGAATTTGGTTTCATCTCGATAAATTACTACCGAAAAAATATTTTCCCAATGAAATAATTGTAAGCGGCGGGGGAGTGCATAACAAAACGCTCTTAATTTTTTTACAAGAACTATTTCCTCAAACAAACATAGTTCCAATAGATGAATTTGGAACTTCAAGCGATGCAAAAGAAGCGATTGCCTTTGCGCTTCTTGCCAATGAGACGTTGTGCGGAAATCCATCGAATGTTCCCTCCGTTACCGGTGCAAACCGAGCGACTATCCTTGGGAAGATTTGTTTGCCGTAAAAATATTTTCTTTGTCGTTCAGATAGCCTCAGAATAAAAAAATAATCTCTCATCGCTATTGCGACGAATTATATTTTTAGTAACTTCACCCGAATTTAGTAAACCAAATTATTAACATCAATCGAAGGTAAGAGAATGAATACAGTATTTCTTTTTTTGTTTTGTGTGCTATCGGTAGTGAGTGGCATTGCACAACGTCAGAAAATTGCGGTCATGGAATTTCAATCAGGGAATAGAGTAACTGATGTTGAAGCAAACACTATTACAAATTATACGATTGTTCAATTGGAAAGTATTGATAAAGCCGATATTCTCAGCTCTCAGGAGTTAGGTCAATATTCAGGGATGCATAAAGGAACTATCGGTTTTTCTGATGAAGTAAAAGTAGCATTACAGAAAATCGGTGTGAATTATGTAGTCAGCGGAACGGTAACTAAAAATGATTCATCCGATTATGTTGTTCTATTCAAAGTTTCCGACTTCCATCTCAATCTCTCTTGTTCCGAAACGTATGTGTTGCCGGTAGAACGAGGAAGATTACAAAACAAATCCTATCAAAATTTTCTCCAAGAAAAAACTCAGTTAAAAGAAGTTTTACAATCTCTGGGATTCCTTTCTACGCTCTCGGCGTGCCGTTTGAGTGATTTACTTTCCGTTTCGTATGGAAGTGAGCAATTTTCGGGAAAGTATCAAAAGCATTATTTTACTCCTATTAGTGTTTCGCTTGATGCATCGCTTAGTCCCAATACTTTTTTTCTTTACGGAGGTTCGATAGTACTGTACGATGTCGTTAATAAACCGTCCATTCCGCAACTCGTACGCGACGCTCCCAAAAGAAATTTTTTTACTCTGAAAGCAGGTTTCGGTGTGAAATTATGGAGAGCGCGAATGTTCACATCGTTCGAATATCAAATGGCTGGAGTAATTCAAAAACTTCCTTCGGGAATAACTCTTCCAAAGTATTATATTACCACCGGCACTCAATTTTATATTTACAATAAAGTTTTTGCCGGTGCTGAATTATTTTTTTATCATCCTCTAGAATACGTTCTTGACGCGAACAATAGATTAACCACCAAAGAGCATATTTTGAAAATGTTTCCGGCGATCAGTATTGGTTATCAATATTAACCTGCAAAGTATTATGAAAACATTGAATAAATTTTTCCTCGCGCTAATTCTTTGTGCAAGCGCCATCGCTTTAGGATATTCCCAGTCAGAAGAAAAGGTATCTGCCGTCTTTCTTAAAAGCATACAACCACATTCCGATGTTGTTACGAGTGTTATATTTCCAGCAGATCCACAATTTCTTATATCTCTGAGTCCTGATGGATCGTTGAAATTAAACAACATCGAGAGCGATTCAGTTTATGCTTCACGTGCAATTGTTATGAAAGGCGCATTTGTTTCAATTGCGTATTCATTGACTGATGCTGGAATAGGAGTAAATTCCAATTTATTTGAAAATAGTAATATAGCGTACTATCAAGGAAAAAAAGTAATTGTTGCAAATGCAAACGACCTGTTAATTCAAACAGAAATTCCTGTTGTAGAAAATGTGAGTGCAATGAGCTTTGACAATTCCGGCTCGCAGTTAGCAATCGGTTCTTACGGGAAATTTTCCGACACGACAAGACAAAATACACTCCTTGGTTCTGTAACGCTGTACGATTTAAAAGATGTCAGCAAAATAAAAGCTTCCCAAAAATTTTCGTCGCAGGTTACTTCTGTTGCATTGAGTAAAGACGGTATGTCCCTCGCGGTTGGAACAGAAACAGGAGTAATCTATTTTTGGGATCTTGAAACTGATGAAATCGTTTCCTTCAAGAATCGTCACACGACATCTGTGTTAAGTATGAAGTTTTTTTCTTGTGGAGATTATTTTCTTTCTGCCGATAAAGATGGGGTAATTAAAATTTGGAATCCATTACAAGACTATGAAATGGTTTCTGTAACGGGATCGGTTTGGGGTAATCAATCGTGTTTGTTGAGTCCCGATGAGCGGGGATTTTTTTACGCGGGCGTTGATAATATGATTCACTATCGTTCCGTTACCAATAAAGAATTGTTGAGCGTTAGAATTCCTGGCGGAAGAATCACATCGTTTGCTCTTCAAGAATCTAGAAACATTCTCGCCATAGGAACGACAACGAATAAAATTCATTTCTTTCAGATGGCGGGTATTCAAACACTTATTGAAAATCCGGAAATTGTTGTTGTTCGTCCGAAACTTGTCAATTACCAAAAAGAAGATACTGTTTCCGTCGCTTACACAAATATTGATAGCGGATTTATCACCGGTTATATATTTTCAGATTTGCAGATAAAAACCTTTAGTGCAAATGGTGAAGATGTATTTGTTTCTGCAGTGGATTCAACGGAAAAAATGAAATCGAATTCAAGTCGAAAATTTCAAGTGAAATTCAGAACAAATTATGTGTTGAATCCGGATACGGCAAATATAATTCTTACTTCGACGGATGTTGCTTGTAATAGTTCTACAAAAAATATCCAACTGGTGTACCATTCTCTTGATGAGATTGATACCATTCCTCCGCGCATCATCATCCTTTCATCAGAACAAATTTTCGGCGAACGTACGTACGATGAAACTTCGCTCGATTCTGAAAATGTTCTTGGATTAGTGATTGATGAAAGTGTTGTTACAGAAGTTTTTGTTGATACATTTCGTTCCATTCTCACAAAAGCAACGAAAGAGGAAATAAAAAAAGCAGGAATGCACGGATTTGGCGTACGATTTTCTCAAACAATTCGACTTCAACCGGGATTAAATATTATACCGATTTTAGCAAAAGATACAAGCGGAAATTTTGCAACGGATACGATTTGGATTCAGCGTATTATGGCTGGAGATACAAATAAAACTTTGCGAGATTCATTGAGCGGAAAAAATAATGGCACGTCTGGTGACAGTTCGTTTTCAAAAGATTTGTCAAATAAACAAAACCGGAATAATGAAGAAGGCGAAGAAAACGAAAACGATAATACAAATGATTCAGTCCGAAGCAAGGGGAGATTTCATTCAACGGTTGTTGATACGTCAAATGGTTTTGATACACGAAAAATTAAAAGACCAAAGAGTGATATTTGGGGTGTCGTTGTTGGGGTATCAACCTATGACGATGATAATAATATGTTTCGGCGGAAAACCGATTATTTTTCGAAGAGTACGAGATTTGCATTTAAAGATGCAATTTCATTTAGCGATTTCTTGAAGAGTAAACAAGGTGGTTCTGTCCCTGATGAACAGATTGCCGTATTGATAAATGAGCGCGCCACTAGTTCACGAATAAATAAACAACTTGAAGACGTATTTCGCAGCGCAGATGAAGATGATATTGTTATTGTGTTTTTCTCAATGCATTGTGTACCGAGTTCCGACGGCGAAAACTTGATGTTTCTTACGTATGACTCTGACCCAATGAATTTTATGGAAACATCACTCACAAATCTTGATATCGAACGAGTTACGAGAGATACAAAAGCTCAAAAAACAATATTCATTTGCGACGTATATCGTGATGGAGCAGGGTTAGCGCTTCGACAGGGACTTGAGTCGTCAATGGATTTTTTGTTTTCAAATTTGTTTTCTAATATTGATAGCGCTTCTGTATTTTTGGGTTCAAGTTCTATAGAAATCTCTAATGAAGGAAAAGAATGGAATGATCATGGCGCGTTTACAAAAGTACTCTTGGATGGACTTTCGGGAACAGCAGACGTTAACCATGATGGAAATGTCAGTGTCGGAGAAATTCAGGAGTATCTCACCAAAACTGTTCCAATGGAAACACTAAGCCAACAACATCCCGAATTCAATGGTACGTTAAATAAGAATTTTATTTTGAGTAAACAAAAATAATGAGATAGGAGCAAGAGAAAATTTTCCATTTCTTTCTCTTACTTGTGCAAATTGTGCAACAATACGCGGAATAATTTGTTTGTCGTTATTTTTTTCGTCGGTGTGTCATACCAAGAATTACCGATTGAACTTTAACGGATTTTAGTAATGAAGTAATTATGCTTTACATGTAAGCGAGATAGAGAAATTTTCCCATGACAAAGAAATCAACTTCATCCGAACAAAACATTACTTCCACACTTCTCGAAGATAGAATTTTCAAACCGAGTAAAGAATTTTCTTCGCGCGCGCATATAAAATCATTTGCTCAGTACAAGAAAATGTACAACGCTTCAATCAAAAATCCGGAAAAGTTTTGGAGTAACGTTGCGGAAGAATTGTTTTGGTTTAAGAAATGGAATAAAGCGTTACAATGGAAACTCCCGCACGCAAAATGGTTTCTCGGCGGAAAGACGAATGTTTCCTACAACTGCCTTGATAGACATTTAACGACAGCGAGAAAAAATAAAGCGGCAATTATTTGGGAAGGAGAAAACGGCGATGAACGAACACTCACGTATCAACAACTTCACCGCGAAGTGTGTAAGTTTGCTAACGTGTTGAAACAACTTGGAATTCGCAAAGGCGATGTTGTTGTCATTTATTTACCGCTTCTTCCCGAACTTGCAATTGCAATGTTAGCGTGTGCAAGAATCGGCGCGACACATTCAATTATTTTCGGTGGATTTTCTGCGCAAGCGTTGATAGATAGAATCAATGATGCAAAAGCAAAACTTGTTGTTACTGCTGATGGAGGATTTCGCCGCGGACAAATTATTCCGTTGAAAAAAAATGTTGACGAAGCATTGTTGCAAACTCCATCGGTAAAAAATGTTGTCGTTATAAACCGAACAAAAAATGAAATCAAAATGCACGTTGGTCGCGACCACTGGTGGAGTGAGTTAATGGAAAATGCAAGCGATGTTTGTGAAGCGGAAAAACTCGACAGCGAACATCCGCTTTTTATTTTATATACAAGCGGTTCAACGGGAAAACCGAAAGGTGTGCTCCACACAACCGGCGGTTATCTAACGCAAGTTTATCTCACGACAAAATATATTTTCGATTTGCACGAAGAGGATACGTATTGGTGCACTGCGGATATTGGCTGGGTTACGGGACATTCTTATGTGGTGTATGGACCGCTTTGCAATGGCGCAACAACCGTGATGTACGAAGGTGCGCCGAACTATCCCGAAGCAGATAGATTTTGGAAAATTATTGACAAGTATAAAGTGAATATTTTCTATACTGCGCCGACTGCAATTCGCGCGTTTATAAAATGGGGAGAACATTTTCCTTTGAAACATAATTTATCTTCGCTGCGATTACTCGGAACAGTTGGCGAGCCAATTAATCCCGAGGCGTGGATGTGGTATCATAAAATTATCGGCAAAGAAAAATGTCCAATCGTTGATACGTGGTGGCAAACGGAAACGGGAGCGATTATGATTACTCCTTTTGCCGGTGCAACGCCAACAAAACCCGGAACTGCAACGCTTCCATTTTTCGGAATTGATGCGGATGTTGTTGATAAAGATGGAAACAGTGTAGGAAAAAATCAAGGCGGTTATCTCGTCATCAAAAAGCCGTGGCCCTCAATGTTGCGCACAATTTATGGCGATGATGAACGTTTCCGAAAACAATATTGGAGCGAAATAAAAGGAATGTATTTTACCGGCGATGGCGCACGGAAAGATAACGACGGATATTTTTGGATTATGGGAAGAGTGGATGATGTCATCAATGTTGCGGGACATCGTTTGGGAACTGCGGAAATTGAAAGCGCGCTCGTGAGTCATCCGTTTGTTGCTGAAGCCGCTGTTGTGGGAAAACCGGATGAATTAAAAGGCGCGGCAATTTGCGCTTTTGTTACGTTGGAAAGTAAACGCACACCAACTCCCGAACTCAAAGAAGAACTCCGCGCTCACGTTGCAAAAGAAATCGGCGCGCTCGCAAAACCGGATGAAATACGTTTCACCGATGCGTTACCCAAAACCCGCAGCGGAAAAATTATGCGAAGGTTGTTACGCGAAATTGCAACCAGTGGTTCAGTCAGCGGCGATACGACAACACTCGAAGATTTTTCCGTGTTAGAAAAATTGAGAGTGGAAGAGTAGGACGGGAATCCTTTCCCGTCTTAACGTCTGGAAAGGATTCCAGACTTACGGGAAAGGATTTCAGACTTACGGGAAGGGGTTCCAGACGTACAAAAACAATAATATGAATACCCGAAAAAAATATTCTGCATTCACAATTCATCGCAGGCATTTACCTCATTGGGAGGCGCCGGAGGCAACATATTTTGTTACGTTTAGGTTAAAAGAAAAAACGATATGCAACTTAACACGTGATGACATTGCCCCGATTATTCTCAATACGTTTGAGTTTTATAACAGCAAACGATATGAATTATTTGATATTACTATAATGCCTGACCATGTTCATGTTGTTTTTCGTCCGATTGTAAAAGAGGGAACAGTAGAACAAATCGGCGATATCATTGGAGATGTGAAACGTTATTCTTCTCGTAAAATAAATGAAGTGCTGGTAAGAAAAGGCGCGTTGTGGTTAGACGAATCTTATGATAGAATTATTCGCAATGAAAAAGAGTATCTCAATATCTGCAGGTACATTTTTGAAAATCCCATTCGAGCCGGATTCATTGAAGAAGGTGAAGTTTGGAAATGGTGGAAACACTTTGAACCAAAATAATTCTGTGGGACGGGAATCCTTTCCCGTCCTAATAACGTCTGGAAGGGATTCCAGACCTACACATTACATATCACCGTTACTTCATCGGAATACACGCCCACTGTATCATCATCTACAAGATATATCAAGCGGTACGTTCGTACTTCCGGTTTTCCCGGTTTCAAATTCTTGCGCTTATCATCAAACGGGGAAATGAAGTCTTTATCTACACGAACGAATTCATTTTCCTCGCCCCGCTTACATTCGATAAGAACACCGCTAAAGTACCGCTTCACCCAATCTATCCGTACGCAATCAGGTAATACGGTAACATAGAAAATCGGTTTGGCGTTCGCAATTGCTTGCCGTTTTACGGTAGTGAGCGGAGAAAGAATAACCCCCAAATCTACTCCTATTGCCACAGTATATGCCGGTTGAGATTTTATTTGTTTCGTCAACTGTCGAATCAGTTTTCTTGCGGAGGTAACCAGCTTATTTTTTGCTGCTGTTTTAGCTTTCAGCGTTGCTCGCAAATTCTCCAAATCCAACAAAGTGTCCCGGACAGAACGAAGGGACTGTTGTACCAGCGAAAGCGAGTCTGCTGAAATCTGTAATTGAGTTGAGTACGTAACAAACTTACTCGTGTAGTTCTCAAACCATGGTAAGAAATCTACATTTTTGCGAGGTATGAAATGGCGCGAGGGCATCGAAATTCCTTTCTCAAATGTTTTAGATGTATCGGAAAGTTCCCCCCAATATAAAAATATTTCCTCGGAAAAAATCGAAGGTATTCTCGATTATTAACAGTATGGTGCAAAATGATTTTGCACCTTCTACGAGACGACAGAAGATAAGATTATTGAGTTTTTTAGCGGTGCAAAATCATTTTGCACCGTAACAATCAGTAAAAAAGAGTCTTTTGAAGCAGAGTTAAACGGTGCAATAGAGTTTTGCACCCAAGAAAATTAAGGAAATACTCACTTTTTGCTGAGTGGAGGTGGTGCAAAACCATTTTGCACCGTAAATAGTGATTATAAAAAAGGTGCATTTTTATTTTGCACCGTTGCAGAATGTAGCAGAGGGTAGGATATAAGTAAAAATTGAGAGAATTAATGGGTTGCGAGGGAAAATGGATGCTCCGAAAATAGTATTAAGGTGCAGATTGGTTATTGAAATGAAACTATCGTTATGCATCCAATAAGCAAATTAAGTTTTTACAGTTGAGAGATGTTCACGGAAATAGAAAACCCTTACCATACCGAAATGAGGAAAAGGGAGATATTTCAGTGTTGGTGAAGTTGAGAGTGGTGAGGAGTGAGATTGGATTTTATATTTTAGACAGAAGATAGCAGTTCCCAAATTGGTAACTTTTATTATATTTATAACCGAAACTTATTATGAGAGTAATAGCAAAAAGTACATTACGTGATTTTTGGAAAAAATATTCTGATTCAGAACAACAACTTAAAGCGTGGTATCAGGAAGCGAACAGAGCGCATTGGGAAAATTCAAAAGAGATAAAGAGTGAATATCCCACAGCAAGTATTTTGAAAGATAATAGAGTTGTGTTCAATATTTGCGGCAATCGCTATCGCCTCATTGTAAAAATCAATTACGATTACGGATTAGTGTGGATTCGATTTATTGGAACACATTCTGATTATGATAAGATAAACGCAACAACAATATAACTATGAACATAAAACCATTACGAACAAAAAAAGATTATCAACAAGCGATAAAGCGTTTGGAATTACTTTTCGATGCAAAACGAGGAACTTTGCAAGGCGATGAACTTGAAATACTCAGCGTTCTTGTTGATATGTATGAGCGCGAACATTTTCCTATCGGTTATCCCGACCCGATTGAAGCGATTAAATTCAGGATGGAACAATTAGGGTTTACTCCAACGGATTTAGCGAATGTTATCGGTTTCAAAAGTCGCGTGAGTGAAGTGTTGAATAAGAAAAGAAAACTCTCGCTTGATATGATACGGAAACTTCACAACACATTGAGCATTCCTACTGATGTATTGATTAGAGAATATTGAAACAATTGCAACTAACGGAGCAGAGATACAACAACATTAGAAGATTTTTCCGTGTTGAAAAAAATTGAGAGTAGAAGAGTAGGACGGGAATCCTTTCCCGTCTTTCCTTAATAACTCGAAGATATCTCTGTGATGGAAAAGTTGAGAGTGTAAGATAGAAAACCTAATGTAAAATGAAATTTCGCGCTACAACTTACGGCAACAACACTGCGCACGAAATTACTGTTGTCCACAAACCGTTTTTATGTCCTTCCGCTGATTGCGTAATGTTGAACGTCTTTACAATCTTTCCGGACATTTTATACAGTTGTTCGCGTTCATCCCAGCCGGTGTTCGGGTCGAACTCAACGCCTAATGTAGTTGCGAGCATTGTTGCAGCTAAATCTTCAGCATATTCTCCCGCCTTTTCATCAGTTTCGCCGTAGGGGTGATGTTCCGAAAGATAGCCGTATTGGGCGGCATCTGCGGCTTGCGCAACTCCAATTGAAGATGCAATGAGGCGATTCGGTTCGTTGGTAGCATTGCGTGCCATCACCACAAAAAGAATTTGTCCCGGTTGAAGCAATTTCAAACCTTCTTCCGGTGAAATGCGTTTACAGCCGGGAGGAAAAATACTCGAGACGGTTACAAGATTAAATTTTTCAATCTTTGCATCGCGCAACGCTAACTCGAACGATTGCAGATATTCTTTATGACGTCCAACGCCTTTGGTGAAAAATAATTTTGTGGGGAGAAACATATTCGTACTATGATTTTGAGTGAATAAATGAAGTTGTGTGTTAGTGGACAATTTTTAAGAATTTTCTTTTGCCAACTTTGATGATGAATGAGTTGGAAGGAATTGGTGAGTTAAAATCGGAAACTTTTTCACTATCAATAGAAACGCCGCCTTGGTCAATGAGCCGTCGCGCTTCACTTTTCGATGGTGCAAGTTTTGTTTCGACGAGTAAATCGGAAATATTTTTTATTGTGCTTGCGTTGAAACGATATTCTTCGATGTTGTCGGGAATTTCTTTCTTTATAAAAATAGAATCAAACTCTGCTTCTGCTTTTTGCGCTTCGTCTTCGCTGTGATACAATGCAACAAGTGTTCGCGCAAGTTTTCTTTTTATATCACGCGGATTATTGTTTTTGTTTTCAAGAAAATTTTTTGTCTCAGTAAGTTCAGTTGAAGAAATATTCGTTGCAAGAAGAAAATAATCGTAAATCAAATTATCAGGAATCGAAAGTGTTTTGCCATACATCTCTTTCGGTGAATCAGTAACTCCAATGTAATTATCAAGCGATTTACTCATTTTGTTCACGCCATCAGTTCCAACAAGGATTGGCATCGTGAGAATTACCTGCGGCTCGATGTTGTATGCAATCTGAATATCTCTTCCGACAAGGAGATTAAATTTCTGGTCAGTGCCGCCGAGTTCCACATCGGATTTAATTGCAACGGAATCCATCGCTTGTGCAAGCGGGTATAAAAATTCGTGAACAGAAATCGGTGAACCTTCTTTGTAGCGATTAGTGAAATCATCGCGTTCCATCATTCGCGCAATGGTGTAATTACTTGCAAGTTTAATAACGTCAGCAAAGTTCATCACGTTCAGCCATTCGGAATTGTAACGAATTTGAATTCGTCCTTTCGATAAAACTTTCGTCGCTTGTTCAAAATAGCTTTCGCCATTCTTCCGCGTTTCTTCAAGCGATAGGGGAGGGCGTGTTTTATTTCTTCCCGACGGGTCGCCAATCATTCCGGTAAAATCTCCAATGATGAGAATTGCCGTATGTCCCAAATCCTGAAACTGCCGGAGTTTGCGCAACACAACCGCGTGCCCCAAATGCAAATCCGGTCGCGATGGGTCGCAGCCGAGTTTTGCAATCAACGGAACATTTTTCTTTAACGAGCGCTCGATTTTTTTAACGAGTTCTTCCTCGGGAATAATTTCAAACGCACCGCGCTTGAGAATATCCATTTGCTCGTTGAGCGGAGGAAAGGTAATATGAGATTTGGGATGTGAGATTTGAGTGTTCGAGATTAATTTATCAATGATGTCGAAACCATAAATGGTTTCGCTGAACGAATAAAGTCTGATGAATCAGACTATCAAACCAGAAAAATCATTTATGATTCTTTCTTTGGTCAGCATAGTCGTTTACGGCTATGCAAATAAAAAGTGAATTTAGTTTGCAAATTTTCTTCGTATATCGCGTTCCACTTCGCGTTCTTTAATTGCTTCGCGCTTATCGTGGTGATGTTTTCCTTTTGCGACAGCAAGTTCAACTTTTGCGCGATTGTTTTTGAAATATATTCTCAACGGAATAAGCGTGTACCCTTGTGTTGTTGTTTTACTTTTGAGTTTGAAAATTTCACGACTATTAAGAAGTAATCTTCTCTTCCGTAACGGTTCGTGATTGTTGATGTTGCCAAATTCAAACGGGTTGATATGCGAATTGAGAAGCCACACTTCGCCGTTTTCTATCACCGCATAACTTTCCTGCAAACTCGCTTTTCCTGCGCGAAGCGATTTCACTTCCGTGCCTTTGAGTTCAATTCCTGCTTCGTAACTTTCCGTAACGAAATAATCGTGCAATGCCCGACGATTGCTCACTACCGTTTTTTCTTCGTTCTGTAATTCTCTGTTTAGCGCCATCGTCGTTCAAAAAAAGTGAGGACAAAAATACAAAATTCGTTTAGAGAAAAATACATTTGTTGAATTATTTTCATATTCTTGCCATTCGTTTTTTCCCGTTGGAATTTTTGATATTTTTTTCGCGTTCTTTTACGTTACTGAAATCCATTCTATGAAAAGCATAATCATTATTCTGGTTTTACTCCTTACTGCTCAACGAATGATGTTGGCAGAAGAAAAACAAACGACGATTAGTAAGCCCAAAGAAAATTCCTTTATGAAAACAGAATTTCTGTTGTCGAAGAGCGAATTGAAAGCGGGAGAAAAAACATTTATCGAAGTACGATTTATTCCGAAAGAAAAAATTCACGTAAATATTGAAGTGTTTCCTGAGTTTAAGATTGATTCACTTGCACCCATTTCTCTTTTGAATAATCTCATCGTTCCCAAAGATAAAGACACAACGTATATGGATGTGAATAAAAAACTGAAGCAAGAAATTAAGGTGAACGCAGGTGTGAAGAAAGGGAATTATACATTGAAGGGAACGTGCGCCTACTTGTATTGCAACGAAGCAGAGGGTTGGTGTAACCGGTTTGTGCAAAAGTTTGAATTACCGTTTGTCGTAAAGTAAATTGATGTCCAAAATATTTTTCATTTCCGATGTTCATCTTGGTTTAGGAAATAAACAAGAAGAAGAACAGAAACGCGAAAATTTATTTTCATTTCTTGATTATGTTTTACTGAATGGGAATGAACTTTTTATACTCGGCGATTTATTTGATGTGTGGTTTGAATACAAACAAGTTATTCCCAAAGGACATCATCGCATTTTGACAAAGTTGGAAGATTTGACGCGGAAGAAAATAGTTGTGCATTATCTTCTCGGTAATCACGATTATTGGAACGAGGATTATTTTGAAAAAGAGCTCGGCGTGAAAGTGTACCACGAACCATTCGAGAAAACAATTGATGGAAAACGATTGTATTTTCATCACGGTGATGGACTTGCGCAGAATGATACCGGTTATTTGATTTTAAAAAAGATATTGCGCAACCCATTCATTATCTCTTTATATAAAAAAATTTTGCATCCTGATTTCGGAATTACACTTGCAACATCATCTTCACACAAAAGCAGAAATTACACTTCTCACAAACATTACGGAGAGCAAGATGGAATGTTGCTCTTTGCAAAGGAAAAATTTCGTGAAGGACTTGACGTAGTAATGATGGGACATAACCACGAGCCAAAATTAGTTGAAGAGAATGGCAAACTCTATGTGAATCTCGGAGATTGGATTTCTCACTTCACGTATGGCGAATTAAAAAATGGAAAGTTTGAAATGAAAGTGTGGAAAGGAGTAATGGAGTGATAGAGTGTTGGAGTAAAATAATTTCACAACGCTTACACTTCCAGACAAACAGATGAAACCCCTTACAAAAAAAATTATTCTTATTTCTCTTGCCGGATTTATTTTCCTTACTCTATTTAGTCTTTGGTATTGGCAGTATTTGATTTCCGGTTTACCTTCGCTCGAAGAACTTGAAAATCCCAAACCGGAACTTGCGACAAAGGTATATTCTATTGACGGAGAAGTGATTGACCAATTTTTTATCAAGAACCGCACGCATATTCCGTTACATCAAATTCCTCAGGCATTGGTGCAAGGTTTGGTTGCAACGGAAGACAAAAATTTTTACAATCATTGGGGATTAGATGTTGTTCGCATTTTCAAAGCGATGGTAAAAAATGTTATTCGTTTTGGAATATCGGAAGGAGCAAGCACCATAACACAGCAACTTGCGCGTAATTTATATCTCAGTCGTGAAATTTCTATTACCAGAAAATTACGCGAGGCGTTAACGGCAATTCAAATTGAAAAAACGTACACAAAAGATGAAATCCTCGAAATGTATTTGAACGTTGCGTACTTTGGTAGGAGCGGTTATGGAGTTTCAGCGGCATCGTTAGTGTTCTTCAATAAAAAAGTGCAGGATTTATCCGTCGAAGAATGTGCAATACTCATCGCTCTATTAAAAGGTCCTGCTTATTACGACCCGTACAATCATCCGGAAAGAATTTTCGACCGCCGCAATATCGTATTGAATGAAATGCGCGAAGAAGGCGTTGTCCCTGATTCAACAATTGATTCACTGAAAGCGATTGAACTCATTGTTCGCTCGTTCGATGACATTCCTCCTGCGGGAATTGCGCCGCACTTTGTTGAAAACATTCGTCAACAACTTTCGGAAAAAGCGAAGCAATATGGTTTCGATATTTATCGCGACGGACTTTCTATTTACACAACGGTTGACAGCAGAATGCAGAAAGCCGCAAATCGGTCGGTGGAAGAACACCTAACAGAGTATCAGGCAAAATTTAATCAATCGTGGAATTGGAATAAGCAAAGAGATATTCTCATAAAAGCGCTCGATAGATCTGCAAAAGAATCAGAAGAATACCGGAAAGCGCCGAAAACGGAAAAGAAAAACATTCTCAGGAAATTGAAATCCCATAAGCAGTTTGTTGATTCGATAAAAAAATTAAATCAAACCATTGAAGTCGGTTTTGTCGCGCTGGATGCACAATCGGGGGAGATTCGTGCAATGGTTGGCGGCGTAAATTTTAAGACGTTTAAATACGGATTAAATCACGTTACACAAATTAAGAGACAGCCCGGCTCAATTTTCAAACCGTTTGTTTACACTGTTGCAATTGATAACGGTTATCCGCCAAGTTATGAAGTGGAAAATCAACCGGTAACCGTTGATAATCCCGATGGAACACGTTGGACTCCCCAGAATTTCGACGGATTATTTGGAGGTCTGACAACTTTGCGGGAAGGAGTGAAATGGTCTATCAATCTCGTTGCAATCCGAACCATTATGGAACTCGCTCCTGTCAATCAGGTAATAGATTACGCGCATCGAATGGGAATCAATGAAGAACTTCCGCCGTATCCATCGCTTGCGCTGGGAACAGGTGAAGTGCAGCCGCTCGAGATGACTGCCGCTTTTAATGTTTTTGCAAACGAAGGAATTTATGCCGAACCGTATTCCATTCTGAAGATTGTTGACAAAGATGGAAATGTTCTTGAAGAAAATAAACCGAAACTCCGCGAAGTGCTGAGTAAACAGACGGCTTATATTTTAACAACAATGATGGAAGATGCGGTCAATGGCGGAACCGGAACACGCGTGCGCAACTTTTTTCATCGTCCCTGCGCAGGAAAAACAGGAACAACACAGGAATACGCCGATGCGTGGTATATGGGATTTACACCGCAGATAACTGTGGGCGTGTGGGTTGGGTTTGATAATAAAGGTGTTCACTTTGTTTCCGGCGATGGACAAGGGGGACGAGCAGCCGCGCCGGTGTTCGGAAGATTTGCGCAATATGTGTATGAAGATAAAACGCTTGCGCTGCCGTTAGCGTACTTTCAACAACCCGAAGGAGTGGTACGAAAAGAAATTTGCATTGAAACAAAAAAACTTACAACAGAATTTTGTCCTGATGTGTACGAAGAAGTTTTTAATGAAAAATATTTACCCGAAAGTTGCGACGTGCATACATCTCAACTTTTAAAAGAGCAGCCAAAACGAGGGGTAATACGGTTTTGATAGAGAACTCGGTTTGAGGTTTGTGGTTAGGTTTTTAGGGTCTAATTGAGGATTTGTATTTTTTTCTCAAACCACCAACCTCCAACCTCAAACCATTACTTTGCCAAATATTCCAACACATCGTACTTCGTAATAACGCCGACAATTTTATTTCCTTCTTCCACGAGAACGGCGGAAACTTTTTTCATCAAATGCTCAACGGCGAAAGAAATTTCTGCATCAATATCAACAATCGGAAACGGCGCATCCATCAATTCTTTTACCGACGCATCAACAAGTTTTGGATTCGCGAGAACTTCGCGCATCAAATGTGTTTCATCAATACTGCCAACGCATTTTGTTCCATCCACAACGGGAATTTGGGAAATGTTATGTGTGCGGATTAAATTCAACGCGTGTCGAACAACATCCGTTGGATATACAGAAACAATTTGCGGAATTTTTTTATCCTTATCGGTGAGAACATACCGCAGCGTAATTCTATCGGGAACGAGGAAACGATTTTCGCGCATCCAATCATCGTTATACATTTTGCTGATGTAACGCTCGCCGGTATCGGGAAGAAGCACAACGACAACATCTTTTTCCGTAAGCCGTTCGCAGAGTTTCAAACATCCGGCAATTGCAGTTCCGCCGGAGCCGCCGGTAAAAATTCCATCATCTTTCGTCAATCGCCGCGCGGCAAGAAATGATTCTTTGTCGTCAATCAAAATCATTTCATCAACGTAATCGAAGTTCAGTGTTCCGGGAATCCAATCTTGTCCGATGCCTTCCACTTTATATGTTTTCGGCGATGCAACAAATTTTTTCGTGTAAAAATATTCCGTGAGAATCGAGCCCTTAATATCAATACCGACAACTTTCACGTTCGGATTTTGTTCTTTCAAATATTTTCCCGTTCCCGTAATCGTTCCCCCCGTTCCAACGCCGCACACGAAATAATCAATTTGTCCCGCCGTTTGTTTCCAGAGTTCCGGTCCCGTTGATTGCACGTGCGCTTCGGGATTTTTCGGGTTGAAATATTGATTGGCGAGAATCGAGTTTGGCGTTTCTCTTACGATGCGTTTTGCAACTTCCGTATAACTTTCCGGCGATTCGTGCGCAACAGCAGTCGGCGTAACAATGACTTCCGCACCGTACGCTCGCAGCAATCGGATTTTTTCCTGACTCATCTTATCCGGCATCGTGAACACGCATTTGTAACCTTTCACCGCAGCGGCAAGCGCAAGTCCCATTCCCGTATTTCCCGAAGTCGCTTCAACAATTGTTCCGCCGGGTTTCAATCGTCCTTCGCGCTCCGCTTCTTCAATGATGCCAACGCCGATTCTATCTTTCACCGAGCCGCCGGGATTGAAGAATTCCAACTTTGCAAATACAGTTGGCTTCAATCCTTTTAAAATTTTATTGAGTTTGACAAGCGGCGTATTTCCGATTGTTCCAAGAATGTTTTCTTTGTAATCTATTTTCTTTAAGTCAGTGAGCATTAAGGCAATGAAAAGTTAAAAATGAAAAATTAAAAGTTGTTTCGATTTTTCGGTGGGAAATATACTTCTTTTTATAGAGAGGAAGGAACTTTAGATTTCATAGCATATGTCGCGAAAAGTTCACACACATTTTGTCGGAAGCAATTTACAATATGATATTGATTTATACGTGTTATATTTTATGAGTTGGATTTATTTTATCAATTTTTTTGGGTTAACTATGTTGATGAATGTTCCAATAAAGCATCCATTTGTTTTAAAAATAGTTTCAACTTCTGAATTTGAGAATAGTTTTAATTTTGCTTGTGAAATTTCTATTAAATTTACTTTTTCAAAGATACTTTTCAATTCACCTTGAGAGTGAATGCTATATTTATCTAATTGTATTTTGTTGGCTATTGAATCAAAATTGCTCCATAAACAAACACCTTTTTCTTGTTGAAATATTACGAAAGAATTTTCCAAGTGTAGAATTTTATCTGCGATTATCGGGAAATTAACTTGTAGGTTATTTAATGAATTTTGCGCGATCTTTTTAGTTTCATAACAATTTATTGAGCAAGGGAAATGGCTGTATAGCCCTGAACCAAAATATCGACTGAAGGGATTAGGAAAATGATAGTTATTAAGTTGGTCGATAAATGGAATTGAATCAGTAATAGATGTAATTGGGTCAGTATTCTCTTTATTTTTTTGCCATTGTAAATATGATTCGATACAACATTTAGGATAATTTAAGAGCAATCCAAGATTCAAATCATCATTTTTAGTATCTAAATTTTTTGCAATTTCACAAAATTCTTTGTCAGAATGAAAATAAACCAAGCGCATTGCTTCTCGGTGTTCCACGGAACAATAATTTAACAAACTCGACCAATTCTCCATTCCCTTATCTTTTGTTAAAGTGAAACTATTATCGCTTACGGTAAAATTCAAATTAAGTTTTTTTGTCCATTCAGGAATTTTAGAAAGATCTCTCAAAAAGATTTCCATTCGGACTAACTTATTAAATTCCAAACAATCACATAATTCCCTAAATCTATTTAAGGAAAGCATTTCTCCTAATTCGGACATGACTGCAAATTGTCGCTTGTTCATTGCCCCAAAAAATAGTCAATGTATGTTTTGCAGTTTTTCTTCTTGCTTAAAAAAATAAACAAGATTATCAATCTCTTGACTTATTGGAACAACCTCAAAGGCGGATTTCGAATGTCGATGGCATTTACATAATATGTAAAATACCTTATGGAAGGGTATATTAAGAAATTTATGCTTTCTGATTGATTGTTTGATTATTATAAGATAATCCTTTTTCTGAATAAGAGACATTACATCTTTTAGAGAATAAATATCGTAAAGGGATAGTTGCTTTAAGGTGTAACATAGGTCTAAAACATTAAATTCGCTACCAAGTTTAAAATCGATAATGCTTTTTCTCCATACCCACTCAAATTCCGAAAAAGTTATACCTTTCTCTTCGACTGCTTTTGCTTTTTCTTTATGCCATTGCTCCGCCTCCTTTATTTTCCTTTCTTTAATTTCGTGGGCATATTTGTCAGACACATTCATTAAATGTGAAAAATTAACTAAATCTCGTTTTGTGGGTGAACTTGACACATATTTGTAAGATTCATAATGAGAAAAAACCGCCCATAGATCCTGTGTAAGCGTCCGTATTTGAATCTCACAAGTACAATTATTGACGGTATCTTTAAGAAGATAATGTACAGCATCATACCCTCGGTTATCTATTCCTGAAGTGCGTTTTTTTTTCAATTTACCAATGCTATTTAATCCTGTTTTAATTAGTTTGTCAGCTTTGGTAAATTGATCTTTTGTTGCAATTGTCAATCTTGTTCCAGCTAAATCATTCAATGTAGAAATATATGACCATTTCGAGCGATATGATTTTCCTTCGTTTTGCATATTTCTTAAAATGCTCGTTATCCCTTTTATTCTACCAGTTGGAGGCCGTCTAAAAATTTCTGGGTTGTTGTCACAAATAAGTTTTAGGCGAAGATCGACTTTCTTGTAAAATTTTTTATGTAGGGTTATTATATTTTTTAAGAATTGCAAAAAATCCGGTTCAAGAAAGTCATTTAATTCAATTGTTCTCATAGATATATTTTGAGTAGTGAAAAAACATTTTATTTTTCTTTAAAGGTCTTACGTACGTCCGTTAATAAGTGATTTATGAGTGGGAATCTCTTTTCAATTTTTAAAAATTTTATTTCTTTTTCAATGTCAGTAATTTCTAATCTCACTTTTTTGTAGAGTAATTTTGTGAATTTAATGTTATATACTTCGTTATGATTAATCTGACGCATCCAGTATCTTGGCAAAGATTGGACGTGGTTAGAAATGTCGTTAAAAAAATCATGTACATCGTGTGCTATACCACAATAATTTATGTATGTCTTAAATATATTAATCTTATCGGCATTTAACTTAGCAACACTCTCAACCGCAAATAAAAATATAGAGCATTTTTTCCAAATATTAACTAAACTTATTGGCTTTGTTTTTTCATGGGCTGATTGTTCTGTCATTAGTCTATAATGTGAATCAAGCATCGGCAAGATATTTTCAGATGTGCTTGATTTTGTATAATCGAATAAATACATTAAAGCAATCAATGATGTTTGATGTCCTCGATGAAGTGGTACATGGTTATCAATACAATTATCAAAAGTTCTCCAACAAATAGTACTGAAAAGTTGAATAATAAGCGAATCAATAACCAATTTTCGATTTTGGTTTTCAAGTAAGTCATATAATGGGATAACATATCGTAATAAATATGTTTCAACTTTTGATTTTAAACCTTCTTGTATCCAAAAACTTAAAACCCTGGGTTCATAATCATTTATTCGGCTAAAAATTTCGGTCAGTATCCCTTCCACTGAACTATCAATTTTTCTTAGTTCATTATATAGTTTGAGATTATTATCGGTAAATTTCCAAATATTCATTACAAGGCGGATTTATCAATATTGTTATTCATGTTCCAACTATCTTTCTTTTCTTTCAATGAAGATATTGCCATTGTTTTCCAATAATCATATTGATTTAATCTTGTTGCATTAAAATCTATCGTGTCGATAATCGTTTTAATTTCCAAAACTAAATCCATTCCACATTCAGATAGTTGATTGGAAGTAATTAAAGTATTTGCAGCATCGTTGCATTGATTTATTTTTAATAGAAGTAGCCGACAAATTGTTGATCTTTCATTATCATCAATAATACTCTCAATTAAAGTTGCGTAATACATACAAACTCTGGCAAAAGCACTTAGTCCTCTGAGTATTCCTTCAAGAGGACGGGGGTCATCACGCCAAGGTGAAAAATAAATTTCTTGCTGATAATTGGCGTTTTTTTTCCATAAGTAATAAATATCCTCCAGAGCATAAAAAAAAGTATGGTCTCCTTCGTGAACTAAGGATTCTCCAAAGAGATAAGCAGAATTTTCCATATTTTTGAAAACTACATTTGGCAAGTTTCTTGAAGAAAAACTAAAATCAATACTATCAATTTTTCTTTTAAGTGGAAAAATAAAATAGACAAAATTTGTTACAAGTATATTACAATAAGGATTTAGCTTAATTAAAGATAAAGCATCCTTTAACATTTTAAGCCAACTTTCAATTTCAAATTCACATTCTGTATTATAAACAACAGTCTCTGAAAAAAATGGATCAATTTGTTTATTAAATATTTTAATTCCGTCAACTTGAGGTAATTGCAAGTGAGAATATTTGTGCTCACCTAATTCATTATTATAAATTAGGATATCAGTACCAGGTAGTAAAGTGCTTTTATTTGGTAAAAAAAAACTGGAGTCACTATCAATTAAATTTCGAGCAAGATGTGAAATTGAAATGTAAAGAATGTTAATATAATCTATAAGTGTCCTATCAGATAAGATTTCAATTTTCGTTTCAAATGAATTTATAATTTGAGAGTTTAATCTTGAGATAAAAAGATGAAAAGTTGGATCATTTAATATTTTGAATTTGTCCGTTGGAGGTAAGTCAAGTATTTTTCCTATGCAATTTTCAATTTTGCGCCAATCGTCATGCTTTAAGTACGGACCCAACGTCATGATATCGAGAAGCTGTAGTTCCTTTTTTTCGACCCTTCGTGAATAAATTGATTCAAATTCTAGATACATCAGATTACTGTTTGACGAAGAGATATTCTTTCATTTTTAAAAATAAATATTTTAAATCATTACAATATACACTAGTGTTTTGAAAGCCATTTTCTTTGCTATATCTGTGTGGAATATAACCTCCACCACAATTACTTAAATATTCGCATGCTTGACATTCTTTACAAAGACTATTAAAACCGGACATTCTAGAAAAAATTGCTGGATGTTTTAAAGCATCATCGAGTGAATTGTATTCAACATTTAAATTTAATGATGTAGCTTCGCGACCCACAATTTTTAATGTATCAACAGCTTCAATATCACCATTGGTATCAATCACAATAAAATCAACTGATAGAGATCCAATTTCCTCTGCACTGGAGAACCCGCCTATCATCATTGTTATTATTTGTTCTAAATAAGGTATTTCTATCTCTGGATATTTATTGTACCATAAATAAAAAAAATCGTAGAGCCATTTTCCATATTTTAAATCATTTTTAGAAAGGTATGGAGGCGGAGATTCGTAATGCCCATCAGGCAAAATTAGATTTGCACACTTCACTCCAAGTTCTTTGATTGTATTTAATATTTCAGCAGGTTCATAATTAATATCAATAACGAATAAAAGACCGCCAAATGTTTTTAGCGATTCTGAATTGGAATGTACTAATTCAATTGCTCGAACTGTGTCATCGTAGGAACTTTTTCCACTATGGTACAAACGATTCTTGTCATTGTATTCTTTTGGTCCATCCAAACTATATCCTACTCGAAAATTGTTTTGAATAAAAAAATCAACAAAATTTTTATCTAATAGTGTTCCGTTAGTTTGCATTCCATACAATACTTTACAAGGAATAACACTGGAAAAGATTTGCACATATGTCTTTAAACGATCTAAACCAGCTAATAATGGTTCACCACCATGAAAAATGATTGTAATTTCATCTATATCGTGTTTTATAACATGTTCACGTATGCGAAAGGAAATTTGATTGACAGTAACATCTTGAAGAAATGTAGGTTTCCATTCCCAAGATTTATCAGGACTATTATAAACATAACAATAGGAGCAATTAAGGTTGCATAAAGAAGCAACTTTAATCAAAAAAGTATGGAAAGGGCTTCTAAATTTAAGAGATGAGTTCTCGTCAAAGATCTCTGGCAACCATTGAATTGAAGTTTCCATGGACTAAGAAATATCTCCATTATTATGAGGTTACTTAAGGAAAAGAGGGGAATATTTAAAGTTGTTTTACCAAAGACTTTTTGAATGAGTATTGTGACTGCCATGATTTTTGAAACCAGCATGAGGATTCTCTTTAATTTGGCTTTCTTTTAATCTTCCAAGAGCTCTCAGAATTATGGGATTTTCTGCCGGAGCATTATCCGAATTAAATTTGACTTCACTCTGAAAAGTATTAAGGGTGTTTTCTACAACCGCTGTGGATTGATTGGTTTTCATATTATAAATTTATTTTTAAACGATGATTGGAAAAAAAATCTTTATTGAATTGCGGGAAAAAGATAGAAATTTATTTTTGAATTGTCAAAATGTTGAGCAATTTAAAATGTAAAATATTTATTCCTATTTCTTTTTCGCCATGTATAAAGTTGTTTTCTCTTTTACAAGCGAACTGAGTTTACTTTGTCGTGTTTTTGCCAAACCGTTTTTGGGTGTAGAGTTTTTTGTTTTTCTAAATATTCTTTCAATTGTTTGTAGGTCATGTCTTTAATATCCGCGCTTAATTTATCACGAATGTCCCGCAGTTGCTGCATAACCGATTTTTCTGTTTCTGTAGTTTTCATAATTCTAAAATTTCTCTTGGTGTTCGTATTTCAAGCATTTTATATCCGTGTCGGTAATTGACAGCGTTGTAACCTCTAATGCGATGTACATTTACAATATGTTTAAAGTTCCAACTTACTAAAATGTCCGCGTTGTTGAGTGTCGCGAGTGCAATGTGCAAACAATCGGCACGACTTGTTTCACCGACGACATTTTCCTTTATATAATTGTCGGCAAGTTCCGTTGCATCATCCGTTGTTTCAATAAATTCTACATAATCATTTGGAATCGAGACAACTAAATCTCTTACATGTTGTGGCGCTTTTGTTAATTCAATATCAGTAACTCTTGAGAACAACAATTTGTATTCTCCTTGTTGTATTTTGTCAAAAAGTATTTTTGTCCATAATTCAAATTCCGGCTCAAAGTATCCGCCAAATACAGAAGTGTCCAAATATATTCGTTCCATAGAAGTTTATTGAATGAATGTCATTCCAATTTTTCCGCGAGAAATATACTTTTTTCTATTTCTTTTTTGCCTTGTATAAAGTTGTTTTCTCTTTTACAAGCGAACCGAGTTTGCTTTGTGAGTCGTAAGTAGTTAGTGGCTTTACAATTATTTCCTTATCGGTTTCTTTTTCCCAATATCTGCTGTTAATCGCCCGCAACACGTGGAGTTCAAACATCATTTTGTCATTGGGAAATTCCAATTGCACTTCCTTTTCTATTTTCTGTAAAAGAGAATCGGAAAGGTGATTCTCACGAGCAGTTTTTTTGTAGTCAAAGTATTCAATGTTTTTCATAAAGATTTTATAGTTCTAATGGTGAAACGATTTGTATTTCTTTGAAACCATTTAATATGTTGACCGAGTTGACAAGTTTTCTCGTTTTGACTTTCACAAGATGCACAAAATTCCAAGAGACAACAAAGGTAATTCCATAATACGAAGCAGTTGCAACATGGCGAGCGTCATCAATATATTTTTCCGGAAATATATTTTGCTCAATATATGCGGTTGCCAAATCTTCAATTGTTTTGTTCGTCCTTAAAACTTTGATGTTTGCTACTAATGTTCGGAATTTATTTTTCAAACGCTCGTTTTTCGTATTCTCTAATTCTTTAACGGTGATTTCAGAAATATAGACTGCATAAGTAGGTAAAACATCTTCCCAAAATTTTCTTGTGTTTTCCATTCGCTCTTTTGTTCGTTCATCATAGTACGCGCTTGGAATAGAAGTATCGAGATATAAAGTTTCTTTTACCATAGAATGAAATTATTTTTCCGCGAGAAATATACTTTATTTTAAGAAGTTGAAAGAACCTGTTCACTTTGCACAACACCATTTCTTTTGAACCTTTATTATATAATATTGTAAGTTCGTACTACTGTTTCCACGACGCAGTTACATTAAATTCAAGCAATCCCCTTTTCGTATTCCGTCTGCGTATCGTCTCTATGCTTGTACTTTTGTAACCAAGTTCTAAAAAAATTTCAGCAAGAATTATTTCTGTATCAACAAAGTGTCTGTAGAATGATGAGTTACCAACTATATAGTTAAGTTTTGCGTTCGGTTTTAAAAGTCCTTTTAAGTTTTGAAGATGAGAATACATATCGTCAAAGTATTTGTGGACATAGTTACTCATCAATCCAGAGTTTTTATCGCCGCTTGAATTTATCTTATTGCAAACATCGTAAAGTCTCACGGGTAATTTTTTATTTTGTGCTTTCCAATCTTTTAAGTTGCTTGTTGCAGTTCCCCAAGTTCCTCCAATTGTTTCCCAATCCAAAGCGCTTGCATCATTTCCGTTGTGAAGAAATTTTACCCAGTACATATATGGTCGCAACTCACGAATATAACTGATGCGGTTTGGGTAGGGTGGAGAAGTAATCACAGTATCAATGATTTCTTTTCCTTGAGCAGATAAATTTCTTGAATCTCCTTTTATAACTTTTGCTTTTCCTGCCAGCTTCGTTTTAGCAGAAGAAATGATATGATTGAAGATTGCTTCAAACAATTGTTTGATTTGCGAAAATTCAAACTGAAGGGATTTTTTTTTGAACGACATAGAAACATGATTAAAATCTGCCGCGGATGTTTCAATGATCAACCGCGAAAATGCAATCCAAACAAGATTATGATAATAGTTTCCGTTTGGTTCATTAAAGGTGAGTGCAAGTTTACTCCTGATGCTTGCAAGTATTTCAAGTGTAGCAGGATGCCACCATCTTTCAATATTGTGAATTGGCGGGGTCCAAAGATTTTCAGATAGCGTAATATCGTCTATGCAGTTGTTAAACTCTTTTTGTAAAAACAAAAGTTTGTCAACGGAAAAGTGTTTGCATTTCGTATTGCCAAGCCAAATAAGAAATGGGTTGATGTCAAATAGCATCGCATTGAAACCTAACTCTGCTGCAACCAAACCTGTTGTTGCTGTTCCTGAAAACGGGTCTAAAATTTGAGAATTTTTATAGCAATCTTTTTTTATAATTTCACTCACAAGTTTAACCGAATAAGCAGGAGTTAAACGCAACCATCCGTGTCGCCCAAAGTGAGAATTATATTTGAAAGTATAATCCATTCTTTTTTTTATGTCAAGCTGCAATTCAGTTTGCATCTAATAAAACCTTAAGAACGGAATGAATTTCATTTTTGAATTTCTTTGAGTTCTTTTCAAAGAAACCAGCAAGGTTGTAACCTAAAATATTTTTCGAGAAAGCGAAAAGAGAAATATTTGGATTTGAAGAAGTAGAACCAATCATGATACCGCAACGGCTATTACGGTATCTCAAGACAAGATCAGAATCTATTTGAGAGGAAAAAATTGCAAATACTGGTAAATAATTATTCGCCCACGCAACAGTAGCATTATCAATATCAGCGTTTTGTCGCTTGCTGTCTTTGCTTTTGTATCCTTGACGAACTTCAAACACAACTCCGTTTTTAGGAATCTGTTTTATTGATAGTTCTTTGCAATAGGATTTTACCCACTCTTGTAATCTCTCCTTTAGTTTGGCGTTGTGAATTTCTTTTAGTTCTAGTCTCCCGTCAAGTGAGAGAGTCTTTACTTTCCCTCCTGAAGTTTTCGCATCGTAACTCCAAAGTGCCAAATCTCTGTCTTTGTATTGTGTGGTGTCAATGAGTATTTCTCTAAAGAGATGTTCGCAACCAATTCCGATTTGTCTGTAAATGGAAGTCATACCACCTGCCGCCTTATGGGCAGCATACATCAGTCCTGAGTCAAGGCCAATCCATGAGTAAAAAGGGTCTGAACCGTAGAGTTTCAAAAATCCGTCAAGTGAAACGCCGTCTTGGTTTTGACTCTCCCCGAATTTGGGTTTATAATCCTCGCATTTTCTGATAGGGTCAAGGAATATTTCAATATATTTTTTTTCAGTTGTCATCTCTACAGCAAGTAATAACTTTATGCATTTTTCAAATCTTCATCTAATTCTTCTGTGGTATATCCGAATATAGACGTATTGAATTTACCAGCGAGTTCTAAAAAAGTTCGTTTGGTTATTCCCGCCATTTCTGCCGCTTGTCCCGATGAGAGTTTACCTTCATCAAAAAGTTTTGCCGCGAGTGTCATTGATAAATCAAATTCGCTGAGTTGAAGCGTTGGTGGTATTTTTAGTGTTACGGAGTTCATAGGTGTTGTTGAGTTAATATTCATTTCAATTTTTCAAAGGGAAATACCCTTCTCGTTTTTATGCATATTCCGCTTCGTAATGTAAGAGCATCAAATCTTTTTTCTCTAACGTTAAAAGAGAGATCGTCTTTCCTTTCATATCGCAAAACTCCACTTCAAATGTATTGTCGTTGTGAACAAGGACAATTGTTCCGACTTGTCCAATAATCAATTTTTCTTCGGGAATATTTTTTAAGAGCGCGACAACATCTAATTCTTTAAAGTGTGTGTTCATAATATTACTTGATATAACAACTTGTTAAACGTGGATATAATTCGTTATTACGAATTATCCAACTTGTTCTTATTATTACTTCGGAGGCAAATTTACGAAAAGCAAAATCAACAGCAAATCTCCTCCCGTATTCATCTACTCGTTGGGGTATTGCTTCATTTGTTTTTATTGCATCAAGAATTATTTGCCGTAATTCTTCCGCATTTGTTTCATCGAATCCCAAAACCTCTTTAAACACTCGTGCTTTCTCTTTCCAGTCGGATGAAATTCATTCAAGCAATAATCTCGGAATTTTGAAATAGCGATGACTGCATTTTCTGCATTAGGTAATTTCATTCGACTAATATTGGTATTGTAGTTTTTCCGCGAGAAATATACTTTTTTTTTGTAGAGTTCAAGAAGATTTTAGTAAACTGTAAAGTTTTGGAGAGATTATTTTATTCTGTGGTATTATGTTTCTTTCTCTACGAGATTTTTTAAATTTACTGGTCTATCGGGTTAATAACTCCCGAGAATTTCTTATCGACTTCACGACAGAAAGAATTTTCTCAATAGCCTTGAAACCTTATTCCCCAAATAAGAGTATTTGCATAAAAGTATATTTTTTTGACTAAAAACACTATTTTTGCTTTAATACAGCTTTCCCTTGCACCGCTTGATGGAGTTTTTCCAACAATTAAAAATTCCCTTGCGTACTTCGAGGGAATTTTCACATCAATCTAAAATACCCTTGCTTGTTTCAAGGGAGTTTTGGAAAGAATTCAAAATGCCCTTGCTTGTTTCAAGGGAGTTTTTGCACCAATCCAAAATGCCCTTAACTCGTTCGAGGGAATTTTTGGAAGAGCCAAGGGAACGCAAGCATCACTTGAGGGAATTTTTGACAACTCGAAGGGGATTTTTGAAACAGTCCAAAACACTCTCCATTGCTTCGAGGGAGTTTTTGAAACAATCAAAAATATTCAGCATTGCTTCAAGGAAATTCACGGAACTGTCAAAAAAAATATTAATTGCTTCAAAAAAAATTTTGCAACAGAGCAAAATACCCTTGTTTAAGGCAAGGGTATTTTTAAAGCAATCCAAATTTTCCTTGCATGTTTCAAGGAAAGTTTTAGAATATTCTCAACGCGTTTGAATGAAACGGGGAGGGACCAAACTCCTCTTACATTCCCGGTAAAGGCATTGCTTCGTGTATTTCAATGCTGCATGCTGCATTCCATCCCAAGTGTGGATGTCCTTGAAGAAGCACTTTTGCTTGCTCCATATTTTCGGCTTGTAAAATAGAGTAGCCGGCAACATTTTTTTCACTTGGAGCGCTTGAACCGTTGGGGTTCATTTGCTGTCCGCCCATTAATGGAGTTCCCAAGTCAACAAGATTGCTTCCGCATTTTTGAGCCCACACCATCCAGCCCTCCATACCTTTTGCTTGGGCTTCGGGAGGCATACTTGCCATTTGCTTCATTGCATCCATTGGTGCGTGATAGATAACGATAAATTTTTTCATAGTGATTGTAAGTTTAGTGGGAGAAAAAAGATTATTTGCTTGAATGAAGTCCGATGGTGTTTCCTTCGGTATCAACGAAGAAAGCCATCGAGCCGATATCTTTACTGATTTTTGTTTTTGGCATTGTAACTTTCCCGCCTGCTTTTTCCACTTTTGAGAGTGCCGTCTTTAAATCCGGATTGGCGTTAAGATAAATTACAACACCTGCTTTACTTGGTCGGTGCATTTTACTTTTGGCTAAGCCACCGTTTACTTTGCCGCTGGTTGGTTCTGCCGGGAAGAAAGCCATTTTCATTCCCATCATTTCCATTTCTTGCATTTTGATTCCGAAGATTGCTTCGTAAAATCTTTTTGCGCGGGTGAGATCTTTTACTGGAATCTCAAACCAGTTGAGTGAGTTTTCTTTTGAAGTCATAGTATTGTTATAGTTGAGTTATTGAATAATTAATAAGTGTGAAGTATTTTGTAGGTTACAATTAAATGCGGGACGAAGATGAGAAATTTGTTGATAATAATAAAATTTTTCGAACCATATAATTCTTGATAAAAATGTCTTGGGAAATTTTGGATACTCAAAATTGAATGACAAGTGCAGTCTATTATTGTAAGACGAAATTCGGAGAAGGAGAATACTGAAGCATTGTGTTTTATGAGAAATCATTGAATATCGAAGTAGATTAATAGTCGTGATAGAAAGCACATTGAAAAGTTAAGTCTAAAAAAAAAACTCAATCTATTTCGTAAACGCATTAAATCACTTATATTAAGCACGAAATTTTTAGAAAATAATTTTAATTTCAGCACACAAAACAATTCAAGATCAAGGATTCTTATTATGAAAAACTCCATTACTATCTTCATTCTACTGTTTTCTTTTCATTTTTTTTCTACCAATACTTTTGCACAGTCAACCGGTGTTAAAGCAAACTTTGGAATACGGGGCGCTATGAAGTCTGGCGTTGACTCTTCCGCTATGGACGATTGGGCGCAAGGCACAACAGGAACTGGGGTTATTAATAACGACGGTACTCCAAATTCAGCATATAAATGGACTGCACACGTAAAAGATGCTGCGGGAAGCGGAGATTATGGTTTCTCAGGAAATTATTCTGTGCAATCGAATCCCCGCACTTGGGTTTTAGGATCGTCCTCAATTCTTGATAAAAGCAATCTCACAAATGTGTATGCTCACGCGCGCAGAGATGCCGGTGACAGTTTATGGTTATTTCTCGCGGCAGATCGTTATGGTGTAAACGGAACAACAACACTTGCATTTGAATTTCTTAGAAAAGGAATTACACTAAGCGGTACCTCAATCACTGCATTAGGTGCAGATTCCGGAAGAACTGCTGGGGTTGTTTCAACTCCTGTAACTAACAGCGGCGGTACGATTACTACACCAGGGGACATACTTGTTTCTGTTGATTGGAGTGGGAGTTCCGTAACAACATCTGTTTATATGTGGTGTCGTGATCCCGGGAATGGAATAACGTGGAATGCAGAATCGGGCTATTCTTTTGGTTGGGCATTAATAAATCCTCCATCGGGTGCTTTTGTTTCCGCTATTAATACTACGAGTATTGCAGGTGGAGCATGGGGTGCGCCGCAAAAGAATCAAAGTGATACACTTACATTGGTTGCCGGTGCTTTTGCTGAAGTCGGTTTAAATTTGGTAAAGTTTGGTATTGATAATGTATCAAATTGTGCAAATATTCTTCAAGCAATTGCTACAACACGTAATACAAACGGGTTTGGTAATTCTATGGTAGATTTTGCGGGACCATTAACGATTAACATCAACACATTCCCGCGCATCACTTTAAATAAATATCAAGACGAAGACGAAGATTTTAGTACAAAAACCGATTGGACCGCAAAAAATTGGAATTTATCTCTCTACAAAGATACAGTCAATGCTAATAATCTAAAAGCAACAGTCTCGTCAGCAAGTCAACTTGGTACATTTGATACGTTAGTTCAAGGGACCTATATTGCAGTCGAGTCTGATTCAAGCGGATGGACACATCTTGGGTTTGCTCACGACAGTTCAAATGGGGTGAATTCTCTTCGATACATTACATCGAGTTCGAATCGCGACACGTTTGTGGTAAAAAAAGGTGACACGATGACGGTGAAAATGGTCAGCACAAAGAACCGTACCGCGACGACGACGACACTTTCATCCGGAACAAATCCCGTTGGATTAGGAAATTCAGTTACGTTCACTGCAAATGTTAGTCCTGTTGCGGCGAGTGGGACAGTGCAGTTTTATGATAGCACCACGAGTACTGTTTTGGGAACTCCAACACTCACCGGTGGTTCGACGACACTTTCTACTTCTTCGCTAACAATAGGAAATCATAGAATTGGCGCATATTACAATGGGGATAATTCATACAGAGTGAGCGCATCCAATGCAGTTGTTGAAACGGTGAAATACGTTCTAACGGTTACAGCACCTACGAACGGAAGTATCACACCATCAGGAACAACATTGGTAAGTAGCGGAGGAAGCCAACAATTTACGATTACGCCAAATACAAATTATCAAATTGACAGCGTCTTTGATAATGGCGTGTATGTTGGTAACTCCTCAACATACACCGTGAGTAATGTGAGCGCCAATCATACGATAACCGCTTCTTTTAAAATAGTAACACCTACCACAACGAGCATTAACCCATCAAGTAAAAATGTCGGCGATGCGCAATTTACGATGACGGTTAATGGAACAAACTTTATTAATGGAGTTTCCGTGGTTCGTTTTAACGGCAGCGATAGAACGACAACATTTGTCTCTTCAACTCAATTAACAGTAACCATTCCAGCAAGTGATTTATTAACTGCTGGAACATATAATATTACTGTGTTTAATTCCGGTGGTGGTGGAACATCGAACGCCCAAACATTCACTGTAAATAATCTAACACCGACAACAACGAGCATTTCACCATCAAGCAAATATGTAGGTGATGGACAATTTACGATGACAGTGAACGGAACTAATTTTATTTCTTCCTCAGTCGTGCGATTCGGCGGCTCTGATAGAACGACAACATTCGTCAGTTCAACACAACTTACGGCAACAATTCCCGCGAGCGATTTAACATCGGTTGGAACAGCCAACATTACCGTTTTCAATCCAACTCCGGGAGGAGGAACATCGAATGCCCAAACGTTTACTATCTTAATTACTACGTACTCTATCACAGTAACACAACCTGCCAATGGAAGTATATCACCGTCGGATACTACCGTAACGAGTGGTGACAATGTGCAATTTACCTTCACACCAAACGCAACATATCATCTCGATAGTATTTTCGTTGATGGGGTGTATGTTGGAAATACTTCACCCTACACTTTGGTAAACGTTACAGGTAATCGAACAGTAACAGCCAAGTTTTCAAATCAATTTTCGATTACGATAACCGACCCGCCGAACGGAGATATTTCGCCTTCCGGAAATCAAACAGTTACCTATGGCGATAGTATGCAATTTTTCGTAACGCCGGACGTAGGATATGAAATTGACAGTATTTTTGTGAATGGCGTGTATTACGGAAATACTTCACCGTTTACTGTTTATAACATTACCTCGAACCTCACGATAACTGTAAAGTTCAGACTGAAAACCTATTCAATAGCAGTAACGCAACCGGCGAATGGAAGTATCTCACCAACAGGTCCCGTGTCAGTTTCACACGGTTCAAACGTACAATTTACGTTTACTCCGAATGCAACCTATCATATTGATAGTATATTTGTTGATGGAGTGTATGTCGGAAATACTTCACCGTACACAATAACTAACGTCACCAGCAATCGTTCTGTAAGTGCCAAATATTCGAATCAATTTTCGATTACGATAACCGACCCGCCGAACGGAGATATTTCCCCTTCCGGGAATCAGACAGTTACCTATGGCGATAGCATGCAATTCTTTGTAACGCCGGACGTAGGATATGAGATTGATAGTATATTTGTCAATGGAGTGTATTACGGAAATACTTCACCATTCACCGTTTATAACATTACCTCGAACCTCACGATAACTGTAAAGTTCAGACTGAAAACATATTCGATAACAGTAACCCAACCGGCGAATGGGAGTATTTCACCTTCTTCGACGGTTGTCAATCACGGTGATAGTTTGCAACTCACTTTTACTCCCAATGCCACATATCATATTGATAGTATTTTCGTAGATGGAAACTATGTAGGAAACAGTTCAACCTATACGTTGCAGAATATTACAGGCGCCCACACGGTCACCGCAAAATATTCAAATCAATTCTCGGTAACAGTTAATGAGCCAACGAATGGAGATATTTCGCCATCGGGGAATGTGGATGTAACGTATGGAGACAGTTTACAGTTTTTTGTAACTCCCGACGAAGGATATGAAATTGACAGTATCTTTGTGAATGGTGCGTATTACGGAAACACCTCACCGTTTACTGTTTATAATGTTACTTCAGATTTGACGATTAACGTTACATTTAGATTGAAATCATATACTATTTCAGTAACGCAACCGGCGAATGGGAGTATATCACCGGCGGGAGCAGTTTCTGTTACTCACGGCTCAAACAAACAATTCCAGTTCTTTCCTGACGCTACATACCATATTGATAGCATTCTTGTTGATGGTTCGTATGTTGGTAATACGACTCCATATGTTGTGCAGAATGTAACAAGTAACCATACAGTAACTGCAGTTTATTCGAATCAATTTTCCGTTACAGTGAATGAGCCAACAAACGGAGATATTTCTCCTTCAGGCAATCTGGACGTTACTTACGGCGATAGCCTGCAATTTTTTGTAACTCCTGATGAAGGATATGAAATTGATAGTATTTTTGTCAATGACGTATATAATGGAAATACTTCACCGTTTACGGTTTACAATATAACATCGAATTTAAATGTTCGTGTAAAGTTTAAGTTAAAAACTTATTCAATTTCCGTTACTCAACCGCAAAATGGCGGAATCTCTCCCACGGGTCCGGTATCGGTAACCCATGGTGGCAGCGTATTATTTACCTTTACGCCGAATACAGGGTATGCTCTTGATAGTATATTTGTTAATGGGGCATATGTCGGTAATTCGTCCACCTACAATCTCCAGAATATTAACGGCAATAAAACGGTAACGGCAAAGTACAAAAAACTGACTTATCAAGTTAGTATTGCCACGCCCCAGAATGGAAATATCTCGCCGTCAGGCAATCTTACGGTAGAGTATGGAGATAGTATTCAGTTTTCTATTACACCAAATACCGGTTACGAAATAGACAGTATTTTCGTTAATGGAGTTTATGTTGGAAATTCCAGTACGTATGTTCTTCGGAATATTACTGGCACGAGTTCGGTAGCCGTTAAGTTTAGAATAAAAACGTACGCTGTTACAGTAACAACTCCAACAAATGGTACAATCAGTCCTTCGGGGACACTCTCGGTAACTCATGGAGATAGTAGAGTATTTACGATTACTCCGAATACTGGCTATCATATTGATAGTATTTTTGTGGATGGTGTCTATGTCGGTAATACTTCGCCTTACACTTTATCGAATATTACTGGAAACAGAACGCTCTTCGTTAAATTTAAACTTAATACTTATACAATCACGGTATTGTCAACCACAAACGGCGGCATCACCCCAACCGGTCCCATCACCGCGAATTATGGCAGTAATCAGCAATTTACCATTTCCCCAAATACCGGATATCACATTGATAGCGTATTCGTTGATGGAAGTTATGTGGGCAATACTTCTCCATATACGATTACTAACGTAATAAGTAACCGAACCATTTCAGCAAAATTTGCCATCAATCAGTACACAATAACTGTTGCGACACCGACGAACGGAACGATTTCACCAACTGGTCCTGTTACGACAAATTATGGAACGAGTCAAACATTTACGATTACGCCCAATACTGGATATCACATAGTAAACGTTACAATCAATGGTGAAGTTAATTTGGGAGCCGTTACTCAACACACATTCACCAACATTGCATCTAACTATTCACTGGCAGCAACATTTGAAATAAATGGTTATGTGATTGTAGCATCTGCAGGAACAAATGGTTCAATCGCCCCGTCGGGAAATGTTAATGTGAATTATGGTTCAGACCAAAACTTCACTATTACATCAAACGAAGGTTATCACATTGATAGCGTTTTTGTAGATGGCGAATATATTGGTGATGATGCCGAATATGAATTTTCCGCATTAGATACGAATCATACGATTTCTGTTTTGTTTGCAATAAATCAATATACATTGACGATAAATGTGGATAGCACTGGTTCTGTTCAAATCAGTCCCGAACAGGAACTCTACGACCATGGAACTACTGTTACTTTAACCGGTGTACCTGCCCGCGCATTCTTTTTCGATAGTTGGAATGGCGATGCGATTGATACGACAAATCCTTTATCAATTACAATGGATAGAGATAAAACTGTTCAAGCGTTATTTGTTCTTGACCCTGCATATTTGCAGGAATTTCGTACCATCTCGCAGGCAGATTCATTAGGGAAAAAAGCAACGAAAATGAAAATCAAAAAGAAGAAACCACTCCCGATACCGAATTTTGGCGATGTAAGAAATGAAATTTTGTACAAGCCGAATTTAATTCGACAGAATGAAGGAGTTGGGCTCTTTACTGTTGGTGTTCGATTTACACAAAAAGACAGCGCTAAACGTTATGGTTATCTTGTTTGGAAAACTGGAAACGATATCCGAAAGTTTTTTACGTCAAATCATGATGGGAAGTCTTATCCGTTAGATTCAATCCGTACCGCCGGAAAAAAATCCAAAAGGATGACAAGAGGACTTGCTGGAAGCAGAAAAAAATATAACAATCCCCTCGCCGCCGAACAGGCAATTCTTAAAATGAATATTGGTGGTAGCGTTGCAGGCGTATTACCGTCTGGATTTGGTAATATTGTGTACTACGAATCAGGTGGAGACCCGCGTCTTGAGCGATTCAAAGGATTGACGCTAAAGCAAATTGCAAACCAAGTTGATACTATAATGACATTACATACACGTTATGGTTTAGGGAGAGTTGATACGACGGATGTTTACGATTCACTCGCAGCTCTTCTTGCAAAATTGAATCGGTCATTCGACACACCAGTACTGGACTCGTTTGATATGTTGCTCAAAGTTATTAACGTTAAGCAAGGAAGGAAAATTGCCGTCGCGCGACCACGTGCTGCATGGCGATTATTCGATGTTCCGTATTTGTTGAAAGGCGTCAACGATACCAGTGCGCGTGCATGGACGAATGATGAATATCTGACTGCTGAACCTGTACAATTTGTGCTTGAACAAAATTATCCGAACCCGTTTAACCCGGCGACAATCATCGAGTTTTCCTTGAGTACTGTCGCAAAAGTTAATTTGAAAGTCTATAATATACTCGGACAGGAAGTTGCAACCATCGTCAATAATGAAATACTCGAAGATGGAGCTTATCAATATTCATTTGATGCGCGGCATCTCTCATCGGGTGTTTATTTCTATCGCTGGAAAGCAGAAAATGTTTCCGACGATGGAAGGGGAGAAGTCTTTGTCAAAGAAAAGAAAATGATGCTTATCAAATAATACTTAGAATACGTTTATTTATTATGGAAACCTGTTCTCATTCATTTGAGAACAGGTTTTTTTTTGGAATAGTATCAAGGAATTTTTTTTTAAGATAATCTTTCGCATTTTTTAGCCGAAAATTTTAATGCAATGCTTCTCGTTCTTCCCGTTATTGAAATAAAGGATGGTAAATGTGTTCGTACCATAGATGGAATGCACGAAGAATTCTGTTCGGACAACCCGCTCGATATGGCTCGCCTATGGAGAAAAGAAAACGCCAAAACGTTACACGTTACAGATGTGGATGGCGCCCGGCAGGGATATGTCGTTAATAAAAATGTTATTTCCTCCATTGTGCAGACCGTGGACATCCCCATTGAAGTTACCGGAGGAATCCGTTCTTTTCAAGATGCAAAAACATTATTTGATTTAGGAGTTTCACGCATTATCATTGCAACGATGTTCATCGAAGCGCCCGAGGAAGCAAAACGGTTGTTGGCAACCTATGGGTCGAATAAAATTGCGTTAGGAATTGATGCGGAAAATGGTTTTGTTAAAATGTATGGCAGAACGGTTGACTCAGGACTTACCGCAACTTCGGTAGCGCTCAATGCAAAGCAAATGGGTTTTACACGATTAGTGTATAAAGATATAATGCGCTATGGCGAGATGATAGGTCCGAATATTTTTTCCATCGAACAACTCGCTCGCCAAATAAAAATGGACGAACACGGACCGAAGATGCGTATCACTGTCGCAGGAGGCATCTCGAATGTACAAGATTTACTGACACTACAAGGGCTCGAGCCACTTGGTGTTGATTCGGTAATTGTTGGACGTGCGTTATATGAAAATAAATTTTCCTGTCAGCATCTGTGGCGAATGAGTGAAGCAGGAAATTTTCCGTTCACCGCAAAAGTGTAAACAATTGCGAAAGAAAAATGACGACATAATAAACCAACCGCTTAACTTTCCAAATAACTAACAAGTTTGAAATTTACCATCATCGGACATATCTGTAAGGATTTTATTCATCCCAAAAAAAACGGCAAAACGGAAAATGTTGAGCCGCTATGGGGAGGAATATATTTTGCCATCTTAACGCTTGCGCATCTGACAGCGAGCGATGATACCATTATTCCCGTTTTTTCGGTTGGTGAAAAAGATTATGACGAATTAATTGAAATACTAAAAAAATATCCGAATGTGGAAACGAGCGGGATTTATAAAATGAAAGAGGAAACCAATTCCGTTCATCTTTCATATTCGACAACACAAACACGGATTGAATGTTCAGCAAATATTGCTCCGCCAATTCCCTTCAAAAAAATTCAACCCTTTTTAAAAACAGATGCTTTTCTCGTCAATATGATTTCGGGATTTGATATAACCCTCGAAACGCTGGATTATATTCGAATGGAAACACGGGACCGCGATATTGTTTCCCATATTGACTTTCATAGCTTAACGCTTGGAGTGAACGATGATTTTACACGGTTTCGAACTCCGCTTATGGAGTGGCGACGATGGGCATTTATGATAAACAGTGTGCAGATGAATCAAACAGAAGCAAAAAGTTTAACGTTGGAACGCTTTGATGAAGATACCCTCGCAAAACAACTCCTTTCGCTCGATGTTCAACGATTGATAATTACAAAAGGCGGAAAGGGAATCACCCTTTATTCTATTGATGAGCACAAAAATATTTCCAACCGCGATTTTGCACCAAAAGAAAAATTGAAAACAATCGATGCAACCGGATGCGGCGATGTTTTCTCTGCGGCATTTCTCTATTATTTCACAAAGACAAAAAATGCTTTCAGTGCTTCAGAAAATGCAATCACAATTGCAGGAGCGAACTCGCAATACCTTGGCTCAAGCGAAATAGAAAAGCTCTCAGAATACCGAGTTAAAATCGAGGAGGGAATTGTATGATGATTCCTCTTTCGATAGCAATCATTGGCGGTGGGAAAATGGGAAAAGAAATTGAACATCTCGCGAGTGAACGGGCTATCGTTGTTAAAAAAATATTTACCCGAAAAAATAATTCCCACGGAAGCGGTCTTACGCGAGAATCACTGAACGGTGTTGATGTGTGTTTGGAATTTACGACTCCGAGCGAAGCGCCCTACAATATCGAAGCAGCGTTTGCTGCGGGAAAAAATGTCGTGTGTGGAACGACGGGATGGTTGCATCAACACGAAACAGTCCAAAAATTGGCTGAACAACATAACGTCGGTTTTTTATATGCTTCCAATTTTTCTATCGGAATGAACATTCTCTACGAACTTGTCAGCAATGCCGCGTTTCTTATCGATAAATTTGATGACTTTGATATGTATATTCACGAAGTTCACCATCGCAATAAACTTGATGCCACAAGCGGAACGGCATTGCACCTTGCTTCAATTTTGCTCCGGAATGTTGCACGAAAAAAAGAAATTATTCACGACTCACCGCAACGACCGCTTCTTCCGCATCAAATTCATGTAACTTCAACACGCGCCGGATACTGGGCAGGTCAGCACAAAGTGGGATTCGATTCGGAAACGGATAGTATTGAATTGACGCACACGGCAAGGAGTAGAAAAGGTTTTGCCTTTGGCGCGCTTATGGCGGCAATATGGTTAAAAGACAAAAAGGGAGTTTATACAATGAAAGATATACTCCTATGAATCAAAAACAAATTTTATTTCGCGGCACAGGCACAGCGCTTGTAACTCCCTTTACCAAAAAAAACTCCATTGATGAAAAAGCGCTTTGCCGTCTTGTTGATTATCAGATAGAAGGGGGAGTAGAAGCAATTTTACCAACAGGTACAACGGGGGAAAGTGCAACCATCTCTGAGGTGGAACAGCGAAAAATTATAGAGATTGTTATCGAGAGAAACCGGAAGCGAAAAAAAATTATCGCAGGCACAGGTACAAATTCCACGATGAAAACTCTCGGACTTTCAAAAAAGGCGCGGGATTACGGCGTGGATGGGTTGTTGATTGTCGGACCGTATTATAACAAACCAACGCAGGAAGGATTTTTTCAGCACTTTGCCGCTATTGCAGAGCAGGTTGATTTACCCATCATCATTTATAATGTGCCTTCGCGGACCGGTTCGAATATCTCCGCGGAAACTTCGTTAAAGATGGCTGAAGAAATTCCGAATATTGTCGGGATTAAGGAAGCATCCGGAAATTTTGAGCAGATAATGGAGATTCTCCGGAATCGTCCGAAAAATTTTATGTTATACTCCGGTGATGATGCTGTTACGCTTCCCCTTATTTCTCTTGGTGCGGATGGCGTGGTCTCCGTTGTCTCAAATCAGGCGCCGAAAATGTTTTCCGAAATGGTGCGTCTCTGCCTTGCCGGAAAATTCAATGAAGCGAGTGCATTACATTATCAACTGTTGCCGCTGATGAATTTCAATTTTGTTGAATCGAACCCCATTCCCGTAAAAGCATCATTGGCGATGATGGGGCTTATTGAAGAAAATCTTCGACTGCCGCTTGTAAAAATAAGCGAACGACTTCGTCCGAAATTAGAAGAAACGCTTCGAACAGTAAAATTGATTTAACATTTTTGTGAGATGCAGTTCAAAATGCGTTGCGAATACCAAAGTTAGATTTCATTTCCTTCTCACCCCACACAAAAATTTTTACGGCAACGTCGAGCCGCGTGCGCTCATCCACGGTTTGATGATTGCTTTCAACCTTCCTGCTTGAACTGCCGGGTCGCTCTCTGCTAACTTCTGCGCTTCTTCAACAGATGCAACATTGTAAATAAAAATCCCACGCCAATCGCTGTTATCAAGAAAAGGACCGGCAATAGCAATTTTTCCTTCGTTTGCTAATTCAGTAATGCGTTTCAAATGTCCTTCCTGAATTTTGGCAACTGTCAATGAATCTTGATTTCTATTTTCACCTTTCACCAACATACAAAAATAATACGTTTTCATTTCGTATTTCTTTTCTGATTTTGTGGAATCAGATTGAGAAAAGGTGAGTGAAGTAAAAAGGATAATGAGAAAGAGAAGTTTCATAGTGAATTCATATTTGGATGTTTATAAAAAATAATGTATTGATTCACCAACGTAAAACGTAGAAATAAAAATCAGGAACGAGATTCTTTTTTCATAATCAAAACATATACTCCCCCTGCAACCCCAACTCCAACAAACCAAGCGTAATCATACAAGAAACGCAATTCGGATATGAACAATCCAATCAATGCAACAATAACTCCGGCAACGAGCGAGAGAATAGCTTTCCAATTAAATCCGTTGGTAAATTCGTACTCACCGTTTCGTAAATATAAATCTTTCAAGTTGAGATTTTGTTTGTGAATAAAAAAATAATCGGCAATCATTATTCCGGCAATAGGACCGAGGAAACTTGAGTAACCGATAAGCCAGCCGAAAATGTATGTTCCAAAATCGGAGAGCAATTTCCACGGCATCATTGCAATTCCGAGAAACGCAGTAATCAATCCGCCGGTTTTGAAATTTATTTTTTTCGGAAAGAGATTTGCAAAATCGTTTGCGGGGGAAACAACATTCGCGGCGATGTTCGTGGTGAGTGTTGCAACGAGCAGGGAAACAAGCGAAAGAAAAATGACAACCGGATTCTTAAACTTTGTGAGCAATTCGACCGGGTCCCAAATCGGAGTTCCGAAAATAACAATGGTAGCCGAGGTAACAGCGACACCGATGAATGCGTAAAGCGCCATAGTCGGTGGAAGCCCTATTGCCTGACCGAGCATTTGCGACCGCTGGCTTTTTGCGTAACGAGAGAAGTCCGGGATGTTAAGGGAAAGTGTTGCCCAAAACCCGACCATTCCGGTGAGTGAGGGAATGAAGAAATTCCAAAAATCTTTTGCCGTTTGAAATTTACTTTCTTGTGAGAGAATCGGTCCAAATCCGCCTGCCTCCCTGTACGCCCAACCAAGCAATCCTAATCCGACAACAATCAGAAATGGCGCCGCAAGAGATTCAAGCCAACGAATGGATTCCGTTCCTTTGACAATGAAGTACACATTTATCGCCCAAAAAATTGCAAATGAAATCCATGGACCATAAACAAAAACACTCCATACAGGAATGAGGAGTTTTAACATTGCGTCAATTGCCTGACCGCCAATCCACGTTTGAATCCCGAACCAACCACAAGCGACAAAAGCACGAAGAAGCGCAGGAACGTTTGAACCAAGTACCCCGAATGAGGAACGAGCAAGAACCGGAAACGGGATACCGTATTTTGTTCCGGCATGGGCGTTCAAAATCATCGGGACGAGAACGATAATGTTGCCAAGTGCAATAGTAAAAATCGCTTGCCACCAGTTCATTCCACCGGCGATGAGTCCGCTTGCAAGCATATACGTCGGAATACACACACTCATTCCAATCCACAACGCGGCGATGTTGTACGTTCCCCACGTTCGTTGCGATATTTTCGTCGGTGCAATATCTTCATTGATGAGCGGTGAATTTTCGAGTTGAGTTGTGTCTATCTCAACGAGTTCTGCTGTATTTTTCATTTGATTTTAGTCCGTGCTGTGTAATTCTTGAAAAAAAAATCCCAAATAGTATTGAAAGTTAAACATTCAAGTGTATTTGGGATTGTTGGCTGAAATGTAATCTATCGCTATTTCATTATGACCAATTTCCGCATCGAAGATTTCTTTCCGTTTTCTAAGCGGTAAAAATAGACTCCGCTATTGAGGTTTTCATTATTGAATTGAATCGTGTAATAGCGCCCGGGCTCAGCAATCATATTGAACAAAACTGCGACTTCACTCCCCAAAATATTGTAAAGTTTCAGCGTTGTTGGAGACGCGACATCAACAGAAAACTTTATAGCCGTTGATGGATTAAACGGGTTGGGATAATTTTGGAAAAGTTGAAATATGCGGGGGACGCCTGTAATTTCTTCCTTCACTGAGACAATAAATTTCTGCCCGAAATGAAAATCCGTTCCGTTAAATCCGGACGTGATTTGAACAATGTGCAGATAGCCGGATGTCGAATCGGGATACGTTTGCTGATATCCATCTTGAGGAACTGCTACAAGTGTATCCAATCCTGAACGAAGTCGTACAAAAATATATCTTCCCGCGGCATCGCTAATAGCCGAATCTCTGTTGCCCTGTGAAGAATAAATTTTCCATCCCGCAAGCGGAAGTTCGTTGGGGTCGCGAATGCCATTTGCATTTTCATCCCCGAAAACAATACCGGAAATACGACCATACTTGAAGTTTCCAAAGTTCCGATTATCAGCGCGTTGTCCGCTTGACGCTATCGTAACACTATAACTTTGAGGCGTTGAAGTTTGATACCAGAGGGAATCGGAAAATTCACTCACATTATATGAACCGACATTAAGGTTCTTGAATATGTAAATTCCGTTTGAATCGGTGAATGTAGTTTCCGAACTCGCTCCGCTTAATCGTATTTTCCAATTGCGAATTGGTAAATCGAAAAAGTCGCGCGTTCCGTTTCCATTCAAATCATTATACTTCACTCCCGAAATAATTCCCAATTCGAAATTTCCGAAATTGAGTCCCGACGTATCAGTTCCGTTGATGACAAAGAGAGAATACGTTCCTGGGAAAGCCGGCGCAGTTGGTTTCCACCCTTGTCGTAGTTCTTCAGAAATGATGTACGTTCCCTGTGGTAACTGACCGAAGGAATACACTCCGTTGCTATTGGTGAGTGTTGAATCAAACTTCGGACCATTCAAATAAACCTTCCAATTTTCGATAGTAGATTCACCATTATCAAAGAGACCATCGCCATCAATGTCATTAAACAATAATCCTGAAATGGAATTGGTTCGAACATTTCCGAAATTTGTATTCACGATTGAATCGCCGCTCATAGCAGTTACTATATGTACACCGTTTTGCGGATACGTTGGCAACCAACCGATTTGAAGGGCTTCGTAAACTATATATGTTGAGGGAGAAATATTCCTGAACGTATAACTTCCCTCATCATTCGTATTTGTGGAATCAATAATTTGCGAACCAAGTTGTAGTCGAATTTTCCATCCACTCAATCCGGGTTCATTTTCATCCCGGATATGATTTCCATTCGCGTCGAGGAATTTCATTCCTGAAATGGTTACGAATTTAAAATTCCCAAAATTTTTATCAGAAGAAGAAGTACCGCTTTGCAATACAACAAAGTACGACGCATCGTTGGCAGGAAATGTTTGTTTCCATTGAGTTTTTCTCTCTTCGCGAACGATATACGAACCGATTGCGAGGTTCTGAAATGTGTAATTGCCATTGATATTCGTCAACGCACTATCAACTCTCGATGAATCGGGGAGAGGTCCTACTAAATAAATTTTCCAGTTTGCAAGCGGCGGTTCGCCTGATTCACGATTACCATTTGCATTGAGGTCATTGAACTTTATCCCTGAAATAGATGCATTGCGATAATTACCAAAATGCCTATCAATAAAATTTGAAGAACTTTGAACATAACACGCATACGTTCCGTGATTCGGCGGAAGAGATTGACTCCAACCGAACGAATCGGGTTGTGAAACAACATACTGTCCGGTATCGAGATTCGTGAAATGGTAAAACCCGTTGGCATCAGTGCGGAGTGAATCAGACTTCGTTCCGGAAATGAGGACTTTCCGTTGCGACAAGCCAGGTTCGCCGAAATCTTTAATTCCATTGCCGTTCGCATCCTCGAAAATTATTCCGGAAATTTTACCGGGTTCAAAATTTCCAAAGTTTCTCCCGGTGATATTCGTTCCGCTATTAATAACAACGGAATACCCGTTAGTTGCCGGCTGCGTCTGCTGCCATTGTGGTGGATTGACTTGTGTTACCGTATAATTTCCTAATTCTAAGTTTGTAAAAGAAAAATTTCCGTTTGCATTAGAAAAGACAGAATCGTTTTGAACTCCAGTAATTTTTACTTTACGATTTTGTAACGCTTCTTCTCCTGCATCTTTTACGCCGTTTTTGTTGAAGTCGTTATAAACGGTTCCACCGATTGTACCGAACTGATAATTTCCGAATATTTTTCCTGTGGCATTTGCGCCGCTGGTAATGGAAACAAGATGAATTCCCGGTGCTGGGGGATAGGAGCGTTTCCAGCCCGCAGGCATATCTTCGCTCATAACATAACTTCCATAATCGAGAAGAGAAAATTCATAATTACCATCTCCATCTGTAGAGAGAGAATCGGAAACTCCTCCGGAAATGTAAATTTTCCAGTTGGGTATTCCCGGTTCACCGCCATCGCGGATACCATTTCCATTTCTGTCATTGAATTTAGCGCCGGAAATTTTCCCGCGTTGGAAAATACCAAAATTATTTTCCATAAGAATAGAGCCGCTCTTTACCGTGTCAGTATGAAATGAACTCAAAGGAAAAGTTAATTTCCAATCTCCTCGTACTTCAGAACTGATATGGTAAATATTGGGAAACACATTATGGAAAGTATAACTTCCGGAATCAGAAGTCAATGCTGAATCTACAATTAACAAATTATGGGAAAGATACACTTTCCAATTTGGGACTATAGGTTCGTTCAAGTCTCGCACACCATCAGCATTAATATCGTTGAAAACTTTTCCTCGCACTTCACCTAATTGGAAATTTCCAAAATCTTTCTGCGTAATATTTGTTCCGCTGAATATCTTAACGGAAAAGGTATCCGCCGGTGGCGCGGAATGAACCCATCCACTTTGCAATGCCTCGCTGATAATATAGGTTCCTGCAGGAAGATTATTGAAGACATAATTTCCTTGCCCGTTAGAAAACACTGAATCAATTTTTGGTCCGATGATGCGAATGCGCCAGTTTGAAAGAAACGGGTCAAGACTGTCACGGATTCCATCTGAATTCAAATCGTTATACACCTGACCACGAATAGAACCGAATTGGAACATACCAATGTTTGCATTTGAAATAATCGTCCCATCTTGAGTAATATTGAATGTGGTATCTCCATCTGATGGTTGTGTGTATATCCAACCGGTTGGAAGTTGAGAAGAAACCGTGTAATTCGCTGTTGTAAGATAATAGAATGTGAATGTACCATTCGCATCGCTCATCAAAGTGTCATTTAGGGCGCCTCTGAGATAGATGCTGCGATTCGATAACGGGTTCTCACCGAAATCTTTCATTCCATTTCCGTTGTAGTCATTATAGACTGTGCCTTGAATTGAGGAAAGGAGATGGCTTCCGAAGTTTCGGGATGAATGTACGGTTCCGCTTGTTATGGATAGTGCGTGAGTGCCTGCAGAGGGAAATGATTGTACCCATCCGATTTCCGAAATTTCTCCAACCGAATAATTTCCACCGCGTAAATTTCCGAAAGAGTATTCACCGTTGGAATTGGTGAGTGTCGTTTCACTGCGGACACCGTTTAAAGTTATTTTCCAGTTCGGGAGGAATGTTTCACCGTTATCGAGAATGCCGTCATTATCGAGGTCATTCCATTTCTTACCGGAGATGGTTCCATATTGAAAATTTCCGAAATTCACCTGTGAGGTATCTAAACCGCTTCGGAGTGTTATCGAGTGATTTCCTTGCGGGTATGTTTTCACCCATCCGCTTTGTACTTGTTCAGAAACAGAATAGGTTCCGACAAAAAGATTTTGGAAAGAATAATGTCCGCTTCCATTTGTTGTTGTTGAATCGTTTTTCGGACCTGCAATATATATCTTCCATCCGCTCAGAACTGGTTCGCCATTGTCTTTAATACCGTTATCGTTTATGTCATTCCACTTTAAACCACTGAGTGAAGCATAACGATAATTCCCAAAATTCTTGTTAGTCAGATGAAGACCGCTGGTGACGGTGAGTGTATATTGTCCATTCGGAGGGAGTGATTGAGCCCAACCGTTTTGTAATACTTCGGATACAGTGTAATTCCCGATTGCTAAATTATTGAAGAGATATGCACCATTTCCGTCAGTAAACATTGAATCGGTGCGAAGTCCGTTCAAACGAATTTTCCAATTGGAAAGAACGGGTTCGTTCGTCCCCTTTACACCGTCGCCATTAATATCCTCAAATTTTATTCCTGAAATAGAACCGAGTTGATAATTCCCAAAGTCGCGGTTTGATGCATTGGTGCCGCTGAAAACCGAGACAGAATAATTTCCGCCGCTGACGGGCAACGATTGAATCCATCCGCTCTGAACAGTTTGCGAAACTTGGTATGAGCCGAGTTGAAGTGAATCAAAGATATAATTTCCATCAACGTCACTCATCATAGAATCCGTCGCAGAACCGGTGAGATTAATTTTCCAGTTTTCTAATCCCGGTTCACCTGACTCCCGGATACCATTTCCATTGATATCGTTAAAGATTTTCCCGGAAATAATACCGAGTTGAAAATTTCCAAAATTTTTACCGGTTGAAATTGTTCCGGCGGAAATGGTAACTGCATACGTTCCATTGCTCGCAGGAAATTTTTGAATCCAACCTGAAGGAAGTATTTGGGTAACGGTGTAATTACCGATACGAAGGTTGGGGAAAGTAAAGTTTCCTCCGTTATCGGTCATCGTGGTCTCGTTCGCGGTTCCAGAAATCCGTAGTTTCCAATTTGCTATCCCGTTTTCTCCACTATCGAAAGTTCCATTGCTGTTTATATCATTGAAAACAAACCCTGAAATAGAGCCGAGCAGGTAATTACCGAACAGAACATTCGCGGTATCTAAACCACTTCGCATCGTTATCGAATAACTACCCGATGCAGGGATAGATTGAAACCAGCCGGATTGAAGTTTTTCGGTAATCGAATACGTTCCACCGGCGAGAGAGTTGAACTGATAAACTCCATTTCCATCAGTAAGTTGTGAATCTGTTTTTGCACCATTGAGTCGAATGAGCCAATTACTCATTCCGGTTTCTCCCACATCTTTAACACCATTGCCGTTGATGTCATTGAATTTCATACCGGCGATTGAACCTAACCGGAAATTTCCAAAGTCACGATTATTGAGAATTGTTCCGCTTTGTGCGATGAATGAATATGGTTGATTATTTACAGGAAGAGTCTGTATCCAGTCGTTTTGAACTTCCTGCATTACGGTATAGGAACCAAAGGTGAGTTGATTAAATGAATAGATGCCATCTGCGGTAGTGAGAATAGAATCAGTACGATTGCCGCTGATTTTTACCTTCCAATTCTGAACGCCGAGTTCACCGGCATCTTTTGTACCGTCTCCATCAAAATCATTAAACACAGTTCCACTGACTGAACCGAACTGAAAATTTCCGAAGTTCGCATTTGGGAAAATCGAGCCGCTGGTCGTTGTAAATTCGTACGTTCCATTGTTAGAAGGGTACGTTTGAATCCAACCGGTTTGCAACACTTCAGAAACAACGTATGTTCCAACCCCTAAGTTTTCAAAACTGAAACCTCCACTTCCATCAGTGAAGTTGGAGTCTGTTCTTGTTCCGGAAATCCGGATTTTCCAGTTGGCTAAACCGTTTTCTCCATTATCACGAATTCCATTCTGATTTAAATCATTAAACTTGATGCCAGAAATAATACCGAGTTTGAAATTTCCGAAATTTCTTCCTGTCAGATTTGAGCCAGTAAAGATTGTATCTCTGTACGTTCCACTCAACGGTAGTGTTTGCGCCCACCCGCTTTGGAGTGCTTCAGTGATAGTATAGATACCGGGTTCGAGGTTCTGAAATGAATACCCACCGGCATTATTGGTAACTGCGCTATCAACTTGCATTCCTGATTTTGATAGACGAATCGTCCAATTTGGGAGCGCCGGTTCCGACTCATCTTTGATTCCATTGCCGTTCGTGTCTTCAAATTTCAAACCACTAATTGTACCAAGTTGAAAGTTTCCAAAGTTGATATTGTTTTCAATTTCTGCCGAGACAAGATTTAAAGCGAAGGAACCCGAGCCGCCGGGATACGTTTGAATCCATCCGGATTGAACATTCTCATTTACGAGATAATCACCGAGTGGGATGTATTGAAAAATGTAGTTTCCATTTTCATCAGTTAAAGCCGAAGTATCCTTAGCTCCGCTTATATTAATTTGCCAATTTGGAAGTCCAGGTTCGTCAACATTTTTTATTCCATCGCCGTTAACGTCATTCCACTTTGTCCCCAAAATTGTTCCTAGCTGATAATTCCCAAAATTAATTTCCGTAATAATTGTATCCATCGTGAGAGCGACAGAATATGATGAAGGGGAGACTGGAAATGATTGAGTCCACGTGGGAACTGTCCCTTCTGAAACTATGTACGTTCCTGCATAAAGGGAATCAAGGGTATAATTTCCACTTGCGTCGGTAAACGCAGAATCTGAAGATAAAACACCGATAGCCTTCACTTTCCATCCTGCAATTCCGGGGTCGTTGATATCTTGTATCCCGTTTGCTGTCAGGTCATTAAATTTTTTACCGATAATTTTTGCTGTGGGGTAGCCGATAAAGGCGGGAATATTTTTTCCGATTGCAAATTCAGAAAAAGAACTGATTCCGGTTATTCCGACTGTATTCGTGGCGGGGTTGCGCGTAGTATTTTGAAAAATATTCCATGGCTGTGTTCCACTCCATTTGCCAACAAGGAGTGAATTTTCATCGGCGTTTGAAAACAAGTCAGCATCGGCGTAGGTTAATTCAAGATTTGTCGTAAAGCCGATGAGTGGTCCGGTTTGAGTAAGTGACCAATATCTTCGAACGGTGCTATCACGAAATTGCGCAGAAGGATGAGTTTGTGTAATAACATTGGCAGTTATCGTACCATTGCCGTCAATGTTTTGCATAAGAAGTTTAACCGGTGTGTATGAACTACCGGACCCGATAGGAAACACATAAGTGCGTGGTTCAGAAATACCAATACTGATGCCACCATCTACATATCCTCCCGAAGAAGCAATTGAAGCAGTAAAAGGAATTGTCAATGAAAATCCGAGTGGTTTTAATCTGCCGGAGTACAATGAACAGACATTAGTTACAGTGAGATTTTTTGTAAACGAAACTACTGAACCGGATGCCAACACTAATTTTTGTATTGAGTTAGAAGAAATTTCATTGTGAAATCCTAACGAATCAGTATTATTATACATAACCGTAATATCAGAAGGAATAGTCAGATTACTTCCTGTGATTATTCCTTTCGTTCTCGTAATTGTCGCTCCCGATAAAATTGAAACTGCAAAAGTGGAAGTGGTTAACGTACCCGATTGTAACCAGAGATTTGATTGTATCGTTAAGTTCTTATCAATCGAAACGCCGCTTGCATTATTTATCTTTAAATTTTTGGTTGTTGTAAGTAATTCCGTACTTGTTATCCTTGGAGTTGTTCCTCCGTACACAAGCCACATATTAGTTCCTCGAGTAAATGTCCCATTTATCGTTGATGTAGTAGAGTAGATAAGAGAATCATTGATTACGAGTCCAGTTCCCGAATTTTTCAATCCTGTTCCACTGAGTTTTATTCCGCTGTAGGTAACACCTGTACTTCCAACGTAAATATTCTGTTCTCCGTTGCGAGCATATTCGATAACTCCGCCTTGCGCATTCGCGCTTGTAAAATCTACAGTAATCGGATTGACGAAGAAAATGTTAAAGGCTTTTGTCCGAAGAACTCCTCCTTTTCTCATTCGGACAACGCGCATAGAAATGGTAGAATCAATATCAAGCGTTCCGGCAATGGTGAGAGTGGAGCAAACAGCGCTTGGTGTTCCAGAAGTTCGCATTATCATTCTTACCCCTTTTACGGTTGCACCTGAACCAATAAACATATGTCCACTTCCTGTCACATTTCCAGTAGAATCCGGACGTAGGTCTTTTCCTTGTAAATCCCAGGTCCCACGAATCATGCGTAAACCCATGAGTTTAATATCGGTAGAGCTCGTTCCGGTAACAGAATCGGGTAAATTAACTTCAAGTCTAAGGTATGGTGTTCCTGCAGACCATTTTACGCCAAAAAGAGGACCATTCGTTTCGCGTTTTAAAACGGTCTTTGAATTTTTCCCTGTGTTATTATTTATCGCGTAAACACTTATGAAAGTACTATCACTTGAGATAGTTCCAAGCACTTCTAACACTGCCCCCGAATCAAATTGAACACGAGTCCCAGTTGTTCCGTTGACTTGTAAGTCGCGGCATTGTACGGTAGCGTTGTAAGGGACCGTTACGGTATCAGTTCGTAGAACAACGACATTAGTGTTTGAAGTGGGGACGATTCCACTGCGCCACGTTGTAGGGTCATTCCAACTTCCGCTTTTAAAAGAAGAATCGGTAGTTTGGCTATACAGAGATTGCGAAACGAAAAATAAAGAGAGGACGAGAATTAGAAATCGAAAATATTTCATATCGGATTTTATGACTATAAATGCGTTAATGTATAAAGTTGAAATAATTTTACTTTTTATCGTTGTTAGTTAAAATACTTTTTAACTTGTCGAAGGAGACTAAATCTTTTGAAGAATAAGCGGTATCCATATAAATCAGGGTACCGATTGAATCAATAACAAAAACCGACCGTTTATTGTAACCGAAAACTTCGTCATAAACATTGTAAAGTTTTCCTATTTCGTGTTTGTGGTCACTCAATAGCGCAAACGGAAGATTAAGACTCTTCGCCCATTCTTTATGTGTGAAAATATAATCGCCGCTGATACCGATGAGTTCGACATTTAGTTTGAGCAGTTCCTCAAAGTTATCGCGAAATGTGCACATCTCGCGCGTACATCCTCCGCTCCAATCGGCAGGGTAAAAGGCGAGAACGATTGGCTTTTCACCAATTCGGTTCGATAAGGTGAAACCCCCTTTCATAATTGTATCTTTAGTTGCAATATCGAGAGTAAAATCAGGCGCTGGTTTCCCAACCGATAACTCGCCGGAAGTTAAAAGCATTGGTAAAAACACGAGCAAGATGAGATAATTTTTCAGAAGTCCGAGCATAAATTTTTTCTTGGTTTTGATTTTATTTCTTCAAAAATTTACAACAATGATGGAAGAAAAACAACGAAATAAATAAATTTTGTTTAGTGTTGCGGGTAGTATTCGATATGGTGAAAAATTCGACAAATGATCAACAAATCAAATTGACTTTTGAAACTGAATTGTTGCTTTCACAAATTCTTTGAAAAGAGGATGGGGCTTCATCGCGCGGCTTTTTAATTCGCAATGAAACTGTCCTGCAATAAAATAAGGGTGGGAGGGAAGTTCAACAATCTCGACTAAATTCTCTTTTGTGTAAACACCGCTGAATACCATTCCCATTTTCTCAAGTTGCGGGCGAAACCTGTTGTTCAATTCGTACCTATGACGATGGCGTTCATGAATCATCGTTTTCCCATAGATTGAAAAAGCTTTTGATTTTTTCTGAAGTTCAATCGGATTTTCTCCCAAGCGCATCGTTCCGCCTTTTTGCTGAACGCCTCTCTGCGATTCAATCAAATCAATAACATTATACTTTGATTTTATAAATTCAGAACTGTGAGCATTTTTCATTCCACACACATTGCGGGCAAATTCTATAACCGCAGTTTGCAAACCGAGGCATATTCCTAAAAACGGAATCTTCTTTTCCCGCACGAACTGAATTGCTTTTATTTTTCCCTCTACTCCACGTTCTCCAAACCCTCCCGGTATAAGAAGTCCAGACACATCATTCAAATATTTTTCTGCTCCGAATTCTTCTACATCTTCTGCGCGAATCCATTTCAATTCTACACGAGCGTTATTTGCAGCACCCGCATGAATGAACGCTTCGATAATGCTTTTATACGCATCGGGCGAGGAGGTGTATTTTCCGCATACTGCAATTTTTACTCGATGAACCGGCTTTTCAACTTTATTGAGAAATTCTTTCCATTGTTTGAAGGAGTGAATCGGTTTTTTCCTTGGCTTAAGTTCCAACCGGCTGAAAACTCTTTCCGCAAGTCCTTCTTCAAATAATGCAATCGGCACATCATAACTCGAACCCACGTCGTGCCCTTCAATAACATCGAGTGGTTCGACGTTACAAAAAAGCGCAATCTTTTTCTTGATTTCCGAATCGAGCAAATGTTCCGTACGGCAAATAATTATATCGGGCTGAACGCCGATTTCCTGCAATTCTTTTACACTGTGTTGTGTCGGTTTCGTCTTTAACTCGCCTGCAGTTTTTATGTACGGAACAAGTGTAACGTGAATGTTGAGGGCGTTTTTTCTTCCCCGCTGCAGAGTGAATTGTCGGATTGCTTCCAAAAAAGGAAGACTCTCAATATCTCCTACCGTTCCACCGACTTCTGTTATCACAACATCGTATTTTCCTTCCGTTGCTAACCTGCTGATACGTTCTTTAATTACATCGGTGATATGAGGAATAACCTGAACTGTTGCACCTAAATAATCTCCGCGTCGTTCTTTTTGTACTACTTCATTATACACCTGACCGGTAGTCGTATTGTTTTTGCGTCCCATATCAATATCGAGGAAGCGTTCGTAGTGTCCGAGATCCAGATCGGTTTCTGCTCCGTCATTCGTTACAAACACTTCGCCGTGTTGGAAGGGATTCATCGTTCCGGCATCCACGTTGATGTACGGGTCGAACTTCTGAATCGTAACGCGCAATCCATGCCATTTTAAGAGTAAGGCAAGGGAAGCGGAGGCAACACCTTTCCCGAGAGATGAAACAACGCCGCCGGAGATAAAAATAAATTTTGTTGTGTCTATTCCAGATTTCATAGTGATTGAAAATATTTTAAGCCCCAGAACAGAAGTCTGCGGATGTTGATAAAGTGAAGCCGAAGATGCTCATTCGAGTTTTTTCGCGCGGAGTTTTTCGCGAACAAACTCTGCATCGGCGAACGTATCTACGGAAAAGGTATTATGCTGTGTCAGAACGGTCTTTATTTTCCAACCATAGAATAACATGCGAAGTTGTTCGAGACTTTCGGTTTTTTCCAGTTCGGTTCTCGGAAGCGCGGTAAATGCCTGAAGCGCATCGGCGCGGAAAACATACAACCCGATGTGCTTATAAAACGTAAAATGTTTTTGTGTCTCCCGTGTCGGCAATTCTTTTTGGATAAAGGGAATAGGAAATCGGGAAAAGTACATTGCAAAAAAATCTTCGGTTACAACAACCTTTGGTATTCCGGGTGAATAGAGTTCTTCTATTGTTTCCACCTGACGAACAGGGGTGGCAACACGAAACGAGGATTCATTCAATAACGGCTGAATCGTCTCATCTATCATTTCTCCTCGGATTAATGGTTCATCACCTTGAATATTGGCAACTATTTCAGCGTTGGGAAATAATTTTGCGACGTATGCAACTCGTTCCGTTCCGCTCTCGATGGATGTTGGCGTCATTATCGCTTCACCGCCAAATTTTCTCACGGCAACTACGATTCTTTCATCATCGGTTGCCACGACTATTTTATTGAGAAACCGAGAAGTGGATGCCCCTTCATACACACGCTGAATCATCGGTTTTCCGCAAAGGTCAATAAGCGGTTTTGCGGCAAGGCGTGTTGAGCCGTACCGCGAGGGAATAATGCCGATTATTTTTTCGTTGGACATTTCCTGCTATTCGTAATTTGTAATTTATAAATCGTAATTTCTCTCGTCATCCAATCACTTTCGGTACCTTAAAAAATTCTTCTGTTGCAGAGGGAGCGTTCTTCAAAATATCTTCCCGTGGTTCACTTTCCTTTGTAACATCTTCACGGAAAACATTTTGAAGCGGGAGGATATGGGTGAGCGGTTCGATGTTTGTCGTATCGAGTTCATTCAGTTTATCCATCATTTTCAAAATGTCATTAAATTTTTCCGTCAGTTTTTCTTTTTCAGAATCGGGAAAATCAAGTCGCGCAAGTTTTGCAATATTATCAACGTCGTATTTTGTTACCATAAAAAGCAATTCGCAAGTGCTTATTGTTCCACATAGTTTTGTTCAATGGCTTTATGGACTTCTTCCATCAACTTCTTTTCTGTTTCTTTGTTATGCGTTGAAGGAATGGCAATCGGTTTTCCGAGTATCATCGTTACTTCGCCCGGGTGAACCGTAAAAGATTTTTTCGGAAGAATTTTATACGTTCCGTTAATAGTTAATGGAACCACAGAAACACCGCTTCGCACTGCAAGATAAAATGGTCCACGCTTAAACGGCTGTAATTTTCCATCTTTTGTTCTCGTTCCTTCGGCAAAAAGCAAAACCGAACCGCCACTTTTAATTCGTTCAGCCGCAATATCCAAACTTTCCATCGCCGACATTCCTTTTGTTCTATGGATAGGAGTGTGAATCCTACCATACTTCAAACCCATTCCAAAAAAAGGAATCCAATGTAACTCCCGTTTGTACACAAAACCAACTGGGTCGGGTATTCCTGCAAGCACGCACGGAATATCAAACATACTTGCGTGGTTGGAAATGTAAATATGTGGAGTTGTGAAATCCACATTCTCCGTTCCTTTAACCGTAAGTTTCACGTCGGCGGCTTTTAAAACACGCACACCAAAAAAATGAGTTGAAGCGTTGTAAAATTTTCTTTTCCTGTCGAACGGAAGGAAAAGAAGTATCACAAACGGAACAACAAGTACATAAAATACGATTATGAGAAGTTTGATGAGCGAACGCATTCACGGAATTTTGCCTACGGGCTTAAAAGCGGGCGAAAATTTATTGAAAAATTATTTCGGAAAAAAGTTTTTTATGTTCACTCCATAAAATTTCAGTCAAAAATACTGTTCGTCGTTAGGATGAAAAGAAACAGAAGTTTGTCAAAATGCTTCGTAGTTTTTCTGAAATCCGTCTTCTCCATTGAGAATCGTTGCTCACCCAAACCCGCCGTTTACTCATAATTCCCGCCGAATACTAAATCAAGTGTAATAATTGTTGACTTTTACAATAGAATACTGTAACTTTTTCCCGAAAATTTGAAACCGAAAACAATAAACACAAAATTTAAAACCGATAAAGTGTTACGCACCATCATCATAGACGACGAACGAAGCGGACGACAAGTTCTCCAGCAACTTCTCTCGCGGCATTGCAGCAATGTTAATGTTGTCGCTCTCGCAGAATCTGCAGAAAGCGGAAAGAAGGCGATTGATGAGCAACATCCCGATTTGGTATTTCTCGATATTGAGATGCCGCTACAAAACGGATTCGAGTTGTTGCAAAGTTTTGAACGCAGAACGTTCAATGTCGTTTTTGTTTCTGCACATTCTGATTATATTTGGAAGGCGATAAAATTTCAGCCGCTCGATTTTTTACTGAAGCCGGTAAGCGCCGCTGAATTAAAAGATACCGTTGCAAAAGCGGAAAAAGTGAACACGCAAGTTGTCAAATAATTTTTTTTGAATACAAATCAGGATAAGGAAGACACCATTTGATTTACAGATTTACTGCGCCATTTTTATTGAAGATTTTTTTAACTCACATTCATTCACAAACTATAGAAAGATAAACCTATGAAACTCTCACATTTACTATTATCAATTACTGTACTCGTCGTTCTTGCTTTTGCACAAACAAACGCAAGCAACGTAACCAAAACCGTTGGCATCAGCGGCGGTTACGATTACCCGACACTCCGTGTTGCGTTGGACGATATTAACAATAATGCTATCGCCGATTCGGTAACATTGATGTTGATGGATACATTGTACACGGATTACGAATTAAAACTCAATCCGGCTATTCCGAATTTTCCGAGTTATTTTGCAATGGCTCAAGGCGGAAGTAAAAAACCGGAAATCAACATTTCGCAAATTCCTGGATTCACAAATGACTCTATTGCATTTAAAGCAGAAGGAGTTCGCGATGTTACGATTTACAATTGTATCTGGTTACCAAATCCCGCAGAAACGTGGAAGAGCGCAGTGCGTGTTGACGATTGCGAACCAAATGGAACTGTCTATATCCAAAGCGGCGGCGTTACAGGAAGTTCGACAGAACGCGGATATGATGTTCACGCGGATAACAGTGTGAACGCAACCGTATTTGGCTGTTTGATTATCAATGTGGCTACGACGGCAATTAATATTGAATACTCTGCATGCGCAGGACCGAAATTATCAACGGGTGGAACAACGACAATTGAAGGCAATACGATTTACGGTTCCAACTCTGCGCAGACAACCGGTATTTCCGTAAGCGGCGGTTCCAACATTACTGCGCAAGATAACAACGTGTTGTATTGCGATATGGGGACAGTTATCACAAATACGGAAGAAGGCGGAACAATCACTATTCTCGGAGGAACGGATTCTGTTTATACAAGTTCCGTTTCTATTCCGCAAGCGCGTAATCTTGCAAGTATTGAAATCGCTTCTTCTCCTACATTGAAGAACGGAAAGAAAACGCGCCGCAGTATGTTTTCGATGCAGAAGTTCGCGAAGAATGGAGGGGGATTGCTTCGCTCCGCTCGCAAAGACGGAATAATGAAAGATCCCTCCGCAAATGCGATTGATATTTCTCTCGTCAACGATGACGACGTTACTACCGATGTGAACATTGATGAAACGTGCACGTATTGGGCAGGAGGAGATGGAATATATCTCGATGGCGCTACCAATGCAACAATGTCCGATAACGTGATTGACCTTGACGGAACGGGAAGCGCGTTCAATTTGAGAGGAAAAGGCATTGTGAAAAATGTTGGCGGCGGTTTAAATCCAACTCTTTCATTCACTGGAAATCAACTCTCGAATTTCGGAAACGGTTATAGTTTTCATTACGATAACGAAGAAGATACCGATACATCTTCGGGATATTCGGATATCGAAATTTCACAAGGTGCGGCAATTATCGGAATACTCGCAGTGATTGCAATTCCGAATTTTGTTGCAATGAAAGTTACGCGACCGGATAAACCGGTTGCCATTCCAGGATTGAAGTTAGAAGGAAATGATGTTTCAATTGCCGAAGGAATTATTTCCGAAGGAGTTTTCCTCGACTTTCCCGATTCTAATTTTTATATCGGCAATGTGGAAATTAACGATAACGAAATTTCTAATGTTTCATTTTCCAATAATCGCAATTGTATGTCTCCGTTTTGGATGGTACACCAAGAAGCAACATTTTCTCTTTCAGGAAATGATTTTACTGAATCCGAAATGGGTATCTGTGTTGGTGACTATTTTAGTGTAAAAATGGACAGCAACTTCTTTACTTCCGGCGAATGTACCGATTGCGCTCCGGGAATTCCGAAAAATAATAAAGCGATAAACCGATACGAACTCCAAGTACGTGGTAGTAATCGCGTACGAAAAACGGGAACTACGGAAGCAGACGTAATGAATGTTTCCATCAGCGGAAATAATTATTGCGGCGTTGAAGCGGTTACAACGGTGGAAGATGGAAATCTTACGTTCCAAAACAATACGGTTACCGGCGGCTCAATTGTTGCAGGCAAAGCGGGAAATCAATACGAGTTGCAATTTCGTCGCTCTGGTCGTCTCAATAAAACTGCAGCAAGCGATGATACACTCACAGGAAATGTAAAAAACAACACGTTCTGCGGTGTGGATATTTTAATTTCGTCCGAAGATGTTGATATGAATATCGAAAACAACAACGCAACCGGCGGAACATCAGTTGCAAAAGCAGTGAATAAATACGAATTGCAATTTCGCAGAAGCAGCCGTTTCAATAAATCAGAGAGCGATAGTATGTTTTACGCAAGCGTGAAAAATAATACGTTCAGCGACGGCGATTTTATTGTGAATGATTCCGACGTTGTATTAACAATGGAAAACAACACGATTGACGGAGGAAGTTCTGCGCTTTCCAAAGCGAGTTCTTCCACGCAAATTCGTTTCAACACGGGAAGACCGAAAACAGGGAAAGCCCTCGGTAAAAGTTCGCATCCCGATATTGCAATTACGGGCAATACATTTTCCAACACCGATAACGATTGGGAAATCCATGCGTTTAATTCACTCATTGAAAATAATACTATCAACGGTTCGAGCGCATTATCCAAAGCGAGTTCTTCGACGCAAATTCGTTTCAACACGGGAAGACCGGCTACAAGGAAAACCGCAGAAGATTCGCTTCCTTCCTTTGCGGTTTTCAATGACAATACCATTTTCAGCAGCGATGTTACCATTAACGATACCGATGTTGTTTTAACGATGGAAAACAATACGTTCGATGGCGGTTCGTCTGCTTTCAACAAAGCGGGAAATAAATATGAAATCAATACGCGCCGCGGTGCAAGAATAAATAAATCTTCTTCTTCCGCAACAACAGAAAATCCGTTGTTCACGTACAACGATAATACGGTGAACGCATTTTACGATGTGGTTATGAATATAGACGAAAGCGCAACAATGACGGGAAATACGTTTGACGGAACAAATGCAAGCGGTCCGACAAAAGCGGGAAATAAATACGAAATCAATACGCGACGCGGACAACGATTGAATAAAACTACTTCAACTCTAGATAATTGGGTTACGTACAGCGGTAACAGTGTAATAAGTTACGATGTTATAATGCATCTCGATGATTCTTCCGATGTTGCTTCTTCCGTTACGATGGATGGAAATACGTTTGATGGCGGTGTGGATGCGCCGACAAACAAAGCGGGACGAAAATATGAATTGCAAGTTCGCGCAAGTTCGAGAGCGCAAAAAAATTCTTCCGCAGTTGATGAAGAATATTTGTATTACACAAAAAACACGCATACAAACTTTGACCTCGGCGGATTGATTGGACTTGAAGATGTGTGCGCAACGTTGGATAGTAATACGTTTACGGGAGGAGTTTTGAAAAATTCCAAAGCGGCAAAGAAATTTGAATTGCAACCACGCAGAAGCGATAGAGTTGGAAAAACCACTTCAACCGAAATGTGCCTCTCGCTCTCCAATAATTCATTCACCAATCTCGCTGAAGGTGGATTACTTGCAAGAATTTCCAATCTTGCAGATGATACGATGAATGTAGAATTTATTGGAAATGATTTTTCCGATAACGATGGAAACGGATTGGAAGTTGTTATGGATAGCGGAAGCGTTTGCGCAAATATCGTACGAAATGATTTTTCAAATAATACAGGAAATGGGATTCATGGACTTTCTATAGAAGGTGGATCTGGTAAAACAGCGTTTGATAGATGTATGCGAAGTCTTGAACGTAGGGGTGGAAATAAATCTCTCAATGAAACAAACAATTTCACCAATAATGGCGGCAACGGATATTATGTCAGCGGAAATATTCGAGTCGAAGGATTGAACTATCAAAACTTTTCCGGCAATACGGGTTACAATCTCTACAACGGAACGCCAAATGATATTGATGCAACCAATAATTGGTGGGGAACAACGAATGCAACAACCATCGGCGATAAAATCTTTGATAAGACAGACTCATCGGATTTTGGAACAGTTACGTTTATTCCATTCCTCGGCGATTCAGTTACTTCTTCAACTGGAACAATCAGCGGAATCGTCTATTCTGATGCGAATAATGACAGCACACGCGGTCAAACGGAATCGGGACTTGAAGGCGTTGATATTATTCTCTCGTCCGGCGGCGTTGCCATTGATACCGTAACCTCAGGCGAAGATGGCGCATATTCGTTTGGCGAAGTTTCGCTTGCAACGTATTCCGTTCGCGGACGTTCAATACCGGAAAACAGTATTGAGTTCACGGAAAATGCAAACGGAACAACGGTGGACTTTTCGACAACCTATACTGAAACAGTAAACTTCGGCGTGTTTGTTGACCAGACGAAGTTCCGCACAATAAAAGCAAGTACGCAACTTTCATTGAAACCGATTAAGTTAAAGAAACCAAAACTCGGCGCGTTCCCGCTTCCGAATATTGCAAACATCCGCGATACCATTACGAAAGCAAATGCAGGAATAGTCGTTGGTAGAGCGCAAACGAAAGACAGCGCGAAATTTTACGGCTGGCTTGCGTGGGGCAAAGGCGCAGACTTCGGAAAGTTCTATTCATCCATTCAGACCGGACGTTCCTATCCTGTAGATTCACTTCGCGTACCGACGAAGAAAACAAAAGTAATTGTCAAAGCGTTGAAAGGCGATGCCAAGAAATACAACAATCCGCTCGCGCAGGAGTTGGGTGTATTCAAAATGAATCTGGCAGGAAGTGTACGCGGTGTGTTTCCATTCGGATTATCCAATCTGGAAATCAATATGCCGGGAACTTCGTATCACGGAACGCTTTTGGGAGCGCTTGCAACCGATGCCGATAGCGCAATGACGTATTGGAAACGCTATCCGTTGCTCCGCGATACCACTGTAGCAGAGCAATTACGGTTGTTGGTGAAATCTATCAACGATGCTTTCGCTGATAGTATCAATGATTCCACGCAGGATGTGAAAAGAATATCGCCGTTGCAATTGAATGGAATAACGAAAGTATCGGAAGTACCATTTTTGAAACGTTCTTCGAAAAACAATGCGCAGTGGAATTTCAGCGGAACGGAAACGAACACTGTTCCGAATGAATTTGCTCTTGCGCAGAATTATCCGAATCCGTTTAATCCGACAACGAATGTGTCATTTGTTATTCGTCATTCGTCATTAGTAACGTTGAAAGTGTATGATGTTCTCGGAAGGGAAGTCGCCACACTTTTGAATAACGAAACGCTCGAGGAAGGAAGTTACGATGTAACATTCGATGCCAACGGATTAACGAGCGGCGTCTATTTCTACCGGATACAGGCAGGCACATTTTCCGAAGTGAAGAAAATGGTGTTGATGAAATAAGACAATGAAGAATGCCTACGGCTCGTAGAGAGGAATTAGGAATTAGGAATGAAACCAATTTTTAATTCCTAATTCTTAATTGAAATAATTCTTCATTGAGAATTTAGGGAGAAAGCGACTTGCAGTTTTGTAAGTCGCTTTTTTATTTTCAAGGAGAGCGGTACGATAGTCGTTATCATTTAAACCCGGATAATGCAATAGAAAAATTCGCCACAGATTCACAGATTTTTACAACACCATCGTCAAATTATCTGTGAATCTGTGGCAAAAAAGAATAGTGAATTATTCATTGTTTGCTAATGCATAATCTGGGTGTAATCCTTTCATCTGCTGTGAATCAATCTAATTCCTCATTGAAAAAGGCGGCTTCGGTAAAATGGAATCGCCTTTTGTTTTCGATTGTGTGAACCGTCCTAGAATAAGTTGACACAAACTGAATCAACTTATGGAAAACACAAAACGAAACGGGAACACAAAACGGACGCAAAGAGATTACGGATTAGCGTTCAAATTACAAGTCGTCGATGAAGT
>Ga0207952_1000031_pt1 | contig 186248 bp, 189 predicted proteins | sample SubbioR12Aug_8Ca_FD_184831 | JGI IMG/M metagenome (GOLD analysis project Ga0207952, IMG submission 184831) | Serpentinite rock and fluid subsurface biosphere microbial communities from McLaughlin Reserve, California, USA - CR12Aug_8Ca (SPAdes) | ecosystem: Environmental > Terrestrial > Deep...
CCAGAGCGGTCCACGTCACCGGCTCACCGACAGCGGCAACAACGGGATTCGACGAACAGCTGACAAACATCCTCTCAACGGTTTTTGCCGGCGTGACACAGTCAGGGGCAAACTCTGTGCCCGGCACAACGATATTCGGATTACATGAACGAGCCCATCCAAAGAATTGGCTTGTGGCAGGGTTCAATTCCGCGTTGGCGGCAAAAGTCCCCCCTACGCCATCAGCAACAGGAAAATTCTGAAGAATGAAATTGCCGAATCTCAACCAGCCGATATTCGCCGACCATGCATATCCGAGAAGCTTATTGCTCGAATCGAGCTTCACGCTATAGGTCGAGATGGGCGTACCTGCGACCGGACAGCCGTTGAGTCCGTCCGACGACCCGTCACCGTTTATATCACAATCCCTACTGTTGAAACTCACCCAACCGACACTCGATGACCACGCCCACCCATACAGATCGATGCCGGTCTGGGCACGGACATCTCTTAGTGGTGATAGAAATAACACCCCGAGCGCAATGGCCTGTACTACAACCAACAATGTAATGTTATAGAAAAAGCGAGGCATTGGAACAAAAAAGCCCTTGATGCCCTTAATCATAACACCGATTGATATACCATTTACTCGAAATATGGTGGATATGTACATAGATCATCGTCTCCGAGGGCGTTCGAGTCTTAAACGCACACAACGTAGGTTGTGTGCTCACCTATCGGTACTTGTGTGCGTGTGCCAAGACTCGAACTTGGGACCTCCCCATTATCAGTGGGGTGCTCTAGCCACCTGAGCTACACACGCAATAACGGAAGCACTATAACAAAAAGGGCCTGTACCGGCAACAAAAAGCCGGGTGTTCTCCATGGGAGAACACCCGGCTCTTACATCACTCCGTAAAGAACGCGAGAAGGATCCTGGCGACACCGCACGCCAGACCGATCGTTACGATGCCAGCAAGAACCTTGCCGTACCATTGGCGTTCCAAACGATCACATACATGATCGAACCAATTCCTTTTTCTATTGAGGCTCACAGATTTCCTTTCTGTTGTTGGTTGTGCGGACTCCAACCTCAATTATTTCACATAAAAACACAAAAGTCAATACCCTCCCCTAGGTGTATACGAAAACACCCCCCGCCAAAGGCGGAGGGTGTTTTGTACTATGTTCTATTTTGTCCCATTCGCAATCCTCCACCGAGATGAAGGAGTCGGTCTTTCCCGACGGCCAGATTGATTTTTGCGATCACCAATCACTATCGTGTCCCCGCACATGGTGCGGCGAACCGACCTGTCAGCTTAGTACTCATTGAGCACTAGGCGCTGAGTTTTAATATAATCCACGAGCAGCTTCCGCTACCCGTGCCTTGTTACGACTTACCCCCTGTCATCGAGTTTACCGTAGGCCCCGACAAGCGGAGACTTCGGGTACCCCCGACTCCCTTGGGTTGACGGGCGGTGAGTACAAGACTTGAGAACGTATTCACCGCGGTATGGCTGACCCGCGATTACTAGCAATTCCAGCTTCATGAGGTCGAGTTGCAGACCTCAATCCGAACTAAGGTCATCTTTATAAGGATTAGCTCAGGCTTTTGCGCCGTCGCGGCCCGTTGTAATGACCATTGTAACATGTGTGTAGCCCAGGGTATCAGAGGGCCATGCTGATTTGGCGTCATCCTCTCCTTCCTCCCCGTGCGATGACAACGTTAGATCCGGCGCGATACTCGATCGCGCTTCTAACCCGGTCATTGCACGGGGCAGTCTCGCCTGACACGTATAACAGGCAACGAGGGTTGCGTTCGTTACCCCACTTAAGGGAACAATTCAAACCACGAACTGACGACAACCATGCAGCACCTGTCCAGCCGTCCTTGTGAGACCCTCAACGTTTCTGCTGAGGTTCGTCTGGATTTCTAACCCTGGTAAGGTTTTTCGTTTACCGTCGAATTGAACCACATGTTCCACTGCTTGTGCAAGTCCCCGTCTATTCCTTTGAGTTTTAGCCTTGCGGCCGTACTACCCAGGCGGATCATTTAACGCGTTAGCTTCGCCTCTCAGAGGGTCGATACTCCGAAAAGCCAATGATCATCGTTTAGGGCGTGGACTACTGGGGTATCTAATCCCATTCGCTACCCACGCTTTCGTGTTTCAGCGTCAGGAGTGCGCCAGTTTGCTGCCTTCGCTTTTGGTGTTCCCCATGATATCAACGGATTTCACCCCTACACCATGAGTTCCGCAAACCTCTCGCATCCTCAAAGTCGCACCGTTTCCACTGCGGTACCCCGGTTAAGCCGAAGAATTTGACAGTGGACTAATGCGACCGCCTACACACCCTTTACGCCCAGTGATTCCGGATAACGCTTGAGGCACTCGTATTACCGCTGCTGCTGGCACGAGTTTAGCAACCTCTTATTCATGAGGTAACGTCAAAATTTCCTCCCTCATAAAAGCGGTTTACATCCCGAAGGACTTCATCCCGCACGCGGCGTCGCTCCATCAGACTTTCGTCCATTGTGGAAGATTCTCGACTGCAGCCACCCGTAGGTGTATGGACCGTGTCTCAGTTCCATCGGTGGGGGTCAGCCTCTCAGCTCCCCTAAGCGTCATTGCCTTGGTAGGCCATTACCCTACCAACTAGCTGATACTGCGCGGGCCGCTCCTGAAGCGAAAAACTTTACCGAGCACTTACTTTCAATCTCCAAGATACCGATCTTGTAAGAGCAAAAGAAAGCGCTCGGACCATCGGGAATTACCTCACCTTTCGGCAAGCTATGCCCGACTTCAGGGTACGTTACCCACGTGTTACTACCTCGTCTGCCGGTTGCCCTTGCGGGCCCCCTTGACTTGCATGCCTTATCCACGCCGCCAGCGTTCATCCTGAGCTAGGATCAAACTCTAATATAGAAGATGCTTGCGCATCTCGCGAATGGAACAAAATAGAACATACTACGTCTCTATCCTATCCCTTGGTATATACTCGAGATCCTAGCCAATCACGTACTTCAACAAGAATAGTTTCGTATGCATACACATACAAAACGACTTGCACTTGTTCTCTCGTCCCGCGCAAGCAGTTTTGGACCGCTTACCGGGACTCTCATATAACTTTCAAAGACCCTCCCCTGTTTTTTACAAGGTAACGGCTATTATACGCACCGTGGATATTGTGTCAAATGGGCCCACGCCTTAAACCATAGATATACGGATCGGCCTAAAATAGGCATATAAAAAGCCGGGTTTCCCCGGCTTTAACGAACCTCACAGAAGCCTGTGGGCCTCCCGCAAGATACGTTCGGTATCCTCCCAACCAAGACACGCATCGGTCACCGACACGAAGGGGTCGAGCCGTATCGCATCCTTAGAAACAACAAGCGACTGGCGCCCTTCTTGTACATGGCTCTCGATCATGACCCCGGCGATCGGCACGGAAGCTTCCTTTCGCTGTCGCATGACATCGAAGAGAACTCCCACCTGCTTCCGATAATCTCCGAGAGCGTTCTTGTGCGAACAATCCACGACCATTCTGGTACTGACCCCCGCTGACACAAGCCTTTCGGCGGCATGCCCCGTGAACTCTTTCTGATAGTTGGGACCTGAATCGGCTCCCCGCAGAATGAGATGTGCGAGCGGATTACCCCGCGTTTCGATCCGACTCAAGACTCCATCATCGTCAGGTCCCGAAAAGAAACATGCATGTCGAGCAAACTGTATCGCCGAGACAGCAGCATCAATCGGACCGTGCGTGGGATTCTTGAACCCGACGGGGGGCGTAAGACCGCTCGCAAGCTTGCGGTGGTCCTGCGACTGAACTGTGCGCGCTCCGACCCAAGCATACCCGAGAAGATCGCTCACACAGTGCGTATTGTCAGCGTCAAGTATCTCGGCACCGACCGGAACGCCCAAAGCATTGATATCCCGCATAAGCGTGCGCATGGCCTGCATACCGTAGGCGATATCGCACGAACCATCCATGTGAGGGTCATTGAAGAAACCCTCCCAATCCTTGCCCGTCCGCGGCTTATCCCCGCACACACGCATGACAAGATACAGTTTGTCGGACAGTTCCTGCCGAAGTCCTGACAACCTCCGCGCATACTCGCGCGCCGATGCAAGATTGTGTATCGAACACGGACCGACAATGATGAGAAACCTGTTGTCGACACCGCGGATGATATCCGGAATGACCCGCTGAGCTTCGCGGACGGTCTCGAGAGCAGTCAGAGAAAGAGGGACCTGCTCAGCAAGGTTCCTGAATGTTGGTAATGGTTTCATTGAAGCGATATTCCTGTTCACAAGTTGATTCATACCACGTGATCCTTTCAAGAACAATATTCGGTTGGGAACGACAAAGAACTTCATTCATTCTGCGGAAACAGCCGCGAAACGAAAACGGACCCGTATTGAGGGTCCGTGTCGTGTGTCGTTAGAGTCTCTTAACCACGCGCAACATGAACCCTCAATACAGAGGTCCAAAAATAGAAGCTAAAGAAGTTAAACTGCTGCGCCTTTTTCATGGGGACCATTCTATCCTACTGACAGATCAAGTCAACATATAATCGATCAAATATAAAACCCGCTCGCATGAGCGGGTTTGGCGCGCCATAAGCTCGTGAGAAAGGTGTTCATTCCACCTTCACTCGCGTGAACATGAATTGCCGATGCGCGAGCCCTGCGCGCGCTATCAAACGCCGGGCGGTACGCGAATCGCAATGAAGGAATGTCACATATGGGAACGGATCATTTGGTTCGCATGGCTTCTGTCCAGGATATGGAATAACGCCGACTGAACCGAACGATACACCCGCCGCACGGGCAGACTCGATGAGCTTCTTCAGATCTTCGACATCGCCATTACGGTCTTCTGCGTATGCAGTAACATACCAACTGCTCACTTCAATAGTCATAATTCACCCTCTCTTTGTTGAAAAGAACAAAAAACCAGCTCCTCGGGTGAAGAGCTGGCTTGTGGTTCGATGTATTTTGACTTCTTAGATCGAGACACGAGCAAGCTCTTCACCCTTTCGGCTGGTAATAATGATCGAAATGATTGCAATGATGGCCCGTTGCATATAGTGACAATTCTACAAAAACGCGCGGCACAAGGCAATAAAAAAACGCCCGGTCATTCGACCGGGCGGGTATACATGAAAAAGGTCACTGGCTGCCGTACTTGCGAAGTTCCTCCTTCGCTTCCCGACGAGAACGCACATCGGTCCTACCTCCCTGTATGACCAGGGCCAGCTGTGCCCCGTCGCTCATTTCGCTCGTAGGAAACAGAACGCCCTTGGATTCCGGTTTCAGCGTCTTCGCGGAACCGCCACTCTTATTTTTTTTCATATAAACACTCCCTCGATAAAGAACTACCTCCCGAACACGTTCTCTTGTTAGGCACTCGCCTAAAAGAAAACCAGCTCCTCGGGTGAAGAGCTGGCTTGTGGTTCGATGTATTTTGACTTCTTAGATCGAGACACGAGCAAGCTCTTCACCCTTTGTAAGGAGGAGGTTGAGAAGGTTTAGCTTCGCGCTCGTAAATGACTTCATATTCTTTAGGTTAATACGTACAAAAACGAAAATCAAGTTGGAAACTATTTCTTTCTGTTTTGCCACTTTTCCACCGTCACCAAGAGAGGCGACCCGAGGAATATCGAAGAATACGTACCCGTGACAATACCGATGATAAGAGCAAGAGAAAAATACCGCGTCGATTCACTGCCAACAAAATACAAGACAACGAGCGCGAGAATGGTCGTAAGAGAAGTATTGATCGAACGGACGAAGGTCTGATTGATGCTCTCCCCGACTATATGCTCAAAATCCTTCTTTTCTTTGTATAGGTGAGCAAGTTTGATATTCTCGCGAACACGGTCAAAAACGACAATCGTGTCGTGAATAGAGAATCCAAGAATGACCAGGAGCGCTGTCACGAAAAGAGTATCGATCTCGACACTGTAGAAATGTCCGAGGAACGCGAACACTCCGGCAGGCACGAGAACATCGTGCATGAGGGCGACGATGGCAATAATGCCATACTTCCATGACGATACCGGCTCTGAGACCCTCCTAAAAGCAAAGGTGATGAAGAGAACGATACAGATCATGACGAGCGCGAGCGACATCAATGCTTTCTGACCAGCCTCTTTGCCGATCAACGGACCGATCGAATTGAATCTCTTCACCTCGAACTTTTCGTTCGGCGACGCCAACTCAATGGCCGAAAGGACCTTGACCCGATCAGATTCGGTGAGGGTCGGCATTCTGACAATGAACCCCGTCTCCCCTGTTGGCCGAACAGATGCCCCTCCAAGAGATAATGCGTTCACCTTTTCAGTGATGGCCGATGCTTCTGGGCGAACACCGGAGTACTCGATCTCTACGAGCGAGCCGCCTTTGAAATCTATCCCGAGATTAAGGCCCCAGAGCGCCAGCGAGACGACAGAGGCGCCAATGATGAGGGCGGATATCGCATAGAATATTTTTCTGTATGTAACGATATACATGACGTTGTTAACGTTTGGTATTCATAAATCCCGAGCCGAACAAGAAGTTGATGAAAGCGTGCTCGCTCTTCAGACCAAGGGCCAACAAGAAAGTCCTCGATGCGGTAATAGCCGTGAACATACTGGTAACAACGCCGATAACAAAGACCAAAGCAAAACCTTTGACGACGGATGTTGATGCGAAATAGAACAAGATGACGCCGGTGATGATGCTGGAAAGATTCGAATCGCGAATAGAAAGCCACGCCCTATCAAAACCTTCCGCAACAGCATCATGGAGCTTCTTGCCGCGGCGAAGTTCCTCTTTCATACGTTCGAAGATGAGGATGTTCGCATCGACGGCCATACCCATCGAAAGAATGAATCCGGCGATACCCGCCGCCGTGAGCGTGACCGGGACGAATTTAAAGAGAGCCAAGTTAAGGGCGACATACATCGCGAGAGCGATCGTAGCCAGGACGCCCGGAAGGCGGTACCACAGGATAAGAAAGATCGCGATGATGAGAAAAGCAACCATACCAGCTTTGACGCTTGCTTTGACGGCCTTTTCGCCGAGCGTCGCGCCAATGGTCTGCGTGTTCACCAGGTCGATCGACACAGGCAGCGCGCCATAGTTGAGATTCCTTACCAACGTCTTTGCTTCATCGATCTTGAATCCGCCCGAGATTTGCGCCTTTCCGCCCGTGATCTCCTCACGAATGACCGGCGCTGATTTGAACTCGCTGTCAAGGAAAATGGCCAGATTGCGGCCGACATTCTCGCGGGTAATCTTCGCGAACAAATCCGAACCCTCGTCGTTAAATGTAATACCCACGACAGGTTCGCCGGTATTCTGATTGAATTCAAGCATTGCGCGCTCGAGGAGGCGGCCAGTAAGACCGGTCGGGATGAAGTACGTATCGAATTCCTCACGGGAGATCTGGTCAGGTATCTGCATGTCCTTGGCAACAAGACGGAATTCGAGTGATGGCGTAAGGCCAATCAAACGCACCGCCTCTGCAATATCGGTAACGCCTGGGAGTTCGACGATCAACCGATGATTGATCATTCCTCCAAGGTTCGAATTCTCGACCTGAACAAGAGGTTCTGAAACACCGAAAAGATTCACCCGGCGCTCGATGACATCGCGCAGGGCATCCATGGACTCGCCGATATCGCCTTTCACTTCCGAAACATCAGCTTGGTATATGAGCTCCGTGCCCCCGTTGAGGTCGAGCCCTAACTTGAATGGAAATCGCGAGAGCGAACCGCTTCCTCCGGTCTCGGAGAGATAAACAAAAAATCCCGTACACAGGGCGGCGGCAAATACTATGAATGCGATAATCCTATCTTTAGCCATACATTCTGACGTTAAACAGAATAGAGGCTATTATAGCCCTTTCGCACAAGTTGGCAACAAACCTATTCAAGTCCCCACAACTTCTTGAGCTCGGCAATTCCCTCCTCAATGGACACCTCCGGGGACCACCCAATAAGATCCTGCGCACGCCTGTTGTCGGCAAGCGTGTTCTTAGGTTCAAGACGCGCTGGAATGTAGACCTTTGGACCGCCGATAAGTTCTGCGACTTTGTTCATTGAGATATTTCGTCCGGCGCCGATGTTTATGAACTCCCCCTTCCCAACCTTCTTACTTGTCGCCGCCAAAAGGTTGGCGCGGACGACATCTCGGACATGGGTGAAGTCACGGGTCTGCTTGCCATCACCCGTAATAGTGATCGGTTTGCCGCTCTTACGTTGTTCGAGAAAGAGCGCGATGGCTAGCGGATATGAACCCTTCGGTGTCATACGAGGACCATACACATTGAAGTAGCGGAGCGATACGGTTTCCAGCCCATACACAGTGCTCCAAACCCGAGCGTACAGTTCGCCAACGAATTTCTGTAGTGCATACGGACTTTTTGGATTCTCTCTCATCCCTTCGATAAGCGGGAGTTTTGGCTGATCCCCATAGGCAGAACTTGAAGCGCTGTATATGACGCGCTTAACCCCACCTTCGTGCGCGGCGATGAGAACATTCATCGTGCCGATGACGTTCGCCTCGGTCGTCTCAACAGGGTTCTCAATTGAGTACTGCACGCGGGGCAATGCGGCCAAATGAAACACATAGGCTGCACCTTTAACGATCGGTCTTATCTTTTTAAGGTCACTGAGGTCGACACGATGATACTTCGCTTTTTTGTTCAAATAATCCTTTCCTCTCGCGGAAATATCAACAACGTGGACATTCCAACCCTTTCCCACGCATTCATCAACGATGTGCGACCCGATAAACCCCGCTCCGCCCGTGACCACGACTTTTATTTTTTTTGCCATATACATTTAAAACCCCCGCAAACGATTTTTCTTTCAAAAAACTATATTCCACTCCTCGAAAGCAATTTCTGCAAGGTGCGTAGAGCGATTTTGAGATCAACCAGAAACGAGCGATTCTTGATGTAATAGAGGTCGTATGAGAGCTTCTCCTTGGTCGCCATGACCGCCTCCCCGTGGTGCGGGTGGTTGTCATGATAGATCTGTGCCCAACCAGAAAGACCCGGTTTAATGAGATGGCGCACATTGTAATACGGAATCTCGGCCTCGTAGGTCTTCACAAGGGCCGGGAGTTCCGGACGGGGACCGATGAGCGAAAGATGTCCTTGCAGAACATTCACGAGTTGTGGCAATTCGTCGATACGCGCCTTGCGCAATAAACGGCCGATCCGTGTCTCTCGCAACGCCGTTGCGCCTCCTACATACACGCCATTATCATTCCCTGTCATCGTGCGGAACTTGATGATCGTTATCGGCTCATTATTCTTACCAATGCGCTTCTGCGTGATAAAGATCGGTCCCCCGTCGTCGAGTTTTATCGCGCAATAAACAGCCAGATAGATCGGCAAAGAGAGGATGAACAGGATCGAAGAGACAAGGATGTCCATCACTCTCTTTACGAGATCGAACACCGGACTGGGCGACACGGACACGTTCTCAAGGAACCAGTTATACCGCAACAATGAGAGAGGGATGCGGTCGAAGATATCTTCGTACACGCGATGCATGTCAATGAATCGGACCTTCGAAAAGATCATCGAGTACAGATGCGGCAACAACGGCGTCACTTTTTCGTTCTGAAGGTCGATCGCGATCACCGAAACGTCGTCAGTGCGAACGTGAGAAAGAATCTCGGAACCTTTGGTAGACGAAACTTGGTCAAGATCGAATGTTGAAACGAAATGTAGGTCATATCGTGGATTATGATTGACTTCGGCGGCAAGCTCGGAGACCTCGAGACCGCTGCCAATGAGGATCGCGTTCTGCCGGCGCGATACCGTCATCCGCGCATATCCATAGTTACGCCACAAGAAAATAAGAACAGAAGAAACGATGAGATAAATGAAAAGATTGGTCTTTGGCGTGATCTCGAAGTATGAGATGAAATAAAAGAATAAGACCGCTATGAAAATATTCGTCACCTGCGCATTGAAAAGGATGCTCGGCAACCTGCTCCGCAGAATACGCGTGTGTTTCTCATAGAGCCCCGCGATGAAGTATACGAGGAGCCAGAAAGCAAAGAGAATAGTGAACGGGGCGATGTGCGAGACGAGTTCATCGTTCTCTGGTACGCCGCCGTACCGGATAGCGAGCGTAAGATACAGGGAAAGATAGAGTATCAGTACATCTCCAAAGAAAAGGGTCGCGCGCTCCTGTGTGCCACGAATATGCATAAAGTTAGGTTATAGTCAGCAGTAAGGGGAAAAAAGAGACGCTTCGGTACCCCCCATTCGACCCGACCGGATGCTTACAAAAGCTTGTAATCATCGATTTATTGAGCATACAATACTGTATATAATAAGCAATTAGGCCAAAATATTACCGACATCGTGCACAAACGACACAAGATCCTATACCTCGTGACCAAAGGAAATTGGGGCGGCGCCCAAAGGTACGTTTTCGACTTGGCGACATCTCTCCCCCAGGAACAATTCGATGTCGTGGTCGCATATGGCGACGGTGATGCATTGGCTCAACGATTAAACGAGTGTGGGGTCCGTTCGATCAAAGTGCCCTACCTCGGCCGAGACATCGGCCTATTAAAGGATGTGCGAACTCTGGGAACCCTGATTGGCCTCATCAAAAGCGAGCGGCCCGATATCGTTCACCTCAACAGTTCGAAGATGGGCGGCTTGGGAGCGCTCGCGGCACGCCTCGCCGGGGTCAGGAAGATAGTATTCACCGCACACGGCTGGCCGTTCTGGGAGGACCGGCTGATGCTTGCCCGAATAGCTATCAAATTCTTCTCATGGGTCACCATCATCTTGTGCCACACGACCATCACGCTCCATGAGCGTGACCTGCGTGCATTCGACTCATGGCCTCTCTCGAAAAAACGATCGGTCAAGATACACAACGGCATTCAACAGAATATCCCCCTATCAAGAGAGAACGCTCGAGCGATGCTCGTAGAAAAATACGGCTCCCTATTCAAAGAAAATACTTTGGTCACGATCGCGGAACTCCACAAGAATAAGGGGCTCCCCTACCTCATTGAAGCGATGGCCGACCTTCCTGAAACAACAGGCCTCTGCATCATCGGTGACGGCGAAGAACGCCGCTCGCTTGAGTCGCTCATTCTGCAAAAAAAACTCGGGTCGCGTGTGTCTCTTCTCGGATTCATCAAAGACGCTCCGCGATTACTTCCGGCATTCGACATGTTCGTATTCCCTTCAATCAAGGAAGGGCTCCCTTTTGCCCTTCTCGAAGCAGGCCTAGCCGGCGTTCCGATTGTCGCGACGACCGTCGGTGGGATTCCCGAAATGATCGAGGACAAAAAAGAGGGATTGCTTGTCCCCCCGAAAGATCCTCGCGCTCTCGCGGCATCTATTCGCGATCTTCTCAACAACAAAACCCTCCGCGAAACATACACCTCGGCGTTCTCAAAAAAAATATTGACCGAATTCAATTTCAAAACAGGAACGCTTCCTCGGACGATGCGCCTATACGACACAACCTAGAAGAACCTTTTTTTCAGATTCCTAAAAACTCCCTTTTCATATCATCCTTGTGGACGCGCTGACTGTAACGCCTGAAGCTCATAAGGATACCGAGACCGATACATTCGGTGAGAAGGTGCGTGCCTCCGTAGCTCATGAATGGCAGCGGGGTTCCTGTAATCGGTAGGAGACCTATGTTCATGCCGATATTGATAAAAAAGTGACTGATGAAGAATATCGCCAATCCGAGGCCGTAAAGGATCTCAAAATTGGTCTCGCCGTGAGCAGCAATCTTGAGTATCCGCATAACAAGGAATCCATAGGAAAAAAAGATGATGAGCGCCCCCACGAACCCCCACTCTTCAGCAAACGCCGAGAATACGAAGTCCGTCTGATATTCGGGCAAGAACTTCAGGCGAGATTGAGTGCCAAAACCCAGTCCTTTCCCCAGGAGCTGACCTGACCCGACAGCGATAGTCGACTGGAACGCATTGTATCCGGAACCCGATATGTCCGTTCGCGGATAGATGAATGAAATGACCCGATCCTTCTGATAGTCTTGGAACACAAAAAACCACAGCGCTCCGAACGTGACCGCACCGAGAAGGAATACGGCTAAAAGGTGTTTCCATGAAATGCCGGAGACAAGCACCATACCGAACCAGATAAGGAAGATAATGACTGCGCTGCCGAAATCCGGCTGAAGAAAGACTAGCATGAAGAGTATGAGCGCGTACGCCCCAGAGACGAAAATATGCCTCACATGGGCTATCTCGATGTGTCTCCGGGCGAAATATTTCGCCAAAAGAAGCACCAGCATCAGCTTCGCAAAATCAGCCGGCTGGAAGGAGAAGAAACCGAAATCGAACCAGCTTTGAGCTCCTTTCACTGTCTGGCCCAAGATAAAAAGAGCCAGCAGTAAAAGACAGATGCCCGAGAACAAAAGAACTACAACAATGGTCCGACGAAGAAATCTGAAATCGATTACGCTACAGACGAGAAATGCAGCGAATGCGATTGAGGCCGATATGAGCTGTTTCTCGAAAAAATAATTCTCACCGACGAATGAATTCATTGTCACGAGACCTGCGCCAACAAGAGGCACGGCCGCAAGGACAATGAGCCAATCGACATGCCGGAATAGCCGAATGATACTGCCGATGACGGGTATCCTGATATGCCCCTCCCCCATACTAGCGAAGAGTGCTTCTCGTGATAATCTCGATGACCGCCGGGCCGATCTTACAGATAGATGAGTTGATGCGCCGATAGATATCAGCGACATCAGCGCTCGTCGTCGCGATGTAGAAGTAGTCCGGCTCGGTCGCAACCGTTCTTAAAAATTCCCTATTCACGTTGGCCCCCAAGCCAATCGAGTAGATATCAACACCTTGAGATTTCATCCTCTGGGCGACATCGAGAGCGACCTCTTCAGAGTACTTCGGCTCGCCTTCTTTCTCGGGAACGTTGGCGATACCGTCCGTAAGCAACACAGCAACACGCTTCGATCGCGTCTTGTGACGATCCGATAGGAGTTCGAGAAGGGACTTATCGAGACCGTCGGATATGTTAGTGAACTGCGAGCCAGTCGGACGTATTGTTATGTTCGCAATGGCAGCCTTAAGACTGACGATATCGCTGGTTAACAAACTATCCGGCGGAACCGAAGCTCCTGTCGCAAAAGAGATGACCGAAACCTGATCGTCCGGTTTGATGCGATCAACGAAAGATATGGCTGCGTTCTTAACATCAGTTAGAGGCTGCGGAGGTTCGAGGCCGTCATCGTCCATACTACCAGACCGATCGATAGCCAAAACGATATCCGCGGGCATCTCGCATTTTTGCGACTGCGTTGGAAACGGTTTGATCCACGTAAAGATGGCTTTTTCACTGCCATCTTTCGGTATCTCGTCGATGAAAGTCTGCGACACAGCGATAACATTGCCCTTAGTATCGAATATGAGGGCTGTCACCTCGAGGTCTCGTATCGGGCGTATGAATGGATTAACGATTGTCGCAAAAAGCTTCGGTGACGTCGTCTCATCGATGAGGGTTCTCTCTGTGACCGGAATGATCGGCTCCTGGGGAAATCGTTTATCCCACTGCGGGGATTCTGTGAACTCGAACATAACCTTCGATATCTTGCGGCCATACACAGTTACGCTATGCTCGAAGATCGCGAACTTCTTCTTCGGGGGAATATTCGTCTTACCAGTACGTTCGTAAAGAAGAACACCTCCCTCATCGTAGAACTTGAAGATGTAAGGAACGCTAAAAGCTCCGACATTCGAATTCGGATTCTCAACATAGGCAACAGTGTTGTACACCGTCGGAGCAACCTCGAAGAATCTTTCCCAATGAACGATGAGAGGGAGGGCGTCTGCGGGACACAAGCGCGCGCAGGAACCTCCGCAATCAACACCGGCCTCTCCTTGGTTCTGTTTCGCATCAAAACACGACGGTGGCGTATATAGCGTCGAGATAAGCGGTATGCCGACAGCGAACAACAAAAAACCCGTGATTGAGAGAAAATAAATAAGCCGGCGCTTCGCAGCCCAAAGTGACATATCCATAAGTATAGAACACTTGAAGAAAAATAAAACATAACGAGCATGAAAAAACCTCTCCGAAGCACATGCGAAAAAAGACCGTCCGCCTTATCGTACGATCGGTCAACTATCAGTAATTTGGATTCACAGTCCCTGGCACCTACCTACTTTTCCCCACTGTTACATGAGGTATCATCGGCACTACGGTGCTTAACGACTCTGTTCGGAATGGGAAGAGGTGGTTCCACCGCGTTAAGGCACCAGAGACTCTGGACCCAAATATGGATCAAGTATTTTTTTGAAGACCGGAGTTTGGGCCGATCACCGATCGGCAAAAAAGAACTGACCACACAAGTGGTCGAGGGGGCAGGATTTGAACCTGCGACCTTCTGCCCTAGAGCAGACGCGCTATCAGGCTACGCTACCCCTCGTCACAATGGATGGCGACGGGTCTTTAAGAAAGACATTCGATAATATCCAAACTTCGGTCTTCAATAATAAGCAGATTCTGTAAGCTTCGCGTATGTCACGGACATACGTGAACGTGGTTTTCAAGTTTCCTAATAGGATGGACCGATTAGTACTTCTCGGCTGAACACATTGCTGTGCGTACACCTGAAGCCTATCAACGTGGTAGTCTCCCACGGGTCTCGTAATGATTCCTAATCTTGGGGTTGGCTTCCCGCTTAGATGCTTTCAGCGGTTATCCAGTCCGGATTTAGCTACGGAGCGATGCCTTTGGCAAGACAGCTCCCAGACCAGAGATCCGTTCCTTATGGTCCTCTCGTACTAATAAGAACGCCCCTCAAGAATCAACGCCTGCAGCAGATAGGAGACCAACCTGTCTCACGCAAACTTGTTTTACACATGCATTGTTCTATGTGCATGACCTTCATTACTGAAGGGATCGGACTATATCTTCGCTCTTTCGAGCGGTTGACGTGTAGTCTCTACAGGCGCCGAGATTTTCTTAGCGGTACCCCGCTTTAGAAAATCCAAGTGCAGTCGTTCTTACGAGCTGCTTTCGGCTTCCCTCGGTATTATCCTTATTCAGGACTTCACCGATATCAGTCAACAGTGTCCTCAAAAATTGAGGCCGCCGTGATAATGGTTGGTTTCTTCTCTTTTTCATAAACGAAAATATTCAATGCGGGTTCAAACTGTCCCGAACACGACCGCGTCATGTACAGAACGGTTTGAACCCAGCTCACGTAGCTCTTTAATTGGCGAACAGCCAAACCCTTGGGACCTTCTCCAGCCCCAGGATGAGATGAGCCGACATCGAGGTGCCGAACTCCGCCGTCGATATGGACTCTTAGGCGGAACTAGCCTGTTATCCCTAGAGTAGCTTTTATCCGATAATCTCCGGCCGCGTCTAATGCGAACCGTCGGTTCACTATGCCCCGCTTTCGCGTCTGTTTGACAAGCACGTCTCACAGTTAGGCCCTCTTATGCCATTGCACTATCGGCACGGTTTCCATTCGCGCCTAGAGGACCTTAATGGACTCCTTCGTTACTTTTTAGAAGGATAGCGCCCCACTAAAACTGCCCGCCAGATACTGTCCCGAAGAGGTTTAATCCCTCCGGTTAGAACGTATATTCAACAAGAATGGTGTTTCATCGACGGATCCATCTTTCCCGAAAGAAAAACTTCAAATCCTCCCATCTACGCTACGCATGCAAAACATACGCTCAATATCAAGTTGCAGTAAAGCTTCTAGGGTCTTTTCGTCTAGCTGCAGGTAACCGGCATCTTCACCGGTATTGTATTTTCACCGAGCTATTCCCCGAGACAGTTGCCCAGTCGTTACACTATTCAACGCGTCGGAACTTACCCGACAAGGAATTGCGCTCTTCTATTCCTCTAAGAAGGACTCTCTCTTCATCCTCTTTCATACGAAAGGTGGGATGCATGGTGTTGGTCTCTTGTGAACCATGATTGGACCGGCACTAGATCACTCTAGCCCAGGTAGCTTTCTGTGTGTAACTAACTTTTTTCTTGCATTAAACTATTTATCAATTTCCTTATAACAGTCCTAGTCCTTCTCGACTCGTCGAAACGAGCCGAGAACCTTAGGACCGTTATAGTTACGGCCGACATTCACCAGGGCTTACAACAGTCACCACTACATCTTGCGACATAGCAACGCCGTCGTTTGACCTTCTGGCATTGGTCAAGTGTCACCCCCTATACATCCTCTTACGAGTTCGCAGGGAGCTGTGTTTTTGATAAACAGTCGCCAGGCATACTTTAGCTGCGGCCCTTTGAGTTAACAAAGGGCAAGCCATATCGCGAACTTACGGCTGCTTTTTTGCCGAGTTCCTTGGGGAACCTTCACTCGTTCGCCTTCGTCTTCTCGACGTGACCACCTGTGTCGGTTTGCGGTACGGATTCTTTGATATTAGCCTTAGAGACTTTTCTTGGAAGCGCGCTTTGTTTCGTTCACACCGGCCGAAGCCGGCGCGTTCCCACTCCGCTTGAGATTTGCATTGAAGCAAGACTCCCGGATTTGCCTGGGAATCTCTCTTACGGCATGGACGTCACATCCAATCGTGCGCGAAACATACTGCACTCCGTCATCCCATCGAATAACAAAGAAGTCACGGAATATTAACCGTGTGTACATCGGGTACGGTTTTCACCATCCCCTTAGATCCGACTAACCCTTGGCTGATCTTCATCGCCAAGGAAACCTTGGTCTTTCGGCGTTAGAGTATCTCACTCTAATTGTGGTTACTTGTGCCAACATTCTTGCTTCGCAACGCTCCAGCGTGGGTCACCCCTTCGCCTTCACTGCAGATGCGAATACTCTCCTACCACTCCATATTTCCGAAGAAACATGAAATCCTCAGTTTCGGTACTGTGCTTAAGCCCCGATCATCTTCGGCGCAAAATCTCTCGATGAGTGAGCTGTTACGCTATCTTTCAATGATGGCTGCTTCTAAGCCTACATCCTCATTGTTAGAGAAATTTCACCACCTTGTGATGCACTGAGCACAGATTTAGGGACCTTAAATTGAGATCAAGGGCTGTTTCCCTTTTGTCCAATGGAGCTTTGCCCCCACGGACTTACTGCCACGTTTTAACTTCCGGTATTCGGAGTTTGATAGGTCTAGCGAGCTTTCGCCCTGTCTAGACCTTCCAGTGCTCTACCCCCGGAAGGAACACGTAACGCTATGCCTAAACATATTTCGGAGAGAACCAGCTATTACCTAGTTCGATTAGCTTTTCACTCCTTGCCTCAGGTCGTCCGATAGTATTGCACGGCTAACCAGTTCGGGCCTCCCTTTGGATTTCTCCAAAGTTCACCCTGCCCAAGGCAAGCTCACCAGGCTTCGGGTCTCTAGTATGAGACTAATTCGCGCTATTCACACTCGGTTTCCCTTCGCCTCCACGCTTCATCAGCGCTTAGGCACGCCACATACTAGAACTCGTTGGCTCATTCTTCAATAGGCACGCCATGACGGTGTCGCACAGCACGAACCACTTCAGCACTTGAAACTAGGGTGGAGTTGGAAATGATCTTCCGCCTCTAGGAAGGACCTGCCCACGGCGCTTTTGCCGAACAAGCATTTCTCCAACCCACCTTCAAATGCAAAGTGACGCACACTGTGCGACACCGCTCTGACTCTTTGTAAGCATATGGTTTCAGGTCTATTTCACTGTCCTTACCGGACTGCTTTTCACCTTTCCCTCACGGTACTAGTTCACTATCGGTCTTCTAGAGTATTTAGCCTTGCCGGTTAGTTCCGGCGGGTTCCCTCAAGCTATTCGTGTCCTGAGGTACTCAAGAACAACAACAAGAAAGAGAAGAGATTTTCATATACGGGACTATTACCCTCTGGGGTGTGGCTTTCCAGCCACTTCTATTAACCTCTTCTTTTGTAACTTTCCTCACATGAAATGCGACGTCGTTGCCTTACAACCCCGAGCACTCATCACGCCATTTAACCGTCCACCACGCGATTCGTGGTCACATGGATTCACGGGTTAAACAGCTTGATAAGTGCTCGGTTTGGGCTAATTCCGTTTTCGCTCGCCGCTACTCGCGGAATTCTAATTGGTCTCTTTTCCTCCTGGTACTGAAATGTTTTACTTCCCAGGGTGCGCTCCCTGCATTGCTGCAGGATCATCAGGGTATACCTGATGGGGTTTCCCCATTCGGAGATCTCCGGATCAAAGGTTGCTCAGCACCTCCCCGAAGCTTATCGCAGCTACGCTACGTCCTTCATCGCCTTCTAGAAGCCAAGGCATCCACCATATGCTCTTAAGTTCCTATTAGGAAACTTAAAAACCACTTAACTTACATGCTCTCATTTTGAGAGCTAATCCTTACACACTGTTGCGATACAACAATGGAAGGATGAACCTGCTTGTCTCTCATCAACATCGTTGACGAGAAACGTACGCCTACCGCACTTCTTGAGATCGTGCAGTAGACAATTATGTGCAGACGCGTACTCCGCGTCTAACCCTCATCTCCAGCAAAAGACCCTCGCATGCCACGGCTGTGGCATGGGCTGTGATGAGCTGATTCCTTTTACAATGTGCCCTGTAATGAAGAGGACCGCATGCTGCCTTTTGACGGGCAATAAGGGTCCCCTAATGGAGTAGTTGACGGATCCGATTTTCGGACTTCCCGCAGTAACCTGCGACGTGTCGCAGATGACCATCGCGCGGGGAGTCGCATCGCTTGCAACCATCCTCCACTACAGAGCACACTGATCGAATTTTTTTCAAAGAAACCTGTTTGTGAACAAAAAACCGCTTTCTCTACGCGGCTTCGACAACACCAATGAACACTGGTCTTATCGCCGCCGTTTAGTTAAGTAGTTTTTACTCATAACAGTCGTAGGCACTAGTATATCCAGCGCCGAATTTTTGTCAAACCTATTACCAAGAACCCGAAAGCAATATGTGGAAAGACCGTGGAAAAGGTGTGGAAAGGTCGAAAAACCCTCTCAACAAAGCTGTTGAGAGGGTTTTTGAAGGGCGTTCCGAGGCGATTAGTACTAGTGACTGCCGTGGTCGGATATCTCTTTACGGAACCGCGCAATGAAATCTGCGGCGGCTGCCTGACCTCCGAGTCCGAAAGAAAGACCGAACGCGATCGACAGAGCGGCTACGATACCAGTGAAGAGAGCCTGAATAAAAGCGCTAGCAACACCCAACTGAACCAATGCAACCATGAATCCAAAGATGAGGATGGACCACTTTGCCAAACTTCCTAGGAAGTTTGCCGAAACGAGACGGGCCGCGCGCGCACTACCCGCAACGATCTTCTGCATCACATTGCCGATGACGGCAGCGGCGAGTACGGCAGCAGCGGCAACAATGACCCTTGGTAAATATCCGAGCACGACGTTCTTGAGGTAGTCATTGATCTGATCGAGACCGACGACGTCGAGAAAGGCGACAAGGAATACGATGACGATGTACCACTTCACTACGGCACCGATAAATTTGCCCGTATCAAGGGTAATACCCCCACGATTAAGCACCGTTTCAACGTTTGCCGACCGGAGAGCCTCATCAATCTTGAGCTTCCGGACCACCTGCGTGACAAGACGACCGACCCAATCAGCAATCAACGTTCCGGCGAGGAACACGATGACCGCCACTATCAAATTCGGCACAAAACCGACCAAACCGTTGGAGATTACGCTGAAAGAATTTTCCAGGCCGCTGATCCACATATCAATAAGAGTCATACGCTACAAATAATTAAAACCTAATAATCTAGAGAGATCTTCGGCTTATGCCGATAGTACCCGCTTCCTCACATCATCATATCACCGCCTCATTCCCTGTTAAGCCCTCATGTGGAAAGCCTACCGGCGAGGAATGATATTGCCCATATCCAGCTTGTCCAAGAGGATCTGATGCGGATAATCGATGATATCGCGCACAAGCTTATCGAACATGTTCAAGCGATAGACGAAATCCTTTGTCTCGAAGTACGCATATCGAAGCTCTTTGCCTATCTCGGCTTCAAGCCCTTTAATGACTGTCTCAAGAGGTCCGCGTTTCAAACCTTCTCCAACAATAAGAATATCGGCGCGGCTGTCGACGGATTGGATGAAAACCCCGGCCACCATGACAAGCCTCAGTTTTCCCAACGCTCGAAAGCGCTTCAAAAAATCATCGGTATTCGCGGTCACGGTCTCGATGAGAAGTTTGCGGAGTCCGCTTAGATATAAGAACTCCTGATTGAGTACGAACCCGCTTACGCGTTTCTTCTCTGCCCTTTTGAAAAACGGCTTCCGCAAGACGAGTCCTGTCCGCTCGAGAAGCGAGAGCTCTTTCCATACGTCATCCCGATCAACGCGCGCCCGAGACATGACATCATCGACATCAAAGCTCACCTCCGGATTGAAAAGAAATAGTCTGATGATCTTGACCCGCGCCGCGCTCCCGAATAACTTTGCAAGAATTTCCATATGCGAATAAGAGATAGGCACTAATGATAGAAAAGGGGTTCGTTCAGTACCCGTCTATGATACCATTGAGCACTTTCAGGAAGCCATTGACATATAGCCTATAATATGATAAAGTAGAGACAGAGCGTCCCCTTAAAGGATGCGCCTGAACCGTAACAACCAACCCCAGAAAGAACCGACCATATGATGCTTCTCACCATCACTCCGAGCGACACCTCCCTGCTCATCTTCCTCACCATTCTCGGTGCCGTTCTCGGCGCTATCGCCTACGCCCTTTATAGCAAGAAGGACCGCGACGAGAGCCTGAAGCGCGCGCGTAACGATGGTCACGCCGCGGGACGCGCCGAAGAACGTCCGGTCGCTTACGATGCCGGCAAACGAGAAGGTGTGCGGGAAGCGTGGAGCGCCCGTTGCAACGAGCTCTTTACCCAGCTCCGTAACCACCGCATTCTGCCAAAAGGCAAACATGAAGTGGTAAGTGTCACCGCGATCGAAGGCAAGACATACGCCTTCGTGAAGATCAAATCTTCAGACCGCGTCCCTGGTACGGCGAGTGACTATCCCCCCGTTGCGGTCGTCCACCTCGACACGACACGGAAGATCCCTTCAGGAACCTTCCACATCGTCATGGATGACGATGGCCTCGACTTCGAGTAGGACGAGTTCTTCCCAACCGCTTCTGTGTTCGCATCACTGCGAACCGGAAGCGGTTTTTTGTATACAAAAAACTCCCCGTGGGGAGTTTCCTGCTGCGTAGCATACGCCGCGCATCGTGGCCGGAAGTTTTTTACTTAAGCTCAACCTTCCCGCCAGCATCTTCGATCTTCTTTTTGAGATCATCTGCTTCTGGCTTTTTCAAACCTTCCTTCAAAACCTTCGGGGCGCCGTCAACGAGATCCTTTGCCTCCTTCAATCCGAGACCCAAGACCTCCTTCACGACCTTGATGACCGCAATCTTATTTGCGCCTCCCTCTTTGAGTTCAACAGTGAACGAGTCCTTCTCTTCCCCCGCGCCCGCTGCTGCCGCTCCCGGAGCCGCCACTGCGACCGCTGCCGCCGAAACACCGAACTTCTTCTCGAAGAACTTCACAAGTTCGTGAAGGTCGATAACTGACATCTTTTCGATAGCTTCGACGATGGACTTGAATTTTGCAGGGGTCTCCACCGTTTCCGCCTGTGCTTTAACTTCCTCTGACATAAGAATAAATATGATTTATAAACGGATGATAATTACGCTGTCTTCTTCCCGGCGATGGCATTCAATGCCATGACGAGGCCTTGGATAGGCGAATTGATGATGTTGACGAACTGACCGCGAAGTACCTGTGTCGGCGGGATGGACGCTATCTCCATCATCGCCACTTTATCCATGTACTTCCCATCGAACACGCCGCCCACGATCGAGAGCCCCTCCTTGAATTCCTTCTGGAACTTGTAGACCTCTCGAGCCGGAGCGGTGAGATCCTCGCTATATGCGAACGCGATCTCCCCATCAAGTGCCGGCATCGTACCCTCGACCTTCGCATTATTGAGTGCAATGCGCGCGAGGGTCTTTTTCGCCACGGTATACCCCACCCCCGCTTCGCGCAATGCGCGTCGGAGCTTGGTCGCCTTGGCGACGGTCAACTTGTGAAAGTTGACGAAGACCACGGACTTTGACTTTTTAACGGCATCTGAGACCTTCTCAACGACCTCTTTCTTCTTGTCTTTTGTAAGAGCCATGAGTGAAATTATGTGAAATAAAAACGACCTTTGAATAAAGGCCTCGACAGAGAAACTTGGAGTAACCAAGCGGTGACCTCGATAGGACCTATTCCGAACATATTCGGATGCCTATTGTCTCTGGCCTTATATGGAGCATTATACGCGGAAAGCGCGAACGGTCAAGACCGTCCGCGCGAACCTCATATATATTCCATGGTCACATAGAGAGCCACGAAACCGAGAAGAAGTATTCCCATGAACCCCAACATGAATCGAAATGAGGTCTTGTTGAACATCGAAGATTATTTAATATATTCCTTATACGATACGAGTTCTGGCGATGCGGGATTTGCGTTGAGTCCCCTATCGATAATAGCCCGCGCTCGCGACTTATCCTTCATCACCTCGAGATAGAAATCTGCTGTTTTTATATAAGCCCCGGGGTCAGTCTTGTCATTCTGGATCGAGGTAAGAAAATTCCTTTCGGCCGCAAGCGGATCTTGAAGGTAGTAGCCGTAGAGCGTTCCGAGATTCAAAAATGATATCGAGTTCTTCGGGGCAAGCTTTGAGGCATACTCCCAGGCTTCCCGGGCGCCGGCATAGTCCTCGATGAACTTTCTAAGAAGACCGAGCTCTACCCACTCATTGAACAAACTCGGGTCCGCGTTGAGCAGTATGGTCAAACTCTCGAACCTCTTTGCCACCTCAGTTCGTATCGCCGGTGAAATAAATTCAGGATACGTTGCCGGGACAGCAACTCCTGGGACTGGCTTCGGTAACTCCCTCACGATCTCAACGGGAGTATCAGAAAGATCAACAACCTCAACCCCCTCGCCGCGGCCAGGATTGGTCGATGAGGCATTTTCGGAAATGTTCGTATCAACGATAACACTCTCCTGCTTCTCACGGACACCCGTAATGACGACCGCCAGAACAACAACGAGAACTCCGGCGATGCCTGCGATCTTTTTCGTATTCATACCGTCCATTATACGAACAACAGCTATCCGCGCAACTGAAGCCGGGAATATCGGAAACGCAAAAACCCCCTCTCGAAAGAGAGGGGGTTTTGCTACCTAGCTTTCCTGCCCGGAGGCAGAGAAGCTCACAAGAGGTTTAGTGGTTGAAGCTCTGGTACGGGAAGTCCTGACCAGTTGACGGGAAGCCCGGGAGACCGTAACCGTTTGACCAGTCAACGAGGCTGTTGATAGCCGCCGTTGCTTCTGGAGTCGTGCTTGAGAAGCCGGTCCAGATCAAACGATCTGTGGTTGATGCCGAGTTCGCGTTTGTTCCCTGGATACCAGCGACTGTTGACATGAGGTATGCCGATGAAGGATACGCCGTGTCTGACAGAAGCTTGACACTCAAGGTCTCAACGTTGGTCGAGGTCAGCGTAGCGAGAGTGGTTGCTCGAAGAGTATAGGTCTTCGAGGTTCCTGCCTCAACAACGCGGTCAGTTGCGGTGTCGTCGAAGTTGATCGTCAAGCGCTCACCAGTCGATGTCGAGCCGGTTGTAGCCGTTGATGACGAGACAGCTGTCGAGTTCACTGCGCCGCTAGGACCGTGAAGTTGGAACGTAGGCTGTGCGAGACCGACTGAGTTGACGTTGAAGCTCAACGTTCTCAAACCGATCGAGCGAGCTGCCGGAGCGGTGATCTTGACCTTGTAGAGGTCAGAACCAGCCGAGAGACAACCTGTACAACCTGTTGACGTAACTTCGATGGTCGGAACTGCGCGGAAGACACGGACACCGTTGCTGGTGACGCTGCCGCTTGTACCTGAAACAACACCCTGTGAATCAGAACCGCGACCGTAGCTACCGTTAACACCTGAGTCCGTTCCATCGTAGTTGACCTGGAGGAATGAACCTGGGCGTCCGGTGCTGTCGTTGATTGCCAAGAGGTCGCCCTTCACCGTGATAACGATGGTTTCGCCCTTTGGAATCTTGACCTCCGGAGTAAGTTCGGTAGAGGTTGCGTAATCTGAGTTACCAAGGAGTGCCTGACCTACCTGAGTCGATCCGAGCCAGAAGGTGACCTTCTCGCCAACGAGATCGGCTGGGGTGTTCGAAGCTGCTCCGCCGAGGTAGACCGCGATCTTCTTCAAGACCACATCTTCCGTTGAGGAAGCGGTGAAGTTGAAGCGAGCGAGGGTGACATCGGTGGTGTTTGCCTGAACGACGCGGTAGAGGAGTGAGTTGTCGTTCTTAGCGACGAACTTACCACCTGAAACTGCTGTCATTGTCTGGCCAGTTGCTGAAGAAACGCTCTCCGAGATATCGGTTGACGATGTGACGCCTGACACCGTGATTGACGGTGCTGCTGCGATACCCCATGAGTAGGTTCCTGTTGCACCGCTCTTGAGTGAACACTTGAGAGCGATCGTCTTGATCGTACCCTTTGTGATCACGAGAGAGCTGTCGAATGTGAATGTTTCGCTGCTACCTGTCGATACGTCTGGGTTGACTACGTTTGAACCGCTGTTCAAGGCAGTTGCACCATCGTAGAGACGGCAGTTCGTAAGATCCGTGTTGGTACCCGTGAAGGTGTACTGGAGCGGAATACTTGAGAAGCGAACATCCTCACCTGACTGCGTAGCGTCGAAGAGGTAGTTTGAGAACAAGACCTCCTGACCGCCGGCGATGACATTCTGTGCTGCTGGGTTCGGTGAAACGCTGATCGCAAGAGAGCCGCTCTTTACGGTCATTGTGTTCATTGTGAAGACACCGTTGCCAGTCAAGCTGATGGTGTTACCCGTAACTTGACCAGTGATGTTCGTCCACTGCGATGACGGAGTTGACGAAGCGGTCACTGTCTGGCCATTGGTGAAGTCTGTTCCGATCTTACCCTTCAAGATATAGGTCTTCTTTCCAACCGGGAAAGTGATCGTGTCAGTGAAGGTAAGTGCTGATGCTGCCCATGCGGCTGCACCGGATGCGTCTACTGGACCAGCGACGACGGCGCCGTTCTCATCGTAGATGGAAACGTTCGTGACGTCGTTGACCTGACCTCCAGAACCGGATACACCGAGGCTGAAGATGATCTGTTGGACCGATACCGGCTCACCCTTGAAGTCGGTCTCGAATGAACCCAACGGCTGGTTCGGAACGTTGATCGCGATGTTCTGCGACGGAGCCGCATTTGACTTCGCGATTGTTGTTGCTGAACCTGCTGAGATGGTCACCTGAGAACCGTCAAACCATGGGGTTGATGCTGTGAACTCTGATGAAGAGTTCGAAGCTGTTCCAGAACCTGCTGGCGGCGTGATGCCGTAGCCGAACTGGGTTCCCCATACGTAGAGGTCGGTTGTCTTGTAGATGTCGAATCGGACCGTGCGGTTTGCTGCGCCTGAGCCGATGAGATCACCCTCGATGTAGACATCCTTTGAGATGCCCTTTGCGATTGTGATGCCGTCGTTCGGGAAGATGGTGGTGTAGTACTTACCATCTGCTGAAACCATCGTGTCGTACTTCGTGCCGTCGACGACTGTCTTGATGTTCGCGAGGTCACCAGATGAGACCGAGCCAGCCTGGTACCAGCGGATCGACTTCACCTTGAGGTCCTCTGCTGAACCCGCGGTAACGCGGATACCTGAGAACTTGTATGCGGTGGTGCCGATTTCCTTGGTCTGTGAGCTGTTCGGGTCAAACGATGAGACTGCGACCGTCAAGCTGCCGATCGTAAGCGTTGCGTTGATCGTGTGGAATGCGCCAGTGATAGGAAGCGTGCCTGAAACCGCTGCTGACGTGTTCAACCCTACAACTGAGAGGGCTGCAACCTGTCCTGCCTGGTTTGAGAGGCTCGATCCCATGTTTCCGGCGATCGTGAAGGTTCGGGTTTGTCCGGCCTTGACGACGAACGGCTCGCCGACTGAAACTCGATGGTTCGAGTTCAAGGTCTTTGCGATACCGATCTGAATGCCGTTCTCATCCAAGAGAGCGACACCACCGAAGACTGAGTCGACTGCTGCGCCTGTGCGCTCGACTTCGACACTGTTGATTGTCACATCACCATCAGAACCTGCGGTGACTGAGAATCGAGTGAACGGAATGCGAGCTGCGCTCTGCGGAGCGATCGCGTTTGCTGGCTGAGTTGCGTTCGAGATCGAGACGCCGCTACCGACCGGTGCGGTCGGGGTCGGGCTCGGGGTCGTCGTGACGCTTCCCATGCTGTTGAGAGCCGCGCGTGTGAGCGGACCAACATAACCAGTTGCGTTGATGCTCTTCATTGCCTGGAACTTCTTCACTGCTGCTTGGGTTGCTGGGCCAAAATATTGGGTTTCACTTCCCGGCGAACCAGGACCTGTGGCCGCAACCTGAGTTGCAGGATTTGAGTTCAATGCCTTCTGAAGGTACCAAACTGCTTCTCCCTTGCTTCCGATAGTGAGGTCTGCGGTAAAGACGTAACCGCCCGTCATCACCGGTGCCGGTGATGGCGATGGGGTACCACCCGTCAATGATGTCTTGACGTTATTGATGGTTCCCGCATCAGCGCCGAATGACTGCAAGAGCGAGACGATTGCATCGATCTGGCTCTGAGTCAAAGCTGCTGCTTGTGCGGTCGTTGCGCTGAGCGCGATGCTCAATGCAAGTGCCAATGCCACAAAACCAGAAAAGAATTTCTTAGTTTTTGAGTGACTCATAACTACTTACTTGTAATTAATAATAATCTGATAACCTGATCTCTAAATTGTTATTCCAAAAAAAGATTCTTCGACTGAATCGATCTCCAGAATCGTGCTCGCCACTTTCGCAGCGAACATAAACTTACTACCTCACAAAAAAATCATGAGGCCCTTTCCACTACCCTGCCGCTTAGATTTAAGTCGACCAAGCGACAAGCTAGCTTGCGTGATTTATTCTGAATTTCTTGAGTTACAGACAGTAGCAGAACAAGGAATTTCTGTAGATGTTTCTCTATTCAATTGACAACGTCCCTATTCGTACAGACGACAAAAGCCGGAATATATTTCTGAAAATCCTACAAAGGTAGACAGCCACCACGGGCAGACTACCTAGACCAGATTATATAGCAGGCAATAATGCCCGCAAAACGCCTCAATGTGGATAACTTAATAAATAAAAGCCTTGTTTTAAGGCTGTTTATCTAATTTCCATAGTTGGCGCATCTGGCTTCGGTGTAAGCTTATATTTTAAGCCCTGGAAAGTCAACGTATCTTAAAAAACCAGACCACAGAGATACAGAGACCGTAACTCTTCTAAAGTAGGGGGCGCCCGACACTTTTATACCGGCAAAGAGTACCTCGTCCAACGCCTCTCCCCATGCTTCTCTACCGAACCGGAGGCTACCAACGCCACGAGCTCCCTTTGAATCGTCTTCTCACTGCAGTCCTTTATAAAGGCGGTGAAATCCTTTACGGTCAAATTCGAATTTGTCTTTAATACATTAACAATCGCCTCCTTACGGTCATTCATAACCGAACCAGAGGAGAATGACGTGGCACGAGGTGCCGGTGATTTAAGGACATCACTATCCTTTTTATATACCGAGCCTGGCAATGAGATGCCCGGCTTTGTTTCCCTGAGAACCCTCGCCGCCTCTGTTCTATCGGACACCTGATATCGGTCATCACCCCTGATTCCTGTCGCCTTTTGCAATAAGACAGACTCTTCGTTCATGTTGGCAAAGATCGAAGATAATTTTTGTCCAATGCGAAGAGAGGGATTGTCAAAGACACTTTCGAGGTCCTTGATCATGCGCGTCACTGTCTCTATTTCCTTACGGAGCATAGTAAAACTCTCTTGAGAAATGATACCCGCAATGAGCGCTGTGTGAAGTTGTGATGATATCTTTGATTCGATCAAAAGGACCCCCCTCTTCCACATTGATATGTCCGATACGTTTTCAAAAACGGACCCCGTAAGTTCTGCTGATGACTCCTTAAAGGACAATCCGACCGGATCGGAATCTTTGAAAAAATTTGATATGAAGAATACGGCAGAGGCTATTCTTTCTGCGCGCAAAGCAATAACGCTAAAGGTCTCACTGAATTCGTGACCTTTTGTCCTTTGCTCAAAGATGTCTTTTTTGTCTTTTAACATAGTGTCCTTTTATATAAGACATGTCCTATACATGTGTCCTATAAAGAAAATATTGAGGACAGTATATAGCGGACATTAAAGGACGGGAACTTGCGGATTTATTCCCGTGTGTTTTAAGTCTTTTACCCGTTTTTTTTGGCTCTACTAGGCTCTATGTTATGATATGCGCATGGCACGCAAAAAAGACTCTCGATCCCGCGAAGAGGAACTGCCGCTTGAAGAACCAGAAGAAGAGACCTCCCGAAAACGAAAAAAGAAAGGTTCCCTCAACGAAGAAACGGTTCAGGGAATTTACGCGATTATCGCAGTTGTAGCGGCTGTGATGCTTGTCATGGCAGCTTTGGGCAAAGCTGGACCCTTGGGAGACTTTGCGTATGAATGGCTCGGAAAGCTTCTCGGGGCTGGCTACATTATCCTTCCCGTTGTTTGTATTGGACTTGCGATATCATTCGTCCGATCAATTACACGAGAACTTAATACGATACGTTTCATAAGTGCAGGGGTTCTTTTTCTTTCAATACTCGCGATCGTCGAGCTCGCAGCTGACGGTGAAGGCGGCATCATCGGCAACGCTGCGCTCTTTCCCTTCTTGAGACTACTCGGTGCATCCGCTTCGTGGATCGTCCTTATGGCGATATCCCTCACGTCACTCCTCGTACTCGGCAACACCCGCTTGCCGCTTGACCTCATACCCGAGCTTGCAAAAAAACTTGGCAACCGAACAAAGACACCACCGCTGAAGATTTCGCTCGGCGCCGAAACACCACCAACGGGAAAGACGGCTGCTCTGCCAATAGAACCTGTCGAGGAAGATGGAGTCTCCGGTACTGAAGAGACCGAGGAGGTCCCCAAGCCAGAGAAAACTGCTCCTCTCAAAAAGCCCGAACCTATAAGCGAAGAGGAGCTTGAGGCCGTCGGAGCTCGCCCTCTCATACAACCTCGAAGTTCTATCCCCTACTCTCCGCCCGACCTCACACTTCTCGAACGCGACCGAGGCAAGCCCGAAGTGGGGGACATCAAGGCAAACGCTAATGTCATACGCCGCACACTCCAAAACTTCGGCATCAATGTCGAGATGGATGAAGTCTCTATCGGACCATCGGTCACACGGTACGCCTTGAAACCTGCGGAAGGAGTAAAGCTCTCCCGGATCGTCGGCCTGAACAATGACCTCGCGCTGGCGCTCGCCGCCCACCCTATCCGTATTGAGGCACCGATACCGGGCAAATCTCTCGTCGGCATTGAGATCCCGAACACGACAAAAACAACTGTCGGTCTTGGAACGATTCTCTCCTCCCCAGAATATCAATCATCAGAAAAACCGCTTCTCGTCGCCCTCGGTAAAAGCATCACGGGCAAATCGCACTTTGCCGATCTTGCAAAGATGCCCCACCTCCTCGTCGCGGGAGCCACCGGTTCCGGCAAGTCAGTCGCCATCCACGTCCTCATCAACTCCCTTCTCTTCCGAAACTCCCCTGAAGACCTTCGCTTCATCATGATCGACCCGAAACGCGTCGAACTTACGCTCTACAACAAGATTCCCCACCTGCTAAACCCTGTCATCACCGACCCAAAAAAAGCGATACTTGCCCTCAAACACGCGACACGCGAAATGGAACGCCGGTACAGCATCCTGGAAGAAAGAGAGGTGCGTGACATTCAGTCCTACCACAAGAACATCCTCGCTCCGGCACTTGAAAAATCAGCGGGAAAGCCGGAGAACCCGGATGACCCGCTGCCCGAAACAATGCCCTACATCGTTATCATCATCGACGAGCTTGCCGACATCATGCAGACGTATCCGAGGGAACTCGAGTCATCAATCGTGCGCCTTGCCCAAATGAGCCGTGCCGTCGGCATTCACCTTGTTCTTTCGACCCAACGACCGTCGGTCAACGTCATTACCGGACTCATCAAGGCGAACATCCCCGCCCGACTTGCCTTACAGGTCGCCTCGCAGATAGACTCGCGTACGATACTCGACGCGCCCGGCGCAGAAAAACTCCTCGGCGCCGGCGACATGCTCTATCTTGGAGCAGAGATGGCAAAACCTATCCGACTTCAATCCCCTTTCATCACGGAAAACGAGGTCAAGAAGGTCGTAAAGTTCCTCGCGGAACAGTATAAAGATATGCCGCCCTCGGAGATAAATTTCTCCGAAGCAAGCTCGAAGAACAGCGTCTTTGAAAGCACCTTCGATGAAGATGGTGACTTAGAAGAAGACGATCCCCTTTATGAGGAGGCCCGTGAGGTGGTGATCGAAGCAAAGAAAGCCTCGACGTCCTATATTCAAAGAAAACTCAAGGTCGGATACTCGCGCGCGGCGCGCCTCATGGACCTGCTTGAAGAACGCAGGATCATCGGTCCTGCCGACGGTTCAAAGCCGCGCTCCATCATCGGCATGGAAGGCATGGAAAACCCCGACGAAGACGAACGGATCTAATATGCGTTACGCCGTACTTAGATACATGAAAATCATCGGGGTCATCCTCGCGCTCTTTCTTGTAGGCGGGTATGGGTACTACCGTTCTCACGAATACCTCCGAGGTCCCGTCATCGCCATCTACTCCCCCGAAAATGGCTCGACCGCGACAACGAGCCACATTGTCATTCGGGGCAATGCCCGCAACGCAACGAACCTCCTTCTGAACGACCGGGAGATATCGGTCGACACGAAGGGTGATTTTTCAGACGAATTGTTGCTCCCGCCCGGCTATACTATAATTATGCTCAAAGCTCGAGACCGCTTCGACCGCGAACGGATCGCCACCTTGGAACTTGTTCATATCCCCATGAGCGCAACAACGTCTGTGGCAACCTCGACGATTATCAATCACTAGTACCATATTATGGCGAAAGCCAAAGAAACACAGGAAGAAAAGAAACCCATCGCCCAGATCGAGGATGCGATTCGAGCGATCAAGACCAAGTTCGGCGACGAAGCTATCATGAAACTCGGTGAAAAGCCTCGGGTCGGGGTTGATTCGATATCGACCGGCTCAATCGGACTTGATGCCGCATTGGGCGTCGGCGGATTGCCCCGCGGAAGGATTATCGAGGTGTTCGGACCTGAATCATCAGGAAAAACAACACTGACACTCCACGTCATTGCAGAGGCACAGAAAAAGAATGGCATCTGTGCATTCATCGACGCAGAACATGCGATGGACCCGGAATACGCCAAACGGCTCGGCGTGAAGACCGATGAACTGCTCATCTCCCAGCCAGATACCGGTGAACAAGCGCTCGAGATCGTCGAATCGCTCGTTCGGAGTGGCAAAATGGATGTCGTCGTCATTGATTCGGTCGCGGCGCTCACGCCAAAAGATGAGATCGAAGGCGATATGGGAGCTCACCATGTCGGCAAACAAGCGAGACTCATGTCCCAAGCGCTACGAAAGCTCACGGCGATCGTCGCGCGCAGCAAGACCATCGTTATTTTTATCAACCAGATCCGCATGCAGATCGGGGTCATGTTCGGCAACCCAGAAACAACCCCGGGAGGAAAAGCGTTGAAGTTCTATACCTCGGTCAGGCTCGACATCCGACGTATCGCCCAGATCAAAAAAGGTGACGAGGTCATGGGCGGACGCGTGAGAGTGAAGGTCGTCAAGAACAAGGTTGCGGCCCCGTTTCGCCAGACAGAGTTCGACCTGATGTACAATGAAGGCATCTCTCGGCAAGGTGAGATCATCGCGCTCGGAGAAACCATGGGACTCATCAGCAAATCTGGATCATCCTATAAGTACGGGGAAACACCGCTCGGACGCGGATACGACGCTACGCGACAGTTCCTCAAAGAAAACCCCAAAATCGAAGGTGAGATACTCAAAGAGATACGCGGACGGCTTACACAGGCGTAGCAGAAACGTATCAGCAGTACGCCGCGAGATCACACCTCGCGGCGACTTCCCTGTTTCTGGTTGCCTTTCGAACCTCTTTTTGATACGTTACGTCAGTCACCGCCACTAATAAACCTAAGCACACCATCCTATGGCAATGCTCGAATACAACGAGATTAGGGAGCGCAGGTACATTGTCCTCGACGGAGAACCGTATGAGGTCCTTTCCTCCCATATCTTCCGCATGCAACAGCGCAAACCGCAGAACGTGGTCAAGATGAAAAACCTCATGACCGGCAAGGTTCGAGAAGCGACCTTCCACGGTTCGGATAAGGCTGAAGAGGCGGAGATAGACTCGCGTGAAATCAAATATCTCTACAACAATAAGAATGAATATTGGTTTTGCGAAGCAAACGACCCGTCAAAGCGATTCTCTATGAAGGACGAGGTTGTGGGGCCCCAAGGCAAGTTCCTTAAACCGAACTCGATCATTGAAGTTCTCACATTCAGAGAGAAATTCGTCGGTCTGAAGCTTCCTATCAAAGTCGAGCTCAAAGTTGTCGAGGCGCCGCCGGCGGTCAAAGGAGACACGGCAAAAGGTGGCAACAAACAGGTCAAACTCGAAACGGGTGCCTATATCAATGCGCCGATATTCATCAGCGAAGGCGAGGTTATACGCATCAACACCGAAACGGGCGAATATGTCGAACGTGTAAATAAATAAAAGATACTCACCGCCAGAAAAACAAAACCCTCCATACGGAGGGTTTTGTCATTCATATATGTACGAACTCCTATCGAGCAACAAACGGGAGAAGCGCCATGAAGCGTGCTCGCTTGACCGCGAGGTCGAGCTTGCGCTGGTTCTTGGCTGAAACCCCGGTACGCTTGCGTCCCATAATCCGACCGTTCGGATTGAGAAACTTCTTCAAGAGATCGATATCTTTGTAATCGATATGCTTGATATTATTCTGAGCGAAAAAACACTGTTTGTTCATTTTTAATATTTGTCTTGTTACTTTCTAGAACGGGATATCTTCAGGATTGATCTCCTCTTCAGGGTACTGGATACCCGATGGCGGAGGTGACGATGTGTCTGCATTTGCCAGACCCTTCCCTGTCGAACCCCCCGCCGGAGCACCGCCGCCGCGAGGTCCGAACTGGACCCGATCAGCGACGACCTCTGTGCGATACTTTTTCTCACCATCCTTTCCATCCCAGCTACGTGTCTGCATCCTCCCCTCAACAAAGACACCCGAGCCTTTCTTGAGATACTGTGCCGCTGTCTCTGCTTGCCTGCCGAACACGACGATGTTGTGAAAATCGGCCTGCTCTTGGCGCACACCGTTCTTGTCCTTGAATACCCTATTGGTAGCAAGACCGAACGACGCGACCTGAATACCGGATGGAAGCGACTTCAGCTCCGGGTCACGAGTCAGATTCCCGTAGAGGATGGCTTTGTTTATATACATAGTGTGTATGGATTAGGCGTGTAGAACGTACAGCAAGTATACTCCACAGACCGCGCCCAACCAAGCCGACTATTCGATGATAAGATTCTCGATCGATTTGTCGATCTCGGCGATCGTGGTCTCGGTCAACTCCTCCTTCTGGACCTTCTTAGGGGTCTGAATAGGAACGCCCTCGCCACGCGGTGTCATGAGACGTCCGCCGTATAGCGTACTCTCCTTCACCGTCTTTATAAGAAGATGCCTTAGCACCTTATCGTTGTTCTCGACGGCTTTCGTGAGAGCAATAATCTCTCCCGGATCCATCACGAACTTGACCCATCCGAAGTACGCTCGATCGCACTTCACGTTGCGTCCCGCAACATGCTTCACGATCGTGTACGCGAGTGTCCGGAGCTTGGGAGCGTCTTCGGATACGAACGTGCCTTTGTGTGACACGATCGCGTCCTTGAGCTTTTGCACCTCTCCTGCGAGGTGTTCCTCCGGCACTGTGGGTACGAGAAGGTATCCTAACTCGTACACCTTGAGCTCTTCTTCCCCCTCAAGGTGAGCGCCCGACGTTATTTCGTCTGACATTCGCAATTACGTGATTACTTGATAACGGCATACAGACTAGCACAGAAGTCGCCTATTGCCAACAAAGGACGCTAAAACGCGTGACGCGGGCTTCTATCGTCCGAGACTATAGAGCTGTTGAACCTCCTGTGCAGACAAAGCGCGATTATAGATGCGAACGTCGTCTATGGAACCATCAAACCATCTGTCTCCCGCATCATCTTGCCCTATCTTGATGTCATCATCTAAATCAAACCCCCCGTGGGTTGAGGGTACACCTTGTTGATAGTTGATTCCGTTCACATAAATACTACACGAACCAGCAATTCCGTCGTAAGACACAACAACATGTTGCCATGTGTTGTTAGTAATAACATTTTGATTTCCGGTAACGCACTCCTGCCCCTCTTCTGACCATAACTGTAAGTCGTCAGTGCCGGCAGAACTCCCACTTAGACTAAATATTAAAGACTCTGTCCCCCTAGAGGTGACAATTCCATCAAAATCACTTCTTGACCTTGGATAAATCCATGCAGATATTGTAAATGCAGTAACCCCCACTAAGGAATCTTCCGGGACAGCAACGTAATCATTTATTCCATCAAAATTGAGAGCTTGCCCGATTTTACCCCGCGCAAACATCGTCGCGGTCGCCATATTCTCCATGTCGCCATGATTTCCCTGTCCGCTCCTGTCCCACACGGTCCCGCCGCGCATGTCAGGACCATCGAACGTCCAATGACCGATAAGACCCTGTCCAAGACCGCTACCTTTAAAACTAGGCGTAACTGCAGCAGTTATAGGTTGGAGCCCAGCTTTTTTAAATGCGGCGATGGACATAATCCATGAGCCGGCAACACCCTGGGACATTGTCGCCGTCAATGAACCTGGCGCGCTGAAGTTTCTATCCTCAAAGGCTGTGCCACCTATACCTAAATCAATTGGTCCGTCAAAACGTTCCGTCCAACCAGGACCGGGAAAATATTCACCGGCTGAGCTATACTCACCGGCTCCTCCAAAGGCAATACCTGCCCCTGAAAGGTCAATACTCCCTGAACTCAGCGATGTGGTGTTCGCCCCTCCGCTCCACGTATAATTTTCGGCAATAAAAGGATTTACTTTATCAACCCCTGAATACTGAAAGACACCGCCGTTTCTGAAGGTCGGGCTTCCGCCAGTAAAAGTAACTGTAACAACATTTGTCCCATGTCCTCTGATGTTTTTTGCATAGAAAAATTGGCCGTGACCATCATCGAACGCAAAATCGCGTTGTGCAAGCGGTGTGTAGACATTACCCGCGGTATCGGACACAGAAGCGGTTACACCGGCTCCGGTGACACCCTCCCACTTCACCCACACGATAAGAAAATTTCCAGCGGTATGATTCTGCGCCGGAAAGGCCAAGGAACTCGCCGCTGCAGTTTGTCCGTTGACGGCACGATTGACGTACGTAACCACAGTCGGATTAGAAGCCGTTACCGGATTTAGCCGGGCAGAGCCTTGGCGGTAAAGCTGAGAAACCTCCGTTGCAGAAAGCGCCCGGTTGTAGATACGGACGTCATCGACTGCTCCTAGAAAGTCATCGTCAAAACTTCCGCCATTATCCGAAGGGCCGCCGATCATAAAATTGGCTGTTCCGCTGAAAAGTGTATCACCAACATGTGCATCTGAATCAAAGAGTGCCCCGTTCAAATAAAGTGACTGCGAATCTGATACCCCGCTCCATGTTCCCACAAGGTGTACCCATTCATTTACTGGAATATTACTCGTCGGTATAAACGATTCGACCGTAGCGGTCCCATCAACACTAAGTGACCATGCGAAATTTGTCTGCTGACAACGGAGTCTGAATTCGCGCTGGCTTGAATAATTGCTTTTACTGGCAACATTGCCTGAGTTAAGACCAGTACACTTTGACGAGGTGAATTTCACCCACGCAGAGACAGTTATCGCGCTCATTCCCGCGTAGGTTGAAGTATTGAAAAGCCTTACGCGATTATTCTCTACACCCGGAAAATAGAGCGCCTGCCCCATCTTGCCCGCAACACGAGTTGTCGATGTGGGCATATTCACAAGTGATGCATGATTATTCTGACCTGAACGGTCCCACGCCATACCGCCCTGCATATCTTTGCCGTCAAAGGTCCAGTGGCCGACAAGGCCCAGATTGTTGGCGGGAATAGAGAGACTCGTGCGTGCGGCCGCCCGCACATCGTTCGGTGCCAAAACAAAAACTACAGCCAGAACAAAGAAAATAGAGACGGAGAAACTCTGCGCGTGTATCATTTTTTGAAACCCGTGGCGCATCATTTGAACTCTAATGAACGAGTAGCTTCCAACACGACACTGTCTGAATCGAGGAATGCCGTGGCCTGATAGAGGTGTCCGTCGTAGATAAACCATATCTCACGCGTATCTTTAGTATTACCTTTTTGGATAAAGGAGAGTGCGTTCGCCTTGCCGTCGACATCAACGACGCTTTCGTTCCTGAAATCAAGCTCGGGAAGATCCGCGCGCAGCCGCTCCGGGGTAATCTCTGTATATGCCCCGGCGAATGGCGCGACAACCAACTGAAATCCTTTACCCTCTTCATTCTGAAAAAGGATCGTTTGTTCATCGTCGGTGACGGAGGAACCGACACGATACCCGTGGGGATACGCCAGCGAGAATTGTGGCGCAGTATTGACATATGTTTCTTGTGCGCCAGAGGAAGAAGCGTCCAGAGACAGTGACTCTTGCACGTAGGCGACGATGTCCTTACTCACAGGTATAGACTGGACGATGTCCTGCACAAGAGAACTGCCCTTCCAAAAATACAAAGTGACAGCGCCTGCGATGAGTATCGCGGCGACAAACCCGCCCACCTTTGCCCAACCGGATATACGATTGCTCGCCATAGTATCATTTGTAATTATATACCAATACGGAAAAGGCGTTCAGCGTTGTCGCATATAGCCTTTCGGACCATATCGTGTTCAATGCCCTTTATCTGCGCGATCCTCTTCACCACCTCCCTGACGTAGAGGGGTTCATTGCGCTTACCACGAAAAGGTGTCGGCGCGACGTACGGACAATCCGTCTCAGAGAGCACCCTATCGAGCGGTACGTTGCGCACGACCTCCTCATAATTCTTTGCGAAAGTTATAGCTCCCGTGAACGAGAGCGTACATCCTAAATCGAGGAATTTCTTGGCTTCATCCCATGTGCCCGCAAAAAAATGAACATTAGCCGGGACCGTAGCGTGCGCTTTTAAAATATCGTGCGCGTCGGCATACGCCTGTCTAATATGGAGCATGAGGGGCTTCTTCGCCTCATTCGCCAACTCGATCTGAGTGATAAAGGCCTCCTTCTGTTTTTTTGCCGTATCCGCGTCAAGCCGATAGTAGTCGAGTCCGCACTCACCAAGACCGACGACCTTGGGATGCCTCAACAATTCTCTGTAGATCGCACTATTGAGGGTTTCGCCGCGAGAGGTGAACTCCTGACCTCCCTCTCCTAACTCCTGCATATCGTGATAGGACTTAGACGTATGAATGGGATGAAGACCAACAATCGCCCACATGTGGTCATGCTTTTCCGCAAGTTCGACCGCTTTTTTGGAAGTATCGGCCTGGGTCCCAACATTTATGACCGCGACGCGTGCCTCACGAGCACGCGAAATGACCTCCTCCCTGTCTGCGTCAAAGGCGGCGAAATTAAGATGGGCGTGGACATCGATATATTCGCAGTTCATATATTCGTATCAAGATATGAGAGTATTTTCTCATACATTTCGATGACTGGCTCTTCCCCATTATCACGAATACAGTACGAAAAACCGGGGTGGTCATTGAGCTCGAGCAGGTAGAGATCGCCCGATTCGTCTTCAATGATATCAGCGCCCGTGAAGACGACAGGGAAAGCGGTGTATACAGGCGCCAGGAACTCTTCGAATCGCTGTATGGTACCCGCGTCCCGTATCAGTACCGCATGCGTCCCCTCCATGTGGAACGGGCTCAAATTACCGCCCGCACGGGCATCAGAAAAATCCTTCTCGTACGCAAGAATGACTCTCGTATCAAGAACGATAATTCGATATTCCCTCTTAATCGAAATCCTCTCCTGCACAAGCGCAACAAAATCGTACAGAGGTGAATGCTTGTCAAAAATCGCCTGAAGCGCGTTTTCGATCTCCGTTTCAGATACGCACGAAAACACATTCCGGCCCAATGAACCGGAATTCATCTTGACGATGACCGGCAAAGAAAAGGTGCACGAAATGTATGTTACTATCGACTCTCTGTCGACGAATTTCTTGTACCCGTCATATTCGCGAGGAGCGTCTGGGTCAAGGAACATCTCAGTGCGCGGAGTCCGAATACTATCCTTAAGAACCTCGTAGAAAAAACCTTTATCGTGGGAGATCTTATCAATACTGCCGCGATTCAAAGGCGTGTGTGTATTCGCAAAAAAGTATCGCCTCCCAGAAACATCGACTGAAACAAGATTGCCAAAAGCATCGTGTATCGTGCACGCCATACCCTTACGAGAAATAGCCTGCATGAGACAGCGAATATTGGGTAATTGAGGTCGTGGCACAGGCATGTCATGTAGGATACTACAACCTTCGCATCGGGAGTAAAAGCGTCCCCCCGCCACAAACGCACGCAGGCCATTGAAAGACAGGGCCTTCTCTAATCCTTCCGTGGGAAAAGCGGCGCCTCGGGAGAAGTGTTTTCGTGAAGAAGTTTAAGAACCCTCCCCGCTGTAATAGGTAAAATAGGTTTGAGCAGTTCAGCGATATGGTAAAGTTTTTCGAGCATTTCCAAAACATCTTTCTTTGCACCGACTTCATCTGTCTTTATTTTCTTGAATGGTTGTTTTTCCTGTATGTAATTATCAAGCCACTCTATCCGTGACCAAATATGGTCTGCTGCTTTTTTAATATCAAATGCGGTGAATGCTTCGTAAAACCAAACTGGCGTTGCCTCCTTCAAGGATGTTTGTGGGGGTAGTACAGCTTTTACACCATAACTTGAACTCATTTTAAGAATACGCGAAACAAGATTACCTAATCCGTTTGCCAAACCGACATTGTACGCTTCTTTGAACCTCTCTATTGTGAACGGACTATCCTCGAACGGAAGCAGTTCGCGCGCGACGAAATAACGCAATGCATCAGTGCCATATTCCTTGACGATATCTGCCGGATTGATGACATTGCCTAATGATTTTGACATCTTAATACCGCCGTCCCCTGTCACAAAGCCGTTGATGACAATCGTTTTAGAATTTGACAACCCGGCGGCCATGAGCATCGCCTGCCACATCGCCGACTGCTGGCGAAGGTTGTCCTTACCGCAATACTGGATAACGCTCTCGGCATCACGCCACCACTCGTTGAATTTCTTTTCATCGTCGGGCCAGCCGACTGCTGCAATATAACTCACCAACGCATCGAACCAGACATACATGACATGATCGTGGTCCCCGGGAACCTCAATGCCCCACGGCATTTTCGCCTTCAGGCGCGAAATAGAAAAATCTTGAAGTCCGCGAGCAACAAAAGCTTTTATCTCATTGAACCGCGACGAAGGGGTGATGAAGTCAGGGTGTCCTTCGTAAAATGCCAGCAAACGCTCCTTGAATTCAGAGAATTTGAAAAAATAATTCTCTTCCTCGATAACCTCGAGCTCCTGTCCTGGGTGCAACGGGCACCGCCCATTCTCAAGTTCTGAATCGGTCTTTTCGAGCTCGCACCCGACGCAATATTTGGTCGCGTACTTCTTTTTATAGATAAAACCATTCTTATTGCAACGCCTCCAGAACTCCTCGGCCGCGCGGACATGCTCGGGATCCGTCGTGCGGATGAAATTGACCCCATCCTTAAGATCAAGGATCTCTTTGAGGGACTTGAACTTCATCGCGAACTGGTCGACGTATTCTTGGGGACTCTTCCCTACCGCTTGTGCGTTTCGATAAATTTTCGCGCCGTGCTCATCGGTACCCGTATTGAAAAACACCTTTTCCCCCGACAACTCTCGAAAACGCGCGATGATATCCGCACGGATGATCTCCGCCGCAAAACCAATATGAGGATCGGCGTTCACGTACGGAAGCGTCGTTGTGATATAGGATCGGCGAGACATCGATCAAGATTTAGCAAGCTTTTCTTCTTCGAGGATGCGCTCTCGCTGAAGATCATTGAAGTATTCCATGAGAACGACGCTTACGGGCACCGCGAGAAGTATCCCCCAGAAACCAGCGAGCTTCGCGCCTGCGATAAGAGCAAAGATGACGATGAGCGGCGGTATACCGACGATCTTTTTGACGACAAGCGGGTAAAAGAGATGGTTCTCGAATTGCTGGATTAAGAGATAGATACCGACGACGATAAGACCGAGCGGCACCCCGCCTTCGGTGAAGGCGAGAATGGATGCAGGTATCGCGGCAATGATGGGGCCGAATACCGGAATAAGCTCAAGAAGTGCAGCCATAACACCAAAGGCGAGTGCGTGAGGTACGTTGAAAATACTCAAACACAAATAGACCAAGATACCCACGAGAATACAGAGCAGAAGCTGGCCCTGAATCCAGAGACCGATCTTTTCTTGGGACCGGCGCCAAAGATTCAGCACGTAATTCTTGTGCCTCAACGGCGCGATCACTCGCAAGAAATTAACAACACCATCCTCCTGAACAGCAAGATAGAATGAGAGCACAAGGACAAGGATAAAACTTACGACGTTACCGAATACTGTCGCCACGGTCTGCCAAAAACCCTCATTGATGCTCGATAGCGCATCACGGACATTCTTAACAAGCTCGGGTATGGCCACGTTATTGGAAAAATCGGCAACAGCCTGGGCGTCAATCGAAAGACTTTTTGCCGCGACAGCACCCGTCTCTTGAGCTTTTGGAAGATACGTCGGGAGCGAGGAGAGCAGATCGGATGTCTCTTGAAGGAAAAGTGGGAGAAAAAGAGAGAAGACGCTCGCGACGATAGCGGCTGACACCAGATAAACCACGATAACCGCCAGGATTCTTCCGACGTTATACCGCCCGAAGAATTTAACAGCTGGTTCGATAGCCGAAGCGATAACGACTGCAGCGAGAGCGATAAGGAGAAGTTCGCGCAGGATAAAAAGGGCAAAGAAAAGAAAACCGATAACCGCAATCTTCGCGACCGTCGCCCCCGAGACCGTAATGGTGATATTTCGATCAGAACCTTCCATGTCCGCTATCATAGCACCGCACAGCCTTTTTTGGGAGAAGAAGCTTACAACGACAGGAGGGGCAAGAATTCGGCCTGATCTTTGAATCTACCAATAAGAGCGAGGTTAAGGTTCTTGGAGACGAATATCTTTTTGGCCATTTTTTGGATATCCGCCGCAGTGATTTTCTCGATTTCCTTAACGATATCCTGTGGCATCTTGAGATCTTTGCGTAAAACATCCTGATATCCGTAATACTCGGCAAGAGAGTCAGATGACTCGAGAGAAAGATAGAGATTCCCCGACAAAAAATCCTTGACCTTGCGGAGCTCTTCTGGAGAAACCTTCTCTTCTTTAAGTCTCTTCAATTCCGACAGTATCGCGCCGATAACCTCTTTGACGCGTCGATTATCAACACCTGCCGAAACCTGAAAGACACCGTGGTCAGTATAGGTGTCGTTGTCAGCACGAACGTAGTAGCATACACCCATCTCATCTCGAAGCTTCTGGAACAGCCGAGAAGACATACCTCCGGAGAGAACTCCGACAAGAAGACGCAGAATTTTGTTGTCCTTGGCATACGTATCGAAGGTCCGCACCCCAAGCACCATATGTGTCTGGTCGGTCTCCTTGAACTTCACCAATGCGCGAGGTTCGGTTTGAACATCCTTCGTTCTCACCTTCCCTTCTTTTTTTGCTTTAGATATTCCTTTGAACTTATCTTCGATGGCCTTAATGAGCGCCTTCTCTTTGAAATTACCCGCTACGATAACCATCGTCGCTGCCGCAACATAATGCTTCGAGCGATATTGGACAAAATCCTTTCGTGAGAGCGAACGAACCACCTCCTTCGTGCCTGCAATGTTCCACCCTGCCGGCTGATCGCCGTAGAGAAGTTCCATCCACATATCCTGAACATGACGCATCGGCTGATCCTCATACATATTGATCTCCTCGCAGATGACCCCCTTTTCTTTTTCTATCTCCTCTTCTTTGAACAAGGGGTTGAGGTACATATCAGAGACAACATCGAGAACCTTATCAAGGTGACGCGCGTCAGCTTTCGCATAGTACCCCGTGTACTCCTGTCCAGTGAAGGCATTGTACTGTGCCCCGATCGAATCCAGTTCGCGGGAAATATCGATGGCCTTAGGTCGAAGCGTCGTACCCTTGAAACACATGTGTTCGAGAAAATGAGAGAGACCGCTGATATTCTTCGTCTCATACTTGGAGCCGGCCTCGACCATGACAAGGACCGTCACTGTCGGATTATCACGCATCGGGATTGTCACGATACGCAACCCATTCTTGAGAGTCTTCTTTGAAAATTTCATACCTCGTAGTCTATCGGACATCCGAGAAAATTAAAAGAGCGGCGATATGCGCCGCTCTCGCAAAGGTCACCGTTCCATCACCGCTTCGTTATGACCTATCACATCGCCTTTAGAAAAAGCTGTGGAAACAACCTCCGTAAGCCATGCCTCATACATCGTCCGGTAGACCGAGCAGGGGCCGGCGAGAATCCGGGTCAACTCGTCTGTCATACCCGGTATCGTCGGCATATCGATCACTCTATGGATCGAAAGTTCTTCAGGCAAGACACCTTCCCCGACCCTGCTCGCGGAACGTACCCGGTCGATAAATTCTCTCTGTCCGCCGCCGGATTCATCATCCAAAACATGCGCGCTCATGTGAAATTCGAGCCCAAAACCAGATAGGCTCCGCCGATGGAGTACAAGTGCGATTTTCATTCTGGTCGCACTGTAGCATAAAGATCTCTGGTGACAAGTTATGCAACGCGAAGACGTGAGACAAGTTCTTTTATCGGCACGCGCTCCTGCTTGCCGCTATCGCGATTGCGAACTGTAACATCACCCTTTTCAAGCGAATCGAAATCTACAGTCACGCAATACGGCGTACCTATCTCATCCTGGCGGCGGTACCGCTTGCCAATGTTACCGTTATCATCGAACATCGTCTCGGGAATTTCCTTGCGAACGAGCGCGCATACCTCCCTCGCCTTCTTCACAAGATCAGGCTTGTTCTTGAGCAACGGAAAGACGGCGACTTTGACAGGTGCGACACCCGGAGAAAGTTTTAAGAATGTGCGCGTCTCGCCACCAAGCGCATCCTCGCTGTATGCATCGGTAAGGACCGCGAGGACCAGACGGTCGAGTCCGTAAGATGGCTCGATGCAATGCGCGACAAAACGCTCCTTGGTCTCTTCGTCATAATATGAAAGATCGACGGTGCTCGCTTTACTGTGAGCCCCGAGATCGAAATCAGTACGATACGCCAAACCAGAAAGCTCTTTGCGACCGAACGGGTAATCGAACTCAAAATCGATCGTGCGTTTCGAATAGTGAGCAAGATCCCCTGCCGCGATCTCAAGTTTGTGGACCTTGGTAGCCGGCAACCCAACATCTTTGGTGAAGAAATCCTCTGTTTCTTTAACAAAACTCTCGAAAACCGTTTTCCATTCCGATGGCTTCACGAAATATTCGATCTCCATCTGCTCGAATTCACGCGTACGAAAGAGAAAATCGCGCGGTGCGATCTCATTCCTGAACGCCTTCCCTATTTGAGCCATACCGAACGGCAACTTGGGATGGAAGGTATCGATGATATTCTTGAAATTGACGAACATGCCCTGCGCCGTCTCGGGACGCAGGTACGAGACCGACGAAGCGTCTTCGGAAGCTCCAACGTTGGTCTTGAACATCATATTGAACTGCTTCTCTTCGCCGAGCTTGCCCCCGCACTCTGGACAGGTGGTCTTATCTTCGAGATGGTCAGCGCGAAAACGCTTCTTGCACTTCATGCACTCAACGAGCGGGTCTGAAAATCCGCCGACATGACCGCTCGCCTTCCACACCTCTTGGCGCATAAGAATAGCTGCGTCCATGCCATACATATCCTCGCGGTCGAGAACGAAACGCTTCCACCACAATTTCTTTATATTATTCTTGAGAGCAACACCTAAAGGGCCGTAGTCCCATGTGCCCGCAAGGCCGCCATAGATCTCCGAACCTTGAAAAATAAAGCCGCGGCGCTTTGAAAGCGCTGTCAACTTTTCCATATGTTCATTCTTCTCTTCGGTCTTTTTTGCCATAGAAATTACAGAATATACGCCCGTCCACAGAAGGTCAAACTATTGAGTCACGTTACTCGTACTTTCGCTATATCCGGGATCAGAGCGGGTCTCCGTCGAAATGTCCGGCCGGACGATGCGGAACTGCGTCCCCGTGAACTCATCTGTTCCTAAAAACGTTGCCTCGCGCAAAATAACAGGAGCGGTATCAAGCTGGCTTAAACTTGGAACGATTGATACCTGGAATGCGACCTCGCGCGGGGTGCCCGAAAATCCTGTATACGGCTTTATAGCTCCGACGTCCCATGTCACCGTTCCGCCAACCGGTTGGAACGAAACATTCTCTGTTGAAGGATTCACGACTCCCATCCACTTCATATACGACGGCAGGATAGCTTTGACCTGACCGCCCGTAACGGTATTTGAAGTGTTCATAAGAGTCCAGATGACCGTATAGGTCGTTTCCTGACCGACCCGAGGAGGAATAGGGCCACGGTTAGGTATCGCTCCAAGCGCGTACGATGACCGCGAGGAAAAATTGACCTCGGTCGCAAATTTGACCTTTTTGGTTATGAAGGCGTCGATCTCTTCAGGTACCGCATTCTCGGCCAGACGCTTCCCTTTCACCGATACCGAAAAGGACATTTCAGGATTCTTGATCCCCATGCCCACGATTGATGCCGTGGGTACCATTCCCATACCAAAACCTACAGCCCCCTTCGTGCCGGGCTCAAGAACGGTAAGCGTGGGATTACCTGTTTGATCCCAGATGATTAAATTGTCCTGAGAGCGATAAAAACCTTGATCGGCCGAAACATCACGAGGAATAAAGAGATTTCCATTCAACTTAACCTCAATGACCGAGTCTATGATCCTATTGGGAAGATTGTTCGACCACAGCACGTCGGCTCGAACCTTGGTTCCCGGACGAACAACATGCTCTTCAGCGATCTCGCCGTCCATGGCAATATCAACACCGATGAATGGTCTCTCGACAATAATTCCGTGCTGGACCGACAAAAATGTCGTCCCGATGAGCTTCTCATTTTGTTTATCGCGAATACCTATCGAGAAACGGAACACCCTCTCCTCTTCGTTTTGCCCAACAATCGTACCGCGGATCTTGAACACCCTCTTCTCGGCGGGATCGATCCTGTCTATCTTCCAGATATTATTTGCAAAAGTCGACTTAGGAGACGCGCTTTTGAACTCAAAACCAAAAGGGTATTCGGCTTTAAGCAGAAGATCATTCACCGATGTCTTTGAGTTCGATACAAGAGTCACGTTGAATTCGACTTCCTGCCCCGACTGGATCTCCTTCAACCCTTGGACAGACATGGATACCGGCGCGGCCGTCAAAAGAAAATCATATACTTTTTCTTTATATAACAACGCGTTCGAACCCTTGATCCTATATTCAATCGAGATCAATATCTCCTTCTGGGTATTTTCCTCGCCAAAAAAAACTGCTTCGATCTCCCGCATGGCAACCCCGCCCTTCGGGACCACGCCGACAGTTTCGGTATAGCGGCGAAGATCGGCGCCTATATCGGTTGACTTCTTGGTGCCCTCGGGAAATGTCACGGTGAGAACTGCCCCTTCAAGATCGACGTCATTGTCATTCTCAATGTTCACCTTGAATACCGTCACTTCTCCGCCCGGAACCTGAACTGGAACAATCGCGGAAATATTGACATTATCAGTACTTACCAAATTAATGCCCGCATAGAATACATAGATGGCAACAGCTGCTGCAAAAAAGAAAAAGCCGACTGATGCAAGCAGTAATAGTTTAACGGGAGATTTTCGCGTGTGTGCCCTGCTCATTGAAGCTACCGTGGCGGCCGGCGTTAAATGTTCAGTTTCCCAATCCTCTTTTAGCGCGTACTCATCGTGATGGAATTTCTGACCCCGATTAGTCCCGTGGGTATGACCTTCCTCATCGCGCGAATATAGATCCTCGCGTAATGAGTTGATCCTATTCGGAACTTCCGGTTTGTCGCTCGTCGACATATGGCACTAGTATACCATGCGGATATTGAGACCTTAGAGCTGGGACGCCCCGAGGGAGCGGTTGATCTCGCTCAATGCCTCGGTGTGGAACTTGCCCATATCTTTGAGTATCTCGTTGTCCCAGTACGGGGAAGCGATGAGTCGGTGTATAGCCGGGATATCTCCAACATATCCGAGATGGTACAGCACCCTCAATGCGAAAAGGTACTCAAAACTCACCACGAGATCTTCGCTTAACTCGCCTGCTCGTACGAATCTGTATGCACTGGATATGGTATCAAAAAGCTCTCCATTCTTCTCTTCTCCATGAAGCAGTCGGCGCAACAGCGAACACGCCCGGACAAAGACCGCGGTACCTGTCACTGAAGAACATCTCAGGTCTCGGTACGTGACCCCGAGAGGAGCCGCGCTGGTCAATCTCCAAGAATTTTTGCCGCGCACGAGCACAACGGTCGAATATGAATACTCAAGGAGAGCGTGGCGAAGCTTCGACTTCTCAAAACGAACTCCCTGGGCAACAGCGCGTACCAGTCCGAGTTCACGTGTAAAAAGCGTGTACTGATTATTCGCCTCACCAACAGGCGAGACCCTCAAAACGAACGCTTCGGTTGTGTATAAGTGATACATGCGGCCATGTCATATCTGACTACCACGAATATCAACGCTGTATGGCGAGCTTGAAAGAATATTCATCGATCGATCTGGGCAGAGCATCCTGAAGAGACTGGTAGACAATGCCGTCGAGCGACGCTGCCTGCGAAAGTTCTGCGCGAGCCTTCTCGATAAATTCCCGAGCGGCATCATCCGCCTCAACGACAAGTGTCGCATGCACACCTGGAGTAAGTTTGGATTCTTTACGTAACTCCTGAACCGTTCGGATAAGCTCCCGGACCTGCCCTTCGAGCTTCAACGCAGGCGTGATCGTCGTATCAAGAACAACGTCTGAAGCGGCAGACGAGTCAAAACCGACATCTTTGACGTTCGTCTCATCTTTAATGAGTTCGATATATTCATCCTTACCCTTAAGATCAATCCGTTTAATAGTGATCTTCTGGAGAGGTTGACGGACCTTTATATTGGCCCGTGAACGCGCCTCAAGCGTTCGAGAAACGACAGAGCGCACTTCGTGCATCCTCTCCTCCACCTCGCTCTCCTTCTTGGTCGTCGGTTTTTCAGAGCATGGCCAGCGCTCAAGGTGAACGCTTGCCTGCCCCTTCTTCCCAACAACACGAGAATAGAGGTACTCCGCAAAGAAAGGCATGAATGGAGCGCTCAACACAGAGATCTCGACAAGGACCTTACGCATCGTATTCCGGACCTCGATCCCGTCAACTCCTAGATCCTTGAATCGATCCCTCGAACGGCGCAGGTACCACGTCGAAAGATCCTCGATGAACTCTCCGATGGGCCGTATCGCCCGATCGAGCTCATAGTGCTCCAGTCCCCGCGTAACAGCGGCGGCAGTCCTCTCGAGGCGAGCGAGGATCCATCGATCAAGCACATGCTTCCCCTTAGGCTCCGCAGACTTCATCGCGGGGTCAGCGTACGTTGCGTAAAACGAGAGCACGTTATCAAGACGATTGATGACCTTGCTTAGGACATCCTGAACGTCCTTCTCACAGAAACGGATATCCTCGCCGTGAACAACGGGAGAGGAGAGAAGATAATACCTTAGCGCATCAACACCGTATCGATCGACGACCTCCATCGGATCAGGATAGTTCTTGAGTTTCTTCGACATCTTTTGACCGTCCTCTGCGAGAACAATGCCGTTAACCACGACCCTCTTGTATGCCGACTCGCCAAAAAGAGCCACGGAAAGAACAAGCATCGAATAGAACCATCCTCGGGTCTGATCAAGTCCTTCGGCAATGAAATCTGCCGGAAAGCCAACTGTCTTTTTGAGCATTCCCCTCTTGGGATCAAAACGGTCCTTGTGTTCGAATGGATAATGCCATTGTCCATACGGCATCGAGCCGGACTCGAACCAGCAATCAAAGACATCGCCTATTCGCTTCATGACACCCCCGCACGAGCACGCGAACGCGACATGATCGATGTATGGCCTATGAAGATCGAGTTCAAAACGAGCGTTGTGCGGAAAATCGTGGAACGGCACCTCACGTACATCGGCATTCTCGATAAAGTAATCACTTTCCCCGCGGAGCGCGACCGATTGATCAACAGAAAGACCAAGCGCGCCCGCGGTCAATATCCACGCAGGAGAATCATGCGTAACGATAAGAATATTCTTGCCTGTGAACCGCCGATCGATATCAAACATGAAATCCATCAGGCGGACCCTCATATCAGAATAATTCTCTCCGCCTGAAGGAGTCTTTGTAAATCGCTCCTTCGGACCAGCGAAGAACGCCTGATACGCCTTTACCGGCTTCCCGTCGAATTCACCGGCCTTGAGCTCTCTGATGCGCTCGTCATAATGGACATACTGCGGCGTAAGGCCGAGTGATGTCCTGATGACCTCTGTCGTCTCGCGCGTGCGAACGAACGGGGATGAATAGATCATATCGATACCGACCTTTTTCAATTTTTCAGCTGCGTGAATAGCCTGCCCTTTCCCCTTCTCCGTCAAATGATGCGGGTGGTTCGGATCGGCGCTGATGATACCGCGGACATTATTCTCGGCCTCACCGTGGCGCACCAAAAAGAATCGATTCAAACTCTTTGTGCGCTTCTTCAGACCTTCGATTGAACGTATGAACTCTCTCCGTTCGCATGTATTGCATTTCCACACCGGCAACGGGGCACCCCAAAAACGACTGCGCGATATGGCCCAATCGCGCGCACCCTCAAGCCAGCGGCCAAATCGCCCGTCACGAATATCTTCAGGTATCCATGTTATCTTCTTGTTCGCCTCGATCAACTGGTCCTTGATATGCGAGACCTTCACGAACCACGATGAAGCCGCATAATTCAAAAGCGGTGTATCACAGCGCCAACAGTGCGGATATGCGTGATTTATCTTCTCTTTTGCGAGCAAGACTCCTTTACCGGCAAGATATTTGATGATCTCGATATCGGCCTCCTGATGATTGTCTTTCGGCTTAACGGGTCTCAGAGGAAAATCCTTGACCTCGGGCTTGAATTTACCATCGATCGATACATGCTGAACGAAGGGGAGTTTTTTTTCGTTACCTAAAGTAAGGTCATCCTCGCCGAACGCGGGAGCGATGTGAACGATACCTGTACCGTCATCGGTGGTCACGAAAGGCGCGGCGTAGACCCTCCACCCATTCTCCCGGTCCTTGGTGTCGCTTTTAAAGTAATAGTCGAATGGCGGAACATAATTCTTGCCCACCAGATCCTTGCCCGAAACGGTCGAGACGATCTCGCACTCAAAATCTTTTAACACATGTTCTAGCCGGGTCTTCGCAACAATATAGTATCCATCAAGACGTTTAGGATTCGCCCCTGGGGTAGGGTTCTTTTCCTTTACAAGACGCACTTTGACGTATTCGATGTCGCTTCCCACAGCCAGCGCCACATTGCCGGGAAGGGTCCACGGAGTGGTCGTCCACGCAACCAAAAAGGTCTTCGGGTCCTCTACAAGTTCGAACTTCACGTACACTGAAAGGTCAGCGATATCTTTGTACCCTTGAGTGACCTCGAAATTAGAAAGTGTCGTCTCGCATCGAGGACATAGGTGCATGGACTTGAAACCCTCATAGACCAGACCTTTGTCGACCAGTTCATTGAACGCCCACCAGATCGATTCAGTATACGGACAATCCATCGTCCGATAATCGTTCTCCATGTCCACCCACCGTCCGAAACGCGGGATCTGCCTACGCCACTCATCGGCAAACCGCATGACGCTCTCGCGAGCGGCTTCATTGAATTTTTCGACGCCGTACCCTTCGATATCTTTCTTGGCCTTAAGACCAAGTTCTTTCTCCACAAGATTCTCGACAGGAAGACCGTGACAGTCCCATCCCCATCGCCGAGGCACATGATATCCCTGCATTGTCTTGTATCGAGGGATGACATCCTTGATGACGCTTGCCAATATATGACCGTAATGAGGGAGGCCATTCGCGAACGGAGGTCCGTCATAAAAGACAAACTCACCCTTCGGTGAATCTTTAGAGAGGGTCTTCTTGAATGTGTCTTCTTTTGTCCAGCGCTCAAGAATACCCTCTTCTCTTTGAGCAACAGCGCTCTTAGAGGCCTGATTCTTTTTTTCAGTTTCGTCCATATTGGGTCTATACGATAGAGCTATCTTAGCAATTTTAGCCCAATTAAAAAAGCCGACCACATGGTCGGCTGCGGTCTCCAGGGACCTACTCTTCTTCCAAAACCTCTGCGGTACCCCGCACAAGCGCCTTAATAAGAGCGCGTTCATCCGCAAATCCACGCAAAGCTCCGAGTGTCTCCTTGGAAAGGTTTCTATACCCCTCCGAAAACACTCTTACCGAGCTATTGTAGTGCTGATCGATCCTGAATCGAAATATCTCGACCCTCAATCCCTTCACTGACGTAAGATAGCCGGGCGAATCATAGACCGCGATGACCTCCGCGACCTGGTCACGGACCCGCCCCCACAGTTCGACGTAGCAATCGTTGATACGCCGGCAGAATCTGCTCGAGCGAAAGATTGATTCCTTGATACGAGGAGGCAAAACCGTTGATCTTGCGATCAGTGCACCAAAGGTGTTGTTCACCTTATACAAAGCGGTCTCTACGTCCCGCACGAACCTGACCTCGCGTTCATGCCGGCGAACGGCGGCAGCCTCCTCTTTGCGGACTGCCGTCTCCCGCTTCGCCCTGAGCGCCTGGCGCTGAAGCTTAACGGTGCTGATCTCCTGCGAAACGATACTGTCGATAGCGTGATCATTCATCATCCATAACCCTTTCTATGAACCAGGGTACCGCCTTCTGTTCTCTTGTCAACATCAACAAAGAACCCTCCTTCTTAAGGAAGGTTCTTCTTTTGAAGAGATTAATATTCTCGCATAGATACCTGCGCGTCGACCTTCTTCACAAGATCAAGAACGACAGAAACAGCGATAAGTAGGGCGGTCCCGCCGATGGTGAGGTAACTGATATTAGTGAGGGCCTGCACAGCGATAGGCAAAACAGCGATGATACCGAGGAACAACGCGCCGACCATCGTGATACGGCTTAAGATCTTAAGCACGTGCTGTGATGTCGACTGTCCCGGACGAACTCCGGGGATAAAGGCTCCGCTTTTTTGGAGGTTGTCTGCGATGGTATTAGGATCGAAAGTGACCGCGGTGTAAAAATAGGTGAAAAGGAACACAAGAACGAAATACATCGCGGCGTACACCCACTGATTCGCGAGAAGTCCATTGAAGAACGTGGAGGCTGACTTGATGAACTCATTCTGAAGGTTCGAAAGAAAAGTGAAGATCATTTGGGGGAACAAGAGGATGGAAAGCGCAAAGATAATCGGCATAACACCGGCCTGATTGAGACGCAACGGAAGATACGTCGAAACGCCTCCGTACACCTTCATGCCGCGAACTCGCTTGGCATATGTCACGGGGATGGGACGTTCGGCCTCAGTGACCACGACAACGGCATAGATGATGATTGCAGCAAGTATGGCAAAACCAAGAAGCAGTGGTATCTGTGATGGGTCGAAGCCGGCCCGAAGACGAGCGATTGTTGCCGGAAGTCCCGCAACGATACCCGCAAAGATAATCATTGAGGTGCCATTACCGATACCGAACTCAGTCATAAGCTCTCCGATCCACATCAAGAGAAGTGAACCCGCTGTCACGATGATGACATTCGAAACGAATCCAAACGCCCCTAAAGGCTCCATAACGCCCTGTCGTGTAAGCAACACGATAAAACTCAATGCCTGGATGACGGCGAGTGGAATCGTAAGCCACCGTGAATACTGTGAGAATTTCTTTCTCCCTGCTTGCCCCTCTTCCTGATACATCGCTTTGAGTTTGGGCGACATAACGGTCAACAGCTGCATAATGATCGATGCCGTGATATACGGACCTACGCCGAGCATAACGATCGAAAGATTGGAGAGGCCTCCGCCGGAAAATATATTAAAAAGACCAAGAAGTTGATTGCCTTCAAGAAGCGAGGCGAGTCGCACTGTATCGATGCCCGGGATCGGGATGTTCGCCAAAAAGCGAAACGCAAGAAGAGCGCCGAGTACAAAAATTACGCGCTTCCTCAAATTGGAATCGCGGAATACAAGCGATATTTTTTCTGAGAATGAATCCATAACGGGACTTACGCAATCGCGATACTCCCACCGACTGCCTCGATCTTTGTTTTTGCCTCTGTTGAAATCTTGCACCCCGATACCACGATCTTCTTTGTCAGAGCGCCTCCGGCGAGTATCTTCACGGTAGGAACAACGCCTGCGGTGCTCTCAATCAATCCCTTAGAAAGAAGGGTTGCAGGACTCACAGTCTCCCCGGCCTTGAAATGAGTCTCTATCAAAGAAAGATTCACCGGGAACGAGCGCACCTCAAAAGATCTGAAGATGTTCTTGCCGCGTCCGCGCAACTTGGGAAGGGTCTTGATGATATCGCGAAGTTCTGGACGTTTCTTGCGTCCAGCACGAGCGTTCTGGCCTTTAGTGCCGCGGCCCGATGTCTTGCCGCGCTTACCACCACGGCCAACCGACCGTGACATCTTTCGCTTATGTGAACGCTGTAATGTGTGTATCTGCATAGAAATTACCTGATCTTATTCGGGACCTTATTACTCGCAAAGAATGACAATGCCTTCAACATGGCCCGGGCGATGTTCAACTGGTTCTTCGTCGGAGAAAGAAGCTTGGCATTCACGTCCCGAACACCACCAAGCTCGATGACATGGCGAGCAGCGCTTCCAGCGATAACTCCGCGTCCTTTTGCCGGCATGACCGTAACTCGAGCGCTCGAGTATTTGGCATAGACCTCGTGAGCGATCGTATTGCCCGGTTTCAATTTGAGATTGATCATGTTGCGCTTCGCGTTGCGGAAGGCCTTGTCGATCGCGATTGCCGTATCTCCACCCTTCCCCAAACCAACACCCACTGATCCGTTGCGATTACCCGCAATCATTGCAACACTGAAATTGAAACGTTTTCCTCCAGCCGACACGCGGGTCACGCGACGAATATCAATGATCTTCTGATCGAACTCTGGACGAGCGCGGGCGTCTCGCGAGGGACCCTTGCGGGGGTTCTTGCGAAAACCGCGGTTATTGTTACCGCCTTGAAAGGACGGTTTGGCCGTATGCTGTTTCGCAGGAGCTGCTGCTGTCGCTGGGACCGCCGGAGCTGCGTTCTCTGTATTCTTTTGTGGTTCGTTGTTCGTCATAGATAATTAAAACGTGAGTCCTGCTGCACGAGCGCTCTCCGCGAGAAGCTTGATCTTTCCTCGATACAAGAAACCTCCTCGATCGAATACAACCGCTCGTATCTTCTTCTCATGAGCCTTTTCGGCGATCATCTTGCCGACAACTGCTGCGTGCTCATTTTTCTTGTTCTTTATCCCTGACGAGGTTGCCGACGCAAGGGTCACACCCTTCGTGTCATCGATAAGCTGCGCATACAGATATCGGTTAGACTTGAACACAGCAAGGCGCGGCCTCTCTGAAGTGCCCGAAACCTTCGCCCGCACTTTGCGGTGACGCCGTATCCTCTTTTCAACTTTAATATTTTTCATTGCCATACGTTTGTATCCTAAGCGTTATGAGGTCTTCTTACCCTGCTTGCGTCGAACGGCCTCTCCTTCGTAGCGAATACCCTTGCCCTTGTACGGTTCAGGCTTCTTAAGCGATCGTATCTGTGAGGCAAAATCACCAACCTGCTCTTTGTCGATACCTGATATGGTGATAACTCCCTTCTCAGCAACAACCTTGAGGTTCTGAGGTATCTTAACGGCGACCGGGTGAGAAAAACCCAGTGAAAAATTCATCGTGTCTCCTTTTATATCAACTTTGTAGCCGATACCCTCGATGACCAGTTTCTTTTCAAAAGCTTTGTTGACGCCCTTGATCATGTTGCTGATATGAGAACCGTAGGTTCCCCACAGCGCTCGCGCCTCAATGGTATCTGATTTCGGCTGAAGATTTACCGTAGAACCTTCGATGGAAACTGCAACGGTCGGCTTCAATGGTCGGGCAAGTTCTCCCAGAGGACCTTTAACAGACACAACCCCGTTCGCGAACGAGACTGAGGTCTTCTCAGGGATCATTATTGGTCTTTTGCCGATACGTGACATAAATGTATGGATTTAAAAAGTGAAACTACCAAAGCTCGAACAGAACTTCCCCTCCAACCTTCTCTTTCCGCGCTTCCGTGTCTGACATGACCCCTTTCGGCGTCGTAAGTATCCGGAGGCCGACCCCGTTCTTGTATGACCTTAGCGAGCGGAAACCCTTGTACATCCTTCGTGACAATCGGGACACGCGACGAGCATCGTGTATGCGAGGCTTTCCGTCGACATATGCCAGCTCAACATCAACGATTCTGCCCGTCTTCTTGCCTCGTCGAGCGAATGACTTGATGAATCCTTCCTTCTGGAGCGTCTCGAGGATGCGTTCTATAAAATTCGAATGCGGGACCGCAACAGAAGCCTCACCAGATGCTCCGGCGTGTTTGATGGTGACCAACAATTGTGAAATTGAATCCTTTACCATGATGACTTCTTAATACCTGGGATCATACCCTCATTCGCAAATTCCCTGAAACAGATACGGCACATATCGAAGTCTCGCATATACCCGCGCTTACGACCGCAACGAAAACATCGGCGCACGATCCTTGTGCTGAACTTTGGTTTCTTCTGTGACCGCGCTATGACTGATGTTTTTGCCATGGTTATAAGGGCTCCATACTAACAGGCGCCCGAGGTGGTGTCAATTTAAGGCTTAACTGGGGCTTTTTCTTTCTTAAACGGGAAACCGAGGTATTCAAAGTATGCTCGACCGGCCTTCTTACCCTTCGCCGTCGTAACGATCGTGACCGAAAGTCCGAAAACATCCTTCAATTCTTCATCAGAAGTCTCTGGGAATATCGTATGCTCCTTGATGCCGATCGTGAGATTACCCATATCGTCCACCGCCGTAGCTGAAATACCACGGAAGTCCTTCGTTCGAGGGATGGCGACATTCAACAGCCTTTCCAAGAAACCGTACATGCGCTTACCGCGTAAAGTGACCTGGTATCCGATAACATCGCCCTGTCGGCTCTTGAAACTCGCGATGGATTTCTTGGCGCCGCGCGGAGCTGCCTTTTGGCCGGTGATCTTGGTAAGCCTGTCCGCAACTACATCATTCTTCTTTTTATCCTTGAATGATCCTGTGCCGACACTCACGACGATCTTCTGAATACGCGGAATCTGCATCAAATTCGTATATCCTTGAGATTTCTCAAGAGAGGCCAGAGCGCCTTTCTGTTTTTCTTTGATCGTTTTCATGGTGGACATTATTTATCCAGCGTTGAGCCTGACTTTTTGCTTATGCGGACGTATGCGTCGCCCATCTTCTTTTTACCGACGCGGGAAGGCTTGCCACTTTGCGGATCGACTATCATGACATTGGACACATGGAGGGGCATTGCCTTCTCAACAACCTGGCCTTTTTGATTCGAACGTGTCGGGCGCTGATGCTTCTTCCTCATGTTGACCCCTTCGATAAGGACCATGTTGCGGTCCGGAAATGCGCGGGCAATAACACCGGTCTTGCCGCGGTCCTTGCCTGCGATAACGATTATTTTGTCTCCTTTCTTGATCTTCATGGCAGTGTTATACGACTTCTGGAGCAAGAGAAATAATACTCTGGTATCCCATCTCGCCAACTTCTCGCGGGATCGGTCCGAATACGCGACCGCCGACAGGATCATGTTTGGTCTTGTCGACAATAACAACAGCGTTTTCATCGAATCGGATATACGAACCGTCCTTGCGGCGGAAAGGCTTTCGCTGGCGGACAACAAGCGCGTGGAGAACATCTTTCTTCTTGACCTGCTTTCGTGGTTCGGCTTTCTGGACAGACAACACGACAATCTCACCGATCTCAGCATAGCGCTTGCGGCTTGAACCAAGCACCTTGAAAATACGGCCTATCTTTGCGCCGGTATTGTCTGCGATGGTTACTATTGAACGTGGCTGAATCATGGTGTGTATTGTTTACGATACGGTCTGCTGTGGAACCACTCTAAAACGCTTGTCCTTCGATATCGGGCGACACTCTTCGATGGTCACCGCCTCACCCTCCTTCCTCGTATTACCGGCATCATGTGCCTTGTACCTCTTGGTACGCTTAACGTACTTACCGTACTTTGGAAGTTTGATGAACCTCGTAACAGCGACAACAATCGTGTCTTTCATTTTTGTTGATACGACGATGCCGTTGATCGTTCGGGCGTTTTTTGTTTTTTCGGTGGTTTCCATGATGGTTACTTTGTCTTTCTACTGTTCATCTCGGTCAATATCCGCGCAACCCCCTTGCGAGCGAGCGAACCCTCCTTTACATTTCTGGTCTTACTGCCAGCCTTGCCGAAACGGAATAGCCGAAGACTCTCATGTTTCTCGGCAAGAGCCTTGCCCAGATCCTTATCGCTCATCGATTTGTAGTCGGTTTTCTTTGCCATGGTCGGTCACTATATTACACTTCACCGCGCTTTACAATTTTCGACTTCAACGGAAGTTTAGTGCCTGCCTTGCGCAACGCCTCTCGGGCATCGGTCTCAATAACGCCGTCGATCTCGAACAGCACGCGTCCAGGATGAACAGGAGCGCAGTATCCCTGCGGATCGCCCTTGCCCATACCCATCGGTACTTCAGGAGCCTTCTGGGTGTACGGAACATCAGGAAAGATACGGATCCAGATCTTACCGGTCTTGCCAAGAAAACGGCTGATGACCTTGCGGGCGGATTCGATCTGGTTCGATTTGATGCGAGCGGAACTGACAGCCTTCAGACCGAAAGAACCGAAAGAGAGCTTGGTTCCGCGCGTCTCAACAGGCCTCGCTTTCGCGTTGCGTCGCATCTTGTGCCACTTGCGATATTTAACTTTCTTAGGAAAAAGCATGGTATGTCAAAAACGTTTAGGATTTCTTTCGGTCCTTTTCGAATATCTCCCCCTTATAGATCCACACCTTGATGCCGATATCGCCGTATGTCATGTGAGCCTTCTCACGGGCGAAATCTATATCGGCGCGCAGGGTCTGGAGAGGAACGCGGCCCTTCTTGAGCTCTTCAGCGCGGGCCATTTCTGCACCGCCAAGACGTCCTCCAAGATACACCTTAACCCCCTTTACCTCGCGGTTCGCCATAACCTTCTCTATCGATTGCTTCATGACACGGCGGAATGGAAGGCGCTTTTCGAGACTCTCTGCGATCATGTATGCAACGATGGCGGCATTCGATTCAGGCGACCGAACCTCCTCAACATCGATCTTGAACTCCTTCGGCAGCTTTACCTTAGCCCCCCGAACGACCTTCATGATCTCCTCTTTGAGCTTCACAACGCCGTCACCGCTCTTACCGATAAGAACTCCTGGGCGAGATGTCTTCAGAATAACCCTCAATGTCTTTTGATTGCGCTCGATATCCACGGCGCTCACGTACATGCCGCGAAGACGCTTCGTCAAAAATTCACGAATGGTTATATCGCACTTCAAAAAATCGCTATATGCCTTATCCCTGGCAAACCAGCGAGACTTCCAATCTCTGATGATACCGAGTCTGTGTGAATATGGGTGGACTGTGTGCGACATAAAGTATTCTTATTTTTTTGGTTCAGCTGAAACCTCCTGTGCTGCCGGCTTCTTTGACACGGCCCGTGCTCGCTTCTTCGGCGAAACGACCTCGATCGGACTGATGACAACTCGTATGTGTGACATGCGCTTCAATATCTGAGCTGCGGAACCACGAGCGCGAGGCATCGATCGCTTCAGGACGATCCCTTTGTCAACGCGAATATCGCTCACCTTGAAATTAGAGGCGACTGCTCCTTCTCCGGCATTGCGCAACGCGCTCTTCAGGAGTTTAGCGAGCGGAAGCCCTGCGCGCTTCGGCATGAACGAAAGAGCGTCAACCGCCTGCTCTACGGTCTTTCCCTTGACGAGATCCGCGACAAGGCGAACCTTGCGGGGTGTCTGGCGGTAATTCTTTAGGAATGCTGTCGCGCTCATGGTGATAGATTATTTCTTAGCCGTATCCGCAGCTGGCTTAGCGGCTTGGGCAGAAGCGATCTCCGCCTCCTTCTTTTTAGCCTCGAGCTCTCGCTGCATCTTACCTCCGTGCTTAATGAACTTGCGCGTTGGAGAGAATTCGCCCAAACGGTGCCCGACCATTTCCTCGCTCACAAGGACCTCGATGTGCTCGCGACCATTGTGAACGCCGAACTTGAATCCGACCATCTCCGGGCTTATTTCTGCTGCACGTGACCATGTTTTAACAACCCCGACTGCTTCGGGGCGTTTGCCGGCGATTTTCTTCAGAAGCCGGGGGTCGACGTATGGTCCTTTTTTAAGTGATCGAGACATGAACAAAAACAAATAGCTCCTTCGAGCCAGTGGGAAACATACTAGCAAATAGTGAAATTATGTCAACGAAAGGCCTGCGACGGTCCTTCGACCGGCACCTTCCCTTGGACCAAAACGATACAAGGGGTGGTTTTGCCCACCCCTTTATCAAGGACCCTTTTCTTTAGGCAGAGACCTGAACTCGTACGGATTAGCCACCTCCCGCAGATGGGTATCGTCAAATTCGACGAGCATCGTCCCGGATAATGGATAGGTCTCGACGATAGTGCCTTTTCTGCCTTTCCCGTGGCCCTTTTCCTTTTCTACCCTGCCACCAGGGAACGCTTGTTGGGGGATCATATAACACCTCTTTCCTTTCTAGATCCGGCCGTAACCGGCTTCTATTCCTAACGGTAGTGTAAAGCCGGATGACTGTCAATGAAAAAGACCTACTCGCATGCGTGCTTTCGGTCTTTGGTCAGCCTGTGTTCAAGATCGCCACGTGATAACAAAGGAACGTTCTCTGTATCAATACCGTTCGCACACCGGGAAGATAGTTTATACAGAATATCTTGAATGAGTCTTGATCGACCATCACGTCGCACCTGCCACCCCTTTGCCGAGAAAACTCATCGACGACAGGGTAAAACTCATGGAAAAGAAGCTGTGGCGCATGGGCAATGGAGAATGCTACTGCATCGGTCCGCTGATCATCTTCGTGCGCTGCATGGGCGCTCGAGAGGCCAAATTGCATAAGAATGTCCTTGTCTACGGGGATTTCTTTGACTATCTGATCCTGGAAATGAGAAAGGATGTGCCTTTTAAGAGCACTGGCCATGGTTTTCATCTGTTTAGACTTATACCACCGCGCACCTCTCTTTGCCAAGCGTCGTTACAGAGAACCGCCTCCGAAAACAAAAAAGAGGCTTTTAGCCTCTTTTTTTACCGACTTTGCGACGAGAAACGATAAGTATGTTCGAGTATTTCTTAGGAGTTCGTGTCTTCTGGCCCTTGCCCGTTGGCTTGCCGTAGACGTTGATCTCTCGGCGGCGGCCTCGGCCCTGACGGCCTTCTCCACCTCCTCGAGGATGGTCAACAGGGTTCATGACCGATCCGCGAACCGTAGGCCTGATACCCATCCAGCGACTGCGGCCGGCCTTGCCGATGCTCACCAGCCAATGCTCTTCATTCGAGACGGAACCTATCGACGCAAAACCTTCTCGGTGCACTTTTCTGACCTCGGTCGACGGCATCTTAAGGAGCGTGTGGTCACCATCGTGCGCAATGACCTCGGCATAATTTCCCGCAGAGCGAACAAGCTTTGCGCCGCCTTCTGGATTGACCTCGATATTGTAAATGAACGTACCGACAGGAATGTTCTTGAGTTTCAAACGGTTCGCGCTCTTAATAGGGGCATTGTCGGAAATGACGAAAGTGTCGCCGGCTTTGACGCTCTTCGGTAGAAGCACATAGCGCTTCTCGCCGTCCTTATACGAAACCAGTCCGATAAAACCTGAGCGGTTTGGATCGTACTCAACAGATACGACCGTAGCCGGGATATCTTTCTTCTCATAGCGAAAATCAACATCACGGAACAGGCGCTTCACGCCAGCCCCCTTGTGGCGCATCGTGATACGGCCAAAAGCGTTTCTTCCAACATCGCGCTTTCTTCCGTAGGTGAGCGCTTTATGGGGCTCGGTCGCGGTCAACACCCCCTTGTATGGGATGACCGTCATCTGACGTCGACCGGCTGATGTTGGTTTGAATTTCTTCATGAAAATATATTAAGCAAGTTCTATAGTATCGCCCTCCTTAAGGTATACATACGCCTTTTTGACCCCTGGCGTGCGGCCGTGCTTGCCTCGGACAAAAACCTTCTTTCCTGGCGTGCGGGCGATATGAACATCTTTCGGAGAAACTTTGTAGAGTGCCTGTATCGCCGCTTTCACTGCACCTTTCGTCGCAGTCTGCGCAATCTCGAACACATACACGCGATTCGTCTCTATAGAAAACGTCGCCTTCTCGGTGATGCGAGGCTGTCGAATGACACCGATACTGCGTCCTATATCCCCTGCACCAGCAGCGCGGCTCGAAAGAACGAGAGCTTTGGTCTCTGATTTCTTCGCTGCGTTCTTTTTTGATCCAAATAATGCCATATATAGAAATTCTTACTTCTTGCTGGTCGGCCGAGATTGCAAGACCTTGAAAGACTCTTCCGGTGAAGCAATGACTATGTACGCATACCTCAAGACATCAGAGAGATTCATGTTCCTGACCTCATCGAAACCGATCGAGCCGATATTCCTGAAACTTTTCCTAAGATCGCTGGCGACGGTCGGGAGCGTCACGTACGCCGCATTGCGCTTCTTTCCTGCAATCTTTTCATACCCTTTGATACCTGACAACGAAGAAAGGACTGTTTTGGCCTCTTTCGTCTTTGGGGCAGAGACAGAGATTCCGTCGATAAAAAGTACGTGTCCATCCTGGAACTTCTTAGAGATGAGCGAGAAGAGAGCTTTCGTCTTCATTTTCTTGTTGACCTTCCGGGAAAAATTCTTGTCATTGCGCGGTCCGTGCGTAACACCTCCACCAACCCATATCGGGGAACGTGTGGAACCGTGACGAGCGCGGCCGGTGCCCTTCTGGCGCCACGGCTTCTTTCCTCCACCACGGACCTCACCCCTCATCTTCGCGTGTGCGATCGATGCACGGCGATTAGTCTCAAGGGAGGTGAAAACCTGATGAACAAGGTCTGGATTCCATGGTGCACCAAAAACAGTCTCCGGCAATGCGACCGAACCGACCTCCTTACCTTTTTGGCTGTAAACTTTGGCTTCCATGGTTAAAAATTATTTTCGGCTGACGATCTCAAGCGATGCTCCTCGGATACCCGGAACGGCACCCTCGAGTAGCAACTCATTTGTTTCTGGGTTTATCTGAACGATCTTGAGATTTCGAACAGTGATGCGTGTGCCACCCATGCGACCAGACATACGAATACCCTTTGCAACACGTCCACCAGCGCGACCCCCGCCTGAGATTGTTCCTGGTTCGCGTTCAGAGTGCTTCTGGCCGTGAGTTCTGCGGCCTCCTGCAAATCCGTGGCGCTTTACGGTACCCTGGAAACCCTTTCCCTTAGACGTGGCGACGACATCAACGATATCTCCCGGTTTGAATGTCGCAAGCGTAATCGAATCCCCTCGTTTATAGGAAGCAATATCCGCACCGCTTATCCGGAACTCCTGAATGCGAGATACGAGCGGAAGATCCTTGAGATGTCCCTTTAGAGGCTTCGTGGCCTTCTTCTCTTTGCGCTCTCCGGAACCGACCTGAATGGCATTGTAGCCATCACTCTCGACAGTCTTGACCTGTGTAATGACGGTTGGTCCAGCTGAGACAACGGTAACAGGAAGCGCCTGTCCGTCCTCACCGAACACCTCCGTCATATATTTCTTTGTTCCGAGAATGAATTTCATTGCGGCTGTTGGATAAAAGTGAGCATCACCCTAACAAAACTGAACAGGAAAGTAAAGGCCTTCTATCGTAAGGCTCTCGCTACGCGCCGCCCAGAAAGGAGGCGCGGATCGAGTTAGACCATTTTTACGTCGATATTGACACCAGACGGAAGACTCAAGTTCGTCAGAGCCTCAATGACCTTTGCTCCTGGATTAATGATATCTATCAATCGCTTGTGCACCCTCATCTCAAATTGTTCTCGCGCATTTTTGTGAACGAAGGACGAGCGATTGACGGTATACTTCTTGATCTCGGTCGGAAGAGGTATGGGGCCCTGAACACCGACATCGTACCGCATTGCGGTATCGATGATCTGCTTGACCGATGAGTCAAGGACCTTGCTTTCATAAGCTCGAACACGGATGCGCAATTTTTGAGATGGCGCCTCCTTGCTTTGAGCCTTTGCTGCAGATCGTCGAGCTGGCTTTGCTGTTTTTTCCTTGGCAGTAGTCATGTGAAGCGTATAACGGCTCTAGTTAGGCAATGATCTTAGTAACGACGCCTGCGCCGACGGTACGTCCGCCCTCGCGGATGGCAAAGCGCTGCTTTTCTTCAAGAGCGACCGGGGCAACAAGTTTTACCTTGAAGTTAACGGTATCTCCCGGCATGACCATCTCTGTTCCCTGGTTCAGGGTAACTTCGCCCGTAACGTCGGTCGTGCGGATGTAGAACTGAGGCTTGTAACCAGCAACGAATGCTGTGTGGCGGCCTCCTTCCTCCTTTTTCAAGATATATGCCTCGGCCTCAAAGTCGGTGTGCGGGGTGACCGTTCCTGGCTTCGCCAAGACCTGTCCGCGGGTAACATCCTCTTTCTTCGTACCGCGCAGAAGGATGCCGGCGTTATCGCCTGCCATACCCTCCTGAAGCGACTTATTGAACATTTCAACGCCCGTAACGGTCGTCTTTGCTGTCGGCTTCAAACCAATGATCTCGATTTCTTCGCCAACCTTGACCTTTCCGCGCTCAATACGGCCAGTAACGACGGTTCCGCGGCCTTCAATCGAGAAGATATCCTCAATCGGCATCAAGAACGGCTTGTCTATCTCGCGAACCGGGATCGGGATGTAGGTATCGAGGGCGTTCATGAGCTCGTCGATCTTTGCGACCCACTCTGCGTCACCTTGGATCGCCTTCAAAGCTGAACCACGGATGACAGGGGCCTCTTTGCCATCAAAACCATATTTCGTCAGCAATTCACGAACCTCTTCCTCAACAAGATCGATAAGATCCTTCTCAGGAACGAGGTCGCACTTGTTCAAAAAGACGATGATCTTCGGAACACCGACCTGCTTTGCAAGCAGGATGTGCTCGCGAGTCTGCGGCATCGGACCGTCAACAGCCGAAACAACGAGAATAGCGCCGTCCATCTGAGCGGCACCGGTGATCATGTTCTTCACATAGTCAGCGTGTCCAGGACAGTCGACGTGAGCATAGTGGCGATTTGCACTTGAATACTCAACGTGAGAGATCGCGATGGTGATAATCTTCGACGGATCGCGGCGGCCATCCTTCTCGGACGCCTTCGCAACCTGATCATAACTGATCTGACTTGCAAGACCCTTGTTCGCTTGAACCGTCGTGATTGCGGCGGTCAAGGTGGTCTTTCCGTGGTCGACGTGGCCGATCGTGCCTACGTTGACATGCGGCTTTGAACGATCAAATTCTGCCATATATCTATTGGTTCCTGTTATGCATCGCAAACGCGCGAGAACTTATGCTTGCGAAACACAACCGGAAAAATACTTACTTAATAATAGCTCCTTTGCGTTTTGCTTGACCAAGCAATACAAAAGAAGCCCAATTTGCGGTACCGGCAATCATAGCAGAGAGTCTTATCATTCGTCAATTCCCGGCGGGGGTTGTTTGTATACAAAAATCCCCCAGTAGGGGGATTTGTGCATATGACCGTCCGTATGTGAGGCCGATTCGGCCTTTTGTTCTTTTTCATGCCTCATATTTTTGAAACACGAAGTTTATCTCACTTACTCCGCAAAGAGTTGTTCGAGCATCGCCGCCTGTGAATCAAGCCTATCGAGCGCCGCATCGATATCCGAGAACGCCGTAAGCGCTGGGTTCGACACTGCTGCTGCAACATAGACTGCCGGTGCGGGCACAGCAGAGACCGTTTCTGTCACAAAGTTCGTGACAGAATTGAAACTATTGTACAACGCATCGCTGGTAAATATCGACGGCGTGATGATCGCGGCAAAATATGCGGCGACCAAAGCGCAGGTGAGCATCACCCGCTTCATCTTCTTATCAATCCCGAGAATTGCTTCTATATCCATCATGGTACAAAGAACTAAACTAATAATGACTGCGAGGGCATCTTCTCCGTTCGACTCTCTTGGTTTCGATCGGAGCGCATTCTATGCCTTTACTTTCTACGATCACGCACCAGAGACGTGCGTGAAAATAAAAAACAATCGGTCCCTCTCCGATTGTGTAGTCCTTTCCTTAGTTAGAATAGTATTATAGTTTCAGATCATTTTCAAGTGGCTTTATCCACAACCCTAAAAGGACTCTGCGCGAACACCTTTGGATTAAATCTACAAGCACTAACATGGCTCCGTTCATAGTTGAAAAACATGAAGCCGTTTTAGGAATAATGACAGGAGCAAGGAGACAGTGCCGAGAAATAATACCGGATACAAAGCAGGTGTTATCGCAGCTGATAGAGCCTTTGGAGGAAGTGACTATACTTGAACCCGTTCCCTGTTTGGTTATGGTGAAAGTGGAGTTCCCCCAATGTATTCGTATGCGCCGATGTCCCAGACACCCACGGAGCCTCGATTAGTCCCCGTCAGATCAACATTGAATGGGCTCGGGAGGGAGAAGCCCGCCGCGGTGGCCTTATTCAATTGATACGGGAAATTTTGTGAAACTGGATTGCTGACAAACTGTGTAGCCTCAGTTATAACGGGATTGTTCGAGCATATAGCAGCCTGACAAAATGGTGCGCGACTTCCTACGTCGTAGAAAATATTGTTCCGAGCCGCTGAGCCTACTTTTGTTCCCCCTAAAACAAACCCTAATTGACTATTGGGGTTATTTTTACCCATACCTACAAAGGTATTGTTGTAGATCTCGCAATTCGTGCAACTGTCTACGGATGGGGTGCTGTACTGCGCTGTGCGATCATATCCCATTGAAATCATGCCGTTGTAGAAAACAGTGCCAATGGTGTCGATGAACACATTTCCGTAGACCTTTGAGTTGTCGAAATTTTCAGATCCTGCTCCATTGCCATACCAACCAACAATGGAAGTACACGATTCTCCGGTAGTCGGGTCATTCTTATTGCCCTGACATATATTCTTAAAGACGTTATTCCTCACTACCATATTAGACGCGGTACCACCTTGTCCGCGTATTCCTGTTTTACTCCATCCCCGTTCATACCATCCATCTTCCCAGGTTATGTTATTCACTCCCGACATCTGACCCAGTACACTGACATCGTGAATATAGTTTTTGGATATCAGCCAATTTTCACACACCTCACCAAAGCTATTGCCTGCATATATTCCATCTCTCACGTGAGCATTACTATCTGCAGTGGAAAACACACCCCCAATATCTGCATATTTTATTTGGATGTTATCCGCGCATTCTCCTCCGGCAAAAGCGACGCTGGACAAAATAGCACCAATCCTGAACCCGTATGAAGCACCATCGTCCCATTTATTCGCATTTCTTGTTTGTCCATCGATAATTAAATTGTCAGCTGTAATCCAAAAACTATCAGAGAACACCGCCTGCCCATCACCATATGCATTACTCCATCCGGTATCGGTGCCATGATCTGCTACTGTGGCTTTCTTGATTGTAATGAGTTGGGTGCCTGAGGCTGGATCATCGAAGGTATATGAGCCATATGTACCATCTGCGACATAGTAGGTTGCTCCACGGACAAGTGATACAGGAAGTGTGTCACAGGCATTAGTCCAGTCGGTACATGTGGTAGATGTGCCTCCATCACGGATGTAGAAGGTGGTGCCGCTGGTTGCTCCTCCGGTGTATTGTAATGCCCCACGCGTCGAACCTACGTTGCCGAACATATCAGTACGATATTGTGCGGGGATACTAGAATCACCTGCCACAGTGGCCGCATTCAATTTTGCAAAGTTCGGAGAAGTAACATCTAGCGTTACAAATGGATTTCCACTTCCTTGTGTACCATTGGCTTCTTGCTCAGTGCCACTATCTTGATAGTGGTCATAATCATGACTCCATATTCCATTCGGGAGAGCGGTTACGGAATTGTAGAAGTAATTGTTTCTGGTGATTATATTGCTATGAGGTGTTATGTTGCCTACTATACCAAAGGTGACTTGTGGAATATTTATAAAGGTATTGTTGTGCACCTTTATATTATGAAATCCACTGTCGCTCTTGCCTTCCCATGTTCCGACGACGCCATCTGACGGGCCGTATGACCATGTATCTGTCGGTGTTCGATAGAATATATTTCCGTATATTTCTGCCGTATCAGAAGGAGTATTGGCGATTATAAGTCCGCCCGTAGAAGCCACCCAACTGAAGACGTTGTATCGGATAATATAGCTACCGGCATATTTTGCAGAAAGTATCTCCCCGTGAACATTCGGGTCGCATGTACGACAAAATGTTCCGAAATAACTGTATTCGTAAACGACATCATCAGCATTCAGGTTGTTAAGCGCGGCTTCGCCGATATTATATGTATATACATGCGATACATACAAACCTGAATTAAATGCGTTAAGTATTGCCGCGGCATTAAAACCGCTAAGACTACTTCCATCAAAAGCGATATGTCTCAAAGTAACATTGTCTCCACCGTTATCTCCACCATCGTTTCTCCAAGGATGCGCGGTGTTCCATGTAGGATTTATATATATTTGGCCATTGATTTTGAATCCGTGTCCTGTCGTCCAACTTCCTGGACCTCCTCCAACGACACCGTCTATTACCCAATTATCAGTCAAAATAACAATGGTTCCAAACACCGCCTGCCCATCGCCATACGCACTGCTCCATCCGGTATTGGTGCCATGATCTGCAACGGTGGCTTTCTTAATGGTGATGAGTTGGGTGCCTGATTCAATATCATCTGCAGTGTATCCGCCATATGTACCATCTGCGACATAGTATGTCGCTCCCCTTTGGAGAGTGGCTGGCAAAGTATCGCAGGCATTACTCCAGTCGGTACATGTGGTAGATGTGCCTCCATCACGGATGTAGAAGGTGGTGGCTGAGGTTGCTCCTCCGGTATATTCGTATGCGCCGATGTCCCAGGTACCGTCGGAGCCTCGGATATTGCCGAACATGTCAGTGTTGTATGGTGAGGAAAGCGAAGTACCGTTTTGGGTGGCGGACGCCAGGCGGAAATTACCGCCGCTTGCGTTTACGAACTGCGAGGCGGAAGGAGTGACGACATTGTTGGTGCAAGTGTTGGCGCTGCAGCCGGTGTTGACCGTGCCTCCGAGACCATACCAAATATTGTTCTGGGCGATGTTGCCGGTACCATTACCTGGAAAACGTATTGTGGCCTGTCCGGATTGAATACCGACAATAGTGTTGTTGTAAATAAGATTATTGTTACCGGCGACTCCCGCGGCTGTAATATTACCATCCCCGCCAATCATGATTACCGCGTCAGAATGATGCGTGTTCTTAGTTGTCCAAATAAGGTTGCCGTAAATTTTGTTACTGTCATAGTCTCCAGCAGACGTGCCGCTCCACATGGCAATCTGGCCAGTACAACCGCCCGCGGTAGGATCGCCCGGGGTACCCTGACAACCATCCTTCATAACATTATGACGGATTGTTATGTTGGCTACTTTACTTGAACCACGTATGGTCTCCTTGCTCCAGTTCGGCCCAAGCCAGGAATACTCAAGCGTAGAGTCCACCACATTTAAAAATCTAACCGCTAAATAAACATTGTGAATATGCACTCTGGAAATATTCCAGTTCGAGAGAGTGTCCGTAAAACCCCCGAGATAAAAACCGGTGCTTGGAATGGATGTACTGAAAGTGTCGCTGTTTGATCCACCGACGTCTAGATAGCGAAAAGTTATATTACTAGACCCGCGAGGGTAATTTAAACTATGAGCCTGCACCATGCCTGTTATGCGAAAACCGTATGAGGCAGTATCTTGCCAATCATTTTCATTTCGAGTCTGGCCGTCTATGACGTAATAATCATTGACCATAATAAAACTCCCAAAAACCGCCTGCCCATCACCATATGTATTACTCCATCCAGTGTTAGTGCCGTGATCTGATATTGTAGCCTTTTTGACTGTAATTATTTGAGTACCTGAGTTTGGATCATCGAAGGTATAGCCGGAATATGTACCATCTGCTACATAGTATGTCGCTCCCCTTTGGAGAGTGGCTGGCAAAGTATCGCAGGCATTACTCCAGTCGGTACATGTGGTAGATGTGCCTCCATCACGGATGTAGAAGGTGGTGCCGCTAGATATAGCGTTGAATGTGGCGGTAACCGTGGTATTAGCTCCGAGACTAATGCTACATGTATTACCCGATGATGAGGTACAACCTGACCATGAGGTGGTATAGCCTGATGCTGGAGTAGCAGTGAGAGTTACAGATGTTCCGCTAGTATATGGTTCGGAACAGTCAGAACCGCAGGAAATGCCTGTTGGAGAGCTTGAGACTGAGGAAAGGTTTGATCCTGCACCTGACTTGGTTACAGTAAGAGTGTAGGTAGGGTTTGAGATGGGGGTACTAAAAGTCTGATTGCTTGATTGTGTGGTGTTGCCTGCCGCATCGGTAGAGATGACGCGGTAGTTGTAGGCGGTATTGGCGGAAAGACCTGAGATGTTAGCGGTATGTGATGTGATGAGGGATGAATTGAGGGCTGTTTGACTGCCATATGACGTAGTCAGGCCGTATTGAACTTGGGTAGTGGCTGGTTCATTTGTAGTCCAGGAAATAGTCGCTCCAGTGGTGGTGATACCTGGTGCTGAAATGGACGAGATCGTCGGCGCGATAATATCTTGAGGGAGAGGTCCTGAGCCAAGATTGTAAAGTTCGGTTATTTCTGAAACGGAGAGAGCGCGATTATAAATGCGAACATCGTCAATCGAGCCATCCCATTCACCATATCCATCTGGATTTCTGGCGATATTTACTCCGACTATGTTGTTGGTCGCTAAACTACCACTTTTAGACACAAATCCGACTTCCACACCGTTAAGGTATAACTTCATGGTACTACCGTCATAACGTGCGACAGCGTGATACCACGTACTCGGAGAAAGATTTCCTGTGGATGCTATCAACGTGGATGTGATATTGCCAGTCTTCAAACGAAAACGAAGCTTCGTGCCCCCGCTTGAAATAGTGCTGAGCATCCAATAATGGTCCGCCTCAGCAGTTCCCGTTGACTTTGAGATAATGCGCGCATCACTGGTAGTAAATGTGTCTCCTTTGACCCAAGCCGATATTGTAAGACCAACACCGGACACGTCTATATTCCCAACATCAATATAACTTCCGTTTATTTGAGAACCGTTAAAATCAACTGCGCCGGCACCAATCTTTCCGGTTGTCCATGTTGGACCATTTACCATGGTGCCTACATTTGATCCAATAGCATCGCCGACAGTTATACCCTCCCCTTCATCGAAGGTGTAATGAGCGACAAGACCTTGGGCAGAAGGAGGTGTAACAATCGCACTAAACGTGGCTGTTATGGTCATATCGGCATTAATGGTGACCGTACACGCACTGGTGCCGGAGCATCCTCCCCCACTCCAGCCAGTGAAAGTTGAACCTGAAGCTGGGGTGGCTGTGAGAGTAACGGACGTGCCAGAATTCATGCTTTCAGAACAATCAGCGCCGCAGTTGATGCCGGTGCCGGTAACTGTACCGGTGCCAGTTCCAGCCTTTGTAACAGAGAGAGTGTAGGTGGTGGGAGGTGTATTTGGAGCTGGTGGGGGTGGAGGTGGCGTATTAGTGTTTGAAACTGTTACGACAACGCTTTGCGTTGCCATTGAACCATCAGCGTACGTTCCTCTAACGGTAAGCTGATGTGAATCATTTGTTAACGTTGTCGTATCGAGCAGACCATCCGGGTCTCCATTAAATTGATAGACCGAAGTAACATCACTCCATCGAAGTTGATTATCAATAAAGAACTCTACTTTTGTAGGGGTGCCTGTCGGAACGCCAGTCCAGAGAACTGAACCTGTGAGTGCTGTACCGCTAGCAATGTTTGTGTAAATTCTGTTTCCTATGGGCACCATTGGCACCACCACCGTATACGTCACATAGTTACCACTCACCCCATTCGCGTTCTTAACGACAAGTTGCATGGAGCGGAGCTTAGTTGCAGCATTGAAAGCTTGGAAAGTGGCGGCGTCGATGGAGAACGGGGGAAGAACCGTCGAGGAGGTGGCTGTGAGGCTAAGTATCTTGGTACCAAGAGGCGCTGAGGTGGTAGCACCCCAGTTCTTGACGTAAATATCATTCTTTAAGGTCGGATCGACGATGAAGTTGGTGCCTTTGATGAGAAGAGGGGTGCCGACCGGGGCGGAAGTCGGGGTGATAGAGGTAAGTCGAGGGGAGGGTAGCGTAAAGTAAAGAATATTACTAAGGCCGTTAACGTTCTCAACGGCGATTTTCAATATCCTTGTGGTAGTAGCCGCAAGATAATCTGAAATAAAAGAATTAGGGATAGTAACGGGAGGAAGTTCAGTAGTGGAGGCATTCGAGAGAACGGTCGCAAGAATGTACCCGTTTGGAAATCGAGAGGTTTTAAAATTTGTGACAATAACCTTGTTCGGACTTGGGGCACCTTTTATCCCAAGGTTAGTGCCTTTCGCAACAAAAGATACTCCCCCAGCTCCACTATAAGGAACAAGGGAAAAAATCTGTGGTTTAAGAAGCGTGAACACAATCGAGTTGCCGATTCCGTTTTCTGTCTCAACAGCAAGCTCGAAGCGGCGTGAGGTCGTAGCACTTACAAATTCACTGACCAATATCGGATCTATAACAAAAGATGCAAGGCGGGTCCCATTCACATTGGAGAATACAGTGGCGAGTAGGCGGCCTTGTGGATAGAGCGGGCTGCGCCAGTTACGAATCAATATTCTATTTGACGCTTCCGATGTAGAAGTAGAAAAATATGACCCGCCTAAGGCTACCGGCGTACCGGCCACACCCGATTTCGGATATATTGAAGAGAGTCGGGGCTTAAGGGAAAAATAGGCCCCAACCATGTCATTTGCAGCGAGAGTAAAAGTACATGTTCCGGCCTGCCCAAGCGGAGGAGGTAGGGTGTCTGCACAAACCCCTCCCCACTTGGAAAGAGAAGATCCGCTTCCCGGTGTCGCAGTAAGAGTAAGTGTGGTTCCCGATAGAGCTTTGTGGAAACAATCCTTGCCGCAATTAATACCTACACCGGTGACAATACCGCTCCCCGTTCCACCTTTTGTTACCGTAAGAGTGTAGGAAGAAGCGGGAGACGGAACTATCTGCGCCAACATCTCTCGCGCCGAAATGTAGGAGGTGGAGGAATGTCTTAACGCAGCACTAAGAGAGAAGTGCGAGGTGAAAGAGGTCGTTTCTGCATCAAAAGATGCGTTAAAAATGCCGGAGGTAAATAGAGCGGGAGTGATGATCATAGCCCCGTACGACACGACAAAAGCACAGGTTATCACGACCTGCTTCATGCCAATATTTACGATATTGTGCGACATCATAAGATTACGTGACTAATTCACTTTAGAGAATAAAGTCTCTCGCCCCCTTTCTAATTTCCAAGGATAAATATAGAGAGATAAACAAAAAAAATCGGCTTGTTTCCGATTGTGTAGTCCCTTCCTTATCTATTAATAGACCATGGATGCCAAGTGCGAACAAGGGCCTCCTGTGGATAATGCGTAAAGAAAAAACCCGCATTCCTGCGGGCTTTTTCTTCCAAAGAATATTTTCGTTACTTACGTGATTCAATGATGGTCTGCGCGACGTTGTTGGGCACAGATTCATAGTGATCGAATTCCATCGTAAAACTGCCGCGGCCCTCGGTCATCGAACGGAGCATGGTGATGTATCCGAACATCTCGGCAAGCGGAACCTTGGCCTTGATGGCCTTATTCATACCGCGCTCCTCAACATCCTCAACCTGACCGCGCTTTGAATTCAAGTGGCCGGTGATGTCGCCCATGAATTTCTCCGGAACGACGACCTCAACTTTCATGATCGGCTCAAGAATGACCGGTTTTGCGCGCTTTGCCGCCTCCTGAAGAGCCATCGAACCGGCGATCTTGAAGGCGATCTCCGATGAGTCAACGTCGTGATAAGAACCGTCGTAAAGCTCAACAGAGACATCGGTTAGCTTAAATCCGGCAACGACACCGCGATCCATTCCCTCGCGTATCCCCTTCTCAACAGGACTGATAAACTCCTGCGGAATAGCTCCGCCTTTGATATTGTTTATGAATTCAAATCCCGGCTCGCGAGTGACGGTCTTCGGGACCTTTTCTTCAGGATCGTATTTTGGCAATGGTTTGATGCGGATCTTGGCATGTCCGTACTGTCCACGTCCTCCGGTCTGTTTGATATATTTACCTTCCGCTTCTGAAGCGGCAGTTATGGTCTCCTTGTAGGCGACCTGGGGCTTACCGACATTCGCTTCAACCGAGAACTCTCGCTTCATACGGTCGACGATGATCTCAAGGTGAAGCTCTCCCATACCCCAAATGACGGTCTCGGCCGTTTCTTCGTCTGATTTGATCCTGAAGGTCGGATCCTCATCGGCAAGACGGCGCAATGCCGTACCCATTTTTTCCTGATCGGCCTTCGTCTTTGGTTCGATCCTCAATGAAACGACTGGCTCTGGGAACTTGATCGTCTCAAGGATGATCGGATTATTTTCGTCGCACAACGTGTGGGATGTCTTCGCCTCTTTCAGACCGACCGCGGCAGCGATCTCGCCGGCGTAAACTTTCTTGACCTCTTCGCGCTCATTCGCTTGAAGCCGAACGATACGGCCGAGGCGTTCTTTTTTGCCCGTGGTCGAATTGTATAGATATGTTCCCGCTTCAACCGTTCCTGAATAGACACGGAAGAACGTGAGCTGCCCGACGAATGGATCATTTTGAAGCTTGAAGGCAAGCGCTGAAAAAGGCTCCTCGTCTGATGCGTGACGCAAGATCTCTTCGCCTGTATTCGGGTTGACGCCTTTGACCGGAGGAATATCGAGCGGTGACGGCAGGTAGTCGATAACAGCATCGAGCACAAGTTGGACGCCTTTGTTCTTCAATGCTGAACCGGTGAATACCGGGAAAATCTTGTTAGCGATAGTGGCTTTGCGCAAGGTCGCTCGGAGCGTATCGAACGATATCTCCTTCCCTTCGAGATATTGGCTCATGAGAGAATCATCTTGCTCGACGATCTTCTCGATGGTCTCAGCGCGATATTTCTTTGCATCGGCCATATGGCTCTCCGGGATATCCGCCTCGCGGATCTTGGAGCCCATCTCTCCTTCGAAATAGTACGCTTTCATCTTCAAAAGATCGATGACTGCTTCGAATTTCTCCTCCTCGCCGATGGGTATCTGCATACGCACCGCATTTTTATTCAAGCGTTCGAGGATCGACTGGAATGACCGTTCAAAACTTCCGCCCATACGATCAAGCTTGTTGATGAAACAGATGCGCGGCACCTTGCCTTCGTCAGCATATCGCCAGTTGGTCTCTGACTGCGGTTCAACCCCAGCAACACCGTCGAACACAACAACCGCGCCGTCCAAAACACGCAAACTTCGCTTCACCTCAACGGTGAAATCGATGTGTCCGGGAGTGTCGATGATGTTAAAGCGATGTTTTTGGGAAAGGTCTTTTCCTAGGTAGGTCGGATTCCAAAAACAGGTGATCGCGGCCGCGGTGATGGTGATACCGCGCTCGCGTTCCTGCTCCATCCAATCGGTAACGGTCTCACCTTCGTGGACCTCACCGATCTTGTGAGTCATGCCTGTATAAAAGAGGATGCGCTCGGACGTTGTCGTCTTACCGGCATCGATGTGAGCGATGATACCGAAGTTTCGAACTCGCTCAAGAGGATAATCTCGATTCATAGACCCTGGGGCTAAACCTAATTAATGAAAAGTGCTCGGAAAAAATCCGGGCACCAGTTAATAATAACCTACCACGCAAAGTGAGCGAAGGCTTTGTTCGCCTCGGCCATCTTGTGAGTATTTTCGCGTTTCTTCACCGCTTCACCCTCGTTCTTCGAGGCAGCGATGATCTCGTCAGCGAGACGCATGTGGATCTTCGAGCCTTTCTTCGAACGAGCGGCGTCGATGACCCACTTCATCGAAAGTGCATTGCGGCGGGCAGGGCGAACTTCAACAGGAACCTGATAGTTAGCGCCTCCGACGCGGCGTGAGCGTACCTCGACGATGGGCTCGGTGTTCTTGAGCGCAAGCTCAAAGAGCTCGACAGGGTTAGGATTCTTCGCCTTCTCCTTTATGGTTTCGAGCATGCGATAGACGATGGCCCGCGCCTCGTTCTTATCACCGCTTTCCATGACGTAATTTATAAATTTTGTGACCTTGACCGAGTCATAGACCGGATCTGCCAGCAATTCTCGCTTGTTGTTTATCTTTCGTCTCATAGAATGTTGATCCTAACGATTATTTGCCAGCCTTCGGCTTCTTCGCGCCATACTGGCTACGTCCCTTCTTTCGGCCCTCGACACCTCCGGCATCGAGCTTGCCTCGGACGATCTGATAACGAAGACCGACATCTTTGACACGGCCACCTCGAAGAAGTACGACGGCGTGCTCCTGGAGATTGTGTCCGATACCTGGAACGTATGCGGTAACTTCAAGGCCGTTCATCAAGCGGACGCGAGCGATTTTACGGATAGCGGAGTTAGGTTTCTTTGGCGTCTTCGTCGTTACCTTCGTACAGACACCTCGTTTGAATGGAGCTGCAAAATATACCGGGCGATTCTTGATTACGTTAAAACTGCGCCGAAGAGCGACCGATTTCGGTTTCCGGAGCAATTTGACCCTCTTTCTCTTAACCAGCTGATTGATTGTTGGCACTGTGATAACCAAACTAAACCTCTAATAAATTTGCAACTCTTCATTCGTACGGCTGTTTTAGCGAGGCGCCGCTACGTTACGAAGCCTCCAAAAACAAAAAAGCCCTACACAAAGCAGTGGCGATACTCTAATACAGACAGGCCCGTTTTGCAAGAGCGTGCATTTGACGACCTATAAGAGCGTAAGGCCTGTAATAACATTGAACAAAAGATTGACTATAGGTTCGAAGAATTGCCACAAAAAGAAGACGACGATGAGAATAAGGAGGAGTCCGTTGCGTTCGGCCCACTCCTGAATATAGAAGAGTCGTGCCGGCAACATAGCAAAGGCTATCTTTGATCCATCAAGGGGCGGCACCGGCACAAGATTAAAGACCACAAGAACAAGGTTTATGGCCGTAATAAGGATCGAGATGTGGAACAGCGGGTCATCTGGCCCAGAGAACCAGCTATTCGCTATGCCCAGCCGGATAAAAATGCCAAACACAAGGGCGATAAGGAAATTTGAGAGGGGCCCAGCAGCAGCAACAAGAGCTTCTCCCTTTCGGCCCCAGCGGAGGTTGTAGGTGTTCACCGGCACAGGCTTTGCCCATCCGAAGGTGAAACCTGTGAGGGATGTGAGGAGCGGAACGATGAAAGAACCGAACCATTCAAGATGCCGTAACGGATTCAGTGTAAGCCTTCCGGCGAGCCGTGCCGTTGGATCACCGAGCATCCCCGCTACGTATCCATGGGACACTTCATGAATGACGACCGACATAATAAGCACGGCGACCTGAAATATGATATCGAGTGTACTCATATGTTTGACTATTACGGAACGTATGATAGCATGAGAGCCCTATATAACGACACCTATGAAGTCCTGCCCGGTCACAAAACGAACATCGCTTGTCGGAGGAGGTTACTCAAATCGCACTCGTGCGACGCAGTTCAACCCTATCGGCAAGACGCGCCGCCAACTGAATCTTCAGAAAAAGAAGGTCTATGTGCCAGAACTCAAGAAATTCGTTACCCTCCGCCTTTCAACACGCGCTATCAAGACCATCGGTAAGCGTGGTGCATACGCAACGCTCAAAAAAGCGGGCCTGGTCTAAACGCGAACCGCCGACATTAAAAAACCTCTCTGGTATAGAGAGGTTTTTTAATGAGCTTTTAACGTGTCGTAAACAATCTATTGGATGAATGCCGGTATCGTGAAGTTCACAACATTCGATGCGCCGTTCGCGTTCACGACAATAAGTTGCATCGTGCGTAGACCGGTAGCGCGGTAGAACTCTGTCGCGACTGACGTTGTAATGACCGGGGCATCTGACGTTGTGCCGGCGACCAGAACCGTCCCGTCGCCAGACACATTCTCGCCCACCGCAAGTATCCTTCCGTACTTACCCTCATCAGAATTAGGATCTATATTCGGGACCGGCCAATTCTTGACGTGAACCTTGTTGTTATCCGGAATGTCACGCAAACCGACAGAACTATACGCCTTGGCGACAAAGTTCGTACCTACAAAGGTCAGTTTCTCAACAATGTCACCCGACGAAGGACTCATAAAGGTCACCTTCGGCGCCGGTATCGTGAAGTTCACAGCATTCGATACGCCGTTCGTATTAACCACAACAAGTTGCATCGTGCGTAGACCGGTGGCGCGGTAGAATCGATCGATGATTACCGGGTCAATAACCGATTCGCCTTCTACACCTCGTCCTACCGTAAGAATGGTGCCGCCATCGGAAACAGATATACCATGAGCGATCGGCGTACCATACTTTGCTTCGTCGGAACCCTCTGGAGCAGAAGAAGCAGGCCAATTCTTGACGTGAACCTTGTTGTTATCCGGAATGTCACGCAAACCGACAGAACTATACGCCTTGGCGACAAAGTTCGTACCTACAAAGGTCAACTCGTTAACCAAACCGCCCGATGCCGGAGTGATAGCTGTTATCTTCGGCGCCGGTATCGTGAAGTTCACGACATTCGACACGCCGAGCGCGTTGACCACGACAAGTTGCATCGTGCGTAGACCGGTGGCGCGGTAGAATTCATCAATGACTGACGGGTCGATGACTGGCGCATCGGTTCCCCTTCCGACAGTGAGAATAGTTCCATCATCGGAAACAGATATACCCTGAGCGATCGGCGTACCATACCTTGCCTCATCGGAACCCTCTCGAGCGCTAGATACTGGCCAGTTCTTGACGTAAACCTTGTTGTTATCCGGAATATCGCGTAGACCAGCAAAACCAAAACTGTATCCCTTGGCGACAAAGTTCGTACCTACAAAGGTCAACTCATCAATCAAACTACCCGACACCGGAGTGACAGCTGTTATCTTCGGCGCCGGTATCGTGAAGTTCACAACATTCGATGCGCCGTTCGCGTTCACGACAATAAGTTGCATCGTGCGTAGACCGGTGGCGCGGTAGAATCGATCGATGATTACCGGGTCGATAACCGACTCGCCTTCTACACCTCGTCCTACCGTAAGTACGACACCGTCTCCGGAGACAGACCTTCCGTGAGCGATCAGCGTACCATACTTTGCCTCGTTGGAACCCGCTGGAGCACCAGGCACCGGCCAATTCTTAACATGTACAATAGTGCTCAACAAAGAGGTTGGCTGTCCTAAGACAAAATTCGCTCCCACAAATTTGAGCTCCTGAACAAATCCCCCCGAGGAAGGGCTCACGACAGAGATCTTCGGTGCAGGCACTTTGATAGTAAAGGCCACATCGCTTTGGTCAACAACTGCATTATTTTGAAGAACCTGGATCTTATAACTTCCAGCCTGAACATCGTGCGGTATGACCCAGCGATAGAAACGCTGACTCGGAGTAGCGTAATACATCACCGGATCGATCACTCTGGCTGCACTCAGCGGAACATTCAAAAGATTGAATGTGGGAGTGATCATGTCAGGGAGGAAATTGACGATGATATTCATTGAACTGCCGACATAAAATATCGTCGCGGTATTAGGTGAATGCAATATAGATAGAGCTGCCGGAACCGGTTCTGGCGTCTGAGTTGATGGAATGAGCCCTTCATCCAAAATAAGATTATTATTGGCAGCAAGCGCAACCATGGTGCTGTTACTACCAGCACCGCTATATGAGGTCATACTCCCGCTTACCTGGCTGACCATACCAAAATAGCTCGATGCAAATGCGTCACTGGTGAAAAGCGATGGGGTAACAACCGCGGAAAAATACGCTGCGGTAAAAGCACAGGCGACGACCGCCTGCTTCATTTTACCGTCTATACCTAATAATGACTCGATGTTCATACTAAAATATTTCTTAATACACTGTTAATGTGTTTTACAAAACCGCGACGCGACAAATCGCAATCTGTAAAATAAAAAACAATCGGCCTCTCTCCGATTGCAAATAGTCCCTTCCTTAGCTGAGAGTGTATCAACCTATGCGCCACAGACCAAACCATATCTGTGGATAATGTATAGACCTCGATTCGATACTACTTAGTATAAAAGGTCTCTCCGTCAGAAAACAACGTTATTCGGCCATTTTTGGCCGTCACGAAGATACCTGCCACAGAAGCACCGAGTCTGTCGACAACCTCTGCGTGCGGGTGGCCATATCGATTACTCTTCCCTGCCGAGATGATGGCGAGACTTGGAGAAACAGCGTTTAGAAACTTATCTCCCGTAGACGTCTTCGAGCCATGGTGTCCAACCTTCAAAACATCACAATCAATTAAGCTCGCAGACTTTTCGACAACATATTCCTCAACCGCCTCCGGCGCATCGCCCGGGAAAACAATACAAGCCGTGCCGTGTCGAAGAACACCGATGATGGAACCCGTGTTCGTATCAAGCCCCGATACATCCCTATCGGGAAACAACACATCAAATACCGTTCTTTCACCGAGCCTAAATGACATACCCTTCCGCGCGATTACCCGCTGAACATCCTTTTCCTCGACGACCCGAACAAACTCCTTGTACACGGCCGTATCTGACCTAGTGCCGGGCTCAACGACCATATCCACCGAGAAAGACTCGACGACGTCGATGAAACCTGCCATATGGTCTTTGTCCGGATTAGAAACAAGCAACATATCGATCGACCGGTCATACAACGGCATGATGCTTCCGAGTTCGCGTAAAACGGTCGCGTCGGGACCTCCGTCAATCATCATCTGGTTACCCTCGGGTGATTCGATGAAGATGGCGTCGCCTTGACCAACATCGAGAAAAGAGACGACAAGTTCGTTGCCGTGCTCTCGTGAAAAAACTAAATACCAAACCCCGACAATAACGGCAAAAAGAATGAAGAGGATGTGGATACGGTACTGTCGCGGGAGAGAAAACATCGCTTGTGGTATAGTAGTAAAAACAACGACCGTCACTTATCAATGTAACACGTAGCCATGAAGAAATTCGAAGAGAAAAAATTCATTATTCCAGCGCTCAAGGGCATCTCCGCGAAAGCGATCGAAGAGCATTTAAAACTCTATGCCGGATATGTAAAACATGCCAACCTCATCATAGAAAAGATCGATGAATACGCCCGCGACTCTGAAAAGCACGCGTACGCCCTCGGAGAGATACAGCGACGTTTTGCTTTCGAGTTCGACGGTATGAGAAATCACGAATATTATTTCGCTTCACTTGAAGGCGGGGCAAAAAGCGTACGGGACGATTCCCCTCTCAAAAAAGCGATCACGAAAGAGTTCGGCTCATGGGATGCGTGGCTCGAGCGCTTCAAAGCGATCGCTCTCACACGCGGGATCGGGTGGGCCATACTCTACTACGACCCCTCGACGGAAAGACTCTTAAATAATTGGAGTGACGAGCAGCACCTCGGGCACCTTACTGGACTTCGTTGGATATTCGGTATCGATATGTGGGAACACTCCTTCGTCATCGACTATCTGCCTTCTGGAAAAAAACAATACGTCGAGGACTTCATAGCGAATGTGAACTGGGAAACGATCGAAAATAATTTCACGGAGGCACTGAAATAATACAAAAAGATAAAAGGCACGGATCACTCCGTGCCTTATCTTTATGTCTTCGACAAAAGAACTTGCCCTGTCAGCAGGCTCCGCACCCGTGGCACCGGCCCAGACACCGAGGAAGATTGAATGACTGCCAGATACCCAGGACGTACCTCTCGGCCTCGCTTCCCGAGCGGCACAAAAGATACATTCGATGACACTTTTCTCGCGTCCACCGCGAAACGCCTTCGACCCTGGAAGACATCATTGCATCCCACCGAGCGTTCACCATACGCCGCAAAGGATCGGTGTGACTGACATTCGTGTAGAGCATCCTGACATCGGGGACATCCTCACACAAAGGCAGTGCCTCGCGGAGGATCCGCCTGCGTTCCAAACGCGACCGCTCACGCTTGAAACGTTCGGTCAATTTGGTCAATTTCCGATCGGCAAAACATGTCGTGTCCTTCATATATTCCCTTTCTTGTTCTTGTGAGTTGAGTGAACCGTCAGTCCTCGGACAGATTACACAGGGGCATACGGCTCGTCAATGCGCGATCTCTTATTGTGCACGACCGTGACCCACCACACGAGACAGACATAGATCGAGAACACCACCGGCACCGGTATCGAGCCCATAGAAACAGATGCGAATGAAAATCCCGAGAGGACATCCGCAACGCGAACGACATACGAGAGAGTGACACTCGCGATAAGAGCGACCAAAGACGCAGCGGTTGAACTGACCAGTGAAACGATAACACTTACAAAACCCGCGAGCATCGCAAAAGGTATGACCGGTAATACCGCCACATTCGCCAATACACTCACCACAGAGAACTCTCCGGTCATATAAAGAAGGAGCGGCGTTACGAATGCCTGTGTGGAAAGAGTGGATACCAGTATCTCGCGGACCGACCCGCCCGGGGCACGGAAAAGACCCCTCTCGATGATCGGCGATACATAGACCAACCCCATGGTCGCCAAAAAACTCAACTGGAAAGAAGGATCGAACACAAGGATCGCAGGATTATGGAGAAGCATGATGAATGCCGCGAAGACAAGCGCCCGCGAAACATCGTAACGCCGATGAATACCTCTCGCGAACAGAACAAGAAGTGACATTATCGCGGCGCGAATGACGGTCGCTCCCGCACCGACCATAATAGAAAAAAGGATGATCGCTCCCGCACCGACAAAAAGACGTCCTCTTGCCCCCATCCACCCAAACGATCTCATTAAAAAATTTGCGACGATAGTCAGGTTGTATCCCGATAGGACGATGATGTGTACGAGACCGACTCGGCGAAATATATCTGTAAGCTCATCGCCAAGTGCGTGTTTTTCGCCGATAAGGATACCGGCCATAAGAGATGATATAGGTTCGGGCATCATTCGCTCTATGCGCCCGACGAACCACGACTTCATTGAATATAGTCCCAAGACAATAGGATTCCCTTCGTTATCACCGATGCGTTCCACTCTCGGCCGGAGCATTTGATATGTGATACGGTCTTTAGAAAGATACCCGACATAATCGAACACCCGGCCATCGTCTGTTGTAAAATTCTCTGGAAGACGAAGCTGGCCTCGTGCACGGACACGGTCACCATACGAATACCGAGGATACGAATCTGCGATGATCCGCACGCGCGATCCGCCACCGACATCAAGCACATAGATCGTCGAGGTAAGACGGCGATCCGGATCCCCTCTGATGACCCCTTCGATACCGACGACTTCTCCGACGTGCGCACCAAGCGGATCTTGTCCGAAACCTCGAAACACATCGAACCGAAAGACTCCTGCGGCAGCAGAAAACAAAAAGATGGAAAAAAGGATGATAGGAAGACGCCGTGGTGCCGGCAGCAAAAGCCGCGCGTACACTGCAACCGCGATACTCAAAAAGACCAGGAACACATGGAGTATCGGGGTCGGAGCGACTGACTCCAGCGCGATACCTGAAGCAAACCCTACTGCGACGACATAGAGAAGATGGCGTTTCACCCGTTCATCATATACCAGGCCTGGAGGAAGAAAGAGACGCCTCCTCGCCTAGCGTGAAATACCCCATCGAGCGAGAACCTCCGATTCTTCACGGTCATTTTTTACTTTTTTGAACTTTGCCGCTGGAACCCCCTTCACACACATCTCACACTCGCTCCACGCGCCATGTCTTCGAACAACACCGTCGACAACACTAACGTACCATTCTTTTCTGTTCGCAGAAGAAGACGCTGTATGATCGAGAGATACGCCATATGAACTTCGAGGACCTTCGTACAAAGTAACCGGGGTCCCGTCCGCAAAGGATGTAGCGATCTCGTCGCATCGTTCATTCGCGAAGTGACCTGTGTGTCCTGCGACATATTCCCACGCGATCGTCTTTCCCTGAGATACCTCGAGTAAGCGCTCCCATAGATCGCGATTTTCCACCGGCTTTTTCTGCGAGTTCACCCAATCGTTCTTCAACCATGAACGAACCCATTGAGTGATACCTTTGATGACATACGTAGAGTCGGAAAAAACGGTGATCCGCGTCGCGCCACCGCGAACGGTCCGAAGCGCCTCGATCACCGCCGACAGTTCCATGCGATTGTTCGTTGTGTGAGATTCCCGCCCGCCAATCTCTTTGACAGATTCCTCGGTCGCGATGATGGATCCCCATCCGCCCGGACCTGGGTTGCCTCGTGATGAACCGTCCGTAAAAATTTGTATCGTACTCATGGGCACCAGTATACCAGGAGAACGTCCTAACGAAGGACGTCGATGATCCTCAAACGCAACTCCGGATTATTCCAGCTTCGAGGTCCAGGACTGCTTCGCTCGATCGTAGCCAAAAGATCGATAACGCTTCCCTGTGCAAAATTTTCCGCGGAAAATCTTTCGTTCCTATTGGCGAAGAACATGATCGCTGAGATCGGTGGGGTCCGAACAAGAGAGAGCTCGAGATGATTCTTCTCTTTGCCGAACACGCGCACGCGCTCGATGGTAACCTTCTCGAACAAGAAGACTGGACGCTCGTTCGCGATCCCAAAAGGAGCGAGTTTGGTGATCTCTCCATACAGATCCCACGTTACTTCATCAAGTGAAAGTGCGGACTCGGGACGAACCTTCTCATCAACATTCTCTGTATCGATGTGACCAAGAACGTCATACGCGCGCTCGAGCTCTTCTTCTAGATAGTGGACCCTCTCTGGTGATACTGTGAATCCTCCGGACATCTTGTGTCCGCCGAATTCGACAAAGACACCGGGTGACACTGCCTGCATGAGTGCGAGAAGATTCACTCCTCGTGCCGAACGACACGAACCTTTGAGAGACTCCGCTCCATCCCTTCCCCACAAAAACACCGGGCAAGAAAATTCCTCGGTGAGAGCGTGAGCTGCCGGACCCAAAAGCGAGGGTCGCCATTTTGGATTACCGAGAGCGATCACCCTCCGAGCGTCGTGGTGACGTTCTCGGACAGCGCGCTTCAATTCTTTCACGATAGATGCGACAGTTCCTTTTCGTTCACTATTCACCTTATCGAGATGAGATGACAAATGATCAGCTTCGGTCTCATCTCGGGTTGCGAGCAGACGAAACGCGTCCATAGCCTCTCCCATTCGCGAAGCGGCATTGAGACGCGGCGTGAGCATGAAGCCGATATCATCCTCCGCAAGATCGCGCTGCGAGATGTTCAATTTACGGAACAATTTCATCAGTCCCGGCCGGGAGGACTTCCGAAGGACCTTGAGCCCGAAGTATGCGAAAGCGCGATTCTCTCCTACGAGAGGCACCATATCCGAGAGAGTCGCGATGCCGACAAGATCGAGGAGCCATTTTTCCCACCCCGCGCCAACGCCGAACTCGCCGCGGTAACGGTTGAGGAACGCTTGGACAAGTTTGAAGGCGACCGCGGCACCGCAGATATTCTTATCCGGATACGAACACCCGTCCTGCTTCGGGTCAATGACCGCGTACGCTTGGGGCAGGGCCCCGTGCGGTTCGTGATGATCCGTGATGATGACGTCAATGCCGAGCCCTGTTGCATGAAGAACCTCCTCCGCATCAGCTATTCCGCAATCAACAGTGATCACCAGGTCCACCTTTTCTTCGCCGAACTTCGAAACGGCGCCACGATTCAGTCCAAACCCTTCGACGTGCCGATCCGGGATGTAATTCGAGAAATTCGCAAAGCCTATTTTGGTGAAAAAATCATGGAGCACGACTCCGCCAGGTCCGCCATCTGCATCGTAATCGCTGTATATGAGCACCTTCTCACCGCCCTTCACGGCTCGATACACGCGTTCAACTGCCGCCTCCATACCTTTGAGTAGGAACGGATCGTGGGTATACCGATCATAGTCTGGAACAAGAAAATCGGCAGCGATCTGTTCCGACACAAGACCGCGCCTATAGAGGAGTTCTCTCATCAAGCGTGGATAGCGCGCGAGAGCATCATGTCCTTCAAGCGGGATAGGTTCTCTTGTCTGCCAAGCAGTCATTGTTATAATTCTACCATGTCACAAAAACCAGATTGCATCTTCTGCAAGATCATCGCCGGAGATATACAGACATCCTCAAAGGTCTATGAAGATGAGTCCGTATTCACCTTCCTGAGCAACGGCCCGGTCAGTCCCGGACATGCGCTCATCGTCCCGAAGAAACATTTCGAAAATGTTTACGACGCTGACAACGACACCCTTGCCGCTCTAGGAAAGGCGTTTAAAAAAGTGGCGACCGCGGTCAAAAAAGCCGTACAGGCTGACGGCATCAACATCATCACAAACAACGACCGCGCAGCGGGACAAGTGGTCTTCCACCTTCACTTCCATGTCATCCCCCGCTTCTTCGGTGACGGATTCAAACACTGGGAACACACAAAAGATTACGCAAAAGGCGAGATCGAGCTGTACGCCGAAAAGATCCGCAAAGCATTATGAGCGCGGGGCGTTCTCGAGAGCCTTAATGCCCGGAAGAGTTTCGTTGGCAAGGAAATCGAGCATCGCTCCTCCTGCTGTCGATACAAAATCAAATTGATCCATAAGAGAAAGTTCCGAAACGACCGCAAGCGTATCGCCGCCGCCGATGACGGAACGGATAGTCCCTGAAGCGATGTACCGAGCAAGGTCTTCGGATGAACCCTTGAATCCCATCTCGTAATTTCCCAGCGGGCCGTTCCAAAGAACGAACCGCGAGCGGCGAATAAGGTCCTTCAGCAAATCGCCCGTCTCGGGTCCGACATCAAGGATCGAGTCATCGAGAGAAACCTGATCTGGTTTCTTGAACTCGATCCCTCGCCGATTCTGTACGGTAACATCGACCGGTACATATAGATTTTTCATAGAGGAAAGGCGGGTCAGGTCGACAGAACTCTCCGACACCCGTGACTGCCCGACCTCCAAACCTCTCGTCTTGAAGATATCGTTAGAGAGAGCCCCGCCGACAAAAACGTAGTCATAGAAATTCAAGAATTTTTCGAGGAGGGGAAACTTGGTCTCGAACTTTGCCCCGCCGAGTACAAAGAGCGCGGGACGTAGAGGAGAAAAAGCTTGCGAGAGCGACTCGACCTCATTTGCAAAAAGAGAACCCGCAAAGCTGGGAAGCAAAGCGGGGACGCCGACGATAGAGGCATGATTCCTGTGCGAGACCGAGAACGCTTCGTTGACATAGATATCAGCGATCTTCGCCAGCGCGCGCGCGAACGATTCTGCGTTATCCTTCTCCCCGTCATGGTGCCGCAGATTCTCACACATCACGAACTCTCCTGGTTTTAGATTCTCGATGGCCTCTGGAATACAATCGCTCACGTAATCACGGATGAACGCCTTAAGAGGAAAACGCTCGTGCATATGATCGAACACCTGCTGCAAGGTCTTTACCTCTCCCTCGATGTGCCCGATGATCACCCCTCGAGCCCCTTTCGATCTCAACAACTCGAGTGTCGGCATCACTCGTGCGATACGAAAATCATCAACAACACGACCTTTCTGTATCGGCACATTAAGATCGAGCCTGATAAGAACCCGTTTGCCGGACACATCGGTATCTTTGCCTAATATTCGATAACTATGCTTCATGAGCGATCTGTATGATAGCTGCAAATTCATCTGGCTTAAGGCTCTCTCTTCCCACGAGAAGTCCGTCAGCCTCCCCCTCGACCAAAAACTCTCGTGCATTATTCGCGAAGACCGATCCTCCGTACAAGATAGGTACCCTCTTGCCGGTCGACGGCCCGAATTCATCGACAAGGACCTTCCGAATATAGAGGACCATCTCATGAAGATGGCGCGGGGTGATAGCGTCTGCGGCACTGCGCCCGATCGCCCACACCGGCTCATACGCAATGATGAGACTCTTGAGAAGTTTCGGGGAAGTTTTCTGGAGAGCGCTCACCAGCTGATCATGGACGAAAGCGAGATACATCCCGTGGTCATCACGCGTATGCTCTCCAACACACAGAACGACAGAGAGTCCGGACTTGAGTCCGGCTGCGACCTTCCGCGCGATAGACGCATCACCCTCGCCAAGCCGGCGTCGTTCAGAATGGCCGACGATCGCGTAGCGTGCCCCAAGATTCCTAACCAACCGAGCTCCCACCTCACCGGTGTAAGAACCTTGGTCTTCGTGAAAAATGTCCTGCGAACCAAGCGCGACCTTCCCCTTTCCTGCCGCACGGATAAGCTCGGCAAGGTATATGTACGGGGGGCAGACCGCAACGACCGTTTTGGGGTAGCGAGATGATTTTTTCTTGATACCTGAAAATATCGCTCGCGCCTGAACGAGACTCTCTGGATTCATTTTCCAGTTACCGATGACTATTTTTTTTGGGGATGCCATGCCGGACATTATACCACCATGTCCGCGTGGTTTCGGAGAGCTATTTAATCTCTCTCCACCCCTGGATCTCATACCCACCCGATGGGCCAGAATTGAACAAAAGGTTCGCTAGACCAGATTCATAGACGATCTGCGCGCTGTTCTTGAGCTTTGTCTTATACGCGGTGACCTCTTTAAGACTGATGTTCTGGGCAAGCTGGATCTCTCCGTGTCGAGCATAAACCAAGAGATCGCCAGTTACCGTGTTGCGTATATCGATCGCAACCGTTGAGCCTCCATTTTCAGCGCTTCCATTTTGAGAGATCAGCAATAAGTGTGATCCTGGGGTCCCGGAGCCACTGAAGACAGTCGAGTTCTCGAGCGTTATCTTGCTGCTTGTGGTCGTTGCCGATGGATTATCCGCCACCATAACAACGCTCTTATTACCCAGAGAAGCTGCGACCCTGACAATGGAAGTGTTCTGAATGGTTATATTTCCCGTCACCCAGACATTTCCGTAGAGTGTTACCACCGGATCGTTGGTGATGATGAGATTACAGGTTATCTTTACCGGTCCTAAATTAACATCGGTATCTATTGTATAGTTGCCGCCGGTACAGGTCGAGATCGTTCCGCCCTGTTCTGCCGCCGCCTCCCAATCCTCAATCTGCTCATCCGTTATAGGCAGATCGCGATGAGGTTGATCGGAACTTCCGGGATACGCAGTCCCTGGTGTCGTTGGCGATCCGCACTTCCCGACGGTAGGACTATTGAGAAAACTTAGTGATGCGGCATCAATACTTTGATAATACGCATCTCCGCAAATGTCTGAATTCGTGATGCTCTTTGCATATGCAGAACCTGTCGCGATGATGTTATTGATGAGACCTGTCGATCCTGCCGAGACAACATCGCCGTAGATATAGTTATCGGTCCCCGTCACTGTTCCGTTCGAATACACGTTCCCAATGATACTCGACGTGTTCTCCAAAATAAGACCTCCGTGACTTGTCTGTAGACCATAATTGAACGCAACACCGACCGTACTATCGGAGAGTATCGTGTGGATGCGACGGAGCGAGTTCCTTCGATTACCGGCAGTGATAACCTCCTTCCCGCTTGCCGTCGTCACAATCGTCCCCGTTGCTGTGTATCCATTGATCGTAAGAGACGTCGAATTCGGCACCGTCCTGCCGACCATAAGCCTATACACAAGGTCCTCGTTCAACGCTTCAGAGAGGTAGTAACTCTCGCGAGAGCCGAAGAATTCATTTGCATTCTTGGTTTGTTTGTATATCGGCGCGCTCATACCAATGATGATTGTCGACGATATCATGACGAAAAACACCGCTGTCATGATGGCGACCTGGCCCCGCGTATACCGATGTGCACGCTGATAGTTCATCATAGGTAGATCTAATATGACCCTCGGAGGATTATCGTATCGTAGAAATTATACGAGCGAGAGAAACCCGTTGTCGAAGCCTCCACGGCCATCTCGATACGAACCGCGTCCGAATTGCTGGTTATTATCTGTCTGAATATGAGGCTCGTGACAGTTGCTCGTTCAGCCGTAAGCGGACCCTGCGTAACATCATTTTCTGAAACTTTGAGCGCCCCGTCTTCTACAAAGAACTTGACCACCCGAGAAGAACCTCCTTGTCCGGCATTGAGCTGCAACACACCGGGGCTCGATCCGAGCGTACTTTGTCCCGTATCTATCGAGGTAGCTTCTCGTATCTCGCGCGTCATCCTCTCCATGGCCAAGATACCCGATCGCTCGATATGTTTTACGATACGAAGCTCTCGATATGATGTCATCATGCTTATGATTGAATACGCGACTGTCGTCGTTAGTACGGAAAGTATAGCGACATAGATGATCATCTCGATTGCAGACAAACCTTGATTGTACATTCGGATTCTCATGGATCAGTTGTCGAATATATTCGTAATGTATGTAGAAATGGAACGTGTCGTCGTGACACCTTCGTCAGGCCACGACACCCAGACCGTGAGCTTGCGCGTATTGGCGTCAACCGTCCCGCCCCCCGATGTATCAATGTCATCGTCGTTGTCCCGGTTGACCGCGTACACAGCGAATGTCCGGGTGAATTTGGTATCGATGGTGCTCGGTGATGATGTTGCCTCCCACATGGAATCTCCTTCTGAAAAGGACAGATAGTATGTCGTGCTTGCCGTCAGCGATGATATGTTGGTGGTCCATGAATCGTCACGCAACGTTTTCACCGCCTCCACCCCCTCCTCAAGGAGGAGGGCTCCGCGAACTTGATCAACGGTGGCCAGAGCACTTTGAAGAAAGACCGGGTATGTGGATATGACGCTCGTAAGAACGAGGGTGATGATCGAGATGGCAATAACAATCTCGACAAGACCCGCACCCCGTGAAAATTGATTTCGCCTGGTCATGATCAGTTGGTTATCTCGACAAATCCAGTACTGTAAATAGTGATAGTGCGAGTTCGCGCAGGATCGGAGGTTAGCGACAGCGTGATTGTTCCTGACCGCGTCGTCGTTCCTCCGATGCGAGAAAAAACAACATCGGTACCTCCGCCGGAAAGCGAAATATCGGATATTTCAACCCCGGCAGTGAGAACCTCTTCGAGATTGGTCGACGCCCCCGGAGAATAGAGGGAGCCTGAAAAACGGATAACCTTATCGCTTTCAGCGCGAACACCATACTCGGAACCATTCTTGGAACCCAAGGAGAGCGTTCGTGCGTCCTCAAAAACAGCGAGTACTCTGGTCGTATCCTTGTCGAGAGCTTCGTGACGATTAAGATTCGAGTATGCCGTATATGAAACCGTCGACAATATCGTGATGAGTACGATCACAAGCACGACCTCGATGAGCGTAAAACCCTCTTTAAACACATGTGTAACACGATTCAATGACATGTACTATTGGATATTGCCTATCACCGAATAGATCGGGGTAAGCATCGCGTAGGCAAAAAAGCCGACAGTGCCTCCAATGAAGATCATCAAGAGAGGTTCGATGATCGTCGACAAGTTCTTGGTCTTCTGTTCGACCTCGGTCTCATAGAACGTAGCAAGGTTTGCCAACATCACACCCAACTTTCCGGTCTCTTCACCGACCGACATCATTTCACCAACGAACGGCGGATACAGATTCTCATTGGAGGAAAAGACCTGCGAGATGGGATTTCCTTTTTGGATCTCTCCCTTCGCGCGCTCAATGACCTCTTTATAGTATGAATTCTGAACGACATCCTTGGTGATATCCATCGCCAGAACAACATCGACTCCAGCAGAAAGAAGGGACGCGAGCGTGCGAGATGTTCGGGCCGAGTTGACCTCCTGAACCATTCCCTTGATCAAGGGAAAATGCAGGATGGTGAAATCAAGGCCCCGTTTGCCGACACGTGAACGAATGCCGAAGTATGCCCCCACTCCAGCTGCAATCGCCCCGATGATCGCAATAAGCCAATTTTCCTTGATGAAATCGCTCGAACCGATGATCATTCTCGTCGCAAAAGGAAGTTCCGTATTGAGATCCTTGAAGACCGCGCTTAGTGTCGGTACCACATACATAAGCATGAGGATGCCGACGGTTATGATGAGACAGATGATGATAGCCGGGTACATCATGGCTCCTTTGACCTTTTTCTTGAGAAGATAGGCGCTTTCCATCTGCGACGATGACAAACGGAGCGATTCGGACACGGTACCACTGGCCTCACCGGCTTTCACCATCGAAACGAATATCGATGGAAATACATTTGGGAACAGTTGCAATGACGCGCTCAACTCCTTACCTTTACTGACCTCATCAATGAGCGTTGTGATGACTTTCTTCAGCGCCTTACTCTTCGTCTGACGTTCCATGACTGACAACGCGCGGTTGATAGAAAGACCAGCCTCGATCATCGCGCCAAGATTCTTGGCGAATCCTATTTTATCAGCGACCTTGACGCTCCCCATGAATCTGGATTCGATCGAAAAACCCAAAGAGAACTTTCTCACCTCCTTCGCACTGATGACCGTTTCCCCCTTCTTCTTCAGCTCGTGATACAAAGTTATCTTGTCAGCGAACTCACCGACCCCTTCGTAGGTCGCGCCGTCGGATCGAGCTGCTTTGTATTTGAATTTCATGATATGAAAAAATAATTATTCCGCCGCGACAACACGGAAGACCTCTTCGATCGTGGTCAATCCCTGGACCGCCTTGAAGATCCCGTCCTCAAGCATTGTCATCATACCCTCTTTTCGCGCCTGGACCTCTATCTCATCTGCGGATGAACCCTTGATGACAAGGTCCTTGATTGCTGATGACATCTGAAACACCTCGTAGAGACCCACGCGCCCTGCATACCCATCGGGACAATCCTCTGATTTTTGAGGCTTGTAGAAAGATATCGATTCCCACGTATCATTCGACTTGACGACCTTCTCTTCCTTCAAAGCCTCCAACACAAGATCCATATTCGCTTTTTTTGAAAGGGCAGTGAGTTCCGCCTTGGTCAACTGATGCTTCTCTTTATTCCCGCAGAGACGCCGGACCAGGCGCTGGCCGATAACGACATTGACTGTTGATATCAATAAAAAAGGCTCTGTCTTCATGTCGAGCATGCGGGGAATAGCTCCGGCGGCAGAATTGGTGTGGAGGGTCGAGAGCACAAGGTGTCCAGTAAGAGACGCGTTAACAGCAAGCGAGGCTGTTTCACCGTCACGGATTTCACCGACCATGATGATGTCCGGATCCTGACGCATCAATGCACGAAGACCGGATGCAAACGTAAAACCAATCTCGGGTTTGACTTGGGTCTGATTAACGCGCTTCATCTGGTACTCTACAGGGTCCTCGATGGTCGAGATGTTGACGTCCGGTGTGTTTAAAATATCAAGGACTGTATAAAGCGTAGTTGATTTACCGCTGCCTGTAGGACCTGTGGTGAGGATCATGCCGGTCTTCTGCTTGGTCGCCGCATGAATGCGCTCGAGACCAATGCCGTGAAAACCTATCGCCTCGAGGGTGAAGCCCGAAACATTCTCTCGCAACAAGCGCATGACGATCTTCTCTCCGTATTGCGTCGGCAACATAGAAACGCGGAATGAAACCTTGTCGGCGTCCGTCTCAACTTTGAAACGACCGTCTTGAGGGAGACGTTTCTCGTCCAAGCGGAGATTGGAGAGAACCTTGATGCGCGCCACGATAGAAGGGCCGATGTGTTTCGGCAGGATCATCGTGTCGTGAAGAATACCGTCGATGCGATAACGCACCACCACCTCCGTACCCATGGGTTCGATATGGATATCAGAAGCGTTCTGGATGATCGAGTGTTTCAGAAGCGTATCGACGATACGGACAACAGGGAGATCTTCGGCGAGTTTTTTAAGCTCATTCTCAGAAACATTCTCGCCAGAATCATCTTTCGTCATCTTGAGCGCCAGAGATTCCTTCTCGATGATATCGCCGAACTCTGCCTTAAGGCTCTTTTGATACAACAAGAGCGCGCTCTTGATCGACTCTGCTGAGGTCAAACGAGGGACGATCTTCAATCCGGTCTTCTTCTTAATGAAATCGATCGCGGCAAAATCATCGGTATCGAGCATGGCGACCTCGAGAGTGTCGACACTCTTCTTGTAGGCGATGATATTGTGATTCCTCGCGATAGGTTCTGGGATCATCGAGAGCACCTCGAACTCGATCTTGAGACCCTTCAGGTTCACGAAAGGAATACCTAATATGTACGCCTTCATCCGGGTAAGATCTTCGTCGCCTATCTTTCCCTGAGAGACGAGAACGGAGCCAAAATCGGTTCCTTTGCGCACAGCCTCCTCTTCCGACATCTCAACATCTCGTTGCGAGACGAGCCCGGAGTCAAGAATGAACGTTCTCAATTTTTGAGGTTCAATAAACATGCATATATTATACCAATAGACCGAGATTGCCGGTCATAAAAAAAGGGGAAATCAGAGATGTTCACACCCCGACTACCACACAGATGTTTAAAGACCCTCCGAAGAATTACGGATCTCCTGGAGACGCTCGAATCTGTCTTCGACTGACATTTCACCAGCTTCTACTGTTGCACTATCGGTGTCAGCTCGAAGAGCTCGAAGAGCTGCGAGCTTTTCTTCTTCCGTACGTTCACGCAGCTGCCCCCCTATGATTGGCGCTTTACCAGATCCTCGGACCTCTTGGAGATACGCGGCTCTCTCATCAACGCCCATAGATTCATACTCTTCCGGCTCAACAACAAGAGGGTTGAACCGAACCTCTTCCTCGACGACCTCCTGCTTCATTACTCCGGAGGATAACACCAACACAAGAAACGTAATCACAACGACAGCAACGATACCGAACAAAAGCGGACCGCCGAGCAAAACCTTCTTTATTTTGATTGTGTCCATATAGTTAAGATACTAGATCTCTTCAAATGTACGTCGGCGCGCGTTGACCGTTACGCTGTCGACACTTGTTGTCCGCTGACCTGGCGTAGTTCCATTATAGGAACACTCGATCCTGTATGTTTTCGTCGTGATGATGCCGGGTGTTGTGAACGTGCCTTCGACCGAAGCGTCAATGCTCGGATCAATGACTCGATCACTATCGGTCTCGTCGTACAATCGACACAGGCCTCCTGTTGCACCGTTGAGATCGGGGACCCATCGGATCTCCACATTCTGAGCCGGGGCAACGATGAGAGGGCCGTCAGATCCGTTGGCTTTAAGATCAACCTGAGGACTTATCGCGGGTTGAGATACGTCAATGGTGAAATCTTCGGTTTTGTCCGGTATTGCTATTGGATTGGTTGATCGCCCGACAACCGTCATGGTATGGGTACCTTCCGACAATCCCGCTATCGTTATCTGCCGTACGCAGGTCTTGGTCGCTCCAGTGTAGTCACCGGGTGAACAATTCGATCCCGGAAGGAATGTTGCTGTTGCGCCGCCGGGCAAACCATCGACACTCAAAGAAACGATCTGTTCGGAACCGCTCCCGTGAGAAACACGAACCTCAACTACAGGGGATGGTTGGCCCACAATGAATGTACCCGGGGCATTGACGGTCATAGAATAGTTGAACCCCTGAACCGTAACACCTGCATTACAATCAGTGTCTTCAACACCTGTGTACGGCGGAATATCGCAGCGAGGATCGAACTTTATCCAACCTAGGACGTGACCTCCCCATGCAAAGCCGCGAAGGTAGATACCGTCTTGTCGTACACCGTATGACGTGCCGTTCGTCGCCTGTCCGCGCAAACTGACCCAGCCGTCCCAACCGCCGCGCTCTTCGTCTGGCTTAAGATCGGCCTGATTCATGGGACCAGAACATCCTCGTTCAAAGACCGTACAGGCGCGTGCCCACCCTTCAAGGTTTACTCCCGTGAGTTGTGACGGTGTGGGGACTGTTCCTGGCCCCGTCGGATAACCGACGCCTGGATATGCCGCGTTATCCGCGGGCGGGTCCATTTTGATATAGCCGATATTATCGGTCACATTACCCCCTTCATTATATTGGGGATTGAACCAGGCATACCCCGTAAGTGCTCCGTCGGATTCAAGAAACACGCCTCCGCAATCGCCACTTCCACCTTCGCACTGCGGATCGAATTTTATCCAACCTGCAAAACTTGAATGGCCCCACCCAACGACAGAGGTTCCTGTCGAACCCTGTGCCGCTGTATCCGAGACGCGAAAAAGACCGAAAACCGCAGCTAAAATAACGGTCACAAAAAGAGTCGCAAACAAAAAAGGAGCTGATCTATGTAGCATACGTAACACCATCATTGTACCCTGCTATACTAAAGTCGGATGCCTTGATTTTGTGGATAACCGCAAGAAAAAATGACCCCTCCTGAAAAAAATATCGGACCCGCCCGAACACGCCATTCTGTGGCCGTGATAATACCCTGCCACAACGAATGTGCCGCCATTGGGACGGTTGTACACAAATCTCTGTCCCGTATACCCTGCGTCATCGTCGTGGATGACGGATCATCCGACGACACTCGAACCCTGGCAGAACAGGCTGGGGCAACAGTTTTAACACACCCCGCGCGGCAGGGAAAAGGTAGCGCCATCAGCCTTGGACTCATGTGGGCACGGGAAAAGCGCTACACCTGGGCACTTCTTCTTGATGGCGACGGTCAGCACGATCCCGATGATATGGACGCATTTCTAGAACTCACCGATACCACGAACGCTGACCTTATCATCGGCGATCGAATGACACGCCCGACAGGCATGCCTCTCCTGCGCTGGCTGACCAATAAGACCATGAGCGCTCTCATATCGGCATATATCGGCGTTTCCATACCCGATAGCCAGTGTGGCTATCGCCTCCTTCGGCTTTCGACATTGAGTGACGTGTCATTCTCTGCTAAAGGGTTCGAGATAGAAACCGAGATGATTGTTAAACTGGCCGCAAAAAATAGTCGTATACTGTCAATCCCCACCGCCACGCTATATGGAGACGAAAAGAGCAAGATACGGCCTGCACGCGACACATTTCGCTGGTTGCGATGGTTTTCGCAACACTTGACATACAGGCATTCGAAGTAGTAGGATACTTTTTATCACTGGTTCGCTGTCGGGCGAACCGTTTTATTTACAAGAGAATTATCACAAAAATCATATATGTTCGATCTTAAAGTCATACACTCCGTTCTTGACCAGCTCGAAGAAGAACGCGGCATCCCCCGAAACAAGATCATCGAGGCTATTGAAGCTGCGCTCGCGACAGCGTACAAGAAAGAGTACGGCAAAAAAGGTCAGATTGTCAGGGGAAAATTCGACATCAATACCGGAAAGACCGACTTCTACCAGGTAAAGATCGTTGTTGATGAGTCGATGGTCCGTATGGAGGACGAGCCGGAACCGACACCGTCTGCCTCTGAGGACGATGAGCACAAGGTCCGATTCAACCCGGAGCACCACATTCTGATTGACGATGCAAAAAAAATAAAGAAAGATGCAAAAATCGACGATGAGATCGTTTTTCCTCTCGAGGCCCGAGAAGATTACGGCCGTATTGCGGCCCAGACCGCGAAACAGGTCATTATCCAGAAGGTGCGCGAGGCAGAAAAGGTCTCTGTCCTCAATGAGTACGGAAAAAGGGAAAGCGAGGTAGTCTCGGGCACGGTCCAGAGGATCGAGCGCGGAAACATATTCATCGACATGGGACGTGCAACCGCCATCCTCCCCTACGAGGAACAGATCCCGGGAGAACGCTACCGACAAGGCGAGCGAATACGCGCGTATCTTTATAATGTCGAGGAAACCCCCCGCGGTGTCTTTCTACGCGTGTCCCGCTCACATCCCCGATTCCTTGCAAAACTCTTTGAACAAGAAGCTCCCGAAATAGCGACGAACGTGGTTGAGATAAAGGCTATCGCTCGAGAGGCTGGATCGCGATCGAAGATCGCGGTCACCTCGCACGACAACCACATAGATCCCGTCGGATCTCTTGTAGGGCAGCGCGGTGTGCGCGTCTCGACCGTCATGAGCGAACTCGGCGGAGAGAAGATCGATATCATCGAATGGTCTCCTGACATAAAACGATTCATTGAAGATTCTCTTTCGCCGGCAAAAGTTTTGAGTGTCTCAATCAATGAGGCAGAAAAAAGAGCTGTCGTCGAAGTTGCTGAAGACCAACAATCGCTTGCGATAGGCAAAGGGGGGCAAAATGTCCGGTTAGCGGCAAAACTCACCGGCTGGAAGATAGACATCCGTTCAGCCGCAGGAGAAGTCGTCGCCGACGCAAATGAACAAGGAGCTAAACCCGCACCAGAAAACGGCGTACCTGAAGCCGAGGAAAACGAATAGTATACTAAAGACCGCGGGCCTTATTATCATAAATCAAAACACTCTATGAATTTGTGGCACGACATCGAACCAGGAGATGCTCAAAACATCAATGTCATCATCGAGATCAATAAAGGATCAAAGAACAAATACGAGATCGACAAAAAGACGGGGCTCATTGCCCTTGATCGCGTAGCCCACACCGCGCAAGACTTTCCGTTTGACTATGGCTTTATTCCCCGAACACTGTGGGACGACAACGACCCAATTGACGTTGTCCTTCTCACTACCTATCCGCTGACACCTGGCATTCTCGTCCGTGTACGCCCCGTAGCAATCATGGCGATGATCGATGGAGGGGACGCCGACGACAAAGTTATCGCTGTCCCAACCGATGACCCGCGATGGACCGAGACCAAAGATCTTTCGGATATAAACAAGCACACACTCAAAGAGATAGAGCATTTCTACTCGACGTATAAGAAACTCCAAAACAAGGAGGTCGAGGTAAAGGGCTTCAAGGGAGCAAAAGAAGCAGTCGCGGCCTTTGCGCGCGGTCAAAAACTCTATAACGAAAAATTCGGCGCAAAAAAGAAAGTGTAGGGGTGGCTCTCTACCGCACCTCGCAAAAAGCCGCTGTGCACATTTCCACAGTGGCTTTTTGTATATATAATTAGAGCAACAGGGCCAGAATATGCTCTAGGTTCTTTTTATTAAATAATGACAAAACTATGATTAAAAAAATTTCAATCGTAGCTGTCGCACTCAGCGTGATCATTTCCGGGGCACCGAGCACCTCTGCTCAAGGAGTCCCGACAAGTACTCCGATGGGAGAAAGACGCGAAGAGATGCGCGAGCGACGAGACGACAGGATGGAGGATAGACAGGGGAGAATGGAGGAGCAGCGAGAAGAGAGACGAGAACAAGCGGAGAGGCGAGTCGAGGATCGTCAAAGACAGATGGAAGAGCGACGCGAGGAGATGAAAGACAGGCGTGAACACCAGCGCGAGCAGGTAAAGAAGATCATTGAACGGGTCGTCGAACGGATGCAGAAGCATATCGAAAGACTTGGTGACATCGCCGAACGCATCGGTGCACGGATCGAAAAATTCGAGGCGGAAGGACGAGATCTTTCGGCCGCGAAGGATAAGCTCGCGATCGCCGAGATCAAGATAGATGAGGCGCAGGATGCTCTCGATATATTGAGAGATTCGCTCGAGACCATCGCCGGATCAAACGCGTCATCAACGCCGAACGCGGCGATCCAGGAGGTCAGAGCGGCTGGAGAGGAGGTCACCGAGGCGATCAGAGCGGCACACGCGGCCCTCGTCCAGGCAATCAACACGATGAAGCCCGGACTCGGAAAGACAGCGTCAACCACCCCCGCAGTGGCATCATCAACACCGCAATAGGACATTAATCAGCAAACACTAAGACTACTATGGACCAACAACCGATCATTTCACCGATGCCTCCGATGGAGAGCGCGGAACCAAAAAAGACATCACTGGGTGCTATCGTCGCCATTGTGATTGTCCTCGTGCTCATCATTGCGGGCGGCTTTTACACCTACAAACAAATGCAGGCAAAGAAAATGCCAGCAGATCAAGTGCCGGCAGGACTGGGCGCTGAACAACCCCTACCGCCAACAAGTCCGTTGGACACGGTTGAAGATATCTCGAAGGACCTTGAAGTGGTTCCTGGAGACCTCGACGCCGAGCTGAACGCTCTATAGATCCAAAACATCTATTAAAGATCGAGCAAGAAAAAACCCTGCCCTACTGCAGGGTTTTTTCTTGCGATTTGAACAAAGGTGCAGTAGACTGCCCCGTACATATGAACACAAAAGAGTATACACACACGATACACAACCTCCCCGAATCGCAGATAGAGGTGCGGGTCGAGATCCCGTGGACAACATTCGCCCCTTACCGAGAGAAAGCTCTTGAAGCATTTGCCAAGACCATAGAAATCAAAGGATTCCGGGCAGGCAAGGCACCGATGGATGTCGTCGCCAGCCATGTCGGCGAAGGAGCGCTTCTTGAGGAGGCGGCCAAGGACGCTGTGGCTGAAGCGTACGACTCGATCATGAAAGAAAACCCCATCAGGACCCTCGAATATCCTGCGATAACTATTACCAAGCTCGCTCCGAACAACCCGCTTACCTTCACCGCAACCGTCTCGATCCTTCCAACAATAGAACTCCCCGACTACAAAAAGATCGCCCACGCGATCATGTCGAAAAAAGAAGCTCCTATCGAAGCGACAGAAAAAGATGTGACGGATGCTATTGATGATATTCGCCGCCATATTGCCCGAAAAGAACATGAGCATAAACACGCTACCGGTGAACCTCATGAACACGTCGAGAACGACAAAGACCTTCCCCTGCCTCCGCTCACCGAAGAATTCGTGAAAGCGATTGGAGATTTCAAGGATATAGCTGACTTCAAAGAAAAGATACGCGCCGGCGTCCTCAAAGAAAAAAATGCGCGCGCAAAGAATATGAGGCGCCTCGCGATGGGAGAAAAACTCGTCCAATCGACAAAACTCGACGTTCCGAAAAGTCTCGTGCGCCACGAGCTCGATAAACTCGAAACCCGCTTCCGACACGATGTCGAGCACATGGGCGTCGCGCTCGATGATTATCTCGCGCATATAAAAAAGACCGTCGATGACCTGCGAAAAGAATGGACCGACGATGCCCGAAAACGCGCAGCACTCCAGCTCATCGTAAGTACGATCGCGGAGAAAGAAAAGATATCTCCGGAAAAAGAGGTGCTTGAAAAAGAGGTCGCTTCGGTCATGGATCAATACAAAGATGCCCGGCGGGAACACGTTGAAGGGTACGTTCTAACCGTGCTCACCAACGAGAAGGTCTTTGAATTCCTCGAACAGCAGTGATACAAAAACCCCGGATGCCTATCCGGGGTTTTACATGACGCGCGAAGCCAAAGAACGGATATGTGTCTCTGTTGCACCTTTGAACGTATCCGGCCACAAGACGTCGACATGAAGTGACTCTGCGAGGCGAAGAATGACCGCCGCGTGCACATAACTACGTTCTGCACAGTACCCACTGAATGCATCCGCGAACAGCAGAGTGTCTGCGGCGTCAATTTCGATAGTGTGCTGTGGGAATAGGACAGCAGCGATCTCCATCCACCGCAAAACCCAGTATCCGCGATACACGAGCGGAACACAGGGTGGAATAGGCCCGTATCGAGAACGTTCGATTTGAGTAACGACCGTTTTAAAACGGCAGTTGTATCGTTCCCGTTCGAGCTCATTCATCCCCTTCCCCAAAGCTTTGCGGGCGTGCTCATAGAACGCGAGACTGCGATACCGTTCATATATCCTGAGAAACAACCTGTCGTCTTTCGAAAACAAAGAGAGTGGGTCAAAAGGCATACGCGACCTCCGGCTAAACTCTACCGCCGGCGCCCCTGAAGTCAATTGTCTTATATAAAGCTTACCGCCCAAGAAGCGTAAGGGCCAACACAGCCACCGCCGCGGTCTCGGCACGCAGTGTCTGGGTACCGACCGAACGGAGAGCGATCCCTTTGTCTGCGAACATAGAAAGTTCATGCTCGCTCCATCCCCCTTCCGGTCCGATAAATATCGAGCAGTTCCCTTGGGCGTCCTTATCCCGCTCAAAACGCTCCGCCGAAGCGTGAAAAGCAATGGCTGGCAACGGAACGGTAGATAAAGCGCCGGAAAGTTCGGTGGGTTCCATAATACGGGGAAGAACACAGCGACCGGACTGTTCGGACGCCTCCATCGCTATCTTCAGCAGACGTTCCATGTTCACGCCCTTCTTTTCACTGCGGCTTGAAATGATCGGAACAATACGTGTAACACCGAGCTCGGTCGCCTTTTCTACGATCCATTCGAATGTATCCTTTTTGGCGATCGACTGATACAAACAGATCTCTCGTATTGGAATATTCTGACCCTTTCTCTTTTCGACGATGGCCAACTCAACGTGACCCTTCGCAAGAATACTGAATGTCGCAACAAACTCATACCCCGAACCATCAAAGAGCACGATGGTATCCCCTTCGTGCATGCGAAAGACCTTTCCCCACTGATGAATGAGGTTCGCGTCTTTGACCGTCACAACAGAGGCGTCTCCAACGGGGTCCTTGATGAAAAAATTATGCAGTCTCATGTGAACCCCTATAGTATGTGAATACCCCGTAGCACCGCAAGAGGTTTCGTTGTTAAACAAGGACTTTTTGCTATACTGTGTCCACGTTATCCATAAACGATACTTGTATGAGCATCCTTATCCCTACCGTCATCGAAAAGTCACAATTCGGCGAACGCGCCTACGATATCTACTCGCGCCTCCTCAAAGAACGCATCATCTTCCTTGGCGGTCCGATCGATGACCATAGCGCGAACATCATCATCGCCCAGATCCTCTTCCTTCAATCCGAAGATCCGAAAAAAGATATTTCCATCTACATTAACTCGGGAGGGGGGAGCGTCTATGCCGGCATGGCGATCTACGACACGATCAAGCATGTCAAAAATGACATCTCGACCATCTGTATCGGCATCGCTGCTTCAATGGCCTCGATTATCCTTTCCGCTGGAACAAAGGGTAAGCGCTATATTCTTCCTCATTCAGAGGTCATGATCCACCAACCTTTGGGTGGCGTTGAGGGTCAGGCGTCAGATATCGAAATAACCGCAAAGCAGATCATCAAGCTTAAGGGGCAGTTGAACGAGATCTTGTCTAAGAACACTGGCCAACCACTCGCAAAGATCGAGAAGGACGTCGACCGAGACTTCTTTATGTCCGCCGAGGATGCAGTAAAGTACGGGATCGTGGACGAGATCCTCAAAACAAAAAAATAACTCTCCACCCCGCCACCAGGCGGGGTTTTTGATGCGGCTTCGCATATCATAGAGCCTGTTACAACGCAAGCCTAGACAAAAACAAACCTGTGAATTATGATACGGATATTACCCATTTTGTAATTTCCGCTTCCCTTTTTATCTTGGTATCGTTACAAACCGGAAACGAAAGACCTGACCATGTTCGAAAATACATTCACATTTGTAAAGATATTGCGGTCCGCACATCCGCTGCTCGCGCAGACACCGCGGTTCTAATCCGATAGAAAGCGAAGCGCATACAACGTATGTCGCTTAAATTAGTCATACTCATCGCCGCCGGGACAAGCGTCCTCGGTATTGCGATTGGTTACTATCTGCGACTCATCATTTCATTGGGCAAGAAAGGCTCGATGGAACTTGAGTTGAAGCAGATGGAGCTGCAAGCCCAAGAAAAGGCAAAGAAGATAGTCATAGAGGCTGAAAACAAGGCCACCGAAACGCTCAAAGAGGTCCGCGCGGAGATGAAAGAACGCGAAGACAAGCTGAAAAAGACCGAGGAGCGCATCATCAATAAGGAGGATATTCTCGACAAACGTCAGGCCGATCTCGACAAAGAGGTCGAAAATATCAAAGCCCGTATCGTCGAGATCAAAGAAAAGAAAGAGAAGGTCGACGCGATGGAAACCAAAAAAGAGGCCGAGCTTGAACGCGTTGCCAGCTTGAGCAAAGAACAGGCCAAAGAAGAACTCCTCAAGGCGATCGAGAGGAATTATGAACAAGACCTCCTTATGCGCATGCAGAAGCTCGAGCAGACCGGAGAAGAAAAACTCGAAGCACGCGCAAAAGAGATCATCACGACCGCCATCCACCGATTAGGCAACTCCGTCTCATCCGATGTCTTCACCACGAGCGTAACAATCCCGAACGATGAGATCAAAGGAAAGATCATCGGCAAGGAGGGACGTAACATCAAAGCATTCGAGCGCGCAACCGGGGTTGAGGTCATCGTTGACGATACGCCGGGAACGATTACCATCTCGTCGTTCGACCCTGTCCGACGACAGATCGCCCGTGTCGCACTTGAGAACCTCATCGTCGATGGGCGCATTCAGCCGGCAAAGATCGAGAAAGAGGTTGAGAAAGCCACCCAAGACATCACCAAAATCATCAAAGATAAAGGTCAGCAGGCCGCATACGAAGTCGGCGTGCTCAACCTTGACCCTCGCATACTCTCGATACTCGGCCGCCTCTACTTCCGCACAAGTTACGGACAGAACGTGCTTCAGCATTCGATAGAAATGGCTCACATCGCTGGCATGATCGCAACCGAACTCGGTGCGAACGTCCAGGTGGCCAAAGCAGGAGCCTTGGTCCACGATATCGGCAAGGCCGTTGATCATGAGGTGCAAGGTACGCACGTCGAGATCGGCCGGCGAATCCTCCAAAAATTCGGAGCGGACGAGGCTATCATCAAAGCGATGCAAGCTCACCACGAGGAATATCCGTATGAGACGCCCGAAGCTATCATCGTCCAGGTTGCTGATGCTATATCGGGCGGACGCCCAGGCGCGCGCCGCGACTCGATCGAAAACTACCTTAAACGCCTCGAGGAGCTTGAGGCTATCGCCAAAGGATTCCCCGGTGTCGAAAAGTCCTACGCCCTTCAGGCAGGCCGTGAGATACGCATCTTCGTCAAACCGGAAGAGATCAGCGATCTCCAGGCAAAAGAATTGGCTCGAAACATCGCCCTTAAGGTCGAGCAGGAGCTCAAATATCCAGGTGAGATACGTGTGACCGTCATTCGCGAAATGCGGGTCATCGAAACAGCCCGGTAATACAATCGAACAAAATACAGAGAAAACAGCCACGGAAATTCCGTGGCTGTTTTGATTCGATCGAGGGTGCTTCTCTCTTCCTCAATCACAACAATGAAGGAGCTGGCTGACGCCGTGATCACGTCTAGCCATCTGTTGGCACACACGATAGAGGACCACTGCTGAATTGACTACGGAAGGTTTTTTAGACCGAATGGGTTCCACTCGATGGATCCGTCGTCGATCAAGGCTGCGTCGTCGTTCTTTAGTACTCATACGATATCCTTTCGTAAGGCTGTTTTTGATGGAACGGTAACTTTCCCTGTCATTATACAATATGTTCATAATATGTCAAATATATTCGTTCCTTGCTTAAAAAACGGCCTCTTATATAATTATTCCGTCGAACTGCAGTGATAATTGTCGACAATTTATCAGGGTCGTTAATAATGCAATACACACATGAACAAGCAAGGTATTGTTGAAGCTGTCCACGCTATCTTGGGCGGCACGAAGGTCCAGGCTGAGCAGGCTGTAGACAAGGTCATCGACACAGTCGTCGCAACCTTGAAGAAAGGTGACGAAGTCTCGATCGCCGGCCTCGGCATCTTCTCAGTGAAGACCCGCGCGGCTCGCCAGGCTCGCAATCCGCGAACCGGTGAGACCATTTCGGTCCCTGCGATGAAGGTTCCGAAGTTCCGCGCCGCAAAGGCGTTGAAAGACGCAGTGAAATAAATCTCCAATTCTCCGGAGAACAAAAAAGCCGCTGTAGAGCGGTTTTTTGTTTCTTACCAAGATCCCCCCTACCGAAAAACGTCCCCGCCTCCTTAGGATCAATATCCTGCTTGCTGATTTGGTGCGGGTGGCGGGAGTCGAATCTTACAGATTCAGTACCCCGATCGGGTCTTTCATTCGCAAGCTCTGAAAGACGCGCGCTCGGGTTTCGACTCCCGTCAAGGGCAACATATGTTGCCCTCTTAAGATCGTTCCTCTGTTCGTTAATTTTGGTGCGGGTGGCGGGAGTCGAACCCGCGTCTGCTGCTTGGAAGGCAGCCATAATAGCCGTTATACTACACCCGCATTCATACCGCCGCCAAAAAGAACAACGTGAGTCATCGTAACAGATAAAATACCCCCGAGCAATTTAGAGGCCTACATATCGAAATATTTTCTTGAATTCTTCTTTGCGATTGCGATTGCGACATCAAAATCGTCTTCCAGCTCGACTTTATTCTTCTTCTCGTGCCCGCATACAACACAGCGATGAATCAGCGAGTACTGACCCCTGTCGAAAACACAGGTGATGGGCTCCATCATCCCTTTACACGTTTCGGCCCTATCCCCCGGGTTAACATCAACATGTTTACTCCAAAGACACTTCGGGCAGTGGTTAGTGTAACCGTTGCCCACAATAACAAACCCGCAATGTTCGCAGGTAAAATCTTCGACATTTTTTCGAAAACCACTAGACATACATCATCGGGGCGCCGAGATTCGAACTCGGAGTCACCTGTTCCCAAAACAGGCATGTTAGCCGTTACACCACGCCCCGAAGACCGCAACAGAAGCGAGTGTAACACAGAAGTCGCCTAAACTGAAACCTTAAAGGACGAGGTCGTCGAGAAGTTTAACCCTGGCGATCTTAGCCGCATCATCGAGCTCCACCACAACAACCGCAAATCCCCATTCACGGTCCTCTACCCCCTTTTCACCACGATACATCTCGACAACTGAACCCAAGCGACGGAGTTTTTCCGGATGCACATTATCCTCGGCACGATAACCGCTTTCACGTGAAATCGTTTTGACCTCAATAAAAACGATTTTACCCTCTTTTTCAGCCACGATATCGATTTCACCCTGTTTCTTAAGAAAATTCCTGTCCAATATAGAAAAGTGGTTCATTTCGAGAAACCTGCAGGCGATATCCTCTCCTTTGTTACCGAATCTCCTTTTTTCAGAATACATATGTGTTACTTATGTAACATAAACGGACATTAAAGCCATAAAAGACTGTCCTTTATTCACACTGTCCCCACCTTTATCCACACAGTCTGTGAAAACGTGTCTGCGGCATAAAACACAATAACAACAATGATTTTATTGACCGAACACTCCTTCTAAATATAGAGATTGAGATCCTCTTCGGTCGCTTTCGCGACCGAGATAATGTGCGGGTAGGGAGAATCTGTCCTTACAGGACCAGTACAGGCTTCGTATTCCTATAAAATAGAATTTTATAGGAATATACTCAGCCTTTTCGATTCTCCCTCCGGTCGCTTTCGCGACCGAGATAATGTGCGGGTAGGGAGAATCGAACTCCCATCTCATCCTTGGCAAGGACGTGTTCTACCACTAAACCATACCCGCTTTTCTAAAAAATCACCGAATACCGGCGCCTTTCAGTATATATTCATTATCGATAAAAATCCATAGTGGCACTGCCTATAATCATGATCGGTCTCTCGTCAGCAACCCCGAACTGACATTGTGCGCCTGGCAGGATTCGAACCCACAATAACGGTTCCGAAGACCGTTGTGATATCCAATTTCACCACAGGCGCATAGAGAGACTGAACTATCATACATGAAAATTTCTAAAAAATGAAAGTATATGAGAAAATAAGGCGAAATGAAGGCTGTAAAAGAACAAAAATTCCGTATCCCTAAGCAGGTTTCACGTATAACAAATAGCTTAAAAAGAGCTGGTTTTAAGGCTTTTTTAGTTGGCGGATGTACCCGAGACCTTATTTTAGGTAAAAAACCCAAAGATTGGGATATCACGACAAACGCCACTCCGGAAGAAACCCTCGCGGTGTTTCCAAATAACTCCTTCTACGAGAATAAATACGGAACTGTCGGCGTCAAAAATGAAGATCTTCCTGTCGACGAATCTGGAATTATCGACGAAACACTACGAATCGTTGAGGTAACAACATTCCGCAAAGAGAGCACCTACACTGATGGTCGCAGGCCAGATAGTGTGCTTTTCAGTAAAAACATAGAGGAAGATCTTGAGAGGCGCGATTTCACCATAAACGCAATTGCAATCGACATAGAACCGGACCAAGGGGATCTTTATAAAGGACATATCGTTGACCTTTATAACGGACGGGGGGATCTTGCCGATAAACTCATCAAAACCGTCGGTAGACCTCACGATCGCTTTAGCGAAGACGCTCTACGTATAATGCGAGCTGTCCGGTTGGCAACAGAGCTCGATTTCGACATAGATAAGGAAACCATTGAGGGGATACGCGAAAACGCTCATATGCTTAAAAACATTGCAAAGGAAAGAATCCGCGATGAATTCGTAAAGATGATAGCTTCCCAAAACCCCTTGAGAGGCCTTATTCTTAGCCAAAAACTTGGCATACTGCCTTATATATCAAAAGAGTTCGAGGTGGGTATCGGGGTTTCCCAAAATAAAACCCACAAATACAACGTCTGGGAGCACCTTTTGAAATCACTCGAGCACGCTGCAAAAAAGAACTTCTCGCTTGAGGTACGCCTGGCGGCTCTATTTCACGATATAGGCAAACCGAAAAGTCGACGCTGGTCAGAAACCAAGAAAGATTGGACATTTCACGGCCATGAGGTAATAGGCGAGAGAATAACACGCTCTCTCATGGAGGATCTCAGGTTTCCCGTGAAAACCACCGAAACGGTCTGTAAACTCGTCCGTTGGCACATGTTCTTCTCTGATACCGAACAAATATCGCTCTCGGCTGTTAGGCGAATGGTTTCCAACGTTGGCAAAGAGAACATATCACAACTCATGGATGTTCGGACCTGTGATCGTATTGGCACCGGAAGGCCGAAAGAGAACCCGTACAGACTAAGAAAATACCGCTCCCTTATTGAACAAGTAATGACCGACCCGATATCGGTTTCGATGCTTAAAATCAAGGGAAGCGACATCATAAGGATCGCTAATATAGAACCGAGCCCTAAAATAGGCTTTATTTTACACGCCTTGCTTGAGGAGGTGCTGGATGACCCAAAAAGAAACACGGCGGAGTACCTTGAAAAAAAGGTGCTCGAACTCGCTCAGTTAGACGAAAACAGTCTTAAAAAGCTAGGTGAAAAGGGAAAAGAGACATCCAGAGAAGCTGAGGAGGGGAAGATAAAGAGCATACGGAAAAAGTACTTCGTGGAGTAACCTCTTGTTCCACGTGAAATATTTCACGTGGAACAACTAAATAAAAGAAAACCGCCCGGTGCAGAGAGAGTTTGCACAAGGCGGTTCAGCGAGTGAGAGATCTCCGTGATTTTTAAGGTACCACTGGCTTACCGAAGAAATTTTTTAGTGAGGTAAGTTGTATTGTGGTGATTCGAAAATATCGCAGGATTTCTTTCTCTCGTAGTAGGAGAAAAACGTGTGTGGAAAGGGCCACGCTTTTTTACAAAGAACAATTGATTAAGTCCGGTATTATTGTATGTCCTTTATAACAACCTCGTAAAGGACATAATGTGGATAACTTGTCCTTTATGCCTGTCCTTTTCTTTTATTGTGGAATCTCTTGTGGACCTCCGATAGGTGTTTGTCGGTAACGTGTGTATAGACCTGCGTCGTTGAAATGTTTGAGTGACCTAAAAGGGCCTGAACAGAGCGGAGGTCCGCACCATTAAACAGAAGGTCAGTGGCAAAACTGTGGCGAATGATATGCGGGGTTACCTTCTTTGATATGCCCGCCTTGATAGCGTGGTGCTTAGCGATCCTCTCTATCGATCGCGTCGTGAGCCTCTGCGAACTTTCTTTCGAGGCGTTTTTTTTACCTACCTGAACGAACAGTGCGTCATCGATATCCTCTCTTTTTTTCAAATACGCCCTCACCGCATCCCGGGCGGCAGGAGAGATAAAAACGAGCCGTACTTTTTCTCCCTTACCGCGGACCGTCAGTTCGTCGCGATCAAGATTGATATCTCGGGGAAGAGAAGCGAGCTCTGAAACGCGCAGTCCTGTCGAAAAAAGAAGCTCGAGAATCGCTTTATCCCTCAACGAGCCCAGATCGCTCCCCGACGGAGAATCAAGTAGCCGCGCAAGCTCATTAGTAGATATGAGGTCGAGCGATCTGTCGCCTGTCTTTGCAAGCTCTATTCTGTCGGGGGGAAGGGTCTTGATGCCACTACGAATGAGATACTTAAGGAAGGTTCTCAATGCAATAAGATAGTAGTTCTGGGTCTTCTTTTTAAGAGTTGAGGGGAGCGGGCCTCGATTCTCGACTGTCTGACGATTCAGAAAAAGTCTGAAATCGCGAACGACCTCGTCGGTGATTGACTGCGGATCAGTGACCTTTGAAAATCGAAGGAATCGTGAGAGATACCGGTCGTAGTTTTCGATAGTCTTCAGGCTACGACCCCTTTCGATCTCCATGTACTCCAAAAATCTGCGCTTAAGTAGATTGATATCCATGAATACTCGCTTAAACCACCCTGTATCCTCATCAAAATCGATCCCTTCTGCAAAATATCGCCTACTTCCTGTTCGTGCACATATTGTGCGACATTGAGGCACAAATAACAAAGAACAAATATATGGCCTTAAATAAAGATATTCGAGCACATCGAGGTAGGAGGTGTGCCTAGAGCAGAGCCTGTAATGGTGTCGAAGACCTTAAAAAGGCTTGCAAAATCTAACCTTTCATGTTAGATTATTGCGGTAATGCTTACGAAAACAAAAAAACAGAAAATCATCAAAGACGTCGGTATCCACGACAAGGATACGGGCTCACCTGAAGTCCAGATATCTATTCTGACCCGCCGAATCGAAGAGTTGACAGGCCACCTCAAGAAACATCAGAAAGATAAGCATTCTCGCCGCGGTCTCTTGTCTCTTGTTGCAAATCGACAGACACACCTCAAATATCTCCAGAAGAGCAACAAACGCCGCTACAACGCCCTCGTCAAGAAATTGGATCTCAAGAAGTAACACGAAAAAGACTTACCGAGAGAAATCCGGTAAGTTTTTTCATCCTCTTCGTTGTACAATGTACACGGGGAGATGATCAGATAATAAAAACCATGACAGTCATAAAACACAAAGAACAGCGCGTCGGTGTATTCATCGACACGCAAAACCTCTACCATAGCGCTAAAAACCTCTATCACACGAAGGTGAATTTCGGCCAGATTGTAAAAGATGCAGTCGCTGAACGTTCGATCATCAGGGTCGTTGCTTACGTCATCGCCACAGAAAGCGGTGAAGAAAAGGCTTTTTTTGAGGCGCTTGGCAAAGTAGGCATTGAAACAAAGGTAAAAGACCTGCAGATATTCGGGAGCGGGGCAAAAAAGGCCGATTGGGACGTTGGGCTCGCGATTGACGCAGTGAAGCTCGCCCCAAAACTCGACGCGGTAATCATTGTCTCCGGAGACGGTGACTTCGTGCCCCTCGTCGAATACCTGAAAACGAACGAGGGTTGCCAAGTTGAGGTGGTCTCCTTTGGCAAGTCGACCTCGGCAAAACTCATTGAGGCCGCCGACGACTTCATCGATCTCGACCAAAATCCCCGCAAATACCTTCTCGGTCCGATGCGCATGCAGCGCCACCGACCACCCCGAAGCTAAATCTAACTCCCAACAAAAACGCCTTGTTCAAGGGCGTTTTTTGTCAAAGGACACCAAACCTGGTACTATCAAAAGCGTTATAAAATAACCGTGGTTTTTGGGTAGATAGGTTTGAAAGACACACCTTTCAAATTTAGTACCTGGAAGCCACACCACCTATGCAGGCAAAAGAATACTCGACAGAGATCGCCGGAAAGAAATTAACAGCGACATTCAGCGACCTCGCTGACCAAGCGAATGGCTCGGTCATTCTCCGCTACGGCAACACCGTGGTGCTAGCGACAGCAGTTATGTCAAAGAATCCGCGTGAGGGAATAGACTTCTTCCCCCTGACGGTCGACTACGAAGAGCGCTTTTATGCTACAGGCAAGATCCTCGGCAGCCGGTTCGTCCGCCGCGAAGGCAGACCGTCAGATGAAGCGGTTCTCTCTGGACGCATCATCGATCGAACAATCCGGCCCCTTTTCCCGTCTCATCTGCGAAACGAGATACAGGTCGTCATCACAATACTCTCCGTCGATGAGGACGATCCTGATATCGTCGCGGTCAATGCCGCATCGCTCGCACTCGCAACATCCGATATCCCCTGGAACGGTCCCGTCACGGCTGTCCGTGTCGGCAAAGCAAAAGAGAACACCGACTTCGTCATCAATCCTGCGTACTCATTCCGCGATGCTGAAAATAGGGAGTTCGACATGGTCGCGTGCGGCAAGAACGGCAATATCAACATGATCGAGGTTGGCGCTCATGAATTGAGCGAATCGATCATCAATGACGCGTTGGCGCGCGCCTCTCTTGAGATAGAAAAGTTTCAGCAATTCCAAGAGAAGATCGTTGCAGAGATTGGCAAAAAAAAGAAGGTTATCGAAAAACCAACTGCATCGAAAGAAGCCGTCGCGCTCTTCAAAAAAGAAATCTCGCCTCGGCTTACCGCAGCGGTCTTTTCAAAAGAACCGGGCAAGAAGCACATCGAAGCCCTCAAGGATTCCTGGAACGAGATCGTTAAAAGAGATCTCCCCGAGGAGGAGCACTCTCTTGCCAAAGGTCTTCTTGAAGAAGCGATCGATATCGAGCTTCACCGAGGCATTCTCAAAGAGAACATGCGACCCGATGGCCGAGGAATGGACGAGATCCGTCCGCTTTTCGTCAAAGCCGGCGGCATTTCTCCCATACTCCACGGCTCCGGCGTTTTCTATCGCGGAGGCACGCATGTGCTCTCGGCACTGACGCTCGGAAGCCCCCGCGATGCACAGATCATAGACGGCATGGAAGGAGAGGAGAACAAGCGCTTCATGCACCACTACAACTTTCCTCCATTCTCCGTTGGTGAAACAGGACGTATGGGTGGCATGAATCGCCGCATGATCGGCCACGGAGCCCTCGCTGAAAAAGCATTGATACCCGTACTGCCTCCAAAAGAAAAATTTCCCTACACAATCCGCATCGTTTCTGAAGCGGTAGCCTCGAATGGATCGACATCGATGGGCAGCGTCTGTGGCGGAACACTTGCGCTCATGGACGCGGGCGTACCGATCACCGCTCCGGTCGCAGGCATTGCTTCAGGACTTATGATGGACGGGCCAAATACATATAAAGTACTGACGGACATCCAAGGACCCGAGGATCACCACGGCGATATGGATTTCAAGGTCGCCGGGACGACAAAAGGAGTCACCGCTGTCCAGATGGATGTCAAAGTGGACGGCGTACCCCTCTCCATTCTCGCTGAAGCATTCGAAAAAGCGCGCCTCGCACGCCTTGCCATCCTGGAAAAGATTATGCAAGAAATACCCGCGCCGCGCCGCGAACTCTCGACCCGTGCGCCGCGCATACTCACGGTGAAGATCAAAGAAGACCAAATCGGCCTCGTCATCGGCAGCGGTGGCAAGACCATCAACGAGATCATCGACAAAACCGGTTCTGATATCGATATCGAAGACGACGGAACCGTCTATATCACCGGCATGTCACCGGGAGCAGAGGAGGCAAAAACCATCATCGAAAGCATGACCCGCGAATACAAACCAGGGGAGAAATTCACGGGAACGGTCACGCGACTCATGGAATTCGGTGCCTTCGTCAAGATCGGTTACAACGCCGAGGGACTTGTTCATATCTCCGAGATAGCTCCGCAGCGCATCAATAAAGTAAGCGACGTGTTGAAAGAAGGGGACATCGTTCCCGTCGTCATAAAGGAGATCGATGAAAAGAAGCGCATCAACCTTTCGATCAAAAAGGCCGACCCGACATTCGCAGACAAGAAAGTTGCGGACAAACCTTCGCCAGAAGCAAAATAAGGTACAATAATGTCCATGGACACCAACTCGCCCCAGAGTAACACCAAAAAACCTCCGGAGCCGAAGATAAAGAACCTTCGAACATACGAAGGGGATATTCAGGAAGCCATACAAAGAGAACAGACGTCCCTCACAAAAATAGCTTTAGCGGAACGTGAACGCGCAGGCCGTGGGTCATCAATTGGAGGAAGTTTGGAAGAAAAGAAAAGCGGCTCGCGCCGGCTCGTGGTCATTATCTTGATCCTTGCGGTCATCTCAGGAGGAGGAATCGCGCTCTATTTCTTCTTGAGCAATAGGCAAGAGAACGTAGAGGCTGTCCAAGCGGTCCGTCCGCGGCTTCTTATCCCGATGGATAACGAGCGCGAGATACTGCTTCCCGGACCAAAACGGGCGACACTCATCGATGCTCTCCAAAAAGAAGCTGGCTCTCCGCTTTCTATATCAACAATGCGCGGACTCTTCGTCAAAGAGAGCGCGCTACGGTACATGGACACTCGCCGATTCTTCCGCGTCATGGAAGCGGAGCTTCCCTCGCAACTCTCGCGGACAATGCTTGAGACGCTGACCTTGGGCATTCATGCGTTCGACGGAAACCATCTTTTCCTTGTATTCAAAGCGGACTCGTATGAGAGCGCTTTCGCCGGCATGATCGCGTGGGAAAGCGACCTCGCTCAAAAATTCACTCCGCTCTTCAAAGGACGCGGGCTTCAGGCTTCCGAGAAAAAACCCTTCGAAGACGTCGTCATCAAGAACAAAGATGCCCGAATGCTCCGCGATGATGACGGCAGACCATTGATCATATATTCATTCCTTGACAGAGAAACGATCCTTATCACGGACAGCGAATTCACCGTTGAAGAAGCGAACAAGAGACTGACCGCGCTCAAACTCAAGCGCTAGGACGCCACAGCGCGCGGGTCTCCGCGCATATCGGTTGTCGCAATATCACCGGACTGATATCATACCCGTATGGATACAACTCATTTCAAAAAGAAGATTGTTGACGAACTTGCTGTAGTCGAACGAGAACTAAAGACCGTCGGCCAGCGCAACCCCAAGAATCCAGCCGACTGGGAACCGACACCAGCCGTGATGGACATCGACACGGCCGATGAGAACGAGGTCGCCGACTCCATCGAAGAATTCGAGGAACACACCGCCATCCTCAAGCAACTTGAGATCAGGTACAACGAACTGTCGGACGCCTTAAAGAAAATAGATCAGGGAACCTACGGCATCTGTTCCGTCGGCGGAGAACCGATCGAAAATGATCGCCTGGAGGCAAATCCCGCCGCCACAACCTGCAAGAATCATATGAAATAAGAAGGAGCGCCCCGCGTACGAGGGCGCTTTTTATATTCCTAATCTACTACATGAGTTTCTCAAAGGTCCACAGCGCTCAAGTGTCGTTCCTCAAAGCTCACGTCGTCGACATCGAGGTCGACCTCTCGAAAGGCCTCCATGCATTCTCGATTGTCGGGCTACCGGATAAGGCGGTCGAGGAGGCCCGCGATCGCATCAGTGCCGCAATAAAGAATTCGGATTTCAAATCACCTAAACAGAGAAACCAGAAAATAACCATCTCACTTGCTCCGGCGGAGATAAAAAAAGAGGGTTCGAACTTCGACCTGGCCATGGCGCTCGGATTCCTCCTTGCAGCGGGAGACATTCGCTTCGACCCTAAAAACAAACTTTTTCTGGGAGAGCTTTCACTTGATGGAACGCTTCGCCCGGTCCGAGGAACCTTACCGCTCGTTGAAGAAGCGCGCCGAAAAGGGTTCCGCGAGATATTCGTTCCGCGTGAATGTGCCGAGGAGGCCGCACTTATTGAGGGTGTCGTGGTCTACCCTGCAGAAAACCTGCGCGCGGTAATCAATCACCTCGAAGAACGACCCTTGCATGACGGGGCACGTTCTTTACTTACCCCCCAACCGAAGACTGTGATTGCACAGAGCATGCGGATACCAGAAATCGACCTCGACGACATACGAGGACAAGAGGCCGCCAAACGAGGGCTTTTGATCGCAGCTGCGGGGGGACACAACATTGCGATGTGGGGCCCGCCCGGCACCGGCAAATCAATGCTTGCAAAGACGCTTATCGCCATACTCCCGCCGCTCCCTTTTGACCATGCGCTCGAGGTCACCGGCATCCACTCCATAGCCGGGACCCTCGACGGCGCGGTCATCGACACTCCTCCATTCCGTTCACCGCACCACACAGCATCGCATGTCGCGATCGTCGGAGGCGGTGCGTCCGTGCGGCCTGGAGAAATAACCCTGGCTCATCGAGGCATATTGTTCCTAAAAGCAGACTCGGTATTGGGGTCAGGACTCAACAGGAAGACAGCAACATTAGTAGCTGTCCCATAAATAAGCATAAAAAAATAAGGCCGTCATTGGCTTATTTAAGTAGGCCCCTACTTTTCTCGAAAAATCGGGACAGCTAATATGAAACCTGACTCACTATACAGTGACTTTTTTACCCAGTGTCACCTTAGTCTTCTTTACTCTACTGTTACTTTGGGGGCTTTCTTTCTTTTCTATCAGAAATAGATATTCTTTATTCTTTACATCACCATTGCCAAGGTTAAGCCACTCGTTTGTCCACGCCATAGTGGACATGACGTGTTTTTTGTAATCCATTTCAATCGTTGAGTATTTTAGATTGAGATTTTTAAGAACCTCAAAAATAGCTTCTAGGGTCGCCCTACCATTATTGTTGTACGACAAGACAATATATTTAGCGTTGGTTTTTTTAATAAGCTTTTCGATTGCATCTATTACGACATACTTTCCTTCGGGGGTTTTTCTAAAATCTTCAAATACTGAGCCCGACACAATATCCCCAGCATCTTCACGTCTATTAGCTACACCAACCACCGTCGGTTTGTCATCGAGGCAGATTGTCTTCCAAATATGGTAATAAGACGCATAACGAACACGAGAGGGGGGCATCAACTCGTTTGAAGAACCATAGGGCGGGTCATAGTATGCAAGGTCAACATCAATATCCTCCAATAAATCAAATATATCCTCTTGAAAAACTCTGTGATTATCGTTTTTATCAATAAAAAACTTTGGGACTTCCATCTTCATTGTGTTGTATGCTCGCGCCGCCCACTTCTTAAGATACGAGACTTGGTGCCCTACTGAACTATCTACCTTGTCCATCGCAATGATAAGACTTGTCAACAAAACAGCTTTTTCAATTTCGTCCTTGGTGATTTTGTCTATCTCATCTCTTATAGCATCAAGCTTCATGGTGTTGTGAAGCTGCCACATTCTCTTTTTCCCGTCCGTGTGTATAGCACTACCACCATTTGGTTCGCCCCCGTAATGCTCTGAAAACCAGCCGTGCTTCCCCGGTAGAGCATTCAGGTGGTCTAAAATCTTTTGGTAATCTCCAACTTGCTTCCTATTCAACAAATAACATTGCCCGAAGACTTTTGACCATGGAGCAATATCATTCGAATAAACAGTGTAGCCACTATTTTTTAAAGCTTGAGAAACTCGAGTGGTCCCTGAAAAACCATCGAGTACGGTGTTTACCCCCAAAGGTTGAATGAGCTCAAGTAGAGTCGGGAGTATCTGCCTTTTTGAACCCGCATATTTAATACCTTCTGTTTTCATAAAATATCATCGCTGTCATTGATGATATTTTAACACAAAATCATCTATAAAAATAACGTTATTTTTCGAACTCTTTCGATTTCGGGAAGAGTTTTAGCATTTCTTCGTGTTTTTCTTTTTGTGACACGAGAATTTTCGAAATTAGAGTTATAAGCGGTCTATTAACTTCGTACGTACCACTAAATATCTCTCTGAAAAATGATTTCGCGTTTTCTGTGTGTGTCCACATCCCTCGCTGCAGTGCATTTGCTTTAGCATCTCCATATCTAACCTCAAAAATATATTGGTCATTTTCCCCATAAAACTTATAGATTGGGAATGTTTTCTTTGTCTTACCAAACTCACGGGGAGCATGATACTGAATTTTTCTTACAGACGCATAGGCCACGGTCAAGTCAAATCCAACAATCTTAAAAGACATCTCCTTCTCGTTGTACAAGAGTGGAAGCACATTCACTTCTCCAAAAGACCCAAAGGCTTCATTGCTTAGTATTTTCTTTATTTCACCCGAATCAACGATTGTTTTTTCACCCACTTCGCTTTGCAAGTAGGAAAACATTGACGAATCTTTATTTGTTGACAATTGAAGGGGGCCGAAACCGTAAGTCTTAATGCTGATGGGAATTTCTACCCCGGTCTCTTCTTCTTTAACTCTCACGTCTTCCTCAAACTCTTTTGCTCGAAACTTCTCTTTCCCTGTATGTTTAGCTACATAACCATCAACAAACTGATTAATATATTCTGTCAAAGCAATCTCAGCTAAATCGCCGTGAGTCTTATTCCCAATGACTCGCATTGAAAATATATTGGCAAGCACACTCAAAAGAATGGGGTCACCACCATTAAAACTTTTAGAGAAAGCATCTAAAAACTTGTCGAATGCAGTTTTCACGATGCCTTAAATATGCCACTTTTTAGGCATATTTTCAATTACCTGAGAAAGTAGTTGATATCTTTCTTGTACATTGTCGCAAACCTCTTTAGCTCAACAACATCAACTCTCTGTTGACCAGATTCAATATTTGAAACATGGGATTGGGGACGACCAAGCTTCTTAGCAACTTGAACTTGCGTCAAATGAGCTTCTTCCCTAGCTTTTCTTAGTCGCTCGACAAAAACAGCATATTCTTTGGTATGAATCGACTTTTTCATACCATAATGCTCTATCTAAATAATGAATATCCAAATTTCCGATATTTGTATATAATGCAAATAAGGACAGCAGATTACATATATGAATACTTTTACAGAACAACGAACGATACCCCCTGGTGTTATGGTAGTCGTAGCTCCACTCATATTTTTGACATGGGGGTATTTTGCTTTCTTTGCAGGCACACCAAGCCCCGAAAGTGTAAACGAGACGCACGAGTTAGGTGCTATTGAGGTGTATGTTCAAGCTCAACAGTTTGTTAAACAGACACTGAAAGCGCCTTCAACAGCGAGGTTTCCGTTAGACCCGATTCATGTGGGCACTGACGGGAACGGTTTGTACCAAGCTGAGGGTTATGTCGACGCTGAGAACAGCTTCGGTGCTCCGATTAGAAGTCACTGGATGTTGAACATGCGCCCCGTAGGAGACAAATGGATGCTTGAGACGATGCAGATAGACGGCAAAATCGTCTACGACATCACCAAGAATCAATGATTACTAAACGCTCTCTGAGAAAATTCAAAGCCCTCTATGAAAAACATTTTGGTGAGAAATTGACCAACGATGAGGCAACTCGCAAAGCGACATCCTTGATTGAAATATATCGAGCAATCTATGGGAAGCCAGAATTTGAAATACCTGAAAAGAAGCACGACGAATAGCTCGTCTCATTTTTATTGCTTCCGTGACGACCTTACTCGTTTTTCATTTCTAACTACTTCGATATTGAAAGTGGGCACAAAAGCCCTACTGAGGGTATCCAACTAGGGGAGTAGACACCTCGATTGCCCGTCTTGTGCCCCACAATGCCCACAGAGGCATTTGTTTATGAGAGCTATGGTTTCATATTGGCCTTGTTTGTAGCCACTAAAATCGGGACATGGTCAGACGTGCATCATTTGCTGAAAAACGGCTTGGTTGAGCCATTTATCCACAGTGACAACCTCCACAAACTACGTTAGGATTGTTCTTAACAGACTTTCAGACTACTCGCCTTGTCGCATAACACGATAGGGGGTTGGAGGAAAACAGGCATGTACTAGGAAAAAGTACCCCTCCACACCAGACCGATTGCCTGAGTAAATGCTCATCAGCATTTGACTCACTTTCGAGGTTCACAGACTATCAGACACCAAAAAATATAGTCACTTGCCATTGGCATTTACGCATTATTCGATGCGTATTTTTTGTTTTGTCGCATGAGTGACTACTACCCAACAAAAAGAATCTGCCAGGTCGACCATGAACGAGGTCTTACCTCTGCATGGGACAGCTTTTTCTCGTTGGTACTTACACAAGACGAAAAACCCGCAAGCATTAAAAAAATTAAGAAAGAAAATTATGACCACAACATCCGCTTACTGGGACAACGAGAAACGATTCAGAAACTCGTTCCCGAAGAAGTATCTTCCGCTTAGAGACACTCTGTCTTCTCTTGCTGGAGAATTATTCACCGAAGTATGCAAGACAGGGCACTTCGACTCTAAGAGAGTTCGGAAGCTCAAGAACATCGGACTCAACTGGAATCTAGACCCACGAGGAGTACCGACTGGGGAACTAAGTGTCCGATTCCACCGACAACGACCACGAGTCTCGACATTCGAGGCCGCACCTCCGAGCTTCGAAGAATTACAAGACGTAATTGACGCACATGCAAACTAAACTAACTAAAGTGGTGTCAAACACATCCGACGACGAAAGTCGTGTCGCAGACTGTCTGTTCGCTATTGGCGAAAGACTGTCATCAGTTTTGCCACGACTCATAGATGCACAGTTTGGCGACCACCAGTTCCCGATACGGATTAAGCTTGAGTACCGTCCTCCACAAAATATGGATTTCGGTTTTGGTCATCTAGTCACTTTTATGATTGAAAGTGAGGATGAAAAAATCAGAAAATACATGGAAGAGGAGGAGCTAAACGAACTCTACGAGCACTTCTTCGAGTAGCAATCATTCAAGGAAGAGAGGGGTGACTTTCACAACCATCCCTCTTTTTCCTTCCTCTACTTATGACAAACGACTCAAACAAGTTCCCCGGATTTCCACCCATCAAAAAGGGTTTTTGGATGTACCCCAAAATCCTTGACCTCTACAGGTACCAACTCACACCACAGGAGCAAACCGTTTTGAGTTTCATTCTGAGACGAACGATTGGATTTCAAAAACTCACTGACAAAATCAGTTTAACTCAATTCGAAAAAGGACTGGGAACCTACGATAGAGGGACTGGGATGCGAAGGAAACTAGTCATCAAGTCTATCAAGGGATTGGAGACCAAGGGATACATAGTCGTAAAGAGAGGAGGGAAGATAAACGAGTATTCACTTGTTCTCTCTGAACCCCAGAGCAATACCCCACAGGAACTAAAAACGGTTCCCCTTGGGAACAAAACTCCTGGTGTCGGAGAGACACACACAATACATAAAGTACCAATAGAAAAAGCAATAGAAAGAATATACAAAACGTACTGTAAGTATATTCTCCCTGGAACGAAGTTGACCAAGAAAGGGAAAGAACTCATCACCGAAAGATTCACCGAGTTTCACCCTCTCGAAATGATTCAAGCTATGAAGAACTTTGGTGAGGATGAGTGGCAAATGGAACACAACGCCAAACGAGGTCCTGGTTGGTTTTTCGCCAATGAAGAACGAGTCGCACAGTTCCTCAACACCACTCCACTCCCACCAGACCACAAGATTTATCAAAATGACCAAGGAGAAACGAAGTAAGCACGTCCTCATCGAACCAACTTATATACATGGAATTATGTGGAACCACCTTTACATTGCTGACGCACCAAATACAGTTATTTTAAGCCATATTTTTTGTAAGACACATAAAGTAATGGTTTCCAAAAGTATGAACGACATTTCTTCACTTCGAGACTACTACATAGCAGACACAATCACCGACATCCAGTCGATGTCTCACAACGAGCTTGTAAGAAAACTCATCAACATCGAGACCGAGAAAATCGAATGCATGACCGATGATGAGATTTTGAGATTCAAACAAAAACACCATGACTCCTGAAATCAAACAACCCGATAAAAAGAAACTTCGAGCCGCACTCTATCTTAGAGTGTCCACCGATGAACAAGCCAAAGAGGGACACTATGGACTCGAAGTACAAGAAGAGAGAGGGAGGTCATTCTGTGAGTCCCAAGAGTATCTTCTCGAAGAGACACATATCTACCAAGACGACATTTCTGGTGGACTACCAGTCGAAAAACGACCAAAACTCAAAGAGTTGTTTGAGTCCGCCCAACGAAAAGAATTTGATGTGGTGGTCGTCTACAAAACAGACCGCCTCGCTCGCAACCTACGCATTCTTGTTAATGCTATACACGACCTCGAAAAAATCGGAATCGCATTTCGTTCCGTGACCGAACCTTTCGACACAAGTACCTCGTTCGGGAGAGCCAACCTCAACCTGTTTGGAACATTCGCTGAGTTCGAGAAAGAGATGATTCGAGAACGAACGATGAACGGAAAACTAAAAGCCGCAAAAACGGGAAAATGGGTCACAGGGATTCCTCCTTATGGATACAAAGTAGATAAAAAAACAAGAAAACTCATCCTGATTCCCGAACAAGCAAAAGTCGTACAGCAAATCTTCAAATGGTTGGTTGATGAAAAACTTCCGTTGAGAGAAATCGAACGACGAATGAATCAAATGAAGATTCCTCCACCATACTCAACAAAAATCAAAGTTCGACAAACCTACAACTACTGGTACCGACGAACGATCGGAAGAATAGCTTCAAATGCTGTGTATACAGGAAAATTCACATACAGGAAATTTCTACGACCGTTCAATAATATTTCTTCGGTAATAGACGAAAAGAAGCACAGACCGAAAGAAGACTGGGTAGAAATGGAAACGCCGCCCGTCATCTCTCCTGAAATGTTTGAGCTCGCAAAGAAGCAACTCGTCAAAAACCGAGACCTCTCGAAACGAAACCAAAAAAGAGAGTATATGTACGCCAAGCTCATTTGGTGTGGCAAATGTTCGTACAAACTTTTCTCTGGTTTTCAACCACCACGCAAACACTGGGAAGGAAGTGGTGGAAGATACTATCATGGTTGCTACCGAAAACCCGACGCAGTAGGCACGACCCAACGATGTGATTGGTGCCCTCAATATGGAGAAACGAGACTCGAACCGATTTGGGAGAGTTTGAAAGACATTCTCAAAAACCCGAAGAATGTCTACAAACCCCTCGAACGATACATCTACAAAGAACAAAACCCTGCAACGATTCACTCCCGACTGGAAGAAATCGACAAGGAACTCATGGTGATTCGTGAGAAACAAAAAAGAGTCGCTGAACTCTACATCGACAATCAGATAGACAAGAAACAACACGAGTCCTACTCATCCGAGTACAAACTGGAAGAGCAAAAACTGGGAGACGAATCAACCAAACTCCGTCAAACGCTTTTGACCAAGAAAGAAAAAACAGACCGAGAAGTCGCTATCCGAAACGCCTACGAGCAAATCAAAGATAAGTTGGACACTGTTTCATATGAAGAGAAGACTCAAATCATTAGATTTTTCATCGAACGCATTACCCTCTACGCCAAGGATAACTATGCAGAAGTAGTTTTCAGGTTTCCACAGACAACCGAGACGAAATCAGTCAAACTCGTTTCACAACAACCGACTGACTTCTTCCCACTCATACTAAATATAAAAACAATGTCCGAAAATGAGAGGAGGGTACAGATATTAAAATCCAACCCTCTCATGTACATTCCCAAGACTCTGGTTTGAGAGATGGTAGATACTACCAACTAGGGTAGAAACATTCACGAGATGTGAACGTAGAATCACACAGCACCCTTAAAAGTCCTCACTTAAACAATCCCGATAGAGAAGCAAGAAAGTAAGCAAAAGCTAACCCTCCTAGAAAAACAACGAGTCTTGCATAAAAGTTCTTCCACACCGCAACCGCCAGTTTGTATAAACCCAAGCCCACCCATTTGAATGGTCGAGAAATAAGCCAGAAAGCAACAAAGATTCCGTTTAAAATTTGTTCGCCAACACTACGATAATCTCTCATTGGTTTGATACTACCTGAAACAAAAAAGTAGAGCAAAAGTGCCCAATGTACTCATACCTCATCCAAAAAGCTATACTTTATGGATGAAAGGGGGTACCGACAAAGAGAATACAGAATCAGGAATCAAAATCTACTTTTCGGATTATTTTGAAGTTCCAGAAAAGACCATTAAGAAATATGGTGCTTTTAACATCTCTCTTGTAGCTGACTTACCTCTTTTCATAGACCCGTTTCTTCTTTTTCATAGTAGAAAAACAACCTATAAAAAACTGCACAGCGAAATCATCAAATACCTCGCTTTTTTGAGAGATAGGTCATCTACTTCAATAAGCCCGGGACTTTTGAAAGCATGGTATCGATTCCCTGAAGTAAAACAAAACTGGTTTGGATTCACTGGTAACGGAAACGAGGGACATGGTCTGGGAAACAAATTCGCAGTCGCTTTAAATGGGAGTCTCGAAAATATCTTTAAAGATTTTGGAAATGAGACTGTAACAAAAAGTAGCCACCTCGAAAAACTTTGTTTAATCCGAGAGGGTGTTGGTAGAGATAACATTAGCGACTTCACTACTAATCTCATTAAGGGTTTTTTACTTGAATACACCCAGGACTTCTCAATAAAGTATTTAGATAAAAAGTTTGTTCGCAAATTCACGATAAGAAAAGCCAGGTTCAACTACAAAACGGAGACTTGGGAGGACGGTATATTTAGTCTCCCATTTTTTGAAGGTGATTATGTGATTCTCACACCACGAGACATTCTCACAAAAGACGAGACATGGATTAACAAAGAAGACCTTTTTGATGATTTTGAACAGATACCTTATGCAATACCCAATGAAGAACTCCGAGCACAACTGAATAACTACTTTAATAGTTGCCTCCCAAAGAAAGTAAATAAAAAAGGAAAGGCACTCGAACCATCACAAAAAGATATTCGTAAGGCCGCTTTCGAGACTCTTCAGAAGTTTCCTGAAGCTATTGATTACTACATTAAACGCAAGGAAGATACTGGGGAATTAGCTGAGCAGGTTAGTCTTGGGAAAGTCGAGTACTCTGAAGAGCTATTTTTGAATGTTGCTAAACATTTTAGCTCTCAACTAGAGAAAGATACTCAATTTTATTCTTTAACGGGAAACACATACGATGAAGCTCGTACTAGAATCAAATACCTCAAAGAAAGCATTGAGAACAATAACGCTTATAGAATTTTTTACGATAAGAAAGGCAACCCCATAGAAAGAGAGGAGGATATTCAAGTGTTGTTCCGCCTCGTCTGGTGTGGGAGTCCTTCTAGCGTAGACAGCGAAGTAGATAATGGTAGGGGTCCCGTTGACTATAAGATATCCCGAGGCAGTTCCGACTCTTCTTTGGTGGAGTTTAAACTCGCCAAGAACAAACACCTCAAGAAGAATCTTGAAAAACAACTGGACATCTACCAGAAAGCAAACAAGACCGAACAAGGTATTTATGTGATTATTTATTTCTCAGAAAATGAGCTCCTAAGGGTCAGAAAGATACTGAAAGAGTTGGACTTACAAGAAGGGGAACGAATTGTTTTGATTGACGCTCGAAGAGATAACAAGCAATCGGCTTCAAAAAGCTAGGAGAAATAAGGTTTATTCCTAACAATAGCAGGACTCCTATCCTCGATGAATTTCCCGAATTCGACCGGCGCGTCCTCGAATCGCTCCGCGAACCCATGGAGGACGGTATTATATCGGTATCGCGGGCCAAAGGTTCGGCGTGCTTCCCAGCGCGCTTCATCCTCGCGGCCGCGATGAATCCTTGCCCCTGCGGAAATTTCGGCGTCACCGGTAAAGATTGCGTCTGTCCGGCACATGCCGTCGAGCGATACCGCAGAAAAATGTCCGGCCCGATCGTCGACCGTATCGACCTGTGGCTGGAGGTGTTCTCTATACCTCATGAAAAACTCTCTGAGAAAAGAGGAGCGAGCGGAGAGACCGACGCCGTGCGACAGAGTGTTATACGAGCACGCGGCATCCAGCAGCAACGCGCTGATCAAGAAAAGCGCACACGGGTACTCAATAGCGAACTATCTGTCCGCGACCTTGAGAACATTTCGATCGACAGCGCCGCGCGCGAAACACTTAACTTGTCGGCCAAACGGCTCGATCTTTCACCGCGAAGCTACCACAAAGTGCTTAAACTTTCGCGCACTATAGCAGACCTTGAAGGAAGCGCTGATATTAAGACTGTTCACATCCTTGAGGCACTTCAATATCGACCCAAAAAATTAGGCTCGTAAAAAATCCCCCGCGGGGGGATTTTTCGTATTTGAATATCTTTTCCTAGAAAGGATTCCTTGCGCCGCGGATCTCAAAGTGAAGATGCGGGCCTGTGGACTTGCCTGTGTTACCCACATATCCGATGAGCTGGCCTTTGGTTACATGATATCCGGCCGAGACCGCAGTCGCGCTCAAGTGTGAATAGAGTGTCTGAGTGCCGTTGTCATGCGTAATGACGATATAGCTTCCATATCCACCGTTCCAGCCAGAACTTCGTGAAATGATGACATCCCCCGATGCGGCAGCGTAAACCGGCGTACCGGCCGGGGCACCGATATCGACACCGTTATATCCGTGCAGACCTTGGGTCTTTCGGCCACCAACGACAGGGCGCATGTAATACCCTTCATATGACGGACCATTCGAACCCCGAACAGATGAACCGGGAGCGACCGATGAGGCAGGGAGTTCAGCGTCCGGAACAAAGATGATATCGCCTGTCTTGAGAGAAACATCTGCGGCAAGATTGTTGTACTGAAGGACCTCATCAATATCCACTTTATACTTCTTGGCAATACTCGCGATAGTGTCGCCCGACTTGATCGTGTGCTGGAGGCCAGAGATAGGGAATATGACAAGAGTCTGACCGGGCTGGATGATACCTCGCTGAATATTATTTGCCCCAACAATGGTGCTCACCGAAACGCCGAACATCTTCGCGATCGTCGAGAGATTATCCCCCGGACGAACGACATACACGCTGATCTGGCTCGAGTGCTCCTCTTCGATGTCAGCGATGGTACCCGACGGTCCCGTTTCCGGTAAAAGCGCCGTACCGCCGACGACAACAATATCGCCGCCGCCCTTGCCAGCAGCTAGAGGATCTGGACTTACGACCGCCCTCAAAAGAGAGATGTTCTGTGAGTTCTTGACCGTTACACTGACCTCCTCTTGTTTGTCACCGGAGAAGAAATCGGAGACAAACGACAGAATACCAGCGTAGGTCGTAATCGGCATGAAGATCACAACCAAAGAAAAAAGGAGCTTCGCACAAAGCCAAAATACCGATGATGAAGTTTTCTGATTCAGACCTACCGGCGCCTGAGTTGAATCAGATACAGGGACATTAGGTGAAATAAGCCTTACTTTTAGCTGTTAATCCTGGTTTTCTGTAAAAATGGCTCAGCAGAGCCACCATCCGTTCAGACATATCTTTCCACGCTATTCACTATAGCGCCCAAGGGGGCAAAGTCAACGAATGGACATGGTGAAATTGTGGATAGGTGGATAATGTATTTATACGGCTATAAATAACGATATTTATAGCGCCTTTTCTTGAAAAAAATCAATTACGTGTTTCTATTATCTGGCGGCGTGAGAGGAACGGCAGGTTTTTATTTTTTCATTTCCGGGCGAGTGACGACAACAAAAAAGTTTAGTGACACGACCTTTGGGAACAGAGAGGGTAAGAACAGGTCTTGAATCTACGCGTATACCCGGGCTCTCCATGTGAAATTTAATACCTTTTATTTTTGCATGATATAGTTGGTGCCACATGAGCCACGCGCACCCCCTCAACCCAAACCAGGAACGAGCTGTAAGTACTCTTTCCGGACCGCTCCTTGTCGTTGCCGGCGCCGGGGCGGGAAAGACCAAAACCCTTGCACACAGGATCGTACGATTGATACAGTCCGGCGTCGAAGCAAAGAATATCCTGGCGATAACCTTCACGAACAAAGCCGCCTCCGAAATGCGAGAGCGCGTCTTTTCTCTCATCGCATCGGAGCCGTCGCTTAATCGTCCGGTCTCGATCGACACCATGCCCTTTGTGAGCACGTTCCACTCTCTCGGTGTCCACATTCTCAAAGAGAACGCCCACCGCATCGGTATTCCGGGCAGATTCTCGATCTTCGATAGGGGGGACTCGAAGCGCGCGGTCAAAGAAGCGCTCATCAAGGCGGGACTTGATCCAAAACAATTTGAGCCGGGAAAGATCCTCTCTTCTATCTCCTGGCACAAAGGCGAGGGTCGGACCGCTAAAGATCTTTTAGCGGACGGGGGCAGGGATTTTTGGAAACGGATCACCGCCGTCGTTTGGGAACAGTATGAAAAGATCCTCTTCGAAGAAAAGGCTCTCGATTTCGATGATCTTCTCCTTAAAACATCACGCCTTCTTCAAGAGAATCCCGAGGTTCTGAATCGGTACCACGATGCGTGGACCCACATCCACATTGATGAATACCAGGACACGAATAAAGTGCAGTACGATATCGCCCGACTGCTTTCAAAAAAACATCGCAACATCTGCGTTGTCGGCGATGCGGACCAGATGATCTACAGCTGGCGCGGGGCGCGCATCGACAACATCCTTGATTTTGAAAAAGACTTCCCCGACGCGACGACCGTCGTATTGGAAGAAAACTACCGCTCAACAAAGACCATTCTCGCAGCCGCAAACGAAATCATCAAAAAAAATACGCGCCGGAAAGAAAAAAATCTTTTTACCAAAAATAGCGACGGCGGAGCAATCGAACTGTACAGCGCTTATGACGAAGCTGATGAAGCTCAGTTCATCGCTCAAAAAACCTCCGAGCTCGTGGGGAAGGGTGTACCGCGCGAAGAGATCGCGGTTCTCTTCCGTGCGAATTTCCAATCTCGCGCTCTTGAAGAAGCGTTTCTCGCGGCAGATATTCCATACCAAGTGCTCGGCACAAGATTCTTCGAACGAAAGGAGGTCAAGGATGTTTTGTCTTTCATCCGCGCCGCACTCAACCCTGACAGCCTCTCGGATATCAAACGGGTCATCAACGTCCCGCCTCGCGGTATCGGCAAGGTCACACTTCTCAAGATGTTCGAAAAGAAACCTATCCTAGGCACAACAGGACAGAAAGTCGCGGCCTTCCACTCGCTTCTGGAAAGAATCCGAGAACAAGCACTCTCGGGAAAACCGTCGGATACGATCAAGTTCGTCGTACGAGAGAGCGGGTTTGAACGACAACTTAAAGAAGGAACGGAGGATGATGCGGAGCGTCTTGAGAACGTCAAAGAGCTCGCCACGCTCGCTCTTCGCTACGACGGAATGTCTCCCGAAACGGGCATCGAAAAACTTATCGAGGACGCAGCGCTCGCAGCTGACCAAGATGAACTCCAAAAGAAAGAGGCGAAAGTGAAGCTTATGACCATCCATGCATCGAAAGGTCTCGAATTCCAATACGTATTCATCACCGGACTCGAGGAAGGTCTCTTTCCGCATGAACGAGCAGGGGACAACGAACGAGGTTCTGACGATGAAGAAGAGCGACGTCTTTTTTATGTCGCGTTGACGCGCGCACGGCAGGGAGTAATCTTGAGCTACGCTTCAGTACGGACAATATTCGGCTCTCGGCAAGTGAACCTTCCCTCGCAGTTTCTGACCGACATACCCGATGAGCTCATGACGAATGCTGGTCGGAGCGGCATCAAGACCATCTATCTGTAAAAACATGGTGATACGTGCAAAAAAATCTCTCGGACAGAACTTTCTCCGCTCACCCGCGATCTTACGCAAAATCGCGGACGCCGGTGCGGTCGGCCCCGATGACACAGTCCTCGAGATAGGACCCGGGGAGGGGACGCTCACCGCGGAACTTCTGTCACGACATGCGCATGTCGTCGCGATCGAAAAAGATGACCGACTGGTACCTATCCTTACAGAACGCTTCGCGAGCGCAATCGACGCAAAGAAACTTTCTCTTATCCACGGAGATGCGTTGACCGTAGACCTCGACATGCTGCCCTTCGATGGACAACCGTACAAGGTCGTCGCGAATATCCCGTACTACATCACCAGGGCTATCATTCGGCGATTACTGGAGTCGGCCCGCCAACCGACAACTATCGTGCTTCTGGTACAAAAAGAGGTGGCTGATCGTATCGTCGCGCGAGAAGGACACGAGAGTATCCTTTCGATATCGGTAAAGGCATATGGGGTCCCTCGCTACATCGCAACCGTTCCCCGTGGCGCATTTTCACCCGTGCCGCGGGTCGATTCTGCGATCATCGCCATTGATCGGATCACAAAGGATAATTTCCGAACCGTTCCCGAGGATGTTTTTTTCTCCCTATTGAAAAAAGGCTTTTCGAGCAAGCGAAAACTCCTCACAAATAACCTTCCACTCTCAAAAGAAACGGGCGTTGCTCTCCTCGGGTCATTGGGAATACCAGAAAATATCCGCGCGGAAGAACTCTCGCTCGAACAGTGGAGATCGCTCGCTGAGAAAGTGGTAGCCGAGAGCGACCGGAATTAATTGCTTCCTCCGTACCAATTCATCAAACTCCCGTTGATGGTAGTGCAGGTAACTCCCGCATATATCGAACACACTCCTGCCCCGGGTGTATAAAATCCTAGCCATGATGCGGGACCAAATCCCGTTCCCGTCCAGTAAAGAGTTCCCGGTCCGAACCAGAAAAGACCGGACATCGTGCTGCCCACTCCAATAATGAGCGCGAGGTACCCCGCTCCGCAGGTACAAAACATCACGACGGATATATTGAAACCTCCTCCGGGCACTTGCGCAACGGTGATTCGAGCATTGGTGAGCGTACCGAAGGCAAGCACGACGCCTGTGATCAAGATAACGTGGGGTAGGATCATATTCGCTATTTTTTTTACTTTGAGCATGAACATAGTTATCGGAACTCTAGATTTCGTAATCCTTTGAACATCGGTTCGAAGTCAACTGTTTTACCGTTGGCATTTTCAACAATAACGATATAGGGGTCATACATATCTTTGATGCTTCGCCCCTGCTTTTGCAGAAATGCGTCGAGCTCCGCCTCACTTCGGACATTCGAGTATGGCTGGTTCAAGCTCTCGATCGAGAGCCCGACCTTCTCAAGTTGACTTGTAAGATCGCTCATGACCGACGACGGAACTTGTGCGAGCATCGCTGTATTGACCGCCTTCATGACAGGGGCCTTGAACGTGAAGGTAAGTGTCTTTCCGTCGATCGAGGTCGCATTGTCAATCTTCTGATCGAGAACGCCAAAACGAACGATGATCGTGTTGCCGGTCTTAGTGAAATTCGTTCCGTGGACCGTGACCACATCCCCCGAACGGACCTCTTTCGGCAACACACTCTCGATGGTCGGGGTAAGCGGGGTCGGGGAGGGTGCCGGGACAGGAGAGGGGGCCGGCGATACGCCCGGCGAAGGAGCTGGCGCCGGAGAAACGACAACCGATAGCAGTTCAGCGTATTTTGCACGAGACATCGGACCGAAATATCCCGTTGATGGAAGACCCTTCGCTGCCTGCCACGAAGCGACTGCGAGTTTTGTCTTGAAGCCGAAATAGTCGGTTTCATTACCCACAGAACCAAGACCGCTTGTCGAAACGATAAATCCTGCCGTATTGAGATAGGACTGAAGACAGCGCACCTCCGGAGCCGTCATGCCGATCGATAATGACGAGTTGAAAGCGCACCGCCCCGAGGTTCCTGTCGGTGTTTGTTGTAATATTCCTATCGTATCCACGACCACCGCTTCAGAGATAGATACGAACACAACAGAAACAAGGAGCGCAGCGACCGCACATATTTCTAAACGACCAAGACCATTCATGATGGAATAATTGTATCATGCATAATCTGGTATACTTACACGACTGGTGTGACTTACATGATGAAACCGAGTAGAAAAAATGTCATCCTCCTCATTGCGTGCCTTACGGTAATCGCGGTCGTCTTTATATTCACCAAGTATGAACCCACCGAGCTCGTCTTCGTATCGAATGACGCGACGAGCAAGAATGAGGTGAAGAGCGCCGAGGATACCTTTATCACTCGTTTTGCCGAGATTGATAGCGATGCCGACGGACTTAAGGACTGGGAAGAGTCATTATGGAAAAGTGACCCTAAGAATAAGGATTCTGACGGCGACGGGACAGCGGACGGTGAGGAAGTTTCCCAAGGTCGCGACCCTAAAATCGCTGGCCCCCATGACACATTCGATTCAAAATCAGCAGTTGGTTCAGAAAACGGCTTAACATCAACAGAAACTCTAGCCCGAGAGTCTTTTTTACAGTATTTGGAGGCAAAGGAGTCTGGAAAGGGCCTGACGGCTGAAGAAGCGGAGAATATCATTCAAAACGTCGTAAAAGTCAATAAAGATAGGGTAAATCCTGTTGTTTATAGCCAAAAAGACCTTGTTTTGGGACAAAAAGACGGTCCCAGCGCCATCCGTGAGTTCGGCAATGCCCTCGGCGCCATACACAAGAAAAACAGCCCAGCGAAGCCAGAAAATGAGATATTTCTGGTAATTAAAGCTATTCAGGCCCAACAACAAGGCCTTCAAAAAGACGAGGAGATACCCAAAAAACTCAACAGTATAGCCATGGCATACGACGCTATCGCAAAAGAATCCTTGAAACTTCCTATTCCGTCCAGCGCAGCAACAACCCATCTCAAACTCATAAACGCAATGAGTCGTCTCTCCGCCATCATCGATACGTTTTCATATCTCTATGACGACCCAGTCATGGCAGTCGTGGGTATAAGCGACTACCAGATCGCGGTTAACCAACTTCGAGATGCCCTGTTGACACTCAACACGTATTTTGACAAAAACGGTGTCATCTTCGCCGATGGAGAAATGGGGAAACTTCTGGTGAACGTGATGGCGAAAAAATCTACCGGGCAACAATAGCGTTAGGTGAATTCACAGGACACTCTAAATAACCGCGTGTGTCCGTGATAAAATAATCACATACTATGCACGGGAAAGGCGTCTGTAATGTGACGAGGCGTGCGCTGCTTCTCAAGAAACTCTTGAGTATTGTTCTCGTGCTCTCGTTCATATTCCCTGTCTCCCTCATCCCCTTTCCTCAACAGGCGTCGGCACAGTTCGTACCCACCTTTGATTCATTCGTACTGGAAGAATTGATTGTGGCGAATGTCATGCTTGGAACGATCGATGTTTCAACCGCGCTTATCGCCGAAGCGACCGTCCAACTCGAGATCAAGGAAACCATTCTCGACGGTATCGTGTACGCGCTCATCAACACCATCATCTCGTATATCAGCGACAGTTTGGTCAACTGGATCAACAGCGGCTTCAACGGCTCGCCCGGATTCGTACAGGACCCCGCGCGATTCTTCACAGATATCGTCGATTCCGAACTCGGCAACTTCATAGCCAGTACAGACTTCGGTTTTTTGTGTAACGGTTTCAATATAGATATCCGTGCCGCACTTAACCTTAATTTCGCAACGGGTAATTTCAAACGCCGAAACAACTGTACCCTAACCCAAGTCGTCAACAACGTACAGAACGGTTTTCAAGATTTAAGTACCAACGGTTGGGACGGATGGCTCTCGATGACCGCGGTTCCACAAAATAATATCTATGGGGCATACATCGTCGCGGAAACCGAGGCCGCCGTGCGAATAGGAAACAAAACCTTCATCGACAGCAAGATCCTCGATTGGGGTCGCGGCTTCCTCTCGCAGGGCGTGAATGGCGTCATCAAGACTCCGGGCGCTGTCATTGAAAACCAAATCAACAATGCGCTAGGCAGCGGGCAACGCCGTGTTGAAGTTGCCGATGAAATCAGTGAAATTCTCGGTGCGCTCATGAACCAACTCATGAGCACCGCTCTTCGCGGACTCTCCAACGCAGCTGCTGGTAGCCAGAGTGCCATCTCCGGAAGGACTGGCGGTGTCGGCCCGGCACCGAATATAAGTGACGCTGACCTTACAGGTACCCGCGCAGGCGGAAACGTAACGGGTCAGGAAATTACCTTCACTGGCGGACCTGGCACAACCACCTACGGAGGACCTGGGCCGGCGCCAATTAACAATACGCCACCGCCCGGACAAGGCCCCGCCAATCAACCGGCAACAACGACGACGCTTGTCGGAAAGACGCTCACTGGCGCCGAGGTAAATGGCAACCTGTATGGTGCAAACATCAGAAACATCGTCTTCACCCCAGAAGGAGGCATACTCAAGGTCCAAGCGACCGCTCAACGTCCCGTCACGACAGTTGGACGCGTGCGCGTGCGCGCGGGAAGCATCTGGCTCTGTCGTCCGGCTGGCTGTAGCGCAGCCAATCCGCCGGTCCTCATCAACAACATCGCTACCGAGGTCCCCGGCGGTATCGAGATTACTGTCGCCGGAGGCAATGCCTCCATGCAAAGTGCTAGTGGGCTTATCACGGCTGATCCTACCACCGGTCGCTCGATCGGTATCTCCGTTGATAACGTCAACGTATCTCCCGGACCTCAATCATTTAATACACCGAATATCACGAATGCGAAAATCGTTCAGGCTACCATTATCGGCGACATCACCTCGACGGATGTTGAAGGAGGGCGCATCACGAGCGGTCGTGCCATCGTCGCGGGCAACCCGCTCCCGCCGCGAGCCCATATCGAGCCTGACTCCGTCCTTCAAAGCGCGAATTTGAATTCACCTATCGTCTACAATGTCGGCACCACACAGAATGTCTCACATATCGAAACAGGATTCCTGCGCGGGGGAGCGGTCAACTCCGGTTCGGTGACAACCGGCCCTCTTGCGGGCACGAATCTTACTGGCTTCACCGTCGCGGTCAACGTGACCAGTCCAACCGGTGGCAACATTCCGGGAAGTACCGTGTCGAATATCCAGGGAGTAGCCGGCGTCAACTCGACCGGAGGCATCATCGCAACCGGCGCAACGCGAAGCGAAGGAGATCTCTTCAATGACGTCGACATCACCGGCATCATCACCAAACAGGGAACCGTCCAATAGTCATGTCTTCCTTCTTTAAAAAAACACTGGTTGCTGTAACTCTTGTGGCACTTGTGTTCATCGTTCCTCTCTCTGCGTCCGCGGGAACTGCAGAACCTTCCTTCTGGTCTAACCCCATCGGAGCAATCGTCTCCGGCATTGTCAATTCTGTCGGAAAGGTTTATGCAATAGTCACCGAGACGATCCTTATCCCCATCGCAGGATTCATCCTCTCAGCCGTTGGTCTGGTGCTTGACGTCATCGTTAAACTCAACTTCAACCGCGATATTTTCGTGATTGACGGCATCACCATCGGCTGGACCGTCATCCGCGACCTCATCAACATGGGGTTCATCTTCATCCTGCTCTACTCTGCTATCTCAACGATACTTCAGCTCGGCGGCTCGCAGGCCCGCCAGGTCCTGCCACGCATCATCTTTGCCGCACTCATGATCAACTTCAGCCTTTTTTTCAGCAAGGTCATCATTGATGCGGGAAATATCATCGCTCACGGCTTCTACAACTCGCAGGTCCTGACACAGAACGGCGGCCGCTCATTGAGTGCGACATTCCGAGATTCATTAAAAATGGGCGTGATGTACGATGCCCAACAAGCGAACGGAAAGCTGGCCCCGAGATCGGCCGGGGGAGTACTTGACGGAACAAGCGCGTACATAAACGCAACGATGCGACTACTGCTCATTCTTATTGCAATCTACGCCTTCGGTAGCGTTCTGTTCATATTCCTCGGCAGAATCGTCGGTCTTATCTTCATGATGATGCTCGCCCCCGTCGGTTTCATCGGGAGCATTCTGCCTAAAACAAGTGGCCTCTCGTCGTGGTGGTGGAAAACGCTCATCGACCAAACCCTGGTCGCGCCGGTATTCTTTGTCCTAATGTACCTCACTGTGAGAATATCCAGCTCTATCATTGCTGCGATTCCTGCCAATACCGTGAACGGATCACTCGACCCGACCTTTTACGTGAACTACCTCATCGTCGCCGGCCTTTTGATCTACACGGTCAGGATAACGAAAAAGCTTGGAGGTGAATTCGGTTCGATCGCCACCAACCTCGGCAAAAGCGCTGCGGGACTTGTCGGTACTGTTGCGTTGGGTGTTGCGACCGGCGGAGGCTCGGCCGCACTTCGTCTTGGTGCCCGCGCCGCAGCCTCAAGCGGACTTGCAGGTGCTGTCGGCGGACAAATGCGAAGCATTGCCGGCGGAGAAGGTATGGGCAAGATTGGCGTCGGCAGATTCAAGCCTGTCCAACAACTTGCTAAGCGCACCATAAATACAACCGATCGCATGTCAAAGGCTGGTTTCGATATCCGCGAGAATAAAGGGTTCCAGAAAATCGCCGGCATAGCTGGCCTCGGCAAGAAAAATGACTGGGCCTCAAGTATCGGCGTCGACAAGATGGTGACCCGGCCGTTCAGCGAAGTACAGAAAGATCGCGAAAAAATCGAGAAGGACTACCTCAGAGTCTCGACGGGCAAGGATAAAGAGATGGGTAAACAACTCGAGGGCGCTCGAGATGAGCAAAAGAATCTTGAAACAGTGCGCAACATGCTCATTGCCGAAAAAGCAACCTTGAACAACGCGCCTCTCGAGGCCGAAAAACAGTCAATTCTTGCTGAAAAAGCGCGGCTCGAGGAGGAGAAGCGTGCCGCGACCGCCGAACAAAACGAGGCGCGACGGTTACGACTGTCCCACGAGGAGGCTTCAAGTGATGCCGGGGTAAGTCTCGAGGAGCGACAAAGGGCGTCCCGCGAGGCAATGGCCGCCGAGGATCGCGAGAAAGATGCGGAAAAGAAAGTCGCCGATATCGATACTCGCATCAAAGACTTCGATGAAGCGCTCAAATCAGTGACCAGCCAAGTGACCCACAACGTCGAAGAGGCGACCCAAACAATAGACAAGAACTTCTTCGGTTCGGTACGTGAAAAGAGAGATGTGTACGTACAACAGAAACGCCTCGCTGAAAGCGATAAGGCCCAAGCCGAGCGAGAACTCAAGAACAACGAAGAATCGCTCAAGACCAACAAGCAGATGGCCGAAACGCAGTTGAACGAAGCGGACCGGCAGGCTGCTCAAGCGCGAGTACAACAAGACACCGCAAACATCGCCGCAAGCAAGACGAAACTTGCTGAAGCGAACAAGCGCATCGAGGAGGTGGGAAAGAATCTCGAGCCGCTCGAATCGGCAGTGAAGATCGCGGAGAGGGCAGCAGAAAAGAGCGCTTCGGGAGCAGAAAACTTCCAGGAACTCTTTGCGTCGCTTGAAAAACAAACCGGGGGGATTAGCGGAGCTTTGGAGTCTTCTGCAAAATTCAGGGAGGTTGCAGCAAAAGAATTCGAGACAGCAAGTAAGAAAGGACTCCTTGGCAACATTTTCGAGGACACCGAGACGAACAAGAAGATAGCCGAGAGTTATAAGAAGTACGTAAAGGAAGGCAAGATCGAGGAGGATGACGAAACCGACAAGGACCTGACCAAGCTCATCAAAACCCTTCATAAGAAACGCTACGGCAAAGATTTCGACGAACCAAAGGGTGAGGAGGAGGGTGGTGATAAGAAAAAGAAGGAGAAAAAAGAAGAATAATGGATGAACGCCTCAAAAAAGAAATATTCCAGCGATTCGAGAACTTACCTGAAGATGTTCAGGCGGTCATCCTCTCATCCGATTTTCCACAAAAGATAGAGACGATTAGAGAGAAACACAGCCTGACGATCGACCAAGCGGGCGATTTAAGCAATGAATCGACGTTTATCATGATCGGACTTGAGCGCCCCTCTGCGTTCGTCGACAACGTGCGAAAAACGCTCGACCTCACACCGGAGAAAGCCTCCGCGGTGGCGACCGACGTGAACGAACTTATTTTCAAAGAGATCCGCGAATCCCTCAAGCATATACATGCGAAGGACGAGCCTTCGGCAAAGATGCCAATAGAAACCGCTCCTGCCGCACCAAAAACATTCGAACCACCAATTCCGCCACCACCAACAGACGACACTGTGCGCATTGAACCTGCTCCCATTGAGGAACAGACAGTACCCGAAAACCTCCCGTCCGGTGCACCACCTATCGCATGGAAAACACCAGGGGAAGAGACTCCCGTTCCTCCTTCACGATTCAACGACCCGCCACCTGCGCCACTCGAGGCTGCACCCCGCTTCTCTTCCGCTCGGTCACCCCAACCCTTCGCCATGGCCGATATACCGAAAAAAGAACCCGTTATCTCCGTAACGGAAATGGCCTCTGTCATACCGCAACCCTCGAACCCGACGCAGAGACCCGTCGCTCCGGCTACTACGCAGAGACCAATGCAAAACACCGTCATCAAGGGTTTCGCTGACAAGCAGTCCGGTGGCGACATGCAGCCACAGGGGGGCATCGTCGGTCAAAAATTATCGACGACGACGACCCTTCCTCGAGAAGAGAAGCGGTACATTGTTGATCCATATAGAGAACCTGTTGAGTAAGCATGAGATTCCAAGTCCCACAATTCGTTGGCGTCGAAGATAAGATCTTCGGCCCGTTCACGTTCAAGCAATTCATCTTTATCGCCGGTGGAGGCGGTATTTCCTTTATACTATGGAACTTCCTCGGGTGGTGGAGTATACCGTTCATAGTCCCCGTTCTCTCGCTCACTGCTGCACTCGCATTCTACAAACTTCACGGTAAGCCATTCATACAAGTCATGGAGTCCGCGTTCAAATACTATTCCGGCAGCAGACTTTATACCTGGAAGAAACTCCCTTCAAAGAAGATCATCGAACAGGCAGCTGTAAACGCACAGAAACCCCAGTCGCAAGTGTACGTACCGAAACTGTCGACAAGTAAGCTCAAAGATCTGACCTGGAGTCTCGATATCAAAGAGAACCTCAACCCGCTGACACGAGACGATGAATTGAGACATGGACACATGAGAGATGAGAGACTTTCGTAGAGTATAATTGACATGTAGTTACCCCATCATATGGCCATCCAATCAAAAGCCGCGCAGGAGTTCGTACCGATCGAAGAGATCCGGGACGGTATCGTCATACTCAAAGACGGAGGGATGAGGGCCATCGCCATGACCTCGTCATTGAACTTTGCGCTTAAATCGGAAGAAAACCAGCAGGCAATCATCCTTCAGTTCCAGAACTTTCTGAACTCCCTCGATTTTGCGGTGCAGATATTCATTCAATCGCGTCGCATCGACATTAGGCCTTATCTCGCCCTTCTCGAGTCGCGCCACAAGGAACAGACCGACGACCTGATGAAGATACAGACGCGAGAGTATATCGACTTCGTAAAAACATTCACCGAAACGACAAGTATTATGACCAAGACATTTTTTATCGTCGTTCCATATTCCGGCAACGCCCTCGGAGGCAAAAAAGGGGGCTTCCCGATATCGCTTGGGGGCCTGAAAGGGAAAGATAAAGACGAGGTCACCAAACGAAAAGAAGAGGCATTCGAAGAGAACCGCGCCCAGCTTGAGCAACGGCTTTCCGTCATCGAACAGGGACTTGTCCGATGCGGCATCCGCGCGGTTCAACTTGGAACAGAAGAGATCATCGAGCTGTACTACAAAATATTCAACCCCGGCGAGGTCGAAAAACCGATCCAAATAAACTAAACCATCATGAGTTTTCTCGAAAAAATAGGATTGAAACGATCGAACACGCCGAAGCCGCAGATAACGGCCATCTTGCCGCAGCAGATTTACGATGCTGGCGTACTGGAACTCAAGGATATCATCGCGCCATCCGCTCTCAAGGTGTCTCCACGAGAATTCCATATTGGCGAGAAAATAGCCCGAACATTCTTCGTCATGTCCTATCCTCGTTTTCTCTCCGAAGGCTGGTTCTCTCCCATCGTCAACTTGGACAAGGTCTTCGACATCGCGATATTCGTGCACCCTATCGACACCGCCCAGGTCCTACGCCAATTCCAAAAGAAGGTCGCCGAGGTCCAGAGCCAGATACACATGAGGGAAGAGAAGGGGCTTGTGCGCGACCCGATGCTCGATACGGCGTACCAAGACCTCGAACAGTTGCGAGACGACCTTCAGCAAGCCCAAGAAAAGCTCTTTGATGTCGGGCTTTACATCACCATTTACGGTGACAATGAAAGCGAGTTGGACAAGATCGAATCCGAGGTAAAATCCATCCTTGAATCGAAACTGATCTACGTCAAACCGGCCCTCTTTCAGCAGGAGCAAGGTTTCCGAAGCACATTGCCTATATGCTCCGATGAACTCGCGGTTCACTCGAAGCTCAATTCATCGCCGCTCTCATCGATATTCCCGTTCGTCTCTTTCGACCTCACATCCGACAAGGGGATTCTGTACGGCATCAATCGCCACAACTCGAGCTTGGTACTTTTTGACCGATTCAGCCTTGAAAACTACAACTCGATTACCTTTGCTAAGTCAGGTTCTGGAAAATCTTACACAACAAAACTCGAGATCCTCCGAACTCTCATGTTCGATACCGAGGTCATTGTCATAGACCCAGAACGCGAGTATGAGTACATGGCCGAGGCCGTCGGAGGACGCTATTTCAATATCTCTCTTACCTCGGAACACCACATCAATCCTTTTGACCTACCCACAATCCGCGAGGACGAATCACCGTCGGACGTCCTCCGCTCGAACATCGTCACTTTGGTAGGACTCTTCCGTATCATGCTCGGGGGACTATCGCCCGAGGAAGATGCCATCATCGATCGTGCCATCACCGAAACGTACGCGCTCAAAGACATCACACCTGACTCTGACTTCACGAACTCCGAACCACCTCTCATGTCAGACTTCGAGCTCGTTCTTGCGGGAATGGAAGGGGCCGAAGGACTTGTTCAAAAACTCTCGAAGTACACCCGGGGCACCTGGGCCGGTTTCATCAATAAGCCGTCGAATGTAGACATCAACGCAAAGTTCATCGTCTTCTCCCTTCGAGACATGGAAGACGAGTTGAAACCTGTCGCGATGTATATCGTGACCCACTATATCTGGAATGCTATCCGTAGAAGCCTTCGAAAACGCCTCTTGGTCATCGACGAGGCGTGGTGGATGATGAGGTCTGAAGATACCGCATCGTTCCTGCTCGGGCTCGCGAAACGAGGCCGCAAGTACTATCTTGGTCTTGCAACGATCACCCAGGACGTCGACGACTTCTTGAAATCACCCTACGGACTACCCATCCTCACCAACTCTTCGATCCAAATACTTCTCAAACAATCGCCAACTTCCATCGACCGCCTCAAACAGGTCTTCAACCTGACCGACGAGGAAAAGTATCTTCTGCTCGAATCTGATGTCGGTGAGGGAATGTTCTTCGTCGGCCTGAAGCATGTGGCCATAAAGATCATTGCTTCGTACACGGAGGACCAGATCATTACATCAGACCCGTCACAGGTCCTCGCTATAAAAAAGGCGAAGGAGGAACACGCTGCCGCTGGTGGATAAAACAGACATGAGGGAAGGGGTCGCATGATACAATACATATGATGTCTATAGGCTCTATTTCGCGCACATTCACACTATTCCTGCTCATGATCGGGGCTTTTTTCCTGTTCAAAGCAGCAGAAGTGCAGGCCCAACAATCGTCTTTCGTTGACTCTCTCTTCGCGATCGAGACCGTACCAGAATTCCCTCGGCCGGGAGAGACAACGACCGCCGAGATCAAAACATTCTCGCTCGATCTCGATAGAGCAGACATATCGTGGTATATAAACGGCAAGCTTCAAAAAAGCGCTATCGGGGAACGACGCTTCTCATTTACAATGGTCCCTCTCGGGCAAACCCTTTCTCTTGATGTCGCGATCAAACCATTCGAAGGTGGTCTCATAACAAAGAACTTCACTATGCGACCCGGCGCGGTCGAGATACTGTGGGAGGCATCGGGGTACGTTCCTCCGTTCTATAAGGGAAGGGGTCTCTTTGTGAACGAGGGAGGGTTGCGAGCAGCTGCCTCTCCCCACATGACAGACCTGAACGGAAAAGTGGTCCCGGCCAAGAATCTCGTCTACAAATGGAAGGTGAACAATAACGTTCTTGTTGAATCGAGTGGCTACGGCAAAAGTTCGATCGTAATCGGCGAAAGTACCCGGTTCAGAGCAACGACCATCGAGGTTGAGGTTCGTACCGTCGACGGTTCATCGATCGCGGTCGCAAGCGAAACACTCGAGCCTCAATCCCCACAAGCAGTCCTCTATGAGGAGAGCCCTCTGTACGGCATACTCTACAATAGCGCCCTTACCGGAGAGTTCGATTTGCGCGAGGTGGAGCTTAAAATGACCGCCGTTCCATACTTTTTTTCGACATCACCCACCGAAAAGAATCTCACCTATGTATGGCGAGTTGACGGAACAGAACTCATCGGCAAGGCTCAGGAGGGGAGTATCGCCGTGAGACGCCCGAGCGACGCGCGCATCAACTCGCCTGTAGATCTTTTCATTAAACACGCGACCAAACCGTTCCAAAGCGCACAAACGGCATTTACCATTAAATTCGGCAGATAATATGCGAAAGCTATTTCCCACAATCCTCCTTATCGTAGCCGCCGTTGCGGTCCTTACGCCAACAACCCTACTGATCGCAGGCACAACAGACTATGTTCCGCTTGCGCCTCTGCCGAACACCACGACAGCCGCCGGAGGAGCGACGCTTCAAACATACATCCCTGGTATCTACAAACTCGGCGTCGGCATGGCAGGAGTGCTCGCGGTCCTCATGATCACGTGGGGAGGCCTTGAGTACATGATGAGCGAGGCCGTCAGCAGTAAAGCGGAAGCTAAAAAAAGGATCTGGAGTGCACTTGGGGGATTGATACTCGCATTCCTTTCATACGTCATCCTGTACACAATCAATCCGAACCTCGTGACATTTAGCTTGAATCTATAAACATGTCGAAAAAAACAGCAACCATACTCATCATATTGCTCATACTTCTCGTTGGCGGGGGTTTCGTCGGTTTTTACCTGTACATCAACCCGGGGGGTGAGGGGGGTGGGACCACACCAGGGACCACGGATCGTCCGGACCTCTTCCCATTCCCCTCGCCATCACCGAGCGGTTCGAATGGAAACAACGGCAACACCGGAAACCAGGGAACTAATGGCCAGCAGACGCAGATCGGCAAACTTCGCCGGATATCAGATGAACCTGTCGCCGGTATCTCATTCCTACAAAAAGAAAGTATCTCTCTTATTCACTACCTCGAACGCCGAACCGTCCCTCGAACATACGAGGTTGATGTCGCGTCCCTGAGGAAAAACCGCCTTGCGAGCACCAACATACCCAAGGTTATCTATGAAGGTACATGGGTAGAGAATGGTAATGGGATCATCATGCGGTATCTCAAAGATGACAACATGAGCATCGAGAGCTATTACGCACGTCTTGTCGACCCGAAAGAGAGCACCTCTTCTCCGAAGACTCCTGGGGTTGGAACGACCGCGGAAACCGACATACAAGCGATCGAGGGAGTGTTCCTTCCCGTCAACATCGTCTCCCTCTCGCCGTCACCAAAACGAGATAAGATCTTCTATATCTCGACGGGTCTCAACGGTTCGGTCGGCACTATCGCAAATCCTGACGGCACCAAAAAGGTTCAGGTCTTTGACTCCCCGCTACGAGAATGGACATCGCAGTGGGCAAAAGAGGACACTATTGTTCTCGCTACAAAGGCGTCGGGTGTGGTCACGGGGCATCTCTACTTCCTCAATACACGGACCAATTCCGTGACTCCTATCATAAGTGGCGTTTTGGGACTGACGGGTCTCGCAAGTACTGATGCACAAAAAATACTGTACAGCGGGGCGCTTCAAACAGGGCTCTCAACATCGCTTTTTGATATAAAGACTGGGCAAGCAAAAGCATTTGAATCGAACACGCTACCTGAAAAATGCGTCTGGAGCGCCAAGAACGTTCAGACAGTATTTTGTGCGGTTCCCAAAAATATCCCCGTGGGCCTATACCCTGACGACTGGTATATGGGGAAGATTGGTTTTGATGATACGATCGTTATGATAAATACCTCCACTGGGGAATCGAAAGATGTCATGAACCTGAGCCAAGTGGCCCTCCAAGAGATCGATGCCATCGACCTATCCCTCGACCAGCAAGAAAAGAGTCTTTTGTTCAGGAACAAAAAAGACCTTAGTGCGTGGGTGCTCACCCTTGAATAGAAAAAGCTCTCTATACTAAAGAGCTTTTTGTTTATCTGGACTGTAGCGAATGACAATCCTCCTACCTCTCCCTTGTCCGACCGACTCGGTCGAAAGCTCCGGGTTGTCGCTAAAGAAAGAATGAACGATCATGCGCTCGTATGAGGACATGGGCTCGAGTTCAACATCTATTTTGAACGAAATCGCCCGATCACCCATGATCTTTATCTTGTTCTTGAGATCGTTCAACTGCCGCGCCTGGTAGTCATTCACATCAACATTGAATTTGATGTCTTCGTTGCCAGACTTCTTTTGTACGATCTTCTTTATGAGATGCTTCAGTGCGGAAAAATGCTCGCCATTCTTTCCGATAAGTATCCCTGATTCAGCACTTCGTATGACAAATGTCGGTGAATCAGCGTCTGTAGAGACAACATCAATGGAACTGAAAGAAACATTAAGTGTTGCAAGGAATTCCTCTATGATCTTTTGTATGTCCTGTGTCTGCATGGTGGCATTTTATGGGTTGCGAACGTTCCTTCGAGTACGCTGAAGGAACATTTCCTGACCGATAGAGAACAGATTACTGGTAATCCAGTAAATAGCAAGAGCTCCGGAGAGCGTGTATGAGATGACGCCGATGAAGATCGGCAGGACATATTTTGTTTGCGTATTCATACTCCGGGCAAAATCAGCTTCGAACGTGCCTTTTTCTCCCGATGTGTCCGAACCGCGCGTATCAATCATGATCTTTGCTTGAATGAACTGGGTCAACCCGACAAGGAAGGCGAGGAGTATGTTCTTGGTGTCAGAAATATCAAAAAGGCCCAAAAAGGTCGTGCTGATATGGTCAGGAACCTTTACGAATGAGTAAAGTTCCGCCTGGTTAACCGCTGGCAGACCGCTCATGAATACATGGTAGAGGGCGAAAAGGATGGGCAGCTGGAGGATGAGAAGAAGGATCCCGGAAAAAGGATTGACGCCCTTTTCTTTATACAACGCCATCATTCTTCGAGCCTGCTCTTCTTTATTGTCTTTATACTTCTCTTTCAAACGATTCACCTCTGGCTGGACCTCCTTCATGGCAAGCTGTGTCATTATGGCCTTCTTTGAAAGAGGGAAGAGTATTACCTTGACGATGACAGTAAGAATGACAACAGCAACACCCGCGTCAACGAATGTGAGCGAGCCGACTAAAAAAATAAGCCCGTTATACAGGGGCTGGTAGATAAACTCGTGGTACAAAGCCGACATTCCACCATTCTAGCCCAGCTTCGATGGCTCGGCAAACATATACTTCTTTAGACTACAAAACCCTCTATTTCTGCGCGCACATCCTTATATTGAGCGTGTACACTTCCTTTGTGAGCGAAAAATATATAGATGCGACCTACTTGGATGCGGGGAAGTACTTTTTCAACCACTGAATAGATGCGTCGGCGTATCCTGTTCCGGTCAACAGCTTGTTGCGCGGTCGATTTCGGAACTACCACGGAAAATCGTGCCTTTCCTGGGACAGGATAGACCGACACGGAAAAAAGCCTGCCGTTGTGGCGTTCCGGTCTTGTAGTAGGTAAGAGAGAGCCCCGGGCAAGCCTGTGTTTGCGCGGAACCATGGCCTTCTTTTAGACGGCGAGGCGTGATCGTCCTTTGCGACGGCGGCGTGCAAGAGCCTTTCGACCACCTGCGGTCTTCGATCGGACCAAAAACCCGTGTGTTTTCGCTCGCTTTCGCTTCTTCGGTTTGTAGGTAAACGACATGATTGATGAGTATACATTGTTTTAAATTTTTAACAAGGCACGGCCTTCCTTTGGGACTGTAAAAGTTTTGAAGTATCTCTGTTCACAGCTTATGAACAGCTTATGAACATAAAGTGGTCTCATTCACAAGTGTCGCATTTTTAGAGCGAGTATATAATTACCTGACTAATCTCTATCCCTAACCTTTGCATCCATCGCACATGACCGATAATAAAAAACTCTGGGAAAGCGTACTCGCTGAGATGGAGACGTCGGTATCGAAAGCAAGCTTCAAGACCTGGTTCAAGGATACGTATATCGCCCGACAGGAGGAGGGGGTTATCCACGTGAGCGTCCCGAACCCCTTTGTTAAAGATTGGCTCACCACCAAATATCACAAATTCATCCTTCGGTCCCTCAGAAACTACGGTGAACACGTGCGTGGGGTCGAGTATATGATCTCTCGCGACGGCGCCCGAAAAGAAGACACCTCTCAAAAAAACCCTTCATTCGGGCCTAATTACGAGCTCCCGTTGAACGATTTCTACGTTAATAAAGAAGATAATCTCAATCCCCGCTACGGATTCGATACGTTCATCGTCGGCCCGTTCAACGATCTCGCCCACGCTGCGGCGCAAGCGATCATCAAGAATCCCGGGGTGAGCTACAACCCGCTCTTTGTGTATGGCAACACCGGACATGGAAAAACACACCTTATCCAGGCTGTCGGAAACGAGATAAAGAACGTTTTCAAAGAAAAAAAGGTCTTCTATATCACCTCGGAAAAATTCGCCCTTGATTATATAAACTCCGTTCAAACGAACAAGACGACTTCTTTCAAAGAAAAATATCGCAAGTATGACGTGCTCATCATGGACGATATCCAATTCCTCTCGAATAAAGAAAAGACCCAGGAAGAGCTCTTCCATCTATTCAACACACTCTACGACAACAACAGACAGATTGTATTTTCTTCGGACAAACACCCGAATTACATTCCCAACCTCGAAGATCGTTTGAAATCTCGCTTTAGCGCCGGGATGATCGTTGATATCCAGCCTCCAGACAGAGATTCTCGGGCCGCTATCATAAAAACAAAGGCTGCAAGGCTTAATTTCCCCCTCAACCAAGAAACTGTTGATTTCCTCGCCGACACATTAGAGAGCAACATCCGAGAGATTGAAGGTGTATTGAACAGCATCAACTGCCAAGCTCAACTCAAGGGCCGAGATCTGAACATTCTGGAGGTTAAGAACTTACTTAAAAGCAGTGCTCGTCCGAAAAAAACCGTGTCTGTTAAAGATATCATCAAGGTTGTGGCGGATTTCTACAACATTGACGAGAATAGTATTTACGAAAAGACCAGACGCAAAGAGGTTGTTAAACCGAGACAGCTCATCATGTACATTCTGCGCGAAGAATTCAATATATCGTACCCGACCATTGGCCAAAAATTAGGAGGGAGAGACCACACAACGGTAATTCACTCCTGTGAAAAAATAAAAAATGACCTCAAGATAGATCATGTGCTTGCCCAAGAGTTGAATCAGATAAAAGCGTTGATATAGGTGTGAATAACATTCGGAAAAAGTGGGAACATCATCGGGATACACTGTCTGTTCTAAAAAAATCTCCCGACAATCAACAAAGAATCCTTCTGAATCCACAAGTAACCGTTCGTGTGTACACACAAAAGAGCTGTTGAAATAAGGATGCATCGACAATATCCACATACCCACAGGACTATCATATATATCTTCTCTTATATAGAAACTTATGAAATTTGAATGTGTAAAAAGTGTTCTTGAGGAATCGGTATCGATTGTTAGTAAGATCGCAGGGAAACACACGAGCCTTCCCGTCCTTTCATGTGTGAAAGTCGAGGCTCATAAGGGTGTTGTGCGTATCGCTGCCACCAACCTTGATATGGGAATCGTCTTTTCCGTTCCGGCAAAAGTATCTAGTGAGGGGGTTGTGGCCGTGTCGGGAAGTGTTCTTTCCGCGTTCCTATCAAGTTCAGGAAAGGAAAAGAACGTAACTCTCGAGGTGTTCCAAGGAAACCTCCGGGTTATAGGTTCCAAGAGCTCTACCGTCATCAAAGCGGTACCCCACGATGATTTTCCGGAGATACCGAAGCCTGACAGCACAACATCTTTTTCATTACCAGCGCAGGAGCTTTTGAGCGGTCTCTCCTCAGTCTCTCATTTCAGCGCTGTTAGTGCGGTGAAGCCAGAGTTAGCAAGTGTGTGCGTCTACTCCGATCCTGACTGGATATATTTCGTCGCCACAGACTCGTTTAGATTGGGAGAAAAACGCATCAAAGCGAAAAAAACACCTGAATTCAAGGTTTTGATCCCAGGTAAGAATATCCCAGAGATGATGCGTGTATTATCGCAGGCCGGCGGCGACATTGTCGTGTCGATACACGACCATCAACTTTCAGTATCGAACGATTCAATGTTCGTGGTGTCGCGTTTGGTGGAGGGTTCGTTCCCTGACTATAAACAGATCATTCCAAAGAACCACACATCAAGCGTTATTGCCCTCAAGGAGGACCTGTCACAGGTGTTTAAGGCGCTCTCTGTGTTCTCGGATAAATTCAACCAGCTTCACGTTGGTGTTTTTCCGAAAGATAAAAGGATCGAGTTTTCCAGCAAGAACAACGATGTCGGAGAAAGTCATCACGCGATCCCGGCGACCCTTACCGGAGAAGCGCTCGAAGTGAATTTCAACATCAGATATCTTATCGACTGTCTTCCTGTCATCGGGAGCGATAGCGTTTCACTCGAATTCAGTGGTGTCGGCAAACCCCTTGTTATTCGCGGAGTAGGAGACTCGACGTTTTTGCACCTCGTGATGCCGATGAACAAGTAAATGGCACTTACGCATATAAAAGACTCATTCGCGAGGATCTTGAAGCGTCTTGGGGCCGCGCACGATGCGAAACAGATCGTTCGTGATGCGGTATGCTCGATAGCAAGGGTTGAGCTCGATACAAAAGCCATTGTTATCAAAGAGGGGGTGGTCAGGATAACGACGCACCCCACTCTCAAGGCAGAGATACTTTTCCATACAAACGCTATCCTCGAGCGGATAAACGCGACGGGTAACAAAAAGATAACTTCTATTGAGTAGCGGTGGTCCGAATGGTCCCGACCGTCTCGGTTTTGTTGAATACTGTGTCGTACACGACCACTTTAAGCTCGTTCTCTTGGCGGACAAGGGGAAGCTCGGTAAGGTCGACGGTCATGGTAAGGGGAATGGTCCGCGTGGTGGCGACGAAAGATCCGTTAACGAAGACGTCCATTCTGTTGGGAACGTACGGACCCGATGCTGAGACGGAGACCGGTATTTTGGCATTGTCCGGGTATGTCATCTGCGGCATAGGTGAGGTGATGGTTACGCGCGGAGCATTTTGAGGTGTGTGCACATCGTCGAATGTTGTTGGTATCACCGCATTCGTTTCGTTGGTGAGACCGCGTGAGGCCGCCCAGGTCTGCACCGCGTACTCCCATGATGTGAATTGTGAATCTCTCTCGGGTTGTTCCGGTCGCGGTCCGTGCGGGTTACTTCTCGAGACCCAATAAAGAATCGTGTGAATATTTCTTACAACTCTTTCCTTTTTGGTTTCTTCGGGAGTTCTGTCTGTGGCCAGTTTTCCAGACACAGCGTCGACGACATACGACTCACCACCCTCCCACAAGCCTCGTACGACAGGATTCACACTCCGGTCGTCTACAGGTGCCACCCGCTCGAATTTTTTGTCAGGAAGACCTCGTAGGGCCTCGCTCATAACTTTGTTCCATAGCGGCGCGATGATAAAACGAGCCACTTTTTTTTCCATTGGACGATTATCGTTGTTTCCGGCCCAGGCCCCGAGGACGAAATCGGGAGTGTAACCGATAATCCAGGCATCACGATAATCGTTAGTTGTTCCTGTTTTTACCGCCACATCGCGCCCAGGGAAATAAAGGGGTGAGTTTTCGCCGAACGCTGGCGCTCGTGCCTTATTGTCGGAGAGAACGTCGTTTATCTTTACCGCGACATCTTGAGATATGACCTGTGTCGGGTTCGGCTGCAGCTGCTCGATGACATTTCCATCACCGTCTTCGATGCGAAGGACGCCTGTGTGTGCTGTTCGCGACCCATTGTTGGCAAAAACACCATATGCGCTCGTTATTTCAAGAAGGCTCACCTCTCCGCCTCCTAGAACGAGAGTAAGTCCATACCGGTCGATGTCGGTGAGCGTTGTGATACCCATATCACGGGCGGTCGAGAGTGAGTCGCGCAGACCGGCAAGATAGAGCGTCTTGATTGCGGGGATGTTTATGGACTGTGCAAGGGCATCGCGCATCGAAATAGGGCCTCGATATATTTGGTCGTAGTTTTCTGGCATGTAACACACCGCGGTCGGGGTTTTTTGACTGCCATCAGGGTTGCACTCCGTTGAGAACTCTGTTTTGACGTCGAGCAGTACTGTTTGGGGAAGGAACCCTTTTTCAAAGGCTGTTGCATATACGAATGGTTTGAACGTCGATCCGGGTTGTCTTTTTCCGGTCGCAACATTGAAATTACCATCTATTTCTTCGTCGAAATAGTCGCGTGACCCCACCATGGTGAGTATTTCGCCCGTCGCTGGAACGATACCAACCAAGGAAACATTCTCTGCCTCAAGGAGCTTGTCGTTTTCGAGCGCTGCCTCCTTTGCGTATTGTTCCGCCTTCTCTTGCAGTTCGTAATCGAGTGTCGTGATGACCTTCAGGCCTTCTTCCTCGATGAATTGGGCGCCGTATTTTTTCTCAAGGTATTCACGGATGAAAATGACGAAATGCGGAGCTTTGATCCCGCGCTGTTCCTGCGGTCTGAACTCAACGGTTTCTTGCCTGGCCGCGTCGTATTCCTTTTGACTTATGAATCCATTCTCGAACATTCGCGAGAGCACGAGGTTCTTTCGTTCTTCGAGCTTGTCACGATTCGATCCGTACGGTGAATAGTAGGTCGGAGCGTTGGGTAGGGCGGCAAGATACGCCGCTTCCGTGATAGAGAGGTCGCGCGCAGGTTTGCCGAAGAAACTTTGGCTCGCCTCTTCTGCTCCGTAGATACTGCCGCCGTAGGGCGCTTCATTGAGGTAGAGGCCCAGTATTTGGTCCTTGCTATATACCTGCTCGAGTTTGAGAGCGAGGACCCATTCTTTGATCTTTCGCGAGACGCGTTTTTCGGAGGTGAGGATCGAGTTTTTTACCACCTGCTGGGTGATGGTCGAGCCTCCTTGGCCGAAGCTTCGAGTGCCTATGTTGGCGATGACTGCGCGAAGGAATGATATGGGGCGGATACCGATGTGTTCGTAGAACTCGCTATCCTCTATTGCGACCGCAGCATTCTTAAGGTGTCGCGAGATATCATTGTAGGGGACAACCGTCCTTTTGATGTTCTCGTGGATGTCGTACAGGAGGATCTCTCCTGTACGGTCATATATTTTGGTAGATTCCGTCACGCGACGGTCTTCTATGGATTTAAGATCGGGGATACTGAAGGTCGAGATCCATAGCAGGAACAAGGCGCTCGCAATGAATCCCAAAGACACGATGGTCGCCAAGGATCCAACGAAGAAACGGCGTACAAAGTGTTTTTGACGGTGTTTTACCTTGTGGGCATGCCGCATGATTGCAATGATAGCACAGCTTCTCTTTGTTATCGGTAGAACGATTTTATGTTACAGTTAACTCTACGATGGCTTTATTTGGGGGTAAAAACAAGATTTCGGTCCAAACTGATAACGATCGTATCACGAGGCTTTTGTCTCGTAACATTGAAGACGTTTTTGTAAAGGAGCATCTTGCAGCGCAACTTTTGTCAGGCAGGCGCTTGAGGGTGAAATTGGGATTCGATCCGACAGGTCCCAATGTTCATATCGGGCGAGCTATTACGCTGTGGAAGCTCAAAGAGTTCCAGGATCTGGGACACCAAGTTGTTTTTATCGTCGGTGATTTTACCGCACGTATCGGCGACCCTTCAGATAAGCTCTCAAAGCGCCCGATGCTTTCTGAAAAGGATATCCAGAATAATCTTAAGACGTACAAAAAGCAGATAGGGAATATCATCGACCTCTCTAAGGCCGAGTTTCATTTCAATAGCTCGTGGCTTTCAAAATTGTCTCTCGCAGATCTTATCGGATTGGCTGAAAGTTTCTCCATCCAACAGATGTCAAACAGGCGCAATTTCAAAGAGCGGCTCGAGCGCGGTGACGAGGTCTCTCTGCGGGAGTTTCTGTACCCGCTTCTTCAGGGGTACGACTCTGTTGCGGTCAAAGCAGATGTTGAGATCGGTGGATTCGATCAGTTGTTCAATCTGAAGGCGGGCCGTATCGTGCAACGTCATTTCAGTGTGGGAGAGCAGGATGTTCTCACGACACGCATGCTTTTGGGTACGGACGGGAGGAAGATGTCGACAAGCTGGGGCAACGTCATAAATATCGCCGATGAGCCCGCGGACATGTTCGGAAAGGTTATGTCTCTCAAGGACGAATTGATACCGGAATATACAGAGCTGTGTACGGAAGCGTCGATTGAAGAGGTCGAGCGGGTGAAACAAGACCTTGCGAACGCCGCAGTAAATCCGAAAGATTTAAAAGTCGACCTTGCCCGGAGGATTGTTTCTCGTTACTGGGGAGATGACAAGGCCGATGCTGCTGCACGGGGATTCGATAAGGTGTTCTCCTCGGGTGAGGTTCCGGAATCGATACCTGTGATGATCGCGGATCTTACGACGCCCCTTGTTGATATCGCTCTCAAGGCTGGAGTTGTCGCTTCTAAATCCGAGTGGCACCGACTGGTGGAGGGGGGCGGAGTCGCGTTCGTAGAAGGTGAGAAGATTACCGACCCGAAGGTACAGGTCACTCGCGACGGCGATCTCAAGATCGGCAAACGCCGTTTCCTTCGCATTCGCGCTTCATCACGCTAGATAATTCGCTATACAAAAACTCCCCCGGTTTATCCGGGGGAGTTTTCTATTTATCAAGAGAATATTTACGTGGTCTAAATCACTCATCTCCGTAATCATCACTGAGGTCGAGGTCATCGTCTTCTTCCTCTTCGTCGAGGTCGGTCTCTTCCGCCTCATCAGTATCTTTTTCCTCTTCATCCTCATCTTCTTCAAGTTCAAATTCCGGGTCTTGGTTGAGCCTCATAGAACGTGATTAAATTAGTAAACCTGATGGTACGTTTGTAATGCGATAGTTTTACCAAATCACTTTTTTCTTTGCAACCCGGGCCTATGTGTGGATAACATCATCGTCGAGAGGCGGCGTGCGTCAGCGCTGCGGCGATGGCGTCGTATTCATCATCAAGTCTCTTTTTTTGGGGCAGGGTAAGCAGTTTTTCGACCATGCGGATCACCTGGTCTTTCTCTGCTCGCCCATATCCTGTGACGGCAGTCTTTATCTGAAGGGGGTTATATTCGTGCACCGAGACATTGCCCAAGCGAGCCTCGTAGATGATGACACCCCGTGCGGCCGCAACGAGCATCGCGGTCTTTTGGTTCGTATTGAACATTAATGTTTCGATCGAGAGTTCTGTTGGGGAAAAATTTCCGATGAGTGCTCGCACCTCGAGACCGATGGTCGTCAACCTATCGTCGGGCAGGGCGCGAGGATTAGTTCGTATGCAACCCGACGATATTAGCGTGTCTCGCATGTGGCGCTCGATGATCGCCCACCCAACCCGTTCATAGCCAGGGTCGATACCGAGAATGCGCACAGGGATAGAATTATTCCGCATTGGTGAAGACATCTTGGACCTCGTCGCTCTCTTCGAGTGCATCAATGAGTGTCTCGAGGGCGCGGAGATCGTCTTCGGAGAGGGGAACGGTCGTTGTCGGTGTCCAAACACCCGCGTTTTTAGTGAATGCCCACAGAGCGCTTCCTTGTCCCGCGATGGAAAAACCTTGTTTTGAAAGTATCGTCTTCACCTCTTGGATTGCGCGGTTCGTGTTATCTGTCAGAACTTCGATCACCAGGGCTACGCCGCCCGGGCCGTACGCTTCGTATGTTGCGTTTTCGAGCGCAGCGCCCTTCTCGGTCGCTTTCTTTATCGCTCGCTCGATATTATCCGCGGGCATGTTCGCTTCTTTGGCTCGGTCAATCACCGCCTTAAGACCCGGAGATGAAAGATTTCCTCCGGCCTTGCGCGCTTCGACACTGATGAGTTTGGCGTACTTGCCGAATATCTTCGCTTTTTGTCCGTCGGTCTTTTCTTTCTTTCTTTTTATCTGCGTCCATTTGTTGTGTCCTGACATGGTTGTTGGTGTTTCTAGAGTAATTTTTCCTGCACTTTTTGCTTTTTGCCAAGATGTTCGTGCGCAAGAGAGGTGGCGGTCCTGCCGCGAGGCGTACGTTCAAGAAATCCTATCTGCATGAGGTACGGTTCATGATACTCCTCGATCGTGGCCTCTTCTTCGGATAACGCCGCAGCGATGGTCCCAAGACCTACCGGGCCCCCGCCGAATTTGTCGATGATCACCTCAAGGAGCTGTTTGTCCGAAGGGAGAAGTCCACGTTCGTCTACTCCCAATAATGTAAAAGCTTCTCGCACGAGGTCTCGGGTGAGGGGGCTTTTCTTCATTTGTGCAAAATCGCGGGCGCGCTTCAAAAGATAGTTCGCGGTGCGCGGGGTGTAACGGCTACGCGTGCTTATTTCGCGCGCGGCGTCGGGGTCAATCGGTACGCCGAGTATCGAGGCAGACCGCTCGATGATCTTTCGTATCTGATCGTCAGTGTAGAACTCGAGACGGAAGACTCCGCCGGAAAAACGGGACCGAAGCGGCGAGGAAAGCAGGGCGATACGGGTCGTTGCTGCAAGGAGCGTGAAAGGGGGAAGTTCGAGCTGAATAGTGCGGGCGGAAGGACCCTTACCGATGATAATGTCGAGAGAGCCTGATTCCATCGCGGGGTAGAGGATCTCCTCGACCGTTTTGTTGAGCCGATGTATCTCATCGATGAAGAGGATATCGCCAGGTGAAAGGTTGGTAAGTATCGAGGCAAGGTCGCCGACCTTCTCGATCGCCGGTCCCGAGGTCACTTTGATCTGGGCGTTGAGTTCTTTGCCGATGAGGTGCGCAAGCGTTGTCTTACCGAGCCCAGGTGGGCCATAAAAGAGGACGTGTTCGGGAGGGTGATTGCGCTCTTTTGCAGCCCCAAGGAGGATCTTCAGGTTTTCTTTGATGGTTTCCTGCCCGACATACTCATCCCAACGAGATGGGCGAAGGGTCATATCGAGGAATGCCTCATGATCGGGACCTCCGGGGGGTTGTTGGGTGGTTCTTGACATATTTTTCTTTTATGATATACTCTCCTTTAGAGAGCTTGAAACAACGCTCTTTTCATTTTGTCTTGTAGATTCGAGCTTTTCCAAGGTATGAATCTCTAAGCAATGGGCCGCCCAGGCTTATAGTATTTTCTTAAGGACGTTTTGGTTACGACTTCGGTCGCTCTACTGAAACTATCCTCATAGATTGTATTTAGCTTTCGCTTCGCGCGAAAGTATTGCTTAGAGATTCATCTCCTGGAGTCTCTCTATAGGATTTCAACGAACCGTGCCGCCATGGTACCTCTTTTTTCGTTCCCGTACATACTGTACAGCAACTTGTTTTGATGTCGCATTCTAATACAATCCGTATTCGATATCGACAACGCGTTTCAGTTCGTCGACAGAGGTCACACCGTTCAATATTTTGATCATGCCGTCCTCGCGCATGTCGAGAAGGCCTTGGCGTTTGGTTTCGCGCTTGATGTCGCGCTCGCTCGGGTTCTCGCGAAGAAGTTTTTCAAGCGCTTCATCGGTCCGTATCGCTTCATAAATACCGATGCGCCCTCTGTAGCCGGTATTGTTGCACTCTTCGCACCCGCCGCCTTCGTAGATAGTGTCGGTGTTGGGTACAATCTCCTTTCTTACGATCGAACCGAGGACTTTGGTGAATAACTCTTTGGTGGCACCCTCGAGTTTCACTGGTTTTTTACAATGGGGGCACAGTCGTCGCACGAGGCGCTGGGCCATCGTCAGGTTTACTGCTGATGTGATGATCTTCGGGTCCGCGCCGAGGTCTATCATACGGGCGAAAGAGCCGGCGGCGCTGTTCGTGTGCAGAGTCGAGAAGACCAAGTGTCCGGTAAGCGATGAGTTGATTGCGATTGTCATCGTTTCGCCGTCTCGGATTTCACCGACCATGATAACGTCCGGGTCTTGGCGCAGGGCGCTCCGCAGTCCTTCGAGGAAGGTATAGCCTTTTTTCGAATCGACCTGTGTTTGGACGATGCCGGGCAGGTGGTATTCAATAGGGTCCTCGATGGTGATAATCTTTACCTCGGGCGAGTGTATCTTCTTGAGCACCGCGTAGAGCGTGGTGGTCTTTCCTGAACCGGTCGGACCGGTGGTGAGGATCATACCGTTCGGTTTTCCGATCTCCCGTTCAAGTACGTCAAAGAGACCCTTTTCGATACCCAGCTCGTTGAGTGGTACTGAAATGGATGCTGGGTTCAGAACGCGCATCACGATGGATTCGCTGTATGCGCCGGGAATGATGGATGTTCTAATTTCTATATCGGATTCTTTTATCTTTACTGTGAAGCGGCCATCCTGTGCCTCGGCTTGGATGTTGAGTTTTAACCCGGAAAGGAGTTTGATGCGTGCCGCCATCAACTTGAACGTGTCGCGGTCGAAATCAACAGCGTTGTTGAGCACCCCATCGAGACGGTATCGTAGACGGACGTACCCCTCCTCCGGTTCTATGTGGATGTCAGATGCTTTGACGGCGAGCGCGCCGGCGATGATAGTCTCGAATATCCTAGAGATGCGAGAACTTTTTTTGAGCTCGAGGGTCTCTTTGAGTATCTTAATGAGGTTATTCAATGATTTGATGCTCGCCATCATCGTTGCGATCTCGTCACTCGATATTTCGATCGCCCCAGCCTTTGTTTCCGAAAGATACGAGACCTCTTTGTATTTTTCCCATGCTTTTTTCAAGCTCTCGATCGAGACCATGAAAATGATCGGTTCGAAGCCCCGTGCCTGAAGTCCCTCAACGGTCTTTTTTGCCACATCGTTGTTCGGGGAAAGGATACCTACTTGTATCTTTTTGCCGACCATATTGAAGACGGCGATTTGGCTAGACCGCGCGACATCTTCCGGAACGATCTTCAACGCATCGGTATTTATCGGTACCGGTCCAAGGTCGATATATTCGAGCCCATATCGTTGGGCGAGTATCTTAGCGAGGTTTTCCTCTTCTCTTTTTCTGAGGTCCGCGAGTTTCTTGTCCTGTTTTTCTTCGTCAAAGATTATCGTCATGTGTCCATTGTAGCTTTTCCAAGGCTATGGCTCAAAGGACGGGGACAGGGACTGTTATTGACAGTGCGCTATTTATAATGTTATAATTAAAGAGGAGTCGAGATGGCGCATGGTGCACCTCTCGGCACGCAACACAGACACTGAAACAAAAGGAACGCAGATGAAAGCACTCTTCAAGATCGCACTGTTCGTCGGGGCCCTGGTCTATATGTTCGCCGCCATTGCGTCGAGCGCCAGCGGTCAAGAGATCGTCGGTTATTCACCGGTCAAGAAAACCTTCGTCAACCAGCTCTACCGGCAAGGGGTCATCAAGCCGACCCCCGGCAATCTGGCCGTCGTTCGTCCTTCCTACCCGGTCTATATTCCCCCGGCCTCCTCGGTGACCGAAATCCACGCTGCTGGCACGTATCGTGCTCTTGGCGCCGGAGGTTTCGTCGCCAGTCGCACGGTCATCGTGACCGACAACTCGCAGAATACGTTCGGCGGACAGCCGCCATTCGCGTATTACAGTCACCATGGCACGGTGAAGACCACCGAGGTCCATGTCGGTCCCCACGGGAAGACCGTGAGTAAACGGTGAAGTTCTTTTCGGTCAAGCGCGCGTGATCATTCACGCGCGCTTTTTCTTTTCTTTTGGTAGAATATGCACCATGAAGCAGATAACGAAGAGCGTCGAAGAGACCCAGCGCATCGCGGCCGAGTTCGTGCGGAGACTTACACAGGTCGGTTCGAAGGCGCGTGTCATCGCACTCTGTGGCGATTTGGGGTCCGGCAAAACGACTTTCGTTCAAGGTGTCGCTCAGGCACTCGGCATCACGGCGACCATCACCAGTCCGACATTCGTCATCGTGAAGACCTACCAGACGACCAGTCCTGTATTCACAAAGCTTGTGCACATGGATGCATATCGGCTGCAGGGAGGCAAAGAGATCGAGACGGTGGGATTTTCCAAGTTCACTAGCGATCCAGAGAATCTTGTTCTCATTGAGTGGCCAGAACGCATGGGGGATATGTTCCTTTCCGACATCGAACGGGTCAATTTCACATTCATTGATGCTGCAACTCGCGAGATAGAGTTACCGTAGAGTGTTTCTTTAGGACGATGTCGGCCCCGCAAGGGGCTTTTTTGTTGACATTGTCCTGCATAACGGTAGTCTGTGCCTCGGAATGAACACTGTATGCTCTATGAAAAAATCGAACGATGTGCGTCTGCGACCCGATCTTGTCGGGTGGTCTCTTAGAGAGGCTTACTGGGCCCAACTTGAACACGGTCTTATGGGAACTTTTCCCGCATTGGTCAACGACCCCGAGAACACGGAGGCAGAGGGCGAGCTCTTTTTTTGTACGGACAAAGAGGTCCTGCGAGAGATACTCATCCTTCTTCCGCGCCGTCCCTTTCGCCTCTCCAAGAACCTTGTCTTGCTCTCTCCGGATAAGAGCTACGGTTTTTGTGTTCAGGCTTTGTTCGAACAGTGGAGGATGGACCGGCAATCTGAGAGCGTTCGGGTCGTTACGCGTGATGATATGACGACCCTCAGTAGCCCTGGTCTTTTCAGGTGGGCTTCTGGTCTTATATCCACGCGCCCTGAAAAAGAGCCTTCCGAAAACCTCTTTCTTCAGCGTCTCGATAGTGCTCTCGATCGCGTGTAACGCGCGGTTCCGCCGGCCTCTCACGAGGTCGGCTTTTTTCTTTTGGGTCCGGTGTTACAATGCCTTTATGTCAAAAGGGAACAACGGCAAGAAACTCCTCGTGCTTCTCGATGCACATGCCATTATCCACCGCGCATATCATGCATTGCCGGACTTCGCCTCATCCAAAGGTGAGCCGACAGGGGCTCTGTATGGTCTCTCAACGATGCTCATGAAGATCATCACCGACCTCAAACCTGATTATCTTGCCGCCTGTTTCGATTTGCCGAAGCCGACCTATCGTCACGAAGCTTTTGAAGGGTATAAAGCGGGCCGCAAGAAGGCCGATGACGATCTTGTTGCCCAGCTCAAGCGCGCGCGCGACGTGTTCACGGCGTTCCATATTCCCATCTACGAATGCGAGGGGTTTGAGGCCGACGATCTTTTGGGGACCATTGCCGAGCGTTTGAAGAAAGATCCTGGGGTGAAGATCATCATTGCATCGGGCGACAGCGATACGCTTCAACTTATCGATGACGGTCGCGTCCAGGTCTTCACGCTGAAGAAGGGCATCAACGATACGGTTCTGTATGACGAGGTTGCTGTCGAGGCGAAGTACGGTTTTGGTCCGGAACATTTGCCGGACTATAAAGGTCTTGCTGGAGACTCGTCGGATAATATCCCTGGTATCAAAGGTATTGGCGATAAGACAGCGACAATCTTGATACAGAAGTTCGGGACGATAGAAAAGATGTACGCTGCGATCAAAAAGGATCCGGGGGTTTTGAAGGCGATTGGCATCAAACCAAAAGCAGAGGAGCTTATCAAGGCCGGCGAAGAAGAGGCCCTGTTCTCCAAGATGCTCGGAACGATACGCCGCGATGCGCCTATCGATTTTGTTTTGCCGGAAAAGGAGTGGCGCGACAGCGTCTCTCTTCAGGTCATTGAGACACTCTTTGCCGAGCTTGAGTTCCGCTCACTTGCGAGCCGAGCCCGAGAATTCTTGAACGGCGCACAAAACGAGGGTTCGGCTCAGGTGCCGCCGCCCGCCGAGAAAACTAAGCCTGCAATGACCCTTTCGTCCCTTGAGATACAGGAGACCGCACTTGCGCTGTGGGTCGTTGATTCGAACATCACTGACCCTCGGCCGGAGGACATATTGAACTTTGCTAAGACCGATGATTTTTCAAAGGCCCGCGAGATTATTTTTTCTGAATTGAAGAAACGCGATAGCGAGAAGGTTTTCAGTGAGATAGAGCGACCGCTTTTACCCGTCGTGAATGCAATGAATGAATACGGCGTAAAGATCGACAAAGCATATCTGAAAGGACTCTCGCAGGAGTACCACAAAGAACTCGAGGCGATCCAAAAGAAGATCTTCGCAGAGGCCGGCGAGGAGTTCAATGTTGCTTCACCGAAACAACTCGGCGTCATTCTTTTCGAGAAGATGGGGCTCAAAGCCAAGAATCAGAAGAAGACCTCGACCGGTGCCATGTCGACAAAAGAGAGCGAGCTCGAGAAGATGCGCGAATCTCATCCCATTATCGATCATATTCTTGAGTATCGTGAGCTGTCGAAACTACTTGGTACCTATATTGATGCTATCCCACAGCTTCTTGATGGGAACGATCGTCTCCATGCGACGTTCATCCAGTCTGGTTCGACGACGGGACGCTTTGCCTCTCATGATCCAGGCCTTCAGAATATTCCCATCAGAAGTGCGCGCGGCGAGCGCATACGGAACGCCTTCATTGCCGAGAAGGGCAACGAACTCGTCGCTCTCGATTACTCGCAAATCCAGTTGCGTATCGCGGCGTTCCTGTCGGGGGACGAGAAGCTGATCGAGATATTCAAAAGCGGAAAAGATGTCCACTCATCGGTCGCCGCGCAGGTCTTCGGAGTCTCCGAAGGGGAGGTTGATTATGAGATGCGTCGCCGCGCCAAGGTCATTAACTTCGGCATCATCTACGGTATGGGCGTGAATGCTTTGCGGACGAATCTTTCGACCAAGGAGACGCAGATCTCGCGCGCCGAAGCGCAGAAGTTCTATGATGATTATTTCAAAACATTCAGTGCACTTGCGGCATATCTTGATGGGACGAGAGCCTCGGCTCTTCGCCAGGGGTATACAGAGACCCTTTTTGGCCGCAGGCGATATTTTGAAGGGCTGCGTTCGAAGATACCCTATATTCGCGCCGGAGCCGAACGTATGGCGATCAACGCGCCGATCCAGGGCACCGAGGCCGACATTATCAAAATCGCCATGGTGCGCATCGATGAATGGCTCAAGAAAGATGGGTTTCAGAACGATGTCCATCTTACGATGCAGGTCCATGACGAGCTTGTGTATGAAGTGGCGCGCTCTCGCGTTATCGAGTGCGCATCGAAGATGAAAAACATTATGGAGTCCGTCGTCACGCCGGAAAGGACCAAAGGTGTCCCAATCCTCGCCGAGGCGTATCATGGGGTGAATTGGGGCGAGACAGAGAAGATATAATAGAACGAATGATATACCTTTTTACAGGACGAGATGTCGCTGCTTCAGCGGCGAAAAGAGACGCGAAGCTCGAGGTGATGCTCAAAGCAAAGCCCCACGCTGAGGTCATCTCTCTCACAGAGGAGAATTGGCAAGCGAGCGCGATCGACGAGTATGCTGGCGCACAGGGGCTTTTTCAGCGAGATTTCATCATCTCAGCGTCCTTCATCTGCGATAACAAGGAATTTGCCGAAGAACTTGTCTCTAAGCTCGATGTCGCTGCCGATTCTGTTCATGCTTTTTTATTCCTTGAGAGAGGGCTCACCAAGGATGTCATGCGTTCGTTCAGTGATGTGGCGGAAGAGATGGTCGTTTCCGAGGGTGCTCCGGCAGAGAAGGGTACGTTCAATGTTTTTTCGCTCGCTGATGCGCTCGGTCGGCGCGATAAGAAAGGCCTCTGGGTCCTTTTACAAGAGGCTCGTCGAGAAGGTATCGCGGATGAGGTGATACATGGCACTCTGTGGTGGCAGGTAAAGACCTTACTTCTTTCTGCGGGTGCAACGAGCGCTAAAGAAGCAGGTATCAGCGAATATCCTTTCAAGAATGCGAAGAGGTTTCTCCCGAAGTTTGGTTCTGGAGAATTGGAATCACTTTCTGAGGGTCTGGTGACTCTTTACCACGATGCGCGGCGAGGTAGGCACGATCTCGGGGTCGCTCTCGAGAGGTTCGTGTTGAGCGTCTGACTTTTTATATAAAAAAAGCCCCCGCATCATGCGGGGGCGGTTGCGTTCACACGCAGGCTAATCGAGAATCGACCACTCAAGGGTCTCTCCGACACCTGGCGGTTCAACGGTCCACGGTCCTATCTTGTATGATCGTGGGATCGTGAACGGTTTCTGCACCAAGGTGATGGTGCGTGACGAGGGTGGCAGATCATGCAACTTCCTCGCGTTGCGGCTGGTGAAGTTGATATAGACCCGCAAGCCTTCTTCCGTCTGCAAGAGATGCTGTAGGGCGTGGGCGTAGAGCGCGTGAAGGAACGGCGATGTGTATGCGCCGCAGGCGCATTTGCCCTCATGAACATGTTTTGCGAGGGCATCGTGTGCGGCGTCATCGCCCCCAGCCATGACCCACGGATGGTCTTCTGAAACGAATCGCACCAACGCCTCTCGGTCGGGTTCGGTCTTGATTGGCGGTTTGCACTTTTTGCGGACATCGCCAAAGGCGCTGTCCTCATCCCATGCTAAGTGGTGGGCGGTGATCGTAACGAAGAAACGCCCGGTTTTGGCGAACTTCTTCCACGCCCTGATACAGCGGCTGTCAGAGCCGTGCTCCCAGATGATCGTTGCCTCGGTCTCCTCAAGGAACATCGCCGCGATGGGGAGACAGAGATATTCAGCGTCACGGTTGATGTGGATGGGGTCAGGGTGTTCGAAGTGAACATGGACCTTGATGCCTAGTTCGCCGCACCAGCGTACGATTTTGATCATTGCGCCATACCGCTTCACGCCATGTTTTGATTTGGTCGTTCGCAGGTAAGGATAGATCTTGCCGTCCCAGATGCCGGCCTCGGTACACCGCACGAGCTCTTCTCGCGTCGTGTCCTCGGTCAACATGATGGTCGGGACAAAGGTGAGATGTGCGGTTGCGGGAGTGAATCGGACCTCGGCTTCGTCGATGTAGTAGAAGACATCCACTGCTGTGATAAGGGGTTTTTCGGTGTTGGGCATCGGTAGAAGCACGTCGGCCCCGCCCTTGAGCGATGCCTTGATGAGCCCCCGCATGACCGGTCCGAGTTCCCTTCCGTGCCAGTGGAGGTTCGCGAGCGCCTCGACCTTTTTCATGACCATTGTTTGTTTCTTTGGTTTCCGTCTAGCGTTTGTTTTCACAAGGATCCTTTCGTTGAAGGTTCTCTGGCGGAGATAGTAGCAGAGGGGGAGGTAAAAGCAACAAAAGGCAATTGTTAGTACGTCGTTTGTCGGAAGTAAAAAGAATAATTCACGAAACGATAAAAAACCCGACAGATGTCGGGTGTTGTTGATGATGTATCGGGAGCGATACGCACCGGTATTACGCGGGTGTGTTGGTGACGAACGTGTACTCGACGGAAAGGCCGTAAATGTCGCTACTCACCGGGGTGTCCATCGAGGGAAGGTTTTCTTTTGCGCCGGCACTGGGTGCCAGATGGAACTGGTTGTTCTCGTGTCTGACTGTGCGGTAGAAGCACGTCGGCGCCTTGGTGTGGCACGCACCGGGCCCTTTTTGTTCGACCATGAAGATGACAGCGTCGCCGTCGCAGTCGATGAGGACATTCTTGACCAGCTGGATGTCGCCGCTTTCTTCGCCCTTGAGCCAGCGTTTGTTGCGGGAGGTCGACCAGTATACGGCTTTGCCGGTCGCAAGCGTCTCGCGGTAGCCTGCCTCGTTGGTGTAGGCGACCATGAGCACTTGGCGCGTGTTGACGTCCTGGGCAATGACGGTGATGAGTCCATCGCGTTTTTCGAAGTTAGGTCGGAGTACGTTCATGTGATGTGCTTTCGGTTTTGGTCCGGGGAGATACTAACAAAGGACAGCAGAAAAGCAATTGAATTAAAAAAAGCCGAACCTTTAGGTTCGGCCTTGTGTTACCGGCGTTTCGCCATCTCGTAATTCGAGTAGCGTTTTTCCCCGGTCACATTCCGGATGACCTTGATGAAAGGGGGAAGTTCCAAGGTCGGGGTTCGGTCGGTGCGTTCAGCCTCCATCAAGACCAACCCTTTTTCTCGGTCCGGCTCGAGAAAGAAGTCGAGTTCGAAGAATTGCTCCTTCCAGAAGAAGCAGACGCGGCGTTTCTGTACCGTGAGCATGTGGAAGTCCTTCAGTGTGAGGAGTGCCCTATACTCGCGTTCAGTCACCATACGTTCGATCTCAATGCGGTCTCCCGGTGCGACATAGCGCTTGCGGGTGAAGTAGTAACTCGTACCGTCAGCGTCCTTCCTGGAGCGGACCCTGTACTCTTCGCGCGGGTCAGGCGGTACGAGGTAATCTTGGGTGATGAGACTCTCGCAGCTCTTCACGGGAATAGTGATCGTTTCTGTCGCATCAATGAGGAACTTGTCCTCTCGTTCGATCGGTACCGGGTCGCCTAAGACAGAACAGACCTCGCCGAAGAGCCTATCCATCTTTGTATCGAACTCGGTGCTGTTGTCGATTACACGCGGATGGGGGTGACGTTGCCAGGCCTCGAACGTCTTTTGGTCGAGTTCGCGCGCTAGTTCGGGTGGTTCCGTTCGCGCGCTATTATTCTCGAGTGTGTAGAATCGTTCGGCGCCCAAGGCCGCGGTCCGCAGATGCATGACAGCGTGGTAGCGTTCGTCGCAGAGCTGCCGCGGATTGTAACCGAACCGCTCGATCATCGCGCGGAAGATCCTCGGTTCGATATAAGCCTCACCATCCATGGTTCCGCGGTCGCAGAGAACGACGACCTTCTCGCCTTTGTTCCGGTAGCGTTTTGCCGCCGAGATGACTCTGGCTTCTTGTTCGAGTGTGTCGCGGAGTATCTCTTCCTGGAATTCGAGCCCATCGAGCCCTCCAGGTCCCGGCCGGATGCCAACCGTGATGAGTTTGGTCGCCGATTCGGGGCTCACGAGAACGCGATATCCGCGGTCGGTCAGTTTCGATCGGAGCAGGGCAAGACCTGTTGTCTTTCCACCGCAGGGTCCGCCGGTGATAACGATGACCGAGATGTTCTCACCGAGGTCGATGATCGTCTGTGGTTCATGGTGCATGTGTCCTTTTGGTTGAGGTTGGGCTGTTCGTGCAGAAAAAATCCGGCACATGCGCCGGTAGAGTGACGCACCTTTCAAGGTGCTGGAGATTTTACAAGCCAGACTTCCCGGTATTGGTGGGGTCGGACTTGCCTAAGCCAACAATATATCATTATCAGACCATTTCTGTCAAGGTCTCCGGTTAATGCGCGCAGGGCGTGTCCATAGAAAAAACCCGCGACGCGCGGGTTTCCAACATGTTCTTAATCGGGCCAGATCTTGTTTCGAGGACGGCGATCCGACGACCGCTCATTCTTTAGTTCGAGGAGGAGCTGTTTTTTGCTTTGCTCGTGGCACTCACATTGGCAGAGGGTGAGTTGCTGGTCGTCGTTCCTCTGGGGGCATGATCGGCACGCGAGTTGTTGGCATTGAATAGTGAGGTGTCTGCTTGCCGCGGTTTTCATCCGGGACCCATACTATCGTATCTTGAGGTGTCCGCCCAGTATGACTCGGTCACAAGTTACTAAACCTTTTTATCGCCGGAAACCAACAAAAGTCTAAGTACGTGCGACCACGCCCTACTAGGGCCTCTCTGGGCGTTTAGTAAAAGTCTGGACTGAAATCCAATAATTTTTTCTCATGTCAGTCCCATCGAGTGAAATCCGAACCATTATAGCGAAGAGCGACTCTCGTGTTTGTCAGGCTCTATTTCACTTGACACAGGTGTTGCATGTCCCGAAAAATTCAAGCGAGTGGGTTTTGATAGAATCGAAACGTCGAGATTGCTTAAGTACGGTTTTTTCCAGTTTTTCTATGTCACAATTTTCGACATCTTCGATAACCCCGCATTGTTCACAGACAACATGGTGATGGTGGTGCGCGCCGGCTACGAGCTCATAGTTGGTAGAGGAGTTTTGGAGATTTACTTTGCAAACTACCCCCGATCGGGTAAGAGCTTCCAGTGCACGATAGATAGTTACCTGATTAATCTTGTTCCTCAACCTTCGGGCAATGTCAGAAATAGTCATAGGTTGCCGCGTCGCCTTGAGGGTCTCGAGAATAGCAACTCTGCCCGGGGTAATTTTGTGGCCCCCTTCGCGCAGAAGGTTTTCAAGTCCGGCTCGTAACGCGTTGCTCATAAGAGGCACTATAACCCAAACGCAACTTACTTGCAATTGTATTGATGAGCATGTTACCATGCAAACGCAATATACTTGCGTCTATGAAATTAGCCATTGTTGGAAAGGGGGGTAGCGGTAAAACCACGTTGAGCGCATTACTCAGTCGATACTTGGTGTCAGCGGGGTTTCCTGTGCTTGCAATAGATGCTGATATCAATCAGCACCTGGGGCGGACACTTGGCATGAGTAAAGAGGCGGCACAAACTCTTCCTCCGATGGGCGGAGAGATCAATCGAATAAAAGAGTATCTGCGAGGCGATAACGCACGTATTCCCGACAATGAGTCCATGATAAAGACAACTCCCCCGAGCCTAGGTTCGCGATTTGTGAAAATTGTCGAGGAAAACCCCCTCTATGATTACTTCTCCCGCAAGGTAGACGGAATACGTCTTATGGCAGTCGGACACTTTAACGAAGAGGATCTTGGGGTGAGGTGTTATCACTCAAAAACAGGTTCAGTAGAGCTTCTGCTCAATCATATGCTCGACAAAGAGGGGGAGTACGCTTTGGTTGATATGACCGCGGGAGCCGACTCTTTTGCCTCCGGCCTTTTCACTCGCTTTGATGTCACGTTTTTGGTTGTCGAGCCAACGCTTAAATCGGTTGGCGTGTATGAACAGTACCGACAATATGCACGAGATTATGAGGTGGTTATTAAAGTTGTGGGAAACAAGGTTGAAAGCGAAGAGGATAAGGAGTTTTTGAGAAAGCACATAGGCGGTGATTTAGTGGCAACAATTTCTCAGTCTTCGTTCGTAAAGAAAACCGATAAGGGTGAACACGTGGCGTTATCCGAACTTGAGCCGGAGAACGTCGAGGCGCTCAAGAAAATTATTGCTACCGTTGATTCCCAAAAGAAGGACTGGCAGAAGTTCTACCGGCAGGCGATTGAGTTTCATGTAAAGAATGCAAAAAGTTGGGCTAATGCCTCTTCTGGCAAAGACTTGGTTACGCAGATTGATTCGCGATACAATCTCGCACCATAAAAATGTTTATGCGCCTAGCAGGTAGCCTGTGTACGTAACTTGGGCTACCTGCTGGACACATCGGTGAAGCCAGCATTGTTCTCCACGTAAACAACGAAAGGAAAAAAGTATGTCACTACCGTCAATCGCGGCCGTTGCAGAAGAAAAAGGCATCAATCTCACGGCCGTAATCACACCCCACGATCAGGAAGTGCTTCTGGTCGAGGCGATGCGGCGCGACCTCCCGGAGGCTGTTGACCTTCTGCACCGCAAGGCGCATGAGGCAGAAAAGAGCGGGGGTTCAGCTGACTGGCTCGAAGATCCGAAGTCGAAGATCGGCAAACAGCTTATTCGCTTGCACGCGTCAGATGCGCTTCGCCCGCTGGCCTCAAAACACTTCTGCCATGGTCAGGAGCTGACCTTCATCAACTGCTGCAAGGGGGTTGTTGGAAAGCGGCCAGATAACCTGCTTCTTCTGCAGGTGCAGTGCCAGGTTGGTCCAATTGCATACGCTGATTGCTGAGGGTGGTCAACAAATCTTCCTGTATGGAAGTAGTCCTGTGTTTTTCACAGGACTTTTTATTTTGTGGGAGTCCTGGCGAGCTTCGAGTCCTACCCACCGTGCCACTGGCACGGCTTGGGTGGACCGTTCCGCTTCGCTACACTAGTCCGCCCTATTGGACGATGTTAGAACCTGCTTGGAGTATGTATCGGTATGATTCTTTAAACGATGTAAAACAGGTTAGCGTGCAGAAAGCGTAAGTCGCTCATAGCGCGGCGACTGCCGCTAAGAAGGTTTCGTTAAGAGATTTTATGTAGGTCAAGATTTTCATGGTTTATTTCCTCCTTTTCTTGGCCCTTTTTATATTAGCTCTGTATAGGAGAAAACTGTCTATTTGTCTTAGGTCTAGCCGAGTTTTCTTTTTCTGTTTACAAAATTCCCAAAAGTGGAAACATTTTATGAAAAATTTCGCGTATGTTTCTTCATAATCATACTTCGCCGATGTCGTGAAGCTTCTAGATAATTTCTGAGGAGACATCCCAATTTCTTTGATAATATCATTTATCACCGAGGCAGTGAGCGAGTCGTAAATAAAAAATAATTTTCGAAAATGAAAATGTAAATATTTTGAGACAAACGACCTTTTGTCATCCCCGGTTATTTCTTTGTGGATAAAGTTAACCACTTTGTCATGTGTTGTTAATATAGCCGGTATATTTTCCTTATTGAGTTCGTACTCCTTTTTAATAAGTAATTCTCTATCAAAATTACTCTTAAATACTGGGGCAACCTTTTTACTGAAAAAATCTTCGCCGTCGTCTTTTTTAATTTTGCTTCTATTCCTCTCTAGTGAAGCCGCGTATGATCTACCTATAATCCACGTCTTTGCAACAATCTGAGATTCATCCGTATGCGTTGGATACTTATCGCACATTTCATAAAGAACATCATTACCCACTTTTCCAAAGTCAGTTTTTTTCTTAAAATCTATTATTTCCTGTTCGATTTTCATAACAACTTTTTCCTTGCAAGAATCTCGGTCGTTACACGACCAGTACCCCGATTGGATTTTTTGTTCGTATAAACTCCAAAAAATGCTCAATCGGGCTTCGAGTCCTACCCGCCGTGCCACCGGCACGGCTTGGGCGGACCGTTCCGCTTCGCTACACTAGTCCGCCCAGTAGGACTCGAACCTACGACCCTCTGCTTAAAAGGCAGGTGCTCTACCACCTGAGCTATGGGCGGAAAAAATTTGCCAGCATTCCGCTGGCAAAAACATAGTACCACACAAAGACAAAACCGCAATTTAGAGCGGTAGATCGATGGCCTGCGCTCCTGCACCTGTGAGTAGGAGGGACACCGCGATGATGAAAAGTGCGAAATAGTATCGAGCGTTCCCTGGAAGGTAGTCAGGGTGTTTGTGTTTTATAGCGACCGTTCCGGCGAGTATGAGCCCTGCGATGATCGCGCCGATTTGCGTATAGAGTCCAAGAACGAGTGATGTCCCAGCGAGGATCTCGATGCCAGCGAATATCTTTGCGTAAAGCGTTCCCGGTCTAAAGCCTATTTTTTCGAAAAACTCCGCCTTTACCGCTTTGTCCTTCGACAGCTTTGAAAATCCGAAATCGAGGAAAACGACACCGAGAAGGAGTCGCAAAATGGTCGGCGCATAAAAAGAATAAAAAAGAAGGTCGGGGAATGGATTGACTATCATCATACGGACAATTGTACATGTGCTTCAAAAAATAGACAAAGAATGATACAACGGATTCATGAAGCGCTGTGCAATACAAAAAGAAAGGCAGATAATCGCGATCCTCCACGACATTCGCAGTGCGCACAACGTTGGTTCGATGTTTCGAACAGCCGATGGGGCTGGGGTGAAGAAACTCTATCTTACCGGCCACACGCCAGCTCCTATTGATCGTTTTGGGCGTCCCGTGAAGGAGATATCGAAGACGGCACTTGGTGCAGAGCGAACGATCCCTTTTGAACAAAAGGCATCGGTCATTTCTCTTATGAAACGTCTTTCCAAAGAAGGTTTTGTTTGTGTCGCACTTGAACGCGTTCCTCGCGCAAGGTCTGTTAGAACGATGGGGCGTCTGGCAAAAATTGCCCTCATTGTTGGTAATGAGGTCGAGGGACTTCCTCGACATGTTCTTGCGCATGCGGACCGTGTGGTCGCTATTCCCATGAAAGGCTCGAAAGAGTCTCTCAATGTGGGTGTTGCATTCGGGGTTGCGGTCTACGCGGCGCTCGGCTGCTAGTACGAGAACTCGTCGAGGACCTTGCCATTCTGATCGAAGAGGCGGATGTGTTCGCGCTGGGTCTTCCAGAGTTCCTGGCTGCGGTTGAGGTAGATGCGCCACTCGCCGAGGTAGAAATCAGTGTCGTATTGGTGTCCCGAAACACACATGGGGTAGGTGAGTTTTTGGATCACGAAATTCTTGCACTCCTGGCTAAGTTCTTCCGGTATCTCGTCGAGCGATGGGTGTCGGCATCGTCCTATCCACGGAATGTAGTTAAGACATGCATCTTCGAGGTGATTGGGGTACTTGGGGAGGTCCTTCTCCTCTATGCCGGGACAGTTAGTGCCGATGCCCGGGTGGAATGTGATGCCTTGTGAGAGGTACCCGATGCATTTATTGAGCTCGAACGATACGCCGATGGGGGATGCTCCGGTGATGATGTAGGCATAGTTGCCCGGTTTGAGATAGATATCCTGTTTTACATTCGGTTGGTTCTGAAAATAAAGATGAACACCGTCCCCGATCGTTGCTGTGTTGCTCGTGATTGCGCTCTGGAACCTAAGACCGGTGATGCGGTAGGGGGCAGTGTTCTCTGCCGGAGCATATATCACGAGAGTTTCATACGCCGGGTCGCCCGAACCCGTGGATACTTGGTGTTGCATAAAGACCTTGTTCACGTAAGGAGCTTCTCCTGGGGCCAGATGAGGGCGGCGGCTCGGTTGCTCGCCGTAGTATTCATCAACGGGTAGGGCGACGCCCTCTGAAGGGAGCGGATTTCCGCTTTCGAAGCCGTCGGAGGTTTTCGAAGGTTCGGGCGTTACAGGGTAGGTGTTTTCCGGCGATGGTTCAGGTACCGCTTCCTCTCCGCCAGTCGAGCCGCCCGGCGTTGCTGTCGGTATCCGGGGAGCGAATGCGCCGAAGTTGGTCATCCAGCCGAATATGTCAAAGAAGCCACGTTTCTTTGGTTGGGCAACAGCGACAGTTGTCGTGCCTTGCTCGGTTGATGTCGCTGTCAGTTCTTCGTTCGATGGACCACCGAAACTCCGTATCGATACAAAGGCGAGGACTATCGAGAGGAGAGCTCCGGCGATCAAAATAAGATACGGCCCGTACTTTTTCATGCGATATAACTATATCACGAGCGGATTTTTGGTTTTAGTGAAAAAGTTTTTGGTGTGTATTGCAGAAATGAGAGCTTCTTCCGCCGATGATCAAGCGCTCGATCTTTCCGCGGCACCCTCTCTTTTCGCATGGTTTCCCTGTGTTCCGGTACGCTCGGTGATGATAGTGGAATTGTCCCGGTACGCCATGAGGATTGCGATAATCCGAGGTCGAGTCGCCGCCGAAATCTATTCCCTTGGCGAGTATGGTGCGTATCGCGGAGTGAATATCTTTGAGTTTCGGTTCGGGTATCGATGCTGTGCGTGATCCGGGGTGCACTCCCGCGCGCCAAAGGGCCTCATCAGAGTAGATGTTTCCGACGCCTGCGATGATGCGCTGGTCCATGAGTACCGTTTTTATTTTTCCGCGTGGTCTTTTTGCCAGGCGTTCTTTGAATATCGAAAAAGGAAAGTCTTGATGGACAGGTTCCGGTCCGAGGTGGCGCAGGTCCGGATGTATTTCGAGTACGCGCGTGTTCCCGAGCGTGACCTTGGCGAATTTTCGCGCATCGGAGAGCGCGAGGCATTTTCCGTTCGAGAGAGTGAATACCAGATGAATGAAACGATTGTACGGGTCTTTGAGTGTTTCGGGTTCTTGCGCGGCCCAGCCGTCCGGGGTGTGGATATAGGTGCCGTAGAGGAGATGGCCGGTCATCTTCATGTGGACGAGGATGGTCGTGTTGTTCGAGAGGTGTATCAAGACGTTCTTTCCGCGCCGGGAGACACTTTCGATCGTTGAGCCGACAATCTCTTTTTTGAAACGGTCGAAATAAGCAGCGTCTTTTATGTTCGCCTTACCTGCGTGGAACACTCCTCCATAGTCGGTCCACACATCACATATCGAAAGTCCGGGAAGGAGATCGTTGAGTATCGTTGAGGTCGTATGCACCTCGGGGAGTTCGGGCATGTTCTATTCGGCCGACAGTTTTTTAAGTTCTTCACGGACGACCGTTGCATCGTCCCACGGTATCTTGCTTCCGCGGGGACCCATGATACAGGGGTCGGTTCCTTTGCCGGTGATGAGGACAACGCCGCCTGCCGGAGCCTTTTTCAGGCCTTCTCGTATGGCTTCGCCTCGATCCATGATGATGAGAGGTTTCTTATTCTTCATACCGACCGCCATTTCATCGACGATCGCGCGAGGGTCTTCATCGTACGGATCTTCATTGGTGAGGATGACTGTATCGCAAAAATGGTCAGCAATCTCTGCCATGACGGATCGTTTCCACGTGTCTCGTCCGCCACCGGTGTTCCCAAGGACGCATATCTTCTTTTTGTCAGGAAATGCCTCGTAGAGCTTGGTAAGCGAGTCCGGGGTATGGGCATAGTCGACATAGACCTTGAAATCTAACCACGGTGCGCTGACTTCTTCTACGCGCCCGCGGATTGAAAGGATTGATTCGAGGCCTTTTTTCACTGTATCTGGGCCGATACCCTGCGTTTCTGCGTAAGCCGCTGCCATGAGCATGTTGTGAATATTGAACACGCCGCGCAGGTGTGAGGCTACCGCGGTTTTTCGCCAGGTGAAATCAGCGCCAGTCTCTTTGAGAGTGAATGGTTCGGCATCTTTGAGCGATACCGAGACTTTTTTCGGGACATTTTTTTTAAGGAAGAGCGCGCTTTCTTTGTCGTCGCCGTTGACCACAAGTACGCGGTTATTTTTTGAAGATGAGGCGAGGGCCTGTGCGATCGAGAGTTTTGCTGCGCGGTATTTTTCGTATGAACCGTGCGATTCGATGTGTTCCGGGGATAGGTTGAGAAAGAGTAAGGCATCAAGGTCGATGAATGTGTGTCGGAATTGCTTTGCCCCTTCTGACGTCATCTCGATGATTGCGTAGTCGCATGTTGCATCAACCGCATCACGCAGGAATTTTTGGATGAAAAAACGTCCGGGCATCGTCATTTTGAAGAGATTCGGCTTGGTCTCGGCGCCGATCTTGAAACGGATCGTGCCAGCGACGGCGGTCTTCTTTCCGGCCGACTCGAGTATGGCGTTTACCAGCTCGACCGTCGTGCTTTTGCCTTTGGTGCCAGTCACTGCGACCACATTGATCTTGCGGGAAGGGAAACGATAAATGACCGCACCTAAAAAGGCGAGGGTATAGTGATAGGTCGGTTGTAGAGTTCGGAACATCCTTTCGGGGATGAGTTTTCGCATCAGTCCAAGCATATGCACATAATCCCAGACTTTTTCGTAATTTAAAAGCCCGAGACGTTATCTCGGGCTTTCACGACCGTATGTTCCACAGCTTGTGGATTCGGATAGAGGAGAGCCCCGCTATTCCGAAGCTTATTGCCATTAAGAACGAGTAGGCCAGGAGTGGTCCGACGGGTGTCGGGTGCGGCAGTCTGCTCGCTCTATCTATACTGTAAAAGGCGAGCGAGAGAGAGCCAACTATCAGTATGAGAAGCAGGCATGTGATCGTGGTGCGGAAAAAGAGGCGGGTTTTCATATCGCATCCTTGCAGGAGTTTCTGTATATAATCCTGCTCTACGAGATACAGCCGGTCAAGGTCTGTGGCGGTGATTATTTTTTACCAAGTATCTTGAGCGCAGCTTTCACTCGCTCCCCGATATTAGAGATATCTTTCGGAACCTCTTTAAGTGCGTCGCGTGATTCTTCAAGTGAATATCCGAGTGCGCGCAGGGCATCAACAGCATCAACATCGCCGCGAGTGCCCGATGGGGCGTCGTTGTCCGTTGAACCGATCCTGTCCTTCAGTTCGTGGACTATCTTATCAGCTGTTTTTTTTCCGATGCCTGATACGCGTGTCAGGTACGAGGTGTCTCCGGAGGTGACGGCTGTTCGCAGGGTCTCTGTATGAGCTACGTTGAGTATGCCGATGGCGGACTTTGGTCCGATGCTCGATACGGTAAGAAGCAGTTCGAAGAAGTTGAGGTCGTCTCGGTTCGGAAATCCGTACAGATCAAGGGCGTCCTCTCGGACGGCGAGATATGTCCAAAGAGAAAGTTCCTTTCCGAGCGCTCCTTGCTGCAGGGTTTCGGTCGTTACCGCCACTTTATATCCGATACCACTGACATCAACAGTCAGGTGTTTGTCTGTTTTGAATATGACCGTTCCTTTGATATGAGAGATCATGGGTCCATTGTAGCAAAACCATTGAGCATTTGCCTTTTTTATATGGCTCTGTTAGTATGTCCGAACCGATTTTACGGCACATATGGCGATAACTTCATCAGCAAAAAAGGCGCTCCGAAACTCGAAACGAAGGCGAGTGTTCAACACGCGTCGCGTTAAGAAATTCGAGGATGCTATCCGAAAAGTAAAGAAGTCTGTCGCAGAAAAGAAGAAAGCGGAAGCCTTGAAATTCTTGAGCGAAGCCTACAAGCAGATCGATAAGGTCGCAAAGGCGAATACATGGAGCAAGGGTACCGCCTCTCGAAAGAAGTCGCGCCTCGCCGCTCTAGTGAATAAGATAGCGTAAAAAGACCTCGTCATTGCGGCGAGGTTTTTTGTTTCAGGTATATAAAACGACCGTCGGTTATGCGGCGGTCAGTTGTTTCCGGTATTTCTCTATGAAATAGGGGAATTGTGAGTGGAGAGGTTGGGGCAAATTGTCGAGGCGGAACCATTCGACAGTCTCGAATTTGTGCGGCTCCCCGTTTCGGACCTTGTTTCGATCAACCTCTACCTTGAAGTCGAGTGCGACCCAGTGGGTTTTCTTTCCCGCATGTTCTCGGTGAACGTCGCGAAAACCAAGAAACTCGAAACCGATGATGTCGGTGCAGTACTCCTGGGATATTTCCTGTTGAAGAGTGCTCTCAACGGTGTCGCCAAATTCAAGCCCCCCTCCGCCGGGATCCCATCGGCCGTGTTCGTCACGGCAGGTCTCCTTTCGTTTGCTCAAGATGAAATTGCCTGCCCCATCGTGACAGAAATAGACAACACAGATACCGGTATAGTCTTCACCTTTTTTCATATCTATGACCAGCATATCCCCAGTCGATTATTTTGCAAACCACTTTGTTCTTGTGCTTTCAGTCGGAGTCGAACCGACATTTCTCCCTTCGGAGGGGAGTGTCCTATCCATTGAACGATGAAAGCAGTTCTTATATTTTAGCAGGGAGTATCGGTCGTTACACGACCAATATGGTTCCCATTTTTTCGGAGCAGAAGCTCCTCAAAAATATGGGAGAATTTCTTCGATTCCTGCACGCGGGCGTCCCCACGCCCGCTCAAGAGGCCAAGCTACTTCGTATCTTGTCCTCTTGGCAGTTAAGCTATCGAAGCTTACAGCTTCAGTACCCCGATTGGATTTTTTCTACGTTCTTCAAACTTGAAAAAATGCTCAATTGGGCTTCGATTCCTGCACGCGGGCGTCCCCACGCCCGCTCAAGAGGCCAAGCTACTTCGTATCTTGTCCTCTTGGCAGGAATCGAACCTGCATTTCTCCCTTCGCAGGGGAGTGTCCTATCCATTGAACGACAAGAGGATATTCGAATTCTTTGCAACCGCAATCGCAACCGGCATTATTGCACTCGTCAAAGTTACCACAAAGGACCTAAAATCCAAAGTGTTCCATGATCTTTTGGAATGCCGGCTCGCGATGCTCCTCTTCTTTGAGGAACCCTGACATGAACTCGCGGATATCTTGCGGGTCGGTATCTCCTAGCGGAAGGATGATGAAGGGCATAAGCAGCTTCTTCGATTTCACGATAAGTTTCGGTCGAGGGTCGTTCTGCTCGACCCAAAATGACTCAAGTGATGCGTAAGGGTAGAGAAGTTTTCCGATGACGATTCCGCTCCTGTTGACCTCGAAAGAAGCCTTGTTGGGACGGCGAAAAGCGTTCAGCAAGAGAGCGAATGCGGAAACGGTCAAAAGTACTGCGAGTAAGTAATTTTCAATGAGAACGGCAACAGCGACTGCTGATACAGCAATGATGCCGAAGGACCACATCCAGTCAGGGCCTTTCTCTTTGAATTCGTATTCGAGCGTTGTCCACGCGAATGGTCGTTGGTCCATGGGGTTATCTGGTTATCGCGGTGATGAAGATGATGAGGCACATCGAGGCCGATATAAGGCACCACGTGCACCACTCCTTGAGTTTGAAAAGCTGGATCCCTATGAGATAGATGGAGAACACGAAAGCCGCGGCCGTCGTGCCGAGGACCATTTGTGTCGCAATAAGCGGGAGCGACCCAGGTTTCCATGTTTCTACTACGTACGTCATGAATATGATCGTGTAGTAGGCCATCCCCATGAATTCCAGGGGGATACCGAGGAATTTTGAGTAGTCGCTGTGCACGACGTTCTCACAGTCAGAGTCAAGAGGGCAGACCATCTTTTCGCCGCTCTTCTTGTGTCTCCGGATGTACCAGGCGACATAAAATCCGAAAAAGGATGCAGCGAGGATGAGTATTTTGGAAAGTAGTTCCACGGTCATGTGTGAATTATTGTAGCACGGCAACAAAAAAGACCACGAGAGGGGCCTAATATTTTGTTCTTTGGCGGAGAGGGCGAGATTCGAACTCGCGGTACCCTTTCGGATACTCCGGTTTTCAAGACCGGTGCATTCGACCACTCTGCCACCTCTCCATGGTCTGCGCTTTGAGGATAATAGCAGAAAATCGGTCCGGCGCAATTTTTGAAAGTAGAGTATCATATCCATCATGAGACACCTTGGCATAGATTACGGGGCCAAACGCGTGGGTATTGCGCTTTCTGATGAAGGTGGGACCATAGCGTTTCCGCATGCGACATTCTCGAATGACGGCACTCTCCTCGAGGAGGTAAAGAGAGTGTGTCATGAATATGACATCAAGCGTGTCGTTATCGGCGATTCACGGCAGCTTAACGGAGAACCTAACGATATCAATACAGCGATTGAACGGTTCGTGCCAAAGATCGAAGCGATCGGGGGCATCTCGGTTTTCCGCGAACCTGAATTCTTCACCTCCCGCCAGGCCGCGCGTCTCCAAGGCGAGACAGGTATGCTCGATGCCTCGGCTGCCGCGTTGATACTGCAAAGTTATTTGGATAGAGAGAACGGCAAACAAAAGGCGATTAATATCAAACAATAAACGACATGATTACATTCGATGATTTCTTGAAGGTTGAGATGAAAGTGGGGAAGGTGCTTTCAGCCGAGAAACTCCCCAACGCAGATAAATTACTGAAACTTTCTGTGGATTTTGGAACACGGGAGATGGAAGTCGGCGATCTTGAGGCAAAAAAGACCGTGCTCTCATCCGAATCGGATGTGCGCCAAGTGATTTCGGGCATCGCTCTCGCATTCCCCGATTCGACTGTTCTTGTGGGAAAGAAGTTCGTTTTTGTCGTTAATCTGGAACCGCGGAAGATCAAAGGTTTTGAAAGCCAAGCCATGATCCTCGCGAGTGGCGAAGGAGAGACATTTTCCCTGTTTTCTCCGACCAAGGACGTTTCCCCCGGTAGTTCCCTCCGCTGACGTTTGTTCATGGGGGCAGGCGAGATATAATGGGGAGGAGTATGAATAACTTCTCAGATCTTTTTCCGCCGCCGAAATTTTTGCGTATGCCCGCGATTGGTGTGGACATAGGCGAGGAAGCCATTCGCTGCGTTGAGTTTGGCAAGAGTGGTGGCACGCTCACGCTCCGCCAGTTCGGCAGCAAGTCTTTGCGCCAGGGAACCATTAAGAACGGCGAGATCTTGAATGCTGAAGAGTTGAAACGGATGTTACGAGGATTGCGCGATGAATATCGATTCGAATTTGCCCACCTCTCTCTTCCCGAAGAGAAGGCCTACATCTTCAGGACAGCGGTACCTCTATCAGATCCGGAGCAGATCCGAGACGCTATCGAGTTCCAACTCGAAGAGAATGTCCCTCTCTCGATATCGGAAGCTCTCTTTGATTACACCATCCTTCGCAACCCCGGCCACGACACAGACCACCTGGATGTCGTTGTTGTGGTGCTTCCGAAACAGTATGTCGAGGAGTATGCGAACATCATCAAATCCGCAGGCATATTTCCGTTGTCGTTGCAGATAGCTCCGACCGCAATTGCGCACGCGATTACGCCGCAGAAGTATCTGGGCACGAGTATGCTTATCCATTTTCATCGGGAAAAGACAGAGATCATCATCGTAAGCCAAGGGGCGGTTCAGTTCACATCGACCATTGGTATCGGCGGCGATGCTCTTACGGCGTCGATCGAGAAGCATTTTGGTGTCAGCGCCGATGAGGCCCGAAAGATAAAGCGCGGAGATGTTTTCATTAAGAACAAAGAGAAGGTAGAGCTGTTCTTTTCTCTTATGAACACCGTGTCGGCCCTGAAGGACGAGATATATCGTCTTTATATCTACTGGCACACGTTCAAAGGGCGAGGCGATGAGACCGGCGGAAAGATCGAACGAGTCGTGCTTTGCGGCGATGACGCACTTCTTCCAGGTTTCGACGAATATCTTTCCATTATGTTGCAGACACCTGTTGAGGTCGGGAATGTTTGGACGAATGCTTTTGAATTCGACGATCACGTTCCGCAGATGAAGTTTAACGAATCGCTCGAATATGCTGCCGCAATCGGTCTGGCTCTTGCCGATAAGTTCTAGGACACCATGGATAACTTACTGCCACTCGAACAAAAGAAGCAGATAAAGAAGGAGTACCGGCTCAGGGCATTATCGGTCTTTCTCATGCTGTTGGCGGTCCTCGAGATCGTCGGTTCTGTTCTCTTGATGCCGTCCTACTTCTTTGCTCGAACAAAGGATCAGATAGTTCGGGCAGAGTACGAGACCATAGAGCCGATCAGCCCAGAGGACGAGAAGCTTTTCGTCAGACTGAAGAAGTTACAGAGCCGTATCGCGACACTGGTTCCCCAGGAACAGATCGATTTCCAGCAAGCATTCTCGATATTCTTGACCCACCTTTCTCCAAGCATAAAGATATCAGCCTTCACTGTTGAGCCGCGAGATCCGAATACGTACACTCTAATCATCAGGGGCACCGCGGTGACCCGTGAGGCGTTGCTTGATTTTTCCAACGCGGTCAAAGCAGAGCCGAGTGTCATGAAGTTCGATATTCCCGTTTCCAACTATGCGCAGGAGCGAGACATTCAATTTTCAGCGACCGTCACTGTATCGCGCAAGCTTAATCAGCAAAAAAGACCATGACCCCCCGCGTTAAAAAAATGATAACGTTCGCGGTAGTTGCCAATGTGATCTGCGCGACGGTGTATGTTGCATCGTTCACCATCATCAAGAACAAGAACGATGCTACGGTCGCCATACAGACAGAGATAGATTTTCAGAATGAGAAGATCGAGAGACTTTCTTCCGCGCGCAAGATAGTTGAAGCCGCAGATTCCGATGCGGGGAAGCTCGCCTCGTATGGTGTTGAGACTGTCGATGAACAGGTGAAATTCATTTCATCGATCGAAGCGCTCGGGAGGGGTCTGGGAGTGGTCGTCGAGGTCAAGAATCCATCTGTCGAGGAGGGGGGAAGAAAGGATAAGGACTATTTCAGGATGTCGGTCATTGCGATTGGGGATTGGAAAAAAGTGGTCCAATTCTTTTCGCTCATCGATAGTATACCGATGGATCTTCATGTTCGCCGCCTCCAGTTTGAGCTCAAGGGCGATCGGGGTAATCTATCGGAAGATATCCTTCCGTTATTGGCGTCGACGACGGCGGCGGCTCTGCCAATCTGGCAGGCGGATATCGAGATTGCTGTCTTAAAATTCAAGAACTAAGGATAGATCATGGCAAAAGCACTTGTAAAAAACATCACCCATTTGTGGTACCGGCGCAAGCACCCTCTGACGAATCCATACTTCATGTGGAAGATTATCCTCGGCATTACCGCGGTACTTTTGGTGAGCTTGCTCATCTGGAGCTACCAGTTGTTCCTGTCGGTCCAGAAGGGAGAATTTTTTTCTGGTGAGGGGGCTCCAGGCGAGTCCATTGATGTTCTTGATTATGAGGTTCTGGAAAACGTCATCGGCCACTATGACGCTAAGGCAAAACGCTTTGAGGATCTGAAGACGGAGCCCGTCCGATTCATTGACCCATCGCTATAAAGAATGTATCGTTGTGAACGTTGCCCCCGTAGCTCAATGGATAGAGCAGAGCTCTTCTAAGGCTTTGATGTGGGTTCGATTCCTGCCGGGGGCGCAGTGCGAGCGAAGCGAGGTTTGTGCCCCCGAGCCTCGCCGGTGGCGAGGCGGGGAAGGAGCGAAGCCCGAGTGAGCATTTTTTCAAGTTCGGAGAACGTAGAAAAAATCCAATTGGGATACTGAACCTGTAGGGTTCGATTCCTGGCGGTGGTACTCGGAGGTGGATATATTGCGCGCTTAGCTCAGTTGGTAGAGCAACCCGTTTACACCGGGTAGGTCGCAGGTTCAAGTCCTGCAGCGCGCACAGTGGTTTACAAGAACAACCGGGCGGTTGTTCGATTAAAACAACCATTGAGACGCGCTAGAGGACTTGAAAGCCGGAGCGTGACGGCGCGAGGCGGGGTCGCGGAAATTTTCAGTAGAAAATTATCCGTGACCAATTCCTTTTCATATCATACAAACATGAAGCCAGCATCCGAAAAAATAAAAATATTGTGGGAGGATAAAGATTACGCTGCCGTTTACAAGCCGGCGGGTCTTGTCGTGCATCCGGACGGGAAGACAAAAGAGAAGGCGCTCACTCATTGGATCATCAAGAAATATCCGAAGACAAAGAATGTTGGCGAATCGGTCACGCTCTCGAACGGAACGCTCATTCTCCGTCCGGGCATCGTGCATCGTATCGATCGTGACACCTCGGGCGTAGTCGTCATTGCCAAGAACCAGATCGCGTACGCTCGTTTGAAGAAACAGTTCAAGCGTCATGAGGTGCGCAAGATATACCACGCGTTCGTGTACGGCATGATCAAAGAAAAGGAGGGACGCATTGACCGACCTATTGCTCGCAGTAAGGGTGATTTTCGTCGGTGGACGGCTGAGCGCGGGGCTCGCGGAGAAAGTCGTGACGCTCTGACGTATTACCGTGTTGTCAAAGCAATGCCGGAAGCCTCTTTTATCGAAGTTCGGCCCCAGACAGGTCGTACGCACCAGATTCGTGTCCATTGCAAGGCCATCGGCCATCCCGTTGTTGCGGACGCATTGTATGCACCGGATTATAAGAGTATGTTTGGTTTCAAGCGTCTCGCGCTCCATGCAAGCGCCATAGAGTTCGAGTTGTCCGAAGGGGGGAGGGTCCGTATAGAGGCTCCGCTTCCGGCCGATTTCAAAGCTGCCCTCGCAAAGGCGAAGATAGAATTGCCTAAACGAAAACCCTATGATACAGTAGTGCGCACGTAATTTTTCACCATGAACGTATCCCCAATAAACACCGACGACCGAAAAAAGCTCAATCTTAAAGCCGGAGACACTGTGCGTGTTTGGCAGAAGATCAAAGAGAAGGACAAATTCCGCCTTCAGGCATTCGAGGGTCTAATCTTGGCTTGCAAGCATGGAAAAGAGAACGGTGCACGCTTCACGGTCCGCCGCGTCATCGACGGTATCGGTGTTGAGCGTATCTTTCCTCTGTACTCCCCAATGATAGACAAAGTCGAGATAATGAAACGATCGAAGGTTCGCCGCGCGAAGCTCTATCACATCCGTGAGAAGGCCGCCAAAGAGATCCGTCGACAGATGCGAAACATCCGCACGCAGAAAGATGAGGTTACGGTGGTAGAGGCTCCAGCAGAGAAACCAGAACCAAAAGCAGAAGAGAAGAAGGCAGAGTAAGAGTTAAAGAGGGCATCCGCCCTCTTTACTCTTTATGGCAGTTTGAAAGTTTCCAGCTTTTTGGCATAATAGCCAAGATTGCGCGGGTGGCGAAATGGCAGACGCACTACCTTGAGGTGGTAGCGCCCTTAGGGCATGGAGGTTCAAGTCCTCTCCCGCGCACAATATCGAGTCTTCGAAATACGGACGCGGAGTCCCGCCAGTGGCGGGACGTGAGAGGCTTGAAACCCTGTTGAGATTTTCTGAAAGAAAATCCAACTGGGGTACTGAACCTGTAGGGTTCAAGTCCTCTCCCGCGCACAAGTGCGAAAACCACCGGCTTCGGCCGGTAGTTTTTCGTGCTCGCACGATGAGAGGATTTGAAAGCCGGAACAAAAGCTCCGGGGGAGCTTTTGTGAGGCGGGGTCGCGAGTACTTAGGCTTTTGCCGGCTATTGCGGCAAAAGACTTAGTAACTCGTGACCAAGTCCTCTCCCGCGCACGTCTTAAAAAAGGAATACCCGCAGCGCTGATCGGCTGCGGGTTTCCAAATCGGCCGTCGCCGATTCAGTGTCGTTTGGGGACAACTCGATAGAAGTTCGAGTTCGAGGCGCCCAGTGGCGCGTTCGTATCTTCGATCACAAGTGTGCTCGTGTAGGGAATCGTTACGTCGGCAAAATTTCTCCAATGAAGGAGGTTTGTCGAGGTCTCGACAGTGAAGCGTTGCCGGGGTAGCGCCTTGATGAGTAGACGCATCGGCATCGCGGTCGATCTCAAGATGGGTGAGCTGGGAGTGATAGGTCCGCCGGATGTGAGCAACTGTATCAGAGCGGGGCTCGTGAGACAGAAGTCAGGGTCCGGCAGATTGTTCGTAGATATCGCAGAGTTCCAGCGCGGTTCCCATGTTCGATCCATGAACGGTTCAACACAACTTCTCCTGCCTTGGTCGGCCGGTCCCATGGCGTGCCAAATGGTATTACTCGGCGTTTTTATGTACCAGTTCACGTTGGTTCCCCGTAAGATGCTGAAGAAGAAGGGGATGAACCAGTCAGCTGGTGTTGATACGGCTGCTGCGTTGGTGCGGTACCAGAACGCATAGTTCATGTAGTCAGCCGCACCGTTGCAGTGGTCCACTCTGGAGTTGTATGACGCGAAGAGCGTCGAACAGACGATCTTCGTCATTCGGACGCCGGCGTCGTTCGTCCACACTTTCCATCCCTGGTTCATTCCTCCGAGGAAGGTGCCGAGAGGTTGATTCGGCAATGTCCATTCGAAGTAGTTGGAGGAAAACCCTCCGTTGTTGCTCCAGGATAGAGAGTACCCGTGTTGGCCATAGAAATTCAGGCCCGTTATTTTGTAGTACGCGTAGTTGAAGGACTGAGTAACCTGTTCGGAGGGCGTATAAAAGTACGTTTCCCAAACCAAGTTCGTCCTTTGCCAGACCTCTTGAGTATCCTGCTTGAGGAGTGTCCCAGAGGGTGATTCCTCCCGAAGGAGGTGGTAGCCCTCAATGATGGTGTAAAACTGCCCGAAAGCAGTTTGTGTGATGAACATGATCATGATCCCAACGAACGTTTCCATGTGCGTCCAGCGGCGGATCTGGGCGCGCGTTGTCATGATCGGTCTTTCTGTCGTGACTTTCATCCTGTTTCCTTGTCTTTCTGTTCATGTGTAGTGCACCGGGGCTCATTTGCAAGCACACTCGTGTTGTTAAGGAGCCGTTTCTGCTATCACAGTACAATGTATCTTTGGAAAAGCAAGTCATTTTCGGGAGGTATTTTTTAATCCACATCTTTTTTTGGTCTGGACGCAGACGCGCGAACGCTATACCCTTATAGATATGCTCTACACTCGAAAAGGCGATAGCGGAACGACCAAAGCTTTCAATACGAAGCAAGGCGTTCGCATTTCAAAAAGTTCCTGTCAGACCGAGGCTCTCGGCGCCATGGATGAAGTGAATTCGTTCTTAGGGCTCGCGAAACGCCGGTCCTTCGACGCGGGATTCGATATTTCTGGAATGAAGTTCGGTAACATTGTTCACGCGGTTCAGCAAGATCTTTTCATTGTTCAGGCAGAACTTGCTGGTGCCGACAAGACCATCGACAGTAAGAAGGTCGTTGATATGGAAGTGCTCATCGACACCATCGAAAAAGAATTGCCGACGATAAAGACCTTTTTTATTTCCGGCGCGACCGAACTCGGGGCGCTTTTTGATGTCGCGCGCACATTCGCTCGCCGGGCCGAACGCCGCGTTGTTGCTGCCGTAGAAGATGGAGAGGTGAAGCTCGGTGAGCACACGCTCGCGTACCTCAACAGGCTCTCGTCGCTTCTCTACGCCTTGGCTAGGCTTTCCAATTATCGCCAAGGGGTGTCAGAAGAGGCTCCGCAGTACAAATAAAATACACGCATGAGCGAACGCATTGAATTTTATGATTATCGAGGCGAGCCCCAAGCAGAAGAAGGGGAGAATGTTCCTGTTGATGTCGAATCTGCGGTTGAATCGGAGGAGGGCGACAAGGAGAGGCTCTTTCAAGATTCGATGTTTCGTCTTATCGAGAAGGTAGTGAAGCGTCCGGAGTCGAAGATTGGCGAGGGTAAGACCGCTGACGTTTTTTATCCCGACGAGGATCCGAACATCTGTCTCAAGGTGATCGTCGATCGCGATACGCACGGGAAGGTTCCTGACAGAGTGCTCCCGTCCAAGAAGGATAAGCCCTGGTTCCGCCCGGTAGAAAAAGAGGCGGAGTTTCTCGCGGCACTCGCGCATGTAGACACCCGCGCCCGTGTTCCCAAGCCACTTGTTTCTGCCGTCTTCGATCGCGAGGATGAAGGCGAGCATGAGGGCAAGCCATTCTATGTGAAGGAGACTGTGAAGGTGCTGGCAATGGAGCGTCTCGACGCAGTATCATTGAGGGATGTGTTTGATGGAAAAGAGGAGCCCCCGCCGAATTTCTCACGCGAGTCTTTCGTAAAAGATTTGCGGGACTTTACCGGGAAGATGCATCAGCAGGGTATCCATCATCGGGATATGCATGCGGGCAATGTCCTCATCCACCGGAAAGAGGCAACGCCCCGGATTATTGATTTCGGAGCGGCCGCATTCGCCTCAGCGGAGTCCGCAGAGGCCTATTTCGAGGAGACTATCATTGACGGCAAGCCGATCATGCTCAAATTTAAGCCGGACGTCGAATGGGTCGACGAAATAGACCGAGAACTGACCAAACGTGAGAGGGTCTTGAATAAATAACAATTACGTGTTATAAATATATCTGGTATGTTCAAAAGTACTCTTCCCTCAAATATCAAAGGATCGGTTGACGCTGCTGTTATGCGCGCAGACAGGGAGGAGTTGGATATTGCGGACGTTGGTGTCGGTCTCGGCCTGAAGATCGTTCGGGCCGGTTCTGAAGCCGCAAAACAGTACACAGATGCCGGTTCGATCTACGGATCGGTACAAGGCCAGCACGGTGAGTTTCTCATCGTGTTGAGCACGCAATAACCGCTTCCCTCAAAATACCGCAGGGAAGCGGTTTCTGTTTTTTTACGACGCTCCGGCGGGTTATAGTTATCGGTATGACCGAGGAAAAAATACCCAAACTTGTCGTTTTCGATCTTGATGGGACGCTTGCCGAGAGCAAGTCTGTCATGGACAACCGCATGTCGGAACTTCTTAGGGAACTTCTCACGATAACAAAAGTATCTGTTATCTCCGGCGGATCTTTTGCTCAATTTGAGAAGCAGTTTTTGGTCGGCCTATCCGCGCCGAAGGATCTCCTGAACGGTCTTTTTCTATTCCCGACCTGCGGAGCTCGTTTTTTCCGTTTTGAGGATGGATGGAAGGAGGTGTACGCGCACGTGCTTACGACGGATGAAAAACGAACCATCAGTGAGGCTTTCACATACGCATTTTCTGCTGCTGGATTTGTTGAACCGAAGGAGATATATGGCGAGCTTATCGAAGATCGTGGCACCCAGGTCACGTTCTCCGCGTATGGCCAGCTGGCCCCGGTTGAGCTCAAGAAATCTTGGGACCCGGATCAAAAGAAAAGGCTCCATATAAAAAAGTTTCTCGATGAAAAGCTCCCGCATCTTGAGGTTCGGATTGGCGGGGCAACTTCGATCGATGTGACGCGGAAGGGTATCGATAAAGCGCATGGAGTTCGGGAGATGGAAAAACATCTCGGCACCGCTATTTCCGACATGGTATTTATTGGGGACGCGCTTTTTCCCGGGGGCAATGACCACGCCGCGCTCTCGACGGGTATCAAAGGGATCCAGACGTCGGGTCCGGAAGAGACCAAGCTCATCATTGAGAGTATCCTTTCGTCTAGATAAAGGGGCGGGAATCTGATATAACTCTGATGCAGGCAGACGCTTGCGTATGGTGCCTATGGTGTAACGGTTAGCACTGAGCTCTGTGGAAGCTCCAGCATGGGTTCAAATCCCATTAGGCACCCCTGGTGAGAAAAAACTCTATTTCCGGAAATAGAGTTTTTTCTTGCCACACTGTGGCGCATCGGGATTTGAAGGCCGGAAGAAAAGCTCCGGGGGGAGCTTTTCTGAGGCGGGGTCGAGAGCACTTAGGCTTTTGTCGACCCTGCGACAAAAGACTTAGTAACTCGTGACCAAGTCCCATTAGGCACCCCTATTAGGACTGTCAGCTAGTTCTAGGACTAGATTGAACGGAGAACGCAGGGTAAAACCTAGCGTTTTTTCGTTTACAGTCGGGTTCTGAAGCAGATAGTTGAGAAAAGCTCTCTTTTCGTTCGGTTCAGAACTTTCAAAAATTTCTTTGGCACGTCGGGCAACTGAAAAGACTATGGCTAGGTTTTCTTTGGCATATCTGTAGTCATAATGTGCTCAACTTTACTTTGGTTTACAGTAGATTTCAATCCCTACACTTGATACAATGGGTGTATATGAAAACAGCTAAAAACAAAGATGTTAAGCTCTCTCTTACAAAAAAAGAGGCGGAGTACCTTTCTTCTTTGGTGGAAGCTCAGGTCTCTAGGTTATTGGTATTGAATAAGAAAGATTTAGCAATGAAGCCTTATAAAGAAGAATACAAAGTATTCAACAAGTTAGGTGACATGCTATCTGTCTAAAAAGAGATGTTCTTGATCTTAGATGAGAGCGAAGGACATCAGAAAATGGTTTTGGGAGGAATTTTGCTTTCAGAAGATGTGCTTCCAAATTTAGAGAAAGAATTTGTAGTACTCCGAATAAAGCACAAACTATTTGGTGAACTAAAATGGAATAGGATTGATCAGTATTATAAAAGGTACTGTGACTTTATTGATTTATTATTTGATACTAAAGAAGTAACATTTCATTCCATATGCTATAGACGAGGTGGAACAGATAAGTACCGTGCGGCCTTTGTTTTAATTCGAACAATTACTTGGAAAATGCAAAACGCTGGAATTAACGAGCCTCTTTATGTACTTTTTGATAACGATGGTGATTTGGGTGATAGAGAGGCAAGAGAGATAAGGAAAATTGCCGATGTTGATCCGAGATTTAAACAGAAGCTAGAATTTTGTAGTCAGGGTACATCCCATATTTTGGGTGCCATGCAAATAGCTGATCTATTTACAGGTGCAGTGAGCTCGGTAATAAACTCTATGGATATGTCTTCTAAGCGCTTGCATGTTGTGGATCATATTACTAAGAGAAATAACAACGTGCCGTTAAGTTGGGCCAGCCTGAGACTTCCCAAGTTGTATGATTTTAAGATTCATTTCTTTGACCCCGATACAAAACCTAAAAAGATTTTTGCTTAAAATGAGAAAGAGGGGAATAGGTTTAACGCCTGATTACGCTTAAGTTCTTGTTCTATATTCAGCCAGTCCAAAGTTCTGAACTTGTCCAACAAGCGACCCCTGGTGAGAAAAAACTCTATTTCCGGAAATAGAGTTTTTTCTTACCACACTGTGGCGCATCGGGATTTGAAGGCCGGAAGAAAAGCTCCGGGGGGAGCTTTTCTGAGGCGGGGTCGAGAGCACTTAGGCTTTTGTCGACCCTGC